>VFQQ010002784.1_pt1 | contig 18516 bp, 35 predicted proteins | sample 3512341 | NCBI WGS metagenome assembly VFQQ01 (sample SAMN10412373, study PRJNA504923) | tailings metagenome | isolation source: Relicate 2 Philex TSF1 revegetated site | place: Philippines: Tuba, Benguet | collected 2017-08-29 | reverse complement strand
CCTTAGACGCTTGGACTGACTGTCATGGCGCCCGACAGCTGCGGTGCTGTGGCAGTGGGGGTGGCGGTGGGGGAAGGTGGCCCGATGGGCAACGTGGTCGCGTTTGCGCAGATGTCGACGATCGGCGGCCGTATATTTAGGAGGCGTGCGAAGGGCAGGGCCGAGCAAAGCTCCTCTCATCCTCACAACAAACGTTCAAACGGCCCACCTGCTGGGCACTGTGCAGATGCAAAGTAGATGTTTGATCGTGCCTCTGGCGGCGTATGATGCCTGTAGCGGGGCGTGGCGCAAGCAGCAAGAGCCTCTTGAAGAGGTCGATGCGCCGGCACCGCTCAGCAGCGCCAGCGCGGCGGCGCCCACATGCATGGCCATGCTGGGCTTATGAACCGCTGCATTCACTCAATATACCATCTGCGAGTCTCCCACTGTAGGCCGGTGCTTTCGGCGACCAGTGCGCCATGTTGCGGTGCGCCATTGCCTGCAGCCAGCCGCAGCGCGCCTTGCCGCTCCTGCATCGGCAATGGCAGCAGTTGCCACTCTCTTTGGCAGCGCGACGCGGGCTGAGCAGCGCGCCGGCACCTGGCGGCGGCAGCGGCGGCAGCAGCGTGGGCGGCGGCAGGGGGCCCCGCAACCTACGGCTCTTCTCCGTCCCTGGCGGCTGGCGCATGGCCCGCAAGTCGGAGGAGGAGCTGGCCAAGGAGCTTGAGGAGGGGTCGGGCAGCCCACGCTTCCCCTTCAAGGTGCGTCGCAGCCGCTCAGCCGCCGTGCCCGCTGCATGCCGCCACTCTGTGACCATCACCTGCCGGCGGCAAACTCAGTGCAGCTGCGCACTACCCACCCACTGCCAACTGCCTCCCAACTGGCGTTTCCACCTGCAGGACGAGTTTGAGATTGCTCGCGGTCTGGTGCTAAACGCGGAGCAAGTGGTGGAGACGCTGCAGCCGCTGATGACGCCTGAGCGCATCGCACGCATCGAGCGGGTGCGGCGGCGGCAGCAAGCAGCTGTTCGATTGCAAGCCGTCAGCACGCTGCAGTGATGTACACCGCGTATTGCGGTAAAAAGCTTTGCCTGGTGCAGGCGTGCTTGGCACTGCCACAGTAGCCCAGCTGTGCTGTCCAGATGCTGAATATTCGATGAGCATGATTCAGGACTAGCTTCCCTGCTTTTGCCCTTATCGTGCCCTGCCCTGCCCTTGCCCTGCCCCCTGCAGGTGTGCGCCTCGCGCACCTTCAACGTGCTGCCCATCTGTGAAAACATTTACGACCTGGGCAACCTGGCCGCCGTGTGCCGCTCGGCAGATGGTGAGCGGGGCTAGCTTGCTTGGGATGCTGGCTGCACTGCAAGCGGCGCCTGCTCCCTTGCTGGCTGACGCTAGCTGTGCTCGTGTGCACGAGGGCCACAGCGTTGACGCTCAGCCATGTGACTCTTCAACACCTGCAGCCCTGGGCTTTGGCGCGGTGCACGTGATTCGCAACATGGAGGACACTCGCTTCAAGCAGGTGGGTAGCAGGAGGAAAGCTTGTTCCTGGTGACGCATTTCGGTGCAAGCGTCCAAAACCTGTAAGCAAAGCTGCTGCCAAAGCTGAGCATGCAGACCTCGAGTGTAGTATCGCCCTCCCTGTCCCGCTCACCTGCTGCTTTATGGCACACCTGGTGCAGAGCCGGCGGAGCAGCGCCGGCGCCGACAAGTGGCTGGATGTGCAGGTGTTTGACAGCGCAGAGGTGAGCGCAGGTTTATCGGGTGGCAGCCGCGCTTTTGACGTGGTTGCCGGACCCTCACATTGCCGCGCTGCTGACTGTGCAGTGCACAGGCCTAATTTTTCCAGGAAGGCCGTCAGGCTTGCTGCCCTATGCTCCCACTCCTCCCAGGACTGCCTGCTGCGCGCCAAGCGGCTGGGGTACCAGGTGGTGGCCACGCACCTGCGGGCCGATGCCGTGGACATCAGCCAGGTGGACTGGACGCGCCCCACCGCCTTTGTCATGGGCAACGAGGAGAAGGGTGAGGGGAGGCAGGGGTAGGGGAGGGGAGGCGCTGCGCAGAACAAGTACGTATGGCAAGAGATGGGCGTGGCTGGTTTGCGGTGCATGTCAGCATGCCTGCGCATGGAACACTTGGCCGGCTGCATGCTCCATGCCGCCCATCCACTCTGTCCTTCCACATCACACCAGTGCTGATGCAGTTGTTCTCATTTGTCTGCTGCCCTGCCAGGCGTGAGCCCGCGGCGCTGGAGCGACGCATGCACCATGGTGCCCATGTGCTCTGTTGCATCCACCCACCCCATGAGCTACTGCACCTTCTTCCCCCTCACTGCCCTGCCAGGAGTGAGCCCCGCTGCGCTCGAGCTGGCCGACGCTTGCGCTGTGGTGCCCATGGCCGGTTTCGTGGAGAGCTTCAACATCAGCGTGGCCGCAGCGCTCATCATGTATGAGGCGCGGCGGTCACGGGAGCAGGCGCTGGGGTGAGCTGGGTCCAAGTGGTGGTGATTGTGATGGGAAGGCTTGTGGGGCTTTGTTGTTTGTGGGCCGCGTTCAGCATACATGTATGTGGTGCGGCGCTCGCGGGAGCAGGCCCTGGGGTGAGACAAATGTCTCAGGGCCTTGCTGTGGAGCCTATCAGCGCGCGCTGTGCTTGTGCCTGCTGTGCTTGTGCCTGCTGTGCTGGTGCCGCCGCAGCCGGTGGCCTGCCTCCCTGTCGAGCACCCTGCGCTCACTGCTGGCTGCCCCCTCCTGCCTGCCGCCCACTTGCTTGTGTGCAGCGCGCACGGCGACCTGACCCCGCAGGAGCAGGCGCTGCTGAAGGCCCTATTCTGCCTGCGCAACAAGGGCCAGGTGTGCATCAGTGCTGAGAGTGCTTTGCTTATTCAGTAGATGGCTTTGTGTGGGGCTGCCGTTGCAGCGGCACTGGCGCTGCAGTCGCACTTGCATAGCTTGACAGGCGGGCTTGCAAACCCTGCCTGCCTGCCAACACACACATTGGTGCCTGATACCAGCCCCTTCCTGCCCCATTGCTTGCCGCTCTTCAGGCCAAGGAAGTGATCCAAAACCTGCTGGAGCGGCCGCCACCCGAGTGGCAGGTGGGCTTCCGGGTGGCCTGGCGTGTGGGTTGGAAGTTTGCCGTGCGCCGGGCAGATGTGCTATGCTGCTCACAATGGGGCCAGAAACACCCTACTTGGCATGGAAAGGCACAGGTGCAACACTGGCTTTCTGCTCAGGCACAGGTCACGTTCAGTCGCACACTGCCCAACCAATGGCCCTGCCCATGTCTCATGTCCATGACCCCAATTACAGTATTGCGTCTTGCTGCAGAAGCACCGTGGCGGCGGCAACTGGGGCGGCAAGGTGTTTGCCTATGAAAGCGGCGATGAGGAGGCAGGCAGCGCAGCCAGCAGCAGCGGCGCCGCGACAAGCAGCAGCAGCAGCGGCAGCAGCGGCAGCAGCGGCAGCGAGTTGGAAGGAGAGGACGACCTGCCCCAGCAGCGTCTGCAAACGACACAGTGGTGAGGTGGCGGCGCGCGGGGCGGTTGGTGGCGGCGGTTCAGGGGGTCGTGTCGCTTGGAGGGGCAGGCACCGCGAGCTCTGCTTTGCTGCGGGACATGCCATGCACCCCAACCAGATTGATCCGCCCAACTCAATTGCAGTTATTGCTGGGATGGCACGACATGCTGGAGCGAACGCTACCTGTACCCGGGCAAGCCCTGCAGGTGAGGCATGGGGACTTGCGGCTCTGATCACAGGCAGTGTTGATTCTGTGCGTAGTTGCGGTATGCTGAGCGAACGCTCTCAAGCTGCCCTAGCAGACTCTGCTGTGCGTGTCTCTGCCCAGCTGGCCTCTCACCTCATACCCGGCCGTGTGCCCCACCACCGATGCCCTTCCTCTGTCCACCTGACTGCTGCCCCTTATCTTATCAATCCAATCTCAGGTACCACGGAGCGCACAATGAAGGCGTGAACACGCTGAACAAGGAGCGGCTGCTGGAGTTGTGTGCTCGGAAAGGCCTGCCGGCTCCCGACTTCTCAAACCCCCCACCAATGCCTCCCAACCTGGCAATCGCGCGGCAGCGAGCAGCGGCGGCGGCGGCAGCAGCGGCAGAGGCGGCGGCAGAAGCGGCAGCAGCAGAGAAGACTGCTCGAGAGGCGCATGAAGCGCTGCTTGCTGCTGCAGCTGCCGCCGCCGCCACAAGTGAACCGGTAGAGCAGCAGCCTGCGGCAGTCTGCTGAGTGTTTTTGCACCACCTGATGCGCAGTCATGAGTATGCCTTCCTGTCTCAGCCAACTGTCCGGCCTCACTAACCCACTGACTTGGAAATATGCCTATCCACACATACATTACACTCGATTTCATGCGCAGCGCCTTGCTGCCGCAAGTTCACAATGTAGGAATACAGGGAAGCAGTGCAGTTGGGCGGTGCAGGCGCGGCATGCGCACAGGTTGGTTAGCTCTGGACCGGCTTGCCTGGGCACGTGCAAACCCTCGCGTATGCCGCTTCAACGGCTGTGGAGAGCTTGCGTGACAGCCATGCCTCGAAAGGGTCCAGCTTTACTCGTCGACCTTGTCTGCAGAAAGAGTGGACAAACGCGCATTTGGAACTTGAAATGATCAGAGGCCTGGGTGCCACTCCTGCCCAGGCTTCTGCAAGCATCACCTGCTGGCGCATCCAACGCTGCACACCAGCTCCACCGTTGCATTGCGTTGCCGTCACCCCCACCCGCTGCCGATCTGCCATTGGTTGGCGCCTGGCCAGCTCCCCTCCCTCCCCTCTGCCCCGGCCCGCACTCACTGATGCCCAGGTACATGCTGAACAGGCCCGGCACCAGGAAGACGGTGGAGGCGCAAGCCAGGCCCAGAGGGATGTAGCGCGAGGTCACGGCGTCGCCAAAGCGGCGGTGGATGAAGCCGCCGTTGGTCTGCATGGGCGGGGGCAGCAAAGGGAAGGGGAGCGAGCTGGCTCGGTGGCACTGGTTGGCGCAGAGGGGGGCGCAAGCGGCAGCGTGTCAATGCTGCCATGACAGAGATGTAGCCAAGGAGCTTTGGGAGCTTTGACGTGACAGCGCCCGTGCCATGGAGCACTGGCTTCCAGCTGCCCTGGCCCCAGCTGCCCACCTGCGCCGCCTTCTGCACAGCCGCCAGCTTGGGCCAGCCCGCCGCCCAGGCCTGGTGCAGGTAAGATGGTGGATAGGTTCAATCAGCTGCATGCACTGGGCTGCAACGCAGCCCTGACCTGGAGGGCAGCTGGACGGCGGCGGCGGTCGCCTGTCCCCAGCTGCTCCTGCCTGGGGCTACACCGATTGCGCAATTTTCGCGCTATTAATGTGATAATAGAACTTTGGGGTGCGCGGGGCCGTGCACGCCCTCCCAGACCGCCGAGCCACTCGCGAGCTTACGCCACCGCCGCTCGAAGACCCGCCTGCGCTGCCAAACGACGCCTCCCGGCCCAAAACAACGCGTGCACACCGAGACAGCCTTCGTCGCGCTCATTGCTGGCTGGAGGAGGGGGAGGACCGCTCTGGAGCGAGCTGAGGCTGCGGGGGTCGGAACCCGAACTGGAATCGAGCTGGGGAGGCCGGGATGGGAATGCGGACAGAGCGGCGGGCCGGGACACGCAGGCTATGGCACGTCTCCCCTGAGCTGGCTGCAGAGGCGCAGCGCGCCGGCGGGCCGCACAGGGCCCAGAAGGCCTGCATGAGGCTCCCAGCGGCCTGATGGGGCCAGCCGAAGGGGCTGGAGAGGCTGGGGAGGCTTGGAGGGGTGCTACCAGTGCCCCGCCCCCGCCGCAAGGGCCGCGGCGGCAAAGCGGCGGCGGCAGGGTGGCGTCAGTCATTACATCAAAAGCATGGAGCCGCACAAAGGCGCGTCGGCCATTGCGGCGGCTCTATATGGCAGCGGCAAATACAGCAGCAGCAAGTACACAGTGCTGGTGCGGGGGCGCAAGGGGCGTGCAGCAGGCCGCAGCGGCGGCTGGCCACTCACCGCACCCGCGTGCAGGCGTGCGCTGCCGGCAAAGGCTGCCTGTCGGAGCAATAAGCTCGGCCGGCTGCCACCATGCCGAGGCGCTCACCACCCCGCCGCATCATTAAAGTTGGTTGGTTGGGCGCCAGGCTGGCAGGGCTGCCCCTCATGCCGCGTCAGCGGCTCCAGGAGGGCCCTCAACTAAATCGCCAGCTGGCTGCCGCGCTGCTTAGCTCCAGCTCACTCCGTCTTGTCTGCGGCAGCGGCATGGCCGACCAGCAAGGACATGTCAGTGTATGCAAGGTCTCAAGAGGACCGCTGTGCAGCGCCTGCGGCTGAACGTGTTGCGTTGCACGCGCGCCAGAGCAGTGACGCCATGCATCTATTTGCCTCTGCTGCTTGCAACCGCTGTGTCCTCTGCCCGGCCCGCACTCACTGATGCCCAGGTACATGCTGAACAGGCCCGGCACCTGAGAGGAATGGGGAGCGAGAGGCAAGACATCAAGTGGCGGTATGTGTTTGCACCAGGCAGATGCAGAGCGGGAAGGGGGTGGGGCAAGGGACAGCAGCTCTTGCATGCAAAACCACGCTGCAGCCATGTTGAGATGCGATCCATTCACAGAGATAGAACAGGGCAGCTGTACAGCACATGTGTCGAGCCCCGATTCGACGCACGCGGGCCCCGCTGCCGGCGCGGCACGGCCTCACCAGCAGCGCGGTGGCGACAGCGGACATGCCCAGTGGGATGTACTTGTAAACAAGCGCGTCGCCAGCTGCAAAATGGGTGGACAGCGGAGTGGCAAGTGCGAGGGGTGGGTTGTTTGCTGCAGCTGGGCATAGCTCATCAACAGGCGAGCAGGCCTGGACGCGCTCCCCTGTCTGCAGCGGGCCAGATGCCCCTTCTGCCTCACTCTTCCGGTGCACAAAGCCCGGCGCCGTCTGCATGAACTTCTGCTCAGCCGCGATCTTGGGCCAGCCCTGCAATGCAAGCAGTATCGCAGCTGGTCGGCCCGGGCATTGCGCGGCTGCCTTGCACGGCCTGCCTTGTCCGCCTCCCGCCAGCGGCTGGGGGCGGCAGCTGCGGCAGTGGCCGCTACAGGCTGGCGGGCGCAGCCAAGGAGGCGTGCCGTGCCCCAGGACGGCGCCAGGGAGCCCTGCGGCTCCTTCTGCTGCCCACAAGCAGCGACGTCGCCCGCAAACTTCGTGGCAGGTGCGTAACCCAAGCCAGGGCTCGCTGGAGCTGATCCACGTGGGCCCGTGGCCCCCCTCAGGCAGGCACCAAAGCTGACGCGAGCGCTGAGCAAACGCGCGCACCTGTGCCCAGGCGCTGGAGGCGGCGCGGATGGCGGAGGCACGCATGGCGAGGTGTTTGTGGGCTGGCGGGAGCTGGTGGAGTGCGCTGGGAGGGGCGCTGCTCGCCTCTTCAGGCACCCTGCTGTGCTGTGCAGGCAGGCGGGAGGGCGTGCAAGGCGTCGTTCTTTCAGCTTGCGCAGCGCAACGGTGATGTGAGGGTGTGCGGAGGCGAGCTGAGGGAGTCGGGGCCGCTAGCCAGGACCGCTCTTGCCGCTCGCGGCATCAGGGTTTATTAGGGCCTGGCTGCGAGCACGCTCTGCAGCTGCACTTCGAACTTGGCAGGGCTGCACAAGCCGCGGTTGTGCAGCCCTATTGTTTTTGATGCCTTCTCGCGAAAACACATGGCGCTCAGTGCAGCCTCTAGATCAGGGGTCAGTGAGTTTCCTAGGCGTTTGAGCACGGCAGTGTGAACGAAGTTGCAAATGCGGGCTACGTGCTCCTTTTCATCACTGGCACGAAGGATGCTGATGATTATGGACACTATGTCAAACGGCGTTTCCGTGAGACAGTCGCCAGTCACGAGTGCAACACAGAAACACAGTAAGGAGTTGAAAGGGCCGGCCCGTCGGCAGTGGTTCACATATGTACGCAAGTCGGAAGAGAGCCCTTGCTTGGGAATGCCAACGCAGCTCCCTCGGAAGACAGCAAAAGAAAGCCTGATGCTGTAAACGACAAAGTTGTTCATGGCAACGTCAAGCCTGCAGCGTTCACGGGCAGGGCATCGTTGTTGAGCTTGGGGAGCGACCTATGCAGGAAGAACACGGCAACGCGTCCCAGCAATCACAGCTCACCCGGGTAGCTTCTGTGCCAATATCTCCGCCCAGCGCAGCGCCACTTGCGCATCAGCAATGTGCCTAGCAGCCTCAGCAGGCCGTCTCCAGTCTCGCATGGATCCAAGCTGGAAGGACTTGACCGCGGCAACCTGAGCCGCTGTGCCTCCGCTCGCAGTTGGCCTGCCTTTGGAGGCCGTGACGGGATTTGGGTTTGTACACAGGCTTAAGCTAGAGAAGACGGAATGAAATATGAAGCAGAGGGTGGTGCAAAACCAAAACGTAGCAGAGAAGCAGTGTTGAGTGGGCTGAGTTTGGGGGTTGGGGATGCCGTTGATCGGCTCGTGAGCGAGTCTCAGGCTGCGCTCCAGCCGCTGGCACCAAAGTGTCGTGCACACGACCAATGGACTGGAACATCACTCCGAGCACGACCATATGACGAACGGTATGCGCTCAAGGGGCGACCTTGGATGCGGGGCTGGCCTTGCGCTGCTGCCACCAGCCCGCAAACTCCACCAACTGCGGAATGCTGAACACCACAAGGGACACGAGGCCGGTGACCAGCCACACGAAGAGCCAGTTGTCGTGCACAATCAGGCTGATGATCGACACAACGGCCTGCAGGGAGGGGAGGGGGGTTGTGGCGCCCAGGGGGTTAGCTGGCTGCGGTGCCATCATAGCAGGCGGTAAGCGAGGCAACGCCAGCAAGCATGCTTGACAGGCATGCAGGCGATGCCATTGACGCAGGCAAGCCCAGTGCCGGCCCCGCTCACCAGCACAATCTGCATGGGGGTGCCGAACCGCAGGAAGTCGCGGCTGGAGTGGCCGCCCTCCGCCAGCGCCATCAGGTTGGTCTGCGGTGGGAAGTGGCGGGGGTGCGGGGAGAGGAATTTTGGATGGGTGGCGCTGGGATGGGTGGGTCGGCCCAGGGCACTTTGCACCAGCCTGGCCGGCGCCTCAAAGTGGCTGCTTCAGCCCACATGTTGCCGCCCACACTGCACAGCGCACAACGCACCTGGTAGCCGAAGCTGGACATGAACACGGAGCTGGCCCCCAGCATGATGGCATAGGAGAGCAGATAGATCTGCGGGGGGATGGGGGAAAGGAGAGGGGTGGAGGGAGGGCGTGAGCTGTGTTTGCAATGCAGCATGTAGATGGGCAACTTGTGCATCCGGAGGTGCCGGTGGCAGCGTCCTGAAGTCCTCCTCTGCCCAGCACCCACTCACGTCCACGCCGTCGTTCTTGGAGATGGTTGCAGCGATGGGGAACATCAGCGCCGCTGCGGAGTTGTTGGCAATGATCTGGGACAGCAGGGTTGTGGCGATATAGCTGCGCAGAGGAGGGGGGGGTCAAGGGCATACACGATGCGTCAGCAGCAGCCCGCCGTAGCTGCGCAGAGGTATGCACAGGTTGACGGCGGCATGCACAAGCCAGCAACCCCGCCACCCCACCCTCTCCGCCTCTGCTTACACAGCGGCGATGGTGAAGTTGCCGCCGCCCGCGCTCTTGCCGATGGTGACGATCAGGTTGGCGATGGCGGCCGCGCCGCCGCTCTGGTCCAGGCCCGCAGACACGCCGAACGAGCCGGCAATCATGAGGTACACATCCCAGCGGATGGCGCGGCGAGCCTGCTCAGGGCTCATGCACCCGGTGAGCAGCATGATGGCCACCACGATGGCCGCAGCTGCAGGGGAAAGGAGAGCAAAGGGTGCGGGTTGGTGGTGGGTGCCTGTCCAGGGCATGCGCAGCGCCGTTGCTCAGCACATGCAGGAGAGGTGGGGCAGCTGCTGGCGCCCCTCCACAGGCATTCAACAGCGGGACCTTGCTGCACCATCTTCCTTAGTACTGCCTGCGCTCACCAGGCAGAATGTCCAGGATTTCCAGGGCGTACAGAATGAAGGCGGTGGCAATGCTGCCGATGGCAATGGCTGCAGGGGCGGCAGGCAGAAGGGGGGTGCATGTCAAGGGGCAGACCAGGATGGCGGAAAATGCAGCTGCCGCAGGGCTGTCCAGCTGGCAAGGCTCGCAGGCTGGAGCAATGTTGCAAGGCAGTGGCCCCCATGCAAGGAGCGGCGCGCCCACCGGTGTGCAGGTAGCGGGGCGGGTTGGTGTCGGGCATCTCAATGATGAGCGAGAAGTGGATGGAGTCCTGCGGGGAATGTAGGTGACACAAATCAGTGGCCATGTGCATTGGGGTGGCCCTTGCTCTGCTGTCCCCTGCCCCCTCCATCCCTCGGCCACATTCCTCAATTGACATCCCCTCAAGCACAACTAATCACCTTGTTCTGCTGCGCAAACGCGGCGCCGGTGTCCAGCAGCAGGATGTCTCCCCGCTGCAGCACAATGTCTCCGGGCTTCGCACGGATGCGCTCGCCCGAGCGCGCCACCGCCACCACCGCGGCGTTGAAGCGGTCGCGGAACTGCAGCTCGCGCACCGAGCGCCCGATCAGGGGCGAGTTGCTGCACACGGGGGGAATGGAGAGGGCAGGTGAGGGTGCACGTTCGGCCAGCAGAGAGCCCGCGGGCCGCGCGACAGAAGCAGCAGCAGCAGGCGGCCGCAGCAGTGTAGGCATGACACGCCAGCGGCCGCAGCAGCGGCGACAGCAGCAGCAGCGGCAGCAGCAGGCAGCAGCCACCCGCACTTACGTGGCGATGATGGCCTGCACAAGTCGGCGCTCCACGGTCTGTGTGGCGCGCAGCTTGGATGCCTGGGCCTCAGCCAGCGGCGTCAGGCCGGGGGTGTTGCGGATGAAGCGCACCGAGGCGGCGTTGCCTGCGTGGGTGGGCGAGCAAGGGGAGGGGAGGGGGATGGCCAGTGAGCGGCAGGGGGCGGCAGGAGAGGAAGGGTCATCGCACGCTGCTACTGCCGATGCACACCCCCGGCCAGCCTGCGACTCGCCCAGCCGGCCCGGTCCACTTGTGAAGCAGGTCAGCACTCACCAGCGAACCACAGCACGTCGCCCTCCTCCAGCACTTCATCGGGCGACACGGCGTGGATGGTGCTGCCGCCACGGTCGATGGACGTGAGGAAGGCGTTGGGCAGCTGGCGCAGGCCCGACCTGAACACCGTCTTGCCGGCCAGTGCGCGCGTGACGCGCATGCCGATGAGGAACTCGTTGTGGGAGCGGACCTGGTGGGGGCGGGGGAGGTTGATAGAGTGAGGGACCGAGGTACGGAAGACCTGGGCAGGAGCGGGCAGCGCGGGTGGCGAGAAGAGAGGGGGATGCAGCTGGGCAGCTGGGCAGGTGCGCGGCTGGCCCACGCGCCTGCGGCAGCTCAGCGCATCCACGGTGCGGAAGCGTCACCACCAGCCGATGCGCACCTGGCCGCCCTTGACAATGTCCTGAATACATACAGCTTTCGGGCATGTGATAACATCCTGAAGCAGCTGCACACCCACCTGGCCGCCCTTGACAATGTCCTGGAAGGTGTCGGAGACGCCGGCTGCCGTCCAGAACTGGGGCGCTACGTCCAGCAGCAGCTGGTCGCCCGCCTGCGGCAGGCATGCAACAAGTATATTTAGTAATAACAAATATGACACTTGCTGGTTGTGGCGCACCAAGGTATGGGGCAGGCTGCTGCACGTCGTGCGTGCCTCAGGAAGGCAGCCTCCTGCCTGCCCACCCCAACGCCCACACACCTTCTGCCTCTTGGCTCCCACCCTGAGCACCTCATCACCAACTGAGGGGCAATTGGCAGCACTCGCACACCCAATGGCTTGCGACAGCAACCGCCACAGTGATATTTAGCTGAGCACCCACCTTCAGAACCTCGTCGCCAATGTGGGTGCCGCTCCAGTTCAGGGGCATGCCGTCCCGCTTGATGGCCACCACTGCTGCGTGGAAGCGGCCGCGGAAGGCTGCCTCCCGAATGCTCTTGCCCACAATGTCGGCGCCTGCAGGTGAGGGCCGCAGCAGAACCGGGGGGTCGCTCCTCCGTCCAGCACAGCGTGCAGCGCCACTCTGCCTGCCACACCCCACATGTTTGCCCAGCCAGCCCCTTGATCCCTACTCCTTTCTGCACTCCTCCTCCCCTTCATGCACGCCCGCCTCCAAAGCAATCAAGGCCAGCCATTGTCACTCACTCTTCTTGATCACAGCCTCCACCAGCTCAGGAGGGGACACGCCCGCAGGCTCCTCATGGCCTGCGCCATCCACCTTGCCGTTGGTCTGGCCGTCGCTGGGCTGCTTCTTCAGGGGGGAGGTGTGCGGTACTGCAGGGAGGGAAGGGTTGGGCATGCACAGCGTTGTCGCGGTTGGTTGGTGGTGCACCACCATGCCGTGCGGCCGGCAGCCGTGCTGCCTCCCCGCAGAAGACCACAGCGCACCCTCCCGGGCGGCTGGTAAACCCAAGCCCATGCAGCGCGCGCTGATATCACAACCAGTTGCAAGTACTGACCGGCAATGGATCGGGCGCCGCCAAAGGCAGGCAGCTCCATGTCGACCTCCTCCAGGGCATCGCTGAAAGGCACCAGGCCCAGCTTGGCGAGCTTGCCGGTGCCATCGGGCACGCCTGCGGCAGAAGTGGGTAGTGGCGACAGGCGGCAAGGCATGTGTTGCGGCTGAGGCATGGTGTTGGGCAGCAGCGACCAGCTGGGCGGCAGCACCGGTTGCAGTGCAGTGCAAGACAGGCGGTCAAGACAGGTGTGCAGCCTGGCAGTATCAGGGTTCAGGCACGTGCAGAACGGTTTATCGATGTGCACGTACTGTAATGTGCATGCGCACCCGACAGGAACAGGATGTCGCCGGCGGCCAGGATGAACTCGGGCCCCACGGCATGGATGATGGAGTCGCCGCGGCGCACAGAGGTCACATACTGGCCGTCCAGGGAGCGCAGGCCTGGATGCGGGAGGAACAGGAGGGGAAGCAGGGTGTGAACGCAGCGCGGTGGGCGGCTGCTGGCGGCCGGAGCGGGCTGTCTCGGTCAGGGATTCAAAACTTGCATAGTGAGCATGGGCTGGGCGCCCTGTTTGGGAGTTGCAGGGCCCTCACTTACCTGCGTCGTGGATGCTCTTGCCCACCACAGGGGAGCCCTCGGTGACCAGCACGCCTGCAGGCAAGCAGGTGGGAAGGGCAGCCAGGGGTCAAGCTGCTGCGCCAGCTCAGCGCGCTGGTGATGCTGGGCCGGCCGGCATTTGTTGTTGCTGCAGGCTGCGATGCACACTGAGGGACGCACGGCACACCGTCATATCCGGAACAACACACACAGTGCGGCACAGCCCCCCCACAATGCGCACCAAAGAAGAAGTCGGCACCGCTCTCCTCGGCGCCCACGCCGGCGACCGCCTTGCGGGACAGCATACGGCCGATACGCTTGTACACCTTCCAGCCCGCGCCGCCGTTGAGCAGGAAGGGGGCGGCCAACACGATGTAGATGATGCCCTGCACAGAGGAGCGAGGCAGTATGGGGGCAGATGAATGACGCAAATGCTGGGTTCAGGCGGGTTCAGGCAGAACACATGCATTCACTGCACCGGTTGTTGTGCACTTTTCCAGCGAGCCCTCCTGCTCACCCAGAAGGTGTTGGGGATGCCATAAGGCGTAATACCGAACAGGTTGATGCTCTTCAGACCAGGCTGCATACAAAAGTAGGGAGAAGGGTGTTTGGTTCACTGGTCTGGTCCACACGGCTTGCCATTCTGCTGTTGCATGCATGCACCTGCAAAGTAACCAGTAGCCTCCCAAACAACTGCGCCAGCAGCAAGGACAGGCAGGCACACCTGGTAGTACTCGCTGGTAGGGTTGAGCACGCGCGTGTCAAACTGGCCCGTGACCACCAGGTTTGTGCTGGTGCCGATGGTGGTGTTCAGGCCGCCGAGCTGGCGGGAGGGCAGGGGGCATAAACGCCACGTCAGCAGAGGGATCCTCGGGGCTCTTCAGGAGCCCCAGGGCAGCTTATCAGGCAACCGCAAGGGACCACGCGGGAGCCACTAGATGCAGCGCCAGAGCAGCGGTGCAGACCCACCAGGCAGCAGTAGCTCAGCGGGATGAGCAGCTGGCGGATGGGCAGGCGGGCCTTGGCGGCCCTGCGCACAGGGGGAGGGAGGGTGGGCAGGCAGGCGCAAGTGTAGGCAGGTGAGAAGTCGGGGGCTGGAACTACTACTGACTGCTGCGGCGTCACGGTCAGTCGATGCGGCATACCTAATGCGTGCGCACAGCAGCGTCTCCCCCACCAAGTAAGGGCCTCACCAGGTCAGCACGATGGGCAGCATGATGCAGAAAACTGGAGTGTCGTTCACGAAGGACGAAAAGACCGCCGTGACCAAGCACATGCGGACCTGCGGAGCAAGGCGGAAGCAGTCAGGGGTGTGGCAAGCCGGCTGTGCAGCGGCATGATGCGGGGGCCAGTGGGAGCAGCAGCCGGCAGGGGATGCCTCCGCGGCAGGGGTCAGCTCCGCAGCAGGAGCTAGGCAACCCATCCCTTGCTTTGTACAGTTAGCACCCACCTGGGCCAGCATGGTGTCCTTGGGGGTGCCCAGCAGCTTGGTGATGATCCAGTCCGCTCCGCCCGTGGATGTGATGCCCTGGGCCACCATGAACAGCACTGCGGGGCGCAGGGGCATGGGGCCGGGCGGCTGGGCACTGGCAGGTGGGTGCAAGGCCAGGCTGCCGGGTTGCGGTCATTGCACATGCATGCACATGGCATCCATATGGCTAGCCAGTGGACATGCAATCTGGCTGTGCAGCATGCAAGCTGCGGCAGCCCAGGGCAGCTGGACAAGCGCATGCGCACCCACGACTGTCATCAGGCCGCTGTTGCCAAAGCCGACCAGCGCGTTTCGGATGGTGATGATCTGCACGCAAGTGCAGGGGGGGCCAGGGCGCAGAGCTCAGTCATGTGAAGGCAGCGGCGGGCAACGGGTGCGGCAGGCACAACTGCAAGCTAGTTGCTTTTGCGCATGACTTGCCTTGAAGATGACCATGAGAGCGAGGACCATGTTCATTACCAGGTCGGCTGCGGGCGGGGAGGAGGTGGTGGGCAGGCAGGGAGGGGGTGGCGCATGTGCTGGCACATGTGCACATGCGGCACATGCACAGCGGCCACCGCAACCAGGACATGCTGCCGCTGAGGTGTAAGGGCGCACAGCAGCCGCTAAAGCTCACCGCCAACCACATCGAAGACCATCTGCAGCAATATGGGAGCAGGGGCAGCAGGTGGGTGGTGTGCAGTCGCAGCTGGGCATGCTATCCGCTACAAGCGCTGGCACGGCTACTGGCATGCATGCGTTCAAGCAAAGCCGCGGCGTTCCTGCACACTGCCCCCCCGCTGCCCCGCCGTCCGGCCTCTCCCCTCCTCACCAGCAGGAATCCAAAGAGAATGAAGACCAGGCTGAGCCAGCCAGGAGAAGAGAGAGTGGAGAATGTGGTCTGCGGCAGGGGGCGGTGGCGGCAGAAGTGCGGCGGTGGGCAGATGGGTGCTCGGCATGCATGCCCTGGTGCCCTGGCCTGCCAACTGCATTTCGCGCCGTTCAAATGCGCTAAAACGCCTCGGCAGGGCTCAACAGCAGTTTGAAGGCAGGGAGGCGGGCAGCAGGTGGGCAGCTTCCTGGGGCGGCAGCAGGCGCCGCGGCGGGGCTACCCACATTCAGGTTCAGCTCTGCGCGATCTTTGGGGGCGAACTTCAGCAGCTCTGCGGGCAGCACCATGAGCAGGATGCCGCCGAAGAAGATCGCGAGCACAAGCAGGTTGTAGAACTGCTTGTTTGTCTGCAGGAAGCGTTTCAGGGCCTGGGGCCCCCGGCCCCGCCCCGGTGCAGGAGACGCCATCGCGAACGAGAAACGAAAATCGGAATGGCAGCGCGGCCAGGACGCAAACTGCGCTCATAGTGGTGGGGACTGCTGGCACACAGGCGTACATCGCCAGCACTGGGCGGCAGCTGCCGTCCCCAGTAGCTGCCCCTGCCGGGCAAGGAATTATTCCCTTCCAGTGGCCACAAGTCAATGAGATCCATTGCAGGCAAAGTTTCAGGCAAAAGAACCCACTGTGAACCACCGCTTGGGTATCCCCGGCGCGGCACGCCGCCGGCGAGCCGCTGGCAAGCAGGAGTGGTAGGACTGCGACAATCCACTGCCGCTTGAGAGCAGAAGGTGTTCACCACAGCGCGCTGCAATGCCATGCCGCTCATCGCCACCATCCGCTCAGGGACCGCCAGCATGCCGCCGCTGCCCACAGCCTTGCTCTAGCCGCTGGCACACGGTCCTATCCGGCGGCAGCACCGCCCTTGCATCAGGTCTGCAGGCACTGCAGCCAGTTAGCTTTCCTGCTGAAACTGATCATCCTGTGGTGACTGACTGCGCATGCTCCAGCAGCTAAAGCAGGTTGTTGCATGGGCAAGGATGAACGGAACAGCGTCAGCTGATGGGTCGAGAGCAGAGGAGCTACAAGGGCATGCAAGCAAGCGGGGAGAGGGCTCAGCAGCAGGACAGAGCACTGGAAGGCATGCAGACCAGGTGGAACAAAAGGGTGGGCATCAATCGGGAGGCTGTTTGGTGAGGCATCGTCAGCAGAGATTGAGGAAGTGAATGAAAGAAAAAGAACGGCCGGGCTGGCAGGTGCCCCCGCTGCGGCGACAACAGCAGCAGCGCAGCGGGGGCTAGAATGGAAGAAGCGGAAAACGTGCAGCAAGGTGTGGAACAATCGTCAGGCGCTCACTCAAGCACAGATGAATGAAAAGGCACGCACTGGTGGGGAAGTTTGGCACGGTCCGCTGCTCCAACTGCCACCAGCCAAATCTAACAGGAGAGGCGCAGCAGCCAACTGCAGGCTTTGCAGGCTGCAACTCATGCCGCGCCCCCCGGCCTAGCAGGGTGGTCCTGCTAAGCGGCGCCAGCGTTAGGAGCCTGGCTTGCCGGGGCGCACCAGCGGTCTGGCGGCGCTGCCGTCGTCGCTGCCATCTTCGGTTGTGGCCAGCGACACTTCGCCAAGCTCTATTGTCACGTGCTCGCCGCCGCTGCTGGTGCCATGCAGTGCTGGCGGGCTGGCGGCCGCTGCCGCTTGGTTGGCCCGGGTGCCGCGGCCGGCTCCAAAATAGGGATCAGGTGTGAGGCGCCCGCCTGAGGCATGGCCAGGGGCCAGATCAGGGGTGCCCCGCCCGCTGCCACCGCCACGCACCAGCTCTGCGCTGCGGCTGCGGCCCGCCAGGTGGCTACGTGGCAGCGGCGGGCGCAGCACGGCGCTGCCGCCGCCCTGCTGCTGCGCCTGCTGCAGCTCCGCGGCACGTATGCCGGCCGCCACGCCCGCCGCCACCGCCTCTGCGTCCGCGCCGCCTGGGCTGCCGGCAACCAGCAGCACATTGGCGGCAGCAGCGGCCCCCAGGGAGGTGTGGGATATGCTGCGGCCATGAGAGGCCAGTGAGCCCCGAGAGCTGCTGTGCTGCTGGTGGCCGTGCGGCGGCGAGCCGTACAGCCCTGTAACCTGCGCCGCCGCCGCGTGGCCATTTGCGCCCGCCAGTGCGCCGCTGCCGCCGCTGCCCTGGCGTCCGAGCGCCGCGCCGTTGTGCTGCGCCCCGTTGGCCAGCTGGCTGCGCTCGCTGATGGAGGAGATGCCAGAGAGGCGGGCCACCTCCACGCTGCGGCGCCCCTCTGCAAACTCGCTGCTGCGCATGGAGCGGCGGGGCGACAGGAAGCGGCGCAGGCTGGGGGGCAGGTCCTTCACCAGGGGCACCTGCTGATGCGGGGTTGGGAGGGGTGGGGCAGCACAAGGCACAAGTTAGCATAAATATAGAGCGACGGGAACAATGCTGGACACACAGGGATTTGCAAGGCAGCATTTGAAAGAGCAGCAGCCACACTGCGCACATGTGCAGTTCAACTTGCTGGCAACGCTAAATCCGTGATGTGCATACGCACCTGCGGCGCCACGTGCACCGTCTGCAGGTTGTCCTCGTCTGCGGCAAACAGGGCATACACAGCAGGCTTCAACAACACAGGAATACCATGTGTGGCGTCCTGCTGCACACAGCACATCACAAAAACCTGCTGGCGCTCGTTGGGACATCATACATGGGCTGGCCCCTCCCGTCCATGGGAGGCATCCCACCTCCACCCCTCCCTCTTGCAGCTCACATTGGTCCGTCTCATCCACAATCTCCTGCTGGAGCAGCTGCAATTGACGAGAGGAGAGAAAGAGACGTAATGTTGAGGTGAGACATGCACCTCTGTCTGCATTGTGTGCCCTGGCGAGGCACTCTGCCCTGCCCTCCAGTACCACACCCAACTGCCACGCTTGACTGAGTGGAATCGTGGCCCCGCTGCCGACTGCCATTCATGACAAATCAAAGTTGCGCTGCCTTCTGCCATGCACGATACCATCACCACTGCACCACCACCGCCTGCTGCCCACCTCCTCGAGCACGTCCTGCATAGCACAGGAGGCAAGGAGGGCACACCTCAGCAGGGGACAGCAAGGCCTGGCTCCGTAGGATAGCAAATCAAGGCAGCGCAAATC
>VFQQ010002783.1_pt1 | contig 18528 bp, 12 predicted proteins | sample 3512341 | NCBI WGS metagenome assembly VFQQ01 (sample SAMN10412373, study PRJNA504923) | tailings metagenome | isolation source: Relicate 2 Philex TSF1 revegetated site | place: Philippines: Tuba, Benguet | collected 2017-08-29 | reverse complement strand
GCAGATGTTGCTCGACAACGAGGCTGGCACCGTCACGGAGTGGTCTCAGGCTGGCGAGAAGCGCGTGCGTCCGGTGCCTGTGCCGCCATCATCCGTTTGAATGATCTGGGTTGCGATTCGTCGCCATGCCCGTGTCACGGCGCCAAGATTGCACAGCCGTCGTGCAGGCACGTTCCGCTGATCGAACCAAACCCCGGTTCCTGCCGCAGTTTCTGCGGCATTTTCATCGATTGAAGGCGTTCCAGGCCTTGGGAATTGCATTTTGGGCGTCCGCCGCTACTGTCCGGCCACGACGGGGCAGCGTCCAATCGGCTGGTAGCCGGTGATTTTCGGCACGGGACTTTCGAAGACATGGACCATCGTCCGCACATCGTTGTGGTCGAAGATGAGGCGGCGCAGCGGCAGTTGCTGGTCGACTATCTTGGCAGGCAAAACTTTCGCGTGAGCGGTGCCGATGGTGGCACGGCGCTGCGCAAGCTGCTGGAGCGCGAGCTTCCCGCGCTGGTCCTGCTCGACATCGGCCTGCCGGGTGAGGACGGCTTCGTGCTCGCGCGCTGGCTGCGCGAGCGCTCGGGCCGCGTCGGCATCATCATGGTGACGGCCGCGGCCGATACGGTGGACCGCGTGGTCGGCCTCGAAACCGGCGCCGACGACTACATCGCCAAGCCCTTCGAGCCGCGCGAACTGCTGGCGCGCGTCAAGAGCGTGCTGCGTCGCACGACGGGCGCGACCGCAAGCACGGGTCCGCGCGTGCGCATGGGCCGCCGCGTGCTCGACCTCGAAAAGCGCGTGCTCATCGATCCTGCCTCCGGCGATGAGGAGACACTCGCGGCGAGCGAACTCGACCTGCTGAAAGTGTTCGCCGAGAATCCGAACCGGCCGCTCAACCGCGACTGGCTGCTGGAAGTCACGGCGCATCGCGAGATGGAAGCCTTCGACCGCGCGATCGATTTGCGCATCACGCGGTTGCGCAAGAAGATCGAGGTCGATCCCTCGCATCCGGATGCGATCCGCACGGTGCGCGGCGTCGGCTACATGTTCGTGCCGCCGAAGGATTGATCTCGGTCGCATACCTCCCCTTGAAAAGGGGAGGTCGGTTCGCGAAGCGAGCCGGGTGGGGATCATCGTCGCGATATAATGTGGGGCCATAAACCCCCACCCCAACCCTCCCCCTTCCAGGGGGAGGGAGTACACTGAGCTTAGTGCTTCGTCGCGCTCGCCGGCGCCGGCTCAATCTCGGCCAGCGCGCGGCGCAGTTCGGCGGCAAGGGGGCCGAGCCCCTCGCGGCAGCGCGTGCGGTCGCCCGCCTTGCCGGCCTGTTCGAGCGCCGCAGCGGCAGTGCCGACTCCGGCAGCTCCCACAGTCTGCGCAGCGCCCTTGAGCTTGTGCGCGGCGGCGGCGAGCGTCGGCAGGTCGCCGGCGCGCGAAGCGTTCGCGATCTCGCGTTCGGCCGCAATCGCGGTGTCGCGGAACTTGCCGAGCAGCGAGTTGATCGCGCTCGCGTCGTCGCCGAGCCATGCAGCCAGCACTTCACGATCAATCGCGGCAGGTGCCTTCGGCGCTTCATCGGAATGCGTCGGCTCGCGCATCGAGTCTTCGATCGGCATCCAGCGTTCCAGCGTGGTGCGAAGCTGGTCCATGTTCACGGGCTTGGCCAGGTAGGCGTCCATCCCGGCCGCGAGACAGCGTTCGTCCTCGCCTTTCATCGCATTGGCCGTTACGGCGACGATCGGCGTGCGAACGCTGTCGCCGCGTCTGCCCTCGTTCGCGCGGATCTGGCGCGACAGTTCATGCCCGTCCATGCGCGGCATATGGATGTCGGCGAGCACCGCCGAGTAGCGCCCCTGCGCGGCCTCCCACGCGGCGAGCGCCTCGACACCGTCGTTCGCCGTGTCGGCATCGACGCCGAGCAATTCAAGCTGGCGCACCAGCACTTCGCGATTCACCGGATGATCGTCGGCCACAAGAACACGCGCGCGGGCTTTTCTCGGTCCGGAGGAGGGCTTGTGCGCCGGGCGGTTGGCGGTACGCAACGTGGTGTTAAGCGGCGAGTCCGCCGGGGCCGCCTGGAGCACGAGGCGCACCATGAAGGTCGACCCGGCGCCCTCCTGACTTTCCACCGTGATGTCGCCCTTCATCAGTTGCGCGAGGCGCCGCACGATCGAGAGGCCGAGACCCGTCCCGCCGAAGCGGCGTGTCGTCGAGGAGTCCGCCTGGGCGAACGGCTGGAATAGCCGCGCACGCTGCTCCTCGGACAGGCCGATGCCGGTGTCGGCGACCGAAATCGTGACCTGCGTCATGCCATGGCCGAGCGGAGCGGTGCCGGCGTGCAGCTTGATGCGGCCGCGCTCGGTGAATTTCAGGGCGTTCCCGAGCAGGTTGAACAACACCTGCCGCACGCGCGTCGGATCGCCCACCAGCGCATCGTCCGACCCCGCGTCGATCTCCACGTCGAGCGCGAGGCCCTTGATGATCGCCTGCTGGCGGAACGTGCCGGCGACGCCCTCGATCAGGCCGGAGAGCGAGAAGGCGGTCTCTTCCAGTTCGAGGCGGCCGGCTTCGATCTTCGAGAAGTCGAGTACGTCATCGATGATGCGCAGAAGCGAATGTGCGCTGTCGCGAATGGTCGATACCGTGCGGCGCTGCGGGCCGTCGAGGCCTTGCCGCTGCAGCACGTCGATCATGCCGAGCACGCCGTTCATCGGCGTGCGGATCTCGTGGCTCATGGTGGCGAGGAAGGTCGATTTCGACTGGTTGGCGGCCTCGGCCTCCGCGCGTTCCTTTTCGGCGGTGTCGCGCGCACCCTCGGCGGCGTCTCTCGCGGCCGCGAGAGCCTCTTCGCGGCTCTTGAGCACCGTGATGTCGCGGTAAAGGCCGAGAATGCCGCCGTCGCTGAGCGGCCGGAAGTTGAACTCGATGTACTTCCCCGATGCGGTCGGCTGTTCGTAGCGGCCGCCACCCGGGCGCAGGATGCGCCGCGTGACTTCAGTGACGGTTTTCTCGACATCGTCGGTCGGGCCGAACTCGCCCTGTTCGGCCAGCTCGCGGATCATGTCGAAGCCGGACGTGCCGGGCGAGAGGTTCTGCCGATAGCTCCACATGTTGGCGCTGAACTTGTTCGAGAACATCCAGCGGAAATTCTTGTCCCACAGCGTGACGCCGTCGCTCATGTTGTCGAGCACGGTCTGCATCACCTCGCGGGTGCGCTCCACATCGTCACGCGCGCGCTCGGCGGCCTCTTTGGCGGCGGCGAGTGCTTCCTCGCGTTCCTTCAGCGATGTCACGTCGCTGCCGATGGCAAGCAGGCCGCCATCGGAGAGGGGGAGAAAGTTGAACTCGACGTAGCGGCCTTCGAGCGTGCGGCGCAGGAAGCGATTGCGCGTCGGCTTGCGCACCAGCGCGACGCGCTCGCGTACCTTTGCCTCGATGTCCTTCGTCGGGCCGAAGTCGCCGCGCTCGACCTGATAGCGCAGGATGTCGTAGCCGGAGATGCCCGGCTTCACCATGTCGTCCGGGTAGTGCTGAATCTCGATCACCTGCCGGTTCATGAACTGCAGGCGGAAGTCCTTGTCGAACAGCATGACCCCGCCGATCATGTTGTCGAGCACGGTCTGCATGATCGCCCGCGTGCGCTCCACGTCGTCGCGCGCGGCTTCGGCCTGCACCTTGGCGGCGGCGAGCGCTTCCTCGCGCTCCTTCAGTTCGGTGATGTCGCGGTAGACCGACAGCACGCTGCCGTCGCCGATCGGCGTGAACTTGATGTCGAGATAGCTCCCGCTGGCCGCGCGCCGCTCGTAGCGGCCGCCGCCCGGCTGGAGCATGAACGCCAGCCGTTCATCGACCCGCTTCTCCACGTCGTCCGCCGGACCGAAGTCGCCGCGCTCGACCTGGAAGCGGAAGAGGTCGCGCGCCACCGTGCCGGGGTGCGCGATTTCCTGCGGGAACTGGTGATGCTCGTGGAAGCGCTCGTTGGCGAACTTGATCGTGTGGTCAGGGCCGAGCAGCATCACGCCGTCGCTCATGTTGTCGAGCACGACCTGCATGACCTGACGCGTTCGCTCGATCTCCTCGGTGCGCTCGCGCACCTGGTTGAACAGCCGCGCATTCCACAGCGCAATCGCGGCCTGCACGGCGAAGTTTTGCAGCAGCGCGATCTGCTTCTCGCTGAACGGGCGGACTTCGGTGCGATAGAGCGCGAGCACGCCGAGCAGGAGCGAATCCTTGCGCAGCGGGACCCAGATGCAAGTGCGTGCGCCTGTGGTGTCGGCAAAGGCGCGCCGCTTTTCGTTGCCCGATGCGTACACCTCGTCGGACGCGATGTCGGCGATGTGAACCGTCGAGGCGCCGCGGGCAATGCGCCCCAGCGCAGTGTCGGGCGCCGGCAGGATCGGCTCCTTGCTGGCCTCCACGTAGGCTTGCGGCATGCCGCACTGTGCGATGCGGTTGTAGATGCCGTCGTTGAAGGTCAGCAGCGCACCAAAGGCGCCGTCGCAGAGCTCCAGCGCCTTCTGCAGCGTGGTGTCGAACACCGGAGTGAGATCGACAGGAGAACTGTTGATCGCCTGCAGCACTTCGGTCGTGGCGGTCTGCTGCGCCAGCGCGTCCTCGGCGGCTTCCTTCGCGGCCGCCAGCGCTTCCTCGCGCTCACGCAGTTCGGTGATGTCGCGGGTGACGCCGAGGATGCCGCCGTCGTCGAGCGGCTTGATGCTCACCTCGACGTAGCGCCCGTCACCGGTGCGCCGCTCGTAGCGGTTGCCGCCGGGCCGCAGGATCATCGCGGAGATTTCGTCGACCTTCGCCTCGACGTCATCGATGTCGCCATAACCGCCATTCTGGATCTGGTAGCGGATGAGATCGCGGCCCGAAACGCCGGGGCGCAACATGCCGAGCGGCAGGCGTCGCTGTTCGATGTCGGCGCGATTGCCGAAGCGCCAGTTGAAGTCCTTGTCCCACAGCCCGACGCCGTCGTTCATGTTGTCGAGCACGGTCTGCATCTCGGCGCGCGTGCGCTCCACGTCGCGCCGGGCCTGTTCGGCGGTTTCCTTTGCGGCGGCGAGAGCCTCCTCGCGCTGCTTGAGGTCGGTGATGTCGCGATAGATCGCGAGCAGGCCGCCATCGGCGAGCGGCTTGAAGGTGAACTCGATGTGCTTGCCGCTCGCGGTCTTGCGCTCGTAGCGGGCGCCCGCGCGCATGATGAGCAGCCGCTCTTCGACGGCCTTCTCAATGTCCTTCAAAGGTCCAAAGTCGCCGCGTTCGGCCTGGAAGCGCAGTATCTCGCTCGCGGATGCGCCGATATGCGCGACGTCGGGCGTGAACCGCTGGAACTCCATGAGCTGCTGGTTCATGAACTGCCAGCGCATGTCCTTGTCGAACAGCATGACGCCGTCGAACATGTTGTCGAGCACCGTTTGCATGACGGTGCGCGTCTGCTCCACGTCGTTGCGCGCAGCCTCGGCCGTCTCCTTGGCTTGAGCCAGCGCTTCCTCGCGCTCCTTGAGTTCGGTGATGTCGCGGTAGACGCCGAGCAGGCTTCCGTCGTTCAGCCGGTTGAAGTTGAACTCGATGTACTTGCCGTTCTCGACGCGGCGCGTATAGCGGTTGCCGCCCGGCTGGAGCATCCTCTCCGCGATTTCGGCGGCCTTGGCATCGATATCGCCCGGATCGGTACCGGCCGCATGCGCGCCGTTCACGATCTGCATGCGGATCATCTCGTGACCCGATACGCCGGGCGCGAGCTTCTTCTCGTCGTAGCCCCAGCTCTCCATGTGACGGCGGTTCGAGAAGCGCCAGTTGAAGTCCTTGTCCCAGAGCGCGACGCCGTCGCTCATGTTGTCGAGCACGGTCTGCAGCATCTCGCGTGTCTGTTCGACGTCGCGCTGCGCGGCCGCCGCTTCGGCCTTGGCGGTCTGGAGCTGGCGCTCGCGCTGGCGCTGCTCGGTGATGTCGCCGGTGACGCCGACCATGCGCTTGGCGCGGCCGTCAGGTCCGCGGACCACGATGCCGTGCTGCCGGCCCCATTTCCACGAGCCGTCCCTGCCGCGATAACGAAACTCGAAGTCGAGGCGCGAGATTTCGCCGCGATAAAGCGCGGAGATCATTCGCGTGTGTTGCGGACGATCGTCCGGGTGGATCACTTCGGCAAAGTCCGCGATCGTCCCGTACTCCGGCAGGCTGAGGAACTGCTGGAGCGAGGGCGCGAGGTAGACCATCCCGGTTTCGAGATCGGCGTCGAAGGCGCCCGCGCCGTCGCTGATCGATTCGAGAGCGAGCGCGTAGCGCGAACCGGCATCGTCGATATCGATGGTACCGGCCGGGACCTGACGCTGCGCGGCAGTCTTGGCGGACTGGAGCTCCTGCTCGCGCAGCTTGAGCTCGGTGATGTCGCCCGCCGCGCCGACGAGGCGCTTCGCGCGGCCATCTGGCCCGCGGAAAGCGACGCCGTGCTGGCGTGCCCAGCGCCAGGTGCCGTCCTCGGTGCGGTAGCGCACTTCGACGACGAGGCGAGGGGTCTCGCCCTTCAGGTGCTCCACCAGGCGCCGATTGAAATTCGGCCAGTCGGCGGGATGAATGCGGCCCTTCCAGTCCGACGTGGTCTTGAGCGCCGCGGAGGGCAGGCCGAGAATGATGCGCAGGCTGGGCGCGAAGTAGATCTGGTCGGTTTCGAGATCCCAGTCGTAGAGGCCGTAATTGATCGACTCCATCGCGAGCGCGTAGCGCTCCTCGTTCGGCGTCTTCGGCGCGTCCGCGCCGTCCTGCCGGTAGGAGGCCGCCGCTTCACGCTTTGCGGCTTCGAGTTCGCGGTCGCGCTGGCGCGCCTCCGTGACGTCCGACATCGCGCCAACGATTCGGTAGGCCCGCCCGTCCTCATGGCGCACCGCCATGCCGTGCTGGCGGCACCAGCGCCATTCGCCGCCCACGCCGCGATAGCGGAAGTCGACCTCAAAGCGCGGCGTATCGCCCTTCAGGCACTGGACGATGGCTTCACGATATTGCGGCCGGTCGTCGGGATGGATCGTCTCGGTGATGTTGCCGGTGGTGTAGGCCGGGTCGTTGGCCTTCATGCCCAGCATCTTGCGCAGGGCCTCGGAGAAATAGACCTCGCCGCCCTCGAGATCGGCGTCGTAGACCGCATAATTGATGGACTGCATCGCGAGCGCGTAGCGCTCTTCGGTCCGCGCGCGGTCGCTTGATCTCGTCTGTTTGGAAGGCGACGGTTTTTGCGACGAAATCGACATAAAACGCTCCGGCGAAAGTCATACTGGGCATGGCACGTATCGTCGATGTGTCGCGCGGTGGCGGTTTTGTATCATGTGTATCGTCGTGGCGAGTTAGCCCCGCCAATTCGATAGTTTCGTAAATTTTCGGAAGCGCTTGCACGCGGCATTACCCAGCGTGAAGCGATACAAATGATACCAAGAGCTTTCCCCCTCGACATCGTGACAATACGTACCGGGCGTACGGTGGCTCCATCGAAGGAATGCGGCAGACGACACCGCCGCAGAGATCGACAAGGGGTTCCACCAATGAAGACCATCACGCTCTACGGCCTTCAGATGCTGGTGGGTCTTGTTGCTCTCGCGGCGGGCTTCGCGAAGCTGACCGGCATGCCCGTCCTCGCCGATGCGTTCGCCACGATCGGCCTCGGCCAGACGTTCCTCGTGCTCGCCGGTACGGCGGAAATCATTGCCGGCCTGTGCCTGCTGTTCCCGCGCTCGGGCGTGGTCGGCGCGCTGCTGCTGACCTCCGTGATGGTCGGCACGACGGGCGCCAGCATCGGTGCCGCGATCAGCCAGAAGGGCGAGCCGCAGGTCCAGGCGATGCGCACCTCGGTTGCCCCGGGCGTCCTCCCGATGGTGGTGATCAAGAAGAGCCAGGGCTGGGACATCTGATCCAGACCGCCCAATCCCCGAATTTGCCGAACCGGAGGCCCTTGCCTCCGGTTTTCGCGTTTTGGGGCCGGGGAGGGCCGGTCTGCTGCCCCGGCAGCGGTCCAATGCCTAAGCCGCCGGTTTTTCTTGCGTACCACCCGTCCGGTGGCTATATAGCCGCCCATCTCACACGCGGACCTTGGCTTTACGCCGTCCGGTGCTCCGGTCGAGACACACTCGATTCGGGGCTCACGGGTCCGCGGAGGAACCAACCGGAGAAGACATATGGCGCTTCCTGACTACTCTATGCGTTCGCTTCTTGAGGCGGGCGTACACTTCGGCCACCAGGCCCACCGCTGGAATCCCAAGATGGGCGAGTACATCTTCGGAGCCCGCAACAACATTCACATTCTCGACCTCGCGCAGACCGTGCCGATGATGCATCGCGCACTGCAGGCGGTCAGTGACACGGTCGCCAAGGGCGGCCGCATCCTGTTCGTCGGCACCAAGCGTCAGGCGCAGGACGCGATTGCCGACGCAGCGAAGCGTTCGGCGCAGTATTACGTGAATTCGCGCTGGCTCGGCGGCACGCTGACCAACTGGAAGACGATTTCCGGTTCGATCAAGCGCCTGCGCCAGCTCGAGGAGATGCTCTCCTCGGCGGATGCGTCGCACTACACCAAGAAAGAGCGCCTCGACCTGACGCGCGAGAAGGACAAGCTCGAGAAGGCGCTGGGCGGCATCAAGGACATGGGCGGTCTGCCCGACATGCTGTTCATCATCGACACCAACAAGGAAGACATCGCGATCAAGGAAGCGCGGCGTCTGAACATTCCGATCGCCGCGATCGTGGATACGAACTGCGATCCGGACGGAATCACCTACGTGGTGCCGGGCAATGACGACGCGGGCCGTGCGATCACGATGTACTGCGACCTCATCGCGAAGGCGGCGATCGACGGCATCTCGCGCTCGCAGCGCGGTGCCGGCGTCGACCTCGGCGCGTCCGAGGAGCCGGTTGCCGAGGAGCTTCCGGCCGAGGCGGCTCCGAGCGGCTTCCAGCCGCTGCCGGGCCCGCGCGGCGTCGCGGACGACCTGAAGAAGCTGCCGCACGTCTCGCCGACGGTCGAGAAGAAGCTGAACGACATGGGCGTCTTCCATTACTCGCAACTCGCCGAGTTGAATGAGGCCGATGCCGAGAAGATCGGTGAGGAAGTCGGCCTTCCGACCCGCGTCCAGAGCTGGATTGCGAAGTCCAAGGAACTCGTCGCGGCGGAGTAATCCGCACCTCTCGTGTGTTATTGCCGGACCGCTGCCCCGCGGCGTGACCGGCAACGTATCTCAAGGCCCATCGGGACCGTCGTTCTCGATGGGCGCGCGGCGCAAGGCCGCGCGTGACCCGTTCGGACACAGGAATTTTCAAATGGCCACGATCACCGCCGCAATGGTGAAGGAACTGCGCGACACCACCGGCGCAGGCATGATGGACTGCAAGGCTGCGCTCACCGAGACCGACGGCAACATGGAGGCCGCGATCGACTGGCTGCGCAAGAAGGGCCTGTCGAAGGCCGCCAAGAAGGCCGGGCGCGTCGCCGCCGAGGGCCTCGTCGGCATCTTCCTCGCGGGCACCAAGGGCGCGGTCGTCGAGGTCAACTCCGAGACCGACTTCGTGGCACGCAACGACCACTTCCAGGGCCTCGTGAAGATGATCGCGGACGTCGCGCTCAAGACGGGCGAGGATGTCGAGGCGATCAAGGCCGCCAAGGCCGGCCCGATGACCATCGACGAAGCGATTTCCTCGGCGATCGCCACCATCGGCGAGAACATGACGCTGCGCCGTGCGGCCGTGCTGTCGGTCCCGCAGGGTCTGGTCGCGAGCTACACGCACAATGCGATCTCCGACGGGCTCGGCAAGATCGGTGTGCTGGTCGCGCTCGAGTCGTCCGGCAACAAGGACGAACTGGCCGCGCTCGGCCGTCAGGTCGCAATGCACATCGCATCGTCGAACCCGCTCGCGATCGACTCGACGGGCGTCGATCCGGCCGTGGTGAAGCGCGAGAAGGACATTCTCGCCGACAAGTTCCGTCAGCAGGGCAAGCCCGAGGCGATGATCGACAAGATCACCGAGTCGGGTCTGAAGACCTTCTACAAGGAGAACACGCTGCTCGAGCAGCCGTTCATCTTCGACGACAAGAAGAGCGTCGGACAGGCCCTGAAGGAAGCCGAAGGCAAGGTCGGCGGCCCGATCAAGATCACCCGCTACGTGCGCTTCGCGCTCGGCGAGGGCATCGAGAAGCCGCAGGGCCCGGACTTCGCCGAGGAAGTCGCCGCGCAGGCCGGCAAGAAGTAAGCTGAGAACGGAGCGACCGCACCGGAGACCCGACCTCATGCCCGCTTACCGCCGCGTCATCGTCAAGGTATCGGGCGAGGCCTTCTCCGGTCCGAACGACTTCGGAATTCACGCGCCGACGATCGAGAACATCGTCAATGATCTCGTTGCGGCGCGTGACCTTGGCGTCACCATCGGCGTCGTGGTCGGTGGCGGCAACCTGATCCGCGGCGCGGAGGCGGCCGAGGCCTGGCTCTCGCGCCCGACCGCCGACGCCATGGGCATGATGGGCACCGTGATGAATGCCCTCGTGCTCGAGGCCGCGCTTGAGAAAGCCGGCGCGCCGGCCCGCACCATGTCGGCGCTCTCGATGCCGCAGGTGTGCGAGACCTACGAGCGCCAGCGTGCACTGCGCCATCTGGAAGAAAACCGCGTGGTCGTCTTTGCGGGGGGCACCGGGAACCCGTTCTTCACCACCGACACCACGGCCGTATTGCGCGCCGCCGAGATGGGCTGTGACGCGCTGCTCAAGGCCACCAACGTGGACGGCGTCTACACCGCCGACCCCAAGCTCGATCCCCGCGCGACCCGGTTCGACCGGCTGAGCCCGGAGGAGGCGATCCGGCGCGAACTCAAGGTGATGGACGCCACCGCCTTCGCGCTTGCCCGGGAAAACCGTATGCCTATCATTGTGTTCTCAATCCGCGAGCCGGGCGCCATCGCCTCCGTTCTGGCCGGCAAGGGACGCGCCACATTCGTCGGATGATCTAACGCGCAAGGCCGCGCATTGAGCGCGGCTGTCTGTCCGGGGGAAGCTCATGGCTGCACCAACGCACAACATGGATGACATCAAGCGCCGCATGACCGGCGCCTTGACCTCGCTCAAGACCGAGCTTGGCGGTTTGCGCACCGGTCGCGCGTCGGCGAGCCTCGTCGATCACGTGCAGGTCGATGCCTACGGCGCCAACATGCCGCTCAATCAGTTGGCGACCGTGAGCGTGCCGGAGCCGCGCATGCTCTCGGTGCAGGTGTGGGACCGCTCGATGGTGGCCGCCGTCGAGAAGGGCATCAATGCCGCCAATCTGGGTCTGACGCCGAACACCGAAGGCCAGGTGATCCGCCTGCGCATTCCGGAACTCAATCAGGACCGCCGCAAGGAACTCGCCAAGGTCGCGCACAAGTACGCGGAGAATGCGCGTGTCGCGATCCGTCATGTGCGCCGCGACGCGATGGACGTGCTCAAGAAGCTCGAGAAGGACCTCAAGACCATGAGCGAGGACGAGCACAAGCGGCAGTCCGAGCTGGTGCAGAAGGCGACCGATCAGGCGATTGCGGATGTCGATCATGCGCTCGCCGCCAAAGAAAAAGAGATCATGACGGTGTAGTTTTTGAGCCTTGCGCGTCGTGGCCGGGATTCGGCGCGCGCAGGGAGCAGGGAGCTTTTTGTGACGATGCCGAAGGCGCAGGCGCCTGATCCGGCCGGGACTGCTCCGGATGTGCCGCGCCATGTCGCGATCATCATGGACGGGAACGGCCGCTGGGCTGCATCGCGCAGCCTGCCGCGCGTCGAGGGCCACCGCCGCGGTGTCGAGGCGCTGCGCAAGACCGTGCGCGCGGCCGGCGACATGGGCATTCAGGTCCTCACGATCTTCTCGTTCAGTTCCGAGAACTGGCAGCGCCCGGCCTCCGAGGTTCGCGATCTGATGGGGCTCCTGCGGCTGTTTATCCGCAAGGACCTCGCGGAGCTGCATTCGAACGGTGTGTGCGTGCGCGTGATCGGCGAGCGCGACAGCCTCGATCCCGAAATCCGCAGCCTCCTCGAGGACGCCGAGAATCTCACGCGTGAGAACCGCAATCTCACCCTCGTCGTTGCCTTCAACTACGGCGCCCGCGACGAGATCGCGCGCGCGGCGCGCCGCATCGCGGCCGATGTGGCGGCGGGCAACATCGCGCCGGAGGCCGTCACCGAGGACCTGATCGGCCAGCACCTCGACGCGCCGGACCTTGCCGACCCGGATCTCATCATCCGCACCTCGGGCGAGCAGCGCCTCTCGAATTTCCTGCTCTGGCAGTCGGCGTACTCGGAACTCGTCTTCACGCCGGTCTACTGGCCGGACTTCGACCGCGCCGCCCTTGAAGCCGCGATTGAAGAATACCGCCGCAGGGAGCGCCGGTTCGGCGGTCTTGTCGCAAAGACCGGGTCCTAGACCCGTGGCCGATCCCGCGGCAGCCGCAGCCGGTCCAAGCAATCTTCTGCTTCGCGTGATCTCGGCGGTGGTGCTGGCGCCGGTCGCCATCGGCATCGCGTGGTTCGGCGGATGGCCGTTCGCGCTGTTCTGGACCGCCTGCGCCTGCCTCGTCCTGTGGGAGTGGAGCGTGCTGGTGCGAACCGGCGTCCATTCGGTCCCGGCATTTGCCGTCTGGATGCTGGCGGGCCTTGTCTACGCGGGTATGCTGCTGTTCGGCCCGGTCCTGCTGCGCAATGACCTTGCGCTCGGCTTCGTGGCCATCCTGTTCCTGTTTGCGATCGTGTGGGTCACCGACACGGCGGCGTACTTCGCGGGGCGTGCCATCGGCGGCCCCAAGCTGTGGCCGGCTGTCAGCCCGAAGAAGACCTGGTCCGGCGCCATCGGCGGTACGCTGGGAGGCGTCGCGGCCGGACTTCTGGTGGTAAAGGTCGCCGGGCTTGCTATCGCCCCAATGCTGGTGCTCGTGGCGGTCGGCCTGTCGATCGTGTCGCAGGCCGGCGACTTGCTCGAATCCGCCGTAAAGCGGCACTTCGGCGCCAAGGACGCCAGTCAGCTCATTCCGGGCCATGGCGGCCTGATGGATCGGCTCGACGGCTTTTTGACAGCCGTTGCCGCCGCCGCCATGGTGGGACTGCTTCGCGGGGGTCTGGAAGGGCCCGCGCGGGGCTTGCTTGTTTGGTGATCGATGAAGAATGGAACTCCGCGCAGCGTCAGCATTCTGGGCGCGACCGGCTCGATTGGTTCGAGCACGGTCGACTTGCTCAAGCGCGGCAATGGGCGTTTTCGCGTTGAGGCGCTAACGGCGCACAAGAACGGTGCGGCGCTGGCGAAGCTCGCGCGCGAGCTGGGCGCGAAGTTTGCAGCCGTGTCGGATCACGGCGCCTACGAGGAGCTGAAATCCGAACTCTCCGGCACCGGCATCGAGGCCGCCGCCGGGACTGACGCTGTGGCGGAAGCCGCGCGCCGTCCGGCCGAGTGGGTGGTCGGCGCCATCATGGGCACGGCGGGGCTTGAGCCCTCGCTGGCCGCCATTGAGCGCGGCGCGACCCTGGCGCTCGCCAACAAGGAATCGCTGGTCTGCGCCGGCAGCTTGTTCATGCGCCGCGCCAAGGAAACCGGCGCGACGGTGCTACCCGTCGACAGCGAGCACAATGCGCTGTTTCAGGCGCTGACCGCAGGGCGCCGCGAAGACGTCACCAAGGTCATCATCACCGCGTCGGGCGGGCCGTTCCGCACCTGGGAGAAGGGCGCGATCCAGACCGCGACGCTGGAGGCGGCGCTCAAGCACCCGAACTGGTCGATGGGGCCGAAGATCACCATCGACTCCGCGTCCATGATGAACAAGGGCCTCGAAGTCATTGAGGCTTATCACTTGTTCGATCTCAAGCCGGACGAGATCGAGGTGCTGGTGCACCCGCAGTCGATCGTTCACGGCATGGTCGAATTCCGCGACGGCTCGGTGATCGCGCATCTCGGGCCCCACGACATGCGCGTCGCGATCGCCCACTGCCTCGCGTACCCGGACCGTATCGATGGGCCGGTCAAGCGGCTCGATCTCGCGCAGGTCGGCACGCTCAGCTTCGAGAAGCCGGACCTCGACCGCTTCCCGGCGCTGGCCCTGGCGTGGCACTGCCTGCGCACCGGCGGGGGCGCGACGGTCGTGCTCAATGCCGCAAACGAGATCGCCGTCGCGGCGTTCGTCGATCGCCAGATCAGCTTCGGCGGGATCCCGGCGCTGGTCGAAATGACCCTTGACGCTGCGGCAAAGCGTGGCGTGATGCGTGAACCGGCATCGATCGACGATGCATTTTCTGTTGACCATAATTCCAGATCGCTGGCCCGCGAGCTCTTGCCCGAAATCGCCGCAAAGGCATTTTAGTCAATTTTGAGCGAGCATCGTCGGGGGACGAGGACTACTCATGGATTTTCTTGGAAACGTAGGCACTTGGGGCGGCTGGCTCACGGGCTACGTTGTGCCGTTCCTGTTCGTGCTGACGATCGTGGTGTTCTTCCACGAGCTCGGCCATTTCCTTGTCGCGCGCTGGTGCGGCGTGCGGGTGATGACCTTCTCGGTCGGCTTCGGTCCTGAACTCCTTGGCTTCAACGACAAGCACGGGACGCGCTGGAAGCTCTCCGCGATTCCCCTCGGCGGCTACGTGAAGTTCTTCGGCGACGAGAACGCCGCGAGCGTGCCGGATCAGGAGACCATCAAGGAGATGTCCGAAACGGAGAAGCGCGACAGCTTCTTCCACAAGACCGTCGGACAGCGCGCGGCGGTGGTCGCCGCGGGCCCGCTTGCGAACTTCATTCTGGCGATCGTGATTTTCGCCACCGTCTTCACCCTCTACGGCAAGCCGGCCACACCGGCCCGCGTCGACACTGTGCAGCCGGACAGCGCCGCGCAGGCCGCGGGCTTCCAGCAGGGCGACCTGATCGTCGCGATCAACGGCAAGAAGATCGAGACCTTCACCGACATGCAGCGGCTGGTCAGCACCAGCGCTGGCGAGACGCTGAACGTCGAGGTCGATCGCGGCGGTTCGCGCCAGACCCTCCGGGCGACGCCGAAGATGACCGAGATCAAGGACAACTTCGGCAACGTCCACCGCATGGGCGTGCTCGGCATCACGGGCGCGCGCGGCGAGCCGGTCAGAGTCGATCCGCTGACCGCGGTGAAGCTCGGCGTCGAAGAGACATGGTTCGTGGTCGAGCGCACGCTCTCCTACATCGGCGGCGTGGTGGTGGGTAAGGAATCGGCCGACCAGCTCGGCGGGCCGATCCGCATCGCGCAGGTCTCCGGCCAGGTCGCGACCGCCGGATTCGTGGCGCTGATCCACCTCGCGGCGGTCCTGTCCATCTCGATCGGGCTGCTGAACCTCTTCCCGATTCCGCTGCTCGATGGCGGTCACCTTTTGTTCTATGCGTTCGAGGCCTTGCGCGGCCGACCCCTCTCGGAGCGCGCCCAGGAGTATGGGTTCCGGTTCGGCCTCGCATTCGTGCTCTTGCTGATGCTTTTCGCCACCTACAACGACCTCCTGCATCTGTTCCGTCTCTAAACCGTGGCCATCGTGCAACGCATTGACGGCAAAAGATGATTAGGCGCGACGGAAGGGTTGTCCGGGGAGCGAAAAGGGGTAGGAATCCGGGGCGTTGACACAGATTCCGCCAAATTGTGCTGCAAGGGGCGACTGGGAATAAGGGTAGGGCGCATAGCGCATGAAACTTTGGGTGCGGGTGTTGCGAGGGCTGGCCTTTACCGGCCTTGTCCTCGGAGGGGTCTCTGTCGGTGTGTATGCCGCGTCTCTGGCGACGGTGGTGCCCGTCTATGCGCAGACCGCCTCATCGATCGTCGTGCAGGGGAACCGGCGCGTCGAGAGCGATACGATTCGCTCCTACTTCAACCTCCGTCCGGGTGAGCGGCTCGACGCCCTGAAGATCGACGAGGGCGTGAAGGCCCTGTTCGCGACCGGCCTGTTCCAGGACGTGCGCCCGTCGACGCAAGGCGGCCGCATTGTCATCACCGTGGTCGAGAACCAGGTGATCAGCCGGATCCAGTTTGAGGGGAACAAGCGCGTCAAGGACGAGCAGCTCCTCCAGGAAATCCAGTCGAAGCCGCGCGGTTCGCTCTCGCGCCCGACTGTCCAGTCTGACGTGCAGCGCATCGTCGAGGTGTACCGTCGCAACGGCCGCTATGACGTCTCCGTCGAGCCCAAGATCATCGACCGTCCGAACAACCGCGTCGATCTCGTCTACGAGATCCGCGAAGGCGGCAAGACCACCGTTCAGGACATCGTGTTCATCGGCAACCGGGCCTTCACGGACTGGCGCCTGAAGGACCTCATCCGGACCGGCAAGAGCAACATCCTCAGCTTCCTGAAGACCAACAATCTCTACGATCCGGATCGCGTCGAGTCCGATCGCGACATCCTGCGCCGCTGGTACCTCAAGAACGGCTACGCCGACGTGCAGATCGTCTCGGCCGTCGCCGAGTACGATCCCGCGAAGCAGGGCTTCGTGCTCACCTTCACCATCGAGGAAGGCGAGAAGTACAATTTCGGTGCGATCGACATCCAGTCGAACGTCCGCGACGTCGATCTCGGCCTGCTGCGCAGCCGCATGCGCGGCGTCTATCCGGGCGCGACCTACAATGCCGAAGCGCTCGAGAAGTCGATCGAAGACATGACGATCGAGATGTCGAAGCGCGGCTACGCGTTCGCGCAAATCCGCCCGCGTGGCGACCGTAACTTCGAAACCCGCACGGTCTCGATCGTGTTCGTGGTGGAAGAGGGTGCGCGCGGCTACGTCGAGCGGATCAACGTTCGAGGCAATTCGCGCACGCGCGACTACGTCATCCGCCGCGAGTTCGATATCGCCGAGGGCGATGCCTATAACCGCGTGCTGGTCGATCGCGCCGAACGGCGCCTGAAGAACCTCGCGTACTTCAAGAGCGTGAAGATCACGACCGAGCCGGGCTCGTCCTCGGACCGCGTCATCCTCAACGTCGATGTCGAGGAGCAGTCGACCGGCGAATTCTCGATCGCGGGCGGCTACTCGACCGCGGACGGTCTGGTCGGCGAAGTCTCCGTCGGCGAGCGCAACCTGCTCGGCCGCGGCCAGTTTGCCCGTGCGTCGGTGACCTACGGCCAGCGTACGCGCGGCGTCGACCTGTCGTTCACCGAGCCGTATTTCCTCGGCTATCGACTCGCCTTCGGCGTGGACCTCTTCGCCAAGGAGATCGACTCCTCGTCGTTCTATACCTACCGGCAGGAGTCCATCGGCGGCGCGCTGCGCTTCGGCGTCCCGCTGCGCGAGGACCTCGGCCTGCAGTTGCGCTACTCGCTCTATCGCCAGAAGATCGAAGTCGACCAGCTTCTGCGCAACTGTAACAATATCAATCCTGATCCCAACGGCGCTCCGCCGACATTCCCGACGACGGGCACGCCGAACTGCTTGACCGACGGTGAAACCTCGGCCGCGGTCAAGGAGCAGGTGGACAACGGTCCGGCGCTCGTGTCGAGCATCGGCTATGGCCTCGTCTACAACACCGTCGACAACAACAAGAATCCGACCCGCGGCCTGCTGGCCGAACTGCGGCAGGACTTCGCCGGCGTTGGCGGCGACGTGAACTTCATCCGCACCACGGGCGAGTCGCGCCTCTACTACGAGTTCATGACCGACATCGTCTCGGTGCTGCGCCTGCAGGCCGGCCATGTGACGGGCTGGGGCAGCAAGGACCTGCGCATGCTGGACCACTTCCAGATGGGTCCGAACCTCGTGCGTGGCTTCCAGACGGCCGGTATCGGCCCGCGTGACATGACGGGCGGTACATCGCAGGACGCGCTCGGCGGCACGATGTACTGGGGCGCTTCGTTCGAAATGCAGTTCCCGGTCTTCGGCGTGCCGAAGGACTTCGGCATCAAGCTGGCGGCGTTCGCGGATGCGGGCTCGGTGTGGGGCTATCGCGGCAAGACGTTCTTCCCGAACACGGGCCAGACCGTCTCGACGATCGACCCGCTCACCGGCAAGGATACGAACGACATGACCGTTCGCTCCTCGATCGGTGCGGGCATCCTCTGGGACTCGCCGTTCGGCCCGATCCGCATCGACTACGCGTTCCCGATCACGAAGGATCCGAACGACCGCGTGCAGGAACTGCGTTTCAGCGGCGGCACCAAGTTCTGATCTCGGGGGGTGCCCTTGGGCACCCTGATCCCCGGCAAAAAAGAGCTAGACCCGCCTCCCGGGTCTGGCTAGCCACTTGGGTGGCGGTTTAGAAGTCCACATCATCTTTGCCGCGAGTCCGATATGCGGACTTCTGAACCAAAGCCACACTAGGTCAATGGCTTGCTAGTGTCCTTCGATTCCGAAGTTCGCAAATGGGGGTGCCGCACAATGATGCGAACTTCGGAATCGGGACACTAGGGTGGCATGAGCGAACCCCAGTTCTTCCAGCGTCCTGGCGGGCTAACCGCACAGGACATCGCCGCGCTGACCGGCGCCGCGATCGGGCCGGGCGTTGCGCCCGACCGCCGTATCGACGGGATCGCGGCGCTCGACCGTGCTTCGCCCCGTGACCTCGCATTCT
>VFQQ010002782.1_pt1 | contig 18533 bp, 12 predicted proteins | sample 3512341 | NCBI WGS metagenome assembly VFQQ01 (sample SAMN10412373, study PRJNA504923) | tailings metagenome | isolation source: Relicate 2 Philex TSF1 revegetated site | place: Philippines: Tuba, Benguet | collected 2017-08-29 | reverse complement strand
CATGAGCTCGGCCTGACTCCAGCCATACTCGCGGGCCGCCGCCGGATTGGCGTAGCGCACGCCCACCTTGTCGAGAATGAAGATCGGGTGGTTGATGGTGGTGAGAGCGGTGGCCAGCAGGTGCTCGCGCTCGCGTGCCAGACGCTCTTCTTCGTCGAGCAACAAGGCATCGAGCGCGAGAGCCAGTGAGGCCGACAATCGTTCGAGCGTGATGCGATCGCGGCGCAGCAGCGGCGCAGACGGCGGCGTGGTCACGAGCAGCACGCCCAGCGTGCGCTCACGAGCCGCGAGCGGGATGGCCAGCGCCCATTCGTCCGGGGCGTCCGCGGCCAGTTCGGCCGGCGCGGCGTCGCGCAGACTGGGAAACACCACCGGTTGCCCATCGGGCGCGAGGTGGTTCATGGACAGCCGCGTGGCGCGGTCGGTGCTGCGCAGTGACTCGAGCGTACCGCCGCCGGCCACGAACTCCATGCGCCCGTCGCGTCCACGTGCGACTCCGATGGCCTTGCCGATGGACGGGACGTAGCGGTCGAGCACATGCAGCAGTTCGCTCGCGCCGTCCGCCACACTGGTGGCCGACAACGTGGCGCGTGCCAGATCGGCGGCGCCCTCCGCCCGTTGCCGCTGCAGGTCCTGCAGCGAGAACAGGCGGGCGGTTTCGAGTGCCGTGCCCGCATGGCGCGCGAGAATGGTGATGAGATCGAGATCCTGGGCTTCAAATGCCTCGTCACCGCGGTGCAGCAAACGAATGACGCCCGCGCTGCGCAAACCGAAACGCACGGCGGCGCAGAGTTCAGCCGAGCCACGCACCACATCGGCGCCGCTGGTGAGATGCGTGGCCATGCGGGAGACGCCACTGTCGGCGGTGTCCCGTGCGAGGCGCAGATCGGCCAGTGGCGCGAGGTCCACGCTCACATGTTGGCCCTGCTCGAGACGCACGACGCGATGCAGCTCGCTGCCCTGCACCACGAGCAACTCACACACGGCGCTCGGCAGCACCTGGTAGACCGCCTCCGCAATGCCCCCCGGCAGCGAGTCTTCCGACGAAAGCTGCGTGAGTTGCTGCTGTGCTTTGGCCAGGCGTGCGAGGCGCTGGGTGCGTTCTTCGAGCTCGTCGACATAGCGCAGGTTGCCATGCGCCAGCGCAAACTGGTTGACGATGTCAATGAGCAACTGGCGCTCGTCGGCGTCGAATACCTGCGGCGTGGCAAAGCGAACCGACACCAATCCACGCACGCGATCGTCGCTGCGCAGCGGCAGCAAGGCCATTGCGCGAATGCCGGCACGGAGCAACTGCTGTGCGAGCGCCTGATCCTCGGGCGGCGCAGGCACGGTGCAGTCTTCAATGAACAGCGTCTCGCCCAACTGCACGGCTCGCCCGGCGCTCGACAGCCAGAACTCGCGCGCCACCTCCCCACTGTCCATGACAAAGGGCCCCTGCTGGTGCTCGAGCCGCACAATGCGCAGGCGGGAGTGCGCCTCGTACAGGGCAAACCCCTCGGCGTGGAACTCGCTGCGCAGCAGTTCTCCGAACGCGTTCAGGAGATCCTCCCGTCGCTCCACGGTGGTGAAGAGCTGCGCACCACGCGCCAGCACGGCATTGGTGTGGGCGACACGGGCCGCCTCGACCGCCCGGGCGCGCGCTTCCGTCGCGGCGCTTTCTGACGCACTGACCAACTGCAGGCTGCGCATGACCAGCGAGCCGTACCACACCAGATGTTCGAGCCAGGCGATATGCTCGGCCCGCACTTCGCCCGCTTCAGGATTGATGACGGCCAGCAGACCCACCACGGCATCGTCCAGCACAATGGGCGACACCACCACCTGCTGCACGTTGATGGGCGTTGCGACCGCCGGATTGATGCGCGGGTCGTTGGGCGCGTCATTGCTGAACTGCGTCTCCCGCGTGTGTACCACGTCGCGGAAGATCGAGCGGTCTGCCATGAGCGGCATCGCCATGCCGTCAAGCCGGCTCACTGACCCACTGGGTGCGATGATGCGATACTGCTCGTCGCTTTCCATCTCGATGACGGCGCTGCCCTCGGCCCGCGTCAGGTCGCGGGCCGTGTCGGCCAGTCGGGCAAACAACGCCCGCTTGGTCACCACCCCCGTCGCGAGATCGCGCACGAGATGGGAAAGCGCCGGTGGAATGGCCCCGTCCGGGGGCACGATGCCCGAAGCGGTGGGGGCGGTCATGCGACGAATGTGTTCATCACGGGACAATTCGGGACCCGCCGGGGAGTGAGGCGGGCAAGCGGGGCATACGGCTTCGCATCGCCCGTCCCTAGACCCTACCACCAATCCCGCGGGTCGGCAATCCAACCCGCGTGAATTCCTGTTGGCAATGTGGACGCGTGTGCGGCGGCCGCCGCTACTTCCGCGCCTCGGCTTCCGCGCGATCGATTTCGGCCTTGTGGACGCGATACTCCTCGCGGTCGGCGTTCCGCTCCTTCTCGAGAGCTGCCAGGAAGCGCGCGTTGTACTGCCGCTCGGTGGTCACGTCCTTGTCCATGCGCGCAGCGCGCACACGCAGCAGCAAGCCGAGCAGGTGGTTGGGCTCCCGTTGCAGGATGGTGTCCGCCTGCGCCCGGGCCACGCCCGCGTTGTTCACCACCTCGGCCAGCCGACCATAGTGATACCGCTCGTCGATGGTGATCTCGGGCAGCATTTCGTGCGCGGGGAGGGCCATGCGCTCGCCAATGAACACGGCAGAGTCCACCTTGCCGGCTTCGGCGAGTTCCATGACGCGATTGAATAGCCGCGAGGCGATCTCGCTGGGGGTCATGTTGCTGAGATCCGGGGCCCGCCCACCCGCCGCCCCACCAGCAAAGGGCGCCGCCGCGGCCGCCGGACCGTCAATGGCCTGGGTGGCCAGGGAGTTGGCACTCCCGTCAATGCTCGAACCCTTGGCCGCACCGAAGTTGCGCCCGGCAAACATGGCCACGAGTGCGAGGAGGGCCACGAAGGCCACGCCCCAGGGCAGGACCGCTGCCACGCCGCCCGGCGCCGCGGGCTGGGCGACAACGGGTGCGCCCTGACCGGCTGGTGTGCCACAGCGATGACAGAAGCGGGCACCGGTGGACAGGGGGGCGCCACAGGCCGCGCAGAAGGCGGCGCCGGCAGCGGGCCGGCCGGAAGCAGTCGAAGAGGTCATGAGACCGGAAAGTTAGTAGAATTGGAGGCCGAAGTGACGTCGTTCTCCCGCCCAGGTGCTCTTGCGTGGCTACTTCCAGTCGTTCGATCGTCCCCAGCAATCTGTCCGGCGCAACCGCCGCAGACATTCTCGAGCTGGCCGAGGCGCAGCAGGTGCGCTTTCTGCGCCTCCAGTTCACGGACATTCTGGGGGGCATCAAGAACGTCGAGATCCCCAGCTCGCAGTTCAGAAAGGCGCTCAAGGGCGACATCATGTTCGACGGCTCCAGCATCGCCGGCTTTGTGCGTGTGGAGGAGTCGGACATGCTGTTGGCGCCTGATCTGACAACGTTCCAGATCTTTCCCTGGGGCGACCCCGCGGCCCGCGTGGGCCGCCTGATCTGCGACATCACCATGCCGGACGGCAGTCCGTTTGCGGGTGATCCGCGCACCGTGCTCAAGCGCCAGCTCGCGCGCGCCGCCGAGCAGGGCTACGTGATGAACGCGGGCATGGAGGCGGAGTTCTTTCTCTTCAAGCCGACGCCCGACGGCCGGCCGGCCACGGACACGCACGATGTGGGCGGGTACTTCGACCTTGCTCCCATGGATCTGGGGGAGGACGCGCGGCGTGCCATCGTGGATGCCCTCGAACAGATGGGCTTCGAGGTGGAAGCGGTGCACCACGAGGTGGCGCACGGTCAGCACGAGATCGACTTCCGCTACGCCGAAGCGCTGCGCACGGCCGACAACATCGCGACCTTCCGCTTCGTGGTGAAGCAGGTGGCGCGGCAGTTCGGTCTCATCGCGTCCTTCATGCCCAAGCCGGTCTTTGGACAGAATGGCAGCGGGATGCACACACATCAGAGTCTGTTCAAGGGCGGGCAGAACGCGTTCTGGGACCCGCAGCGGGAGTGGGCGCTGAGTCTCACGGCGTTGCACTACATTGGCGGCCTGCTCAAGCATGCGCGTGGCATGACGGCCGTGACGAACCCGCTGGTGAACAGCTACAAGCGCCTGGTGCCGGGATTCGAGGCGCCGGTGAACGTGGCGTGGAGCATGCGCAATCGTTCCCCCATGATCCGGGTGCCGGAGCGCCGCGGATCGGGTACGCGGCTCGAGCTGCGGACGCCCGACCCGGCGGCCAATCCATATCTCGCCCTGACGGTGATGCTGGCGGCGGGTCTTGATGGTCTCGCGACGCAGGCCGATTGGCGGGAGCCCGTCAACACCAACATCTGGGAGATGTCGCACCGTGAGCGTCGGCGCCTGCGCGTGGACGATCTGCCGCAGTCGCTGTCCGAGGCCTGTGATGAGCTGGAGAAAGATGATGTGATGCAGGCGGCGTTGGGTGAGCATATCGCGCAGCAGTTCCTGGCGGCGAAGCGCGCGGAGTGGGAAGCCTACAATCAGCAGGTCACGGCCTGGGAGTTGGACAGATACCTGGCGCGGTATTGAGCCAACCAAGGCATTGCGTAAGGTGATACCGCGTAGGGTTGAACCGCGGGAAGGAACAGCAAACGCCACAGCGGTGAATTACGTAGGGTGACACGACGTAAGGTGGAACCGCGCGAAGAAACGGCGGGCGAGACCAACCCTGAGACGGGAGCTGCGATGCGGGACATGAGAAATCGGATTGCCCGGCTGGTCATCCTGAGTGTTGTGGTATCCGCCGGCGCAGCGCGCCCCGTCGCGGCGCAGCAGTCGGCGCGGGGCGCGCTCGATCCGGTACCGATCACCCGCGCGGACCGTGCGCGCGCGGAGTCGGCCACGGCGCAGAAGTGCCTCACGGCCAGTGCGCAGGCCACGCAGGCGCTCAACAGTGCCGGTGATGTCAAACGCGGCCGCTGGTCACCGGGTTCGCTCGGCCTTGGGGGCCTCGATGCCTCCGAGGGCATGTCGCGGCCACCGCTCGAGCCGCAGTTGCACATCATCGAAGGTGTCGATGCGTCCCAGCGTGGGCAGCTCAGCTTTCTCAATGCCACGCGCGTACGCAATCAGCAGGTCAGGCACTGCACACCGGTGCCTGCCAAACCCATCGCCCTGCCTGCGAAGCCGGATTCACCGGAATAGTCCGTCCACCCCAGCACGCGTCATGCCCTCGATCAGCGCCAGCCTCAGTGTCTCACGGACCGGCCCTTTCGGTGACGGAACGCATCTCTACCGCCCCGCGCCCGATGTCGTGCTGCAGCAGAAGTATCCGTTCGTCTTGCCGCCACTCGGCTACGACACCAAGGCGCTGGCCCCGGCCCTCGATGCGGCCACCGTGCAGGCGCATCATCTAACCGTGCACGGCGGGCATGTGCAGTCGCTCAATACCGCGCTCGCGACGTTTCCCGCCCTGCATGAATACTCGCTGGGGCAATTGCTCATGGGCCTCCGGCGCTGGCCCGAGGCTGCGCGTTCACCCATTCGCGCCCACGGCAGCGCGCATGCCAATCATGCGCTCTATTGGAAGCTGCTCGCGCCCGGCGCGATCACCGCCGCTCTGCCTGACGGACGATTCGGCAACATGATCGTGCGCGATTTCGAATCAGTCGATGCCTGCAAGGCTGCACTGCGTGACGCGGCGTTGAGCATCGAGGGCAATGGATGGGCGTGGCTGGTGAAGACTGCCACCAATCGTTTGGCGGTGCGCACACTCGCCAACGACGATTCCCCGCTGCTCGATGGCGAACTGCCAGTCCTCGGTATCGACGTGTGGGAGCATGCCTATCGCCGACTGTACCAGAATCAGCGGGCTCGCTATGTCGATGCGGTGCTCGCACGCATCAACTGGGATGTCGTGGGTGCACAAGTTGAATAGGCCGTGGTGACACATGCGTACACCGTGAGGTAACGCCCGGAACGCTCCCCGGCGCCTCACGATGTACGGCAAAGACATGCGGACAGGCATGTGCTGGCGTGGGTTGGTTCGATGTGCACGTCGAACCGGCCCACGCTCTGTCGTTCGTCGCGTGAAATGTCCGGGTGGTGCCTCACGCTTCCAAAGGCACAACCTCCTTCGGAGTTCCGTTCCCATGCGTATTGCCTCTCCGGGCCGCCGTCTGGCCCGTTCGCTCGTTTCGTACCGTCAAGTTGCTCTGCTGTCCCTGGCCATCGCGGCGTGCAGCAGTGATTCCACCGCACCTGATACACCCCCGCCTCCGCCACCCGCATCCGTGGCCTCGGTGGCCATCACTCCGGGCACGGCGTCCGTTTCCGTTGGTGCCACCACGTCACTCAGCGCCGAAGCACGCGATGCACAGGGTCGAGTGCTCAGTGGACGCAGCATTGCCTGGAGCACCTCGGCCAGCAACATCGCCACCGTAAACAGCAGCGGTGTCGTCACCGGTGTGGCGGCCGGTTCGGCCACCATCACCGCCACGAGTGAAGGACGTGCAGCCACTGCCAGTGTGGAGGTGACGCCCCTCGTCGTGCCCGTGGCATCCCTGGCCATCACGCCCGCGACCAACACCGTTGCGGTCGGTCAGACCCTGCGTCTCACCGCCGAAGCCCGTGATGCCGCAGGACAGGCGCTCACCGGGCGCACGATCACCTGGTCCACGTCTGCGCCCACTATCGCCACCGTCACGGCTGTTGATGCCGTGTCGGCAACGGTGACCGGCGTGGCTGCTGGCACGGTGCGCATCACCGCGCAGACGGAAGGGCGCACCCAGGAGCTCAACGTCACGGTGACGCCGCCACCCAATCCGGTGGTATCGATTGCCGTTTCGCCCGCGCTGGACACCCTCGAGGCGTACGAAACGCAGACGCTGACGGCCATCCTCAAGGATGCCGACGGTCGGGTCATCACCACGGTGCCCGTCACGTGGTCGTCATCGAATGCCAATGTGGCCAGCATCAACGGGCAGTCGGGTTTGCTGACGGGTATCGATCGCGGCACCGTAACCATCACGGCCACCGCCGGCCCGTTGTCCACCACGGTGCAGCGTGTCGTCGTGATCAAGTACCGTTCGCTCGTGCTCGGCACGCAGCATGCCTGCGATCTCGCCAGCGGCGGCATTGCCTGGTGCTGGGGCATGAACGGGACGGACGCGCGGCTTGGTGATGCGCAGGTGGGTGATCAGGTGCATCGCACCGTACCCTTCCGCGTGCCCGGTGGGCACCGCTTCGTGCAATTGACGACCTTCTCCCGCTACACCTGTGGCCTGCGCATTGATGGCGCCGCGCTGTGCTGGGGCAACAACGGCTGGGGCACCCTGGGTGGCGGCGTGACGGGCGGATTCTCTGCAACACCCGTGGAAGTGCCGGGTGGGCTTCGCTTCACGCAGCTCTCGGCGGGCATTGAGCACGCCTGCGGCACCACGGTACAGCGCAACACGGTGTGCTGGGGCTACAACCAGTGGGGCCAGTTTGGCGCCGGGCACAATCGCTATGTGACCGGTCCACAGGCCGCTGCCTCTGGGCTCGCGCTCCTGATCGTGGAAGCCGGTGACTCGTTCTCCTGCGGCCTCGCCTCCGGTGGCGCGGCGCATTGCTGGGGCTCAAACGGTCTCGGCCAGCTGGGCGATGGACAGCGCCCATCATACGGCAACACCTACACCATGGCGCCGGCGCCGGTGACCGGTGGCCTGCAGTTCGCGTCCCTCTCGCTGGGGTCGCAGTACGCCTGCGGCGTGGCCTATGACGGCAGTGGCTACTGCTGGGGGCGCAACGGTGGTCGCTTCGGCAATGGCAGCACCAGTGATCAGTCGGCACCGACAGCGGTGACCGGTGGTCACACGTTCCGCGCCATCTCCGCCGGTTTCAACCATACCTGCGGTGTGACCACGAGCGACGACGTGTACTGCTGGGGCAACAACAGCAACGGGCAGTTGGGAAGCGGCGGCGCCTTCTCCTATGCGCCGGCCCGCGCGATTGGCACGGCCAAGGTCGCAGACGTTCGGGTCTCGGGCATCGGTACCGGGTCGTCGAGCTTCACCTGTGCCATCTCGAAGGATCGCCTCACCACCTGGTGCTGGGGACGCAACGACTTCGGTCAGTTGGGCAACGGCACGCGTGGAACGGCGGAGACCGTAAACGCCACGGCCAGCATCGTCGTGGGCCAGAAGCCACTGTGACGCGTCTGTCACCGCGACGCGCTCTCGCGGTGTGAAGAGATCGAGTAGCTTGCGGGAGTCCCGACACCGGCCGCTGTCTGTGGTCACGTCGAGGGCTCCCGTTCGCCTTCCCGTCCGTCTGTCGCCATGTCACGCTTCCGTACGACTCTGTTTGCCGCCGCCGGTGCGGCCCTGCTCTGTGTCCCCCTCACGCTCAATGCCTGGGGCGATCACGGGCACCGACTCGTTGGCCTCACGGCAGCCAAGTCGCTGCCCGAGGACATGCCGGCATTCTTTCGCAACGCCGCCGAGCAACTGTCGTATCTCAATCCCGAGCCGGATCGCTGGAAGTCGCGTGACGAGAGCCGCCGTGACGTGGCGCTCAATGGTGGCACATCGCCCGATCATTTCATGGATCTGGACTTCCTGAACGCGCAGCAACTGGCGGGGGCCTTCGCCGCGCCCGATCGACATGCCTTCGCCGATTCCGTCCGTGCGGCCGGGTATGCGCCGGCTACGATGGGCTTCCTGCCGTTCACGATTCTCGAGTACGCGCAGAAGCTGCGCAATGATTTCCGGTTGTGGCGCATTGCGCCGGATTCCACCGTGCGACGCTGGATTGAAGCCCGCATCATCGACGACGCCGGTGTGCTGGGGCATTTTGTGGCCGACGGCAGCAACCCGCATCACACCTCGAAGCACTACAACGGCTGGGTCGGTGACAACCCCAAGGGCTATCCCACCGACAACCGGTTTCACAGTCGCTTTGAGTCGCAGTTTGTACAGGCGCACATCAAGGAAGCCGATGTGCGGGCGGCCATGACCAACGCTCCGCAGGTGTTTCCCGATCTGCGTGCAGCGGTCGTGGCCTTTCTCATGGCCTCCAACGCGCAGCTCGAGCCGCTCTATGCCCTGGACAAGGCCACACCGTTCCGTCCGGAAACGGTCACGCCGGAACAGAAGGCCTTTGCCGCGTCGCGGCTTGGCGCCGGCGCCGAAATGCTGCGCGACATCTGGTACACCGCCTGGATCACAAGCGCGGTGTCGCCGGCCCCCCGTTGACCGCCTGCTCGATGGCTTCGAGCAGCGACTGTGCGCTGAATGGCTTCTCCAGCACCACGGTGTGCGGCGTTTGCACCAGGTCCGTCGGCCAGCCTTCACTGGTGAAGCCGGAAATCAGCAGCACCGGCAGATCGCTGCGCTGCTGCCGCGCTGCCTGGGCCACCACGTCCCCTCGTGCATGGGGCATGTCGTAGTCGGTGATGAGCAGATCAAGCGTGTCACCCATCTTCGCCACCTGCTCCAGCGCCTGCGCTCCATCCTGAGCGAGCGTGACCAGATAGCCGGCGCGCGTGAGCACACGTTCCACGAGCGTCCGCACATCGTCCTGATCCTCGGCCACCAGCACCTGTGAGGGCCGCTCGATGCTCGAGAGTGATCGCACCGGGGTGACGGCACGCGCGTCCGTGAAAGGCGCGACGGGAAACCACATGGTGACCGTCGTGCCTTCGCCCGGGGTGCTGTCCACCTGCACATGCCCGCCATGGTGCTGCACCGTGCCATACACCATGGCCAGACCAAGTCCGGTGCCCTGACCGACGGGCTTGGTGGTGAAGAAGGGCTCGAACACCCGACGCCGCACCTCGGCCGTCATGCCATGCCCCGTGTCGGACACCGAAAGGCGAACCCAGGCGCCCGGTGGAACCGTCCCCACGAGATTGGCGGCGCTGCCGGCTTCCGGATGGTCATCGACGGCCTGCTCACGAATGTCCACGTCCTCGAGTGTTATGCTGAGCGTGCCGCCGGTGGGCATGGCATCCCGCGCATTCACCGCAAGGTTGAGCAGCGCCTGCTCGATGCGTCCCGCATCCGAACGCACGAGCCGTTGACTGCGGCTTTCCACGGCAATGTGCACGGAGGCCGGCACGACACGCCCCAGCAGCGCCGCCGCATCCAGGACAATGGGTTCGAGCGATTGTGGCGCAGTCTGCAGCGGCGTACGACGCGAGAAGTCGAGCAGTTGCCGGGTGAGTGTGCTCGATCGACTGGCGGAGGCCTTGATGGTGGCCAGCTCGGCGCGCACCGGGTGATCGGGTGGCAGTTCCTCGAGGGCCAGATCGGCGCTGCCGACGATTGCGGTCAGGAGATTGTTGAAGTCGTGCGCCACACCACCAGCCAGACGACCCAGCGACTCCATGCGTTCAGCGTGCCGCATGCGATCCTGACGCAACTCGAGTTGCGATGCCATGGCATCGAACGATTCGGCCAACTGCGCGATCTCTCCCCGGCGATGCTGTACGCCGGTGCGCGCCGACAGATCGCCGGTGCCGAGGCGGCGCGTGGCACCGAGAATCGCGTTGACGTCGCGCAACACGAAAATGTCCGCGCCGAACCAGGCGATCACCAACGCCACAATGGCGGTCACGAGCAACAACGCGAGTCGGATGCGCGTACGTTCGTTGGGTGCGGCGAACGCCGCTTCTGGCGGAACGCCGATGGCAACGCGCGTGAACGTGCCCGGCGCGGATGTGAGCGCGCGATGTGCGATGAGGCGCTCATAGCCCAGCGTGGTGGGCCGGATGGTGGCACCCTGATCCGCGACCCCGCGCGCGCGGTCGTCCGCCATGATGGCGGCCAGTTCCGGCATGCGACGTCCGACATTGGCGTGGGTCGGTAGGGCCGCAATGATCAGGCCCGTGGAGTCGGCGAGGGCAACCGTGGTGCTCTCCGGCAACTCCGTGTCCCGCGCCAGCGTCTGCAGCCATGACAGACGCACTCCGACCGAGAGCACCCCCCGCGCACGCCCCGTGCTGTCGCGCAGTGCGATGTTGAGGGGGACGAGGGCTTCCCGCGTGCTGTCCGCCTGCAGGTACGCGCCGAGAACCGTGGAGTCCGTGGCCAGCACCTGCGCCATGAGGGGATTGTCGCCGACGTATCGTCCGATACTGGAGGCATCGCGGCCGCCGCAGTCCACATGCCCCGTCGAGTCGACGCGCGTGGGGGATGCCACCGTGGGTGCAAAGCGCAACAGGCTGCGCAACTCCGCCTCGCAGGCCGCGCGATCCCCGTACACCAGCGCCGGTACACGCGACCACGTACCCACGATACGCCGACCGGAGAGAATGGCCGCATCGTTGTCCACCGAGGCGTCGGCCAGCAATTGCAGAAGGCGCGCCTGAATGGCGGCGAGCGCGTCAGCTCGATCGCGTTGCACCGTCCACAGCGTCATGCCCACAGCCGGCAGGTAGGCTGCGACGACCAACAGCAGCAGCCGGGCCCGAAGACTCGAGAACAGATGACGCACGTCGAACGGAGTGGTCATGGACAAGGGGCATGGCGGATGACGGCGTCGTCTGATCCTGATGGGAGAACATGACGAACCAGGCGTCATCCCGCCAGCAGGATGCCGAGCCCAATACGCACCGTCACTGTTTCGCCGTGGCCGAGGGTGCCGCTAGCTTATCGGCACGGTGTCGACGGGGGCCGCTCCCGACACCAACCCCTCGCCTCCGGAGGACCGCATGTCGTGGTGGACCCGTTTGCTTGGGCGCAGCGCTGCGCCAAGGCGCCTGCACGGGGTGGCGGTCGAGCTGCAGAACAGTCGGCCCGACATCGACGATGCCCTCGTCATGGCGCGTCTCGATGAGGCCCTGGCCCTCATTGCCCGCCATGCACCGGAACGTTTGCGTCACATGCAGCGCGATGTGCGTGGCATTCGCGTGATGCGCTTTCCCACGCGTGGCGCCTATTTCCCTGATGAACGCATCATTCTCACCGAATTGACCTTTCTCGCTCGGCGCGACATCCCGGCGTCGCCCGTGGCAGCGAGCATTCTGCACGAGAGTGTGCATGCGCGGGTGCATGCGTTTCGCCGACGCGTCGGTGGCCAGTCATCGGCGCCCGACGCGATGGCTCGCGAGGAACGTCTGTGTCGGCGCGCTGAGCTGGCCTTTGGTCGCGCGTTGCCGGCAGAGTTCGGGGCACCGGTCATTGAGCGCGCCATGGCCACGCTGACCATGGCCGACGCCGATGTGGCTCCGGTGGTGGACTGGGCGCTGGCTGCCGAACGGCAGCGAGCGGTGGACGAGGGCAACACACACTGATGGATGGGTAGACGATGACCTGGACGGGATGGACGCGTGTAGGGCTCGCGACGGCGCTGAGCCTGACGATGGGGGCGCTGCGCGCGGAACCCGGACACGCACAATCGGCCCCGAGGGCCGACGCCATGCGGGCAGAAGCCAAAGGGGTGTTCGACTTCACGGGGCCTTCGCCGTGGCCAGGCATTCGACAGGAGCGCATTCGCAGGCTGTTGCCGGCAGCCATGCAAGCCGCGAACGTCGACGCCTGGGTTGTTCTCGTGCGAGAGAACGCCAACGACCCGCTGGCACTGCATGTGGGTGGAGAGAACGCCGGTGCGCTGAGTGCCATCCTGTTTCTGCGTCAAGGCGACGGGGTGCGCAGTCTGATTCTCGCCGGCTTCGGGGAAGCCATCGCGCTGCGCGAACTGGGCGTGCACGATTCGGTGGTGGTGTACACCGCCGAATCCGGCGGTCCGCTGGGTGGGGTGGCTGAGCGGCTGCAGCGCGCCAATGCACAGCGCATTGCCATCAACAGCGGCAATCTGCCGATGGCCGATGGTCTCAGTGCGTCGCAGAAGGCCGCGCTCGAGCGCGCGCTGGGCCCGGAGCTGAGTGCACGGTTGGTGAGCAGCGGCGAGCTCGTGAGTCACTGGCTCTCGCGCAAGGTTCCGGCAGAAGTGGACATCATGCGCCGAGCGGCCGCCCTGACGGCACAACTCGAACATGAGGCCTATGCCATCGTGCAACCCGGCATCACGCGAGACAGCGACCTCGCGGTGTTCCTCAAGCGCCGCATGCGCGAGCTCGGTGTCACCGATGGATGGAGTCCAGCGCAGAATCCGAGTGTCAACTCGGGGCCGGACCGGGGGCACTCGCATGCCAGCGACCGCGTCATCCAGCACGGTGATGTCATCCAGATCGACTTCGGCATCAAGGTATGGGGGGTGTGGGGCACCGACATTCAACGCTTTGCCTACGTGCTCAAGCCTGGTGAAACCGCGCCGCCTCCCGAGGTGCAGCGCCGCTGGGACGCGGCACGGCGCGGCAATCGCGCCGCGTTTGCCGCCATGAAGCCCGGAGCCACGGGCGCTTCGGTCGACTCGGCGCAGCGCGTGCTCATGAATGCCGACGGGTCGGCCTCGGTGCCGTGGGGCACGGGACACTCGGTGGGGTATTGGGCGCATGACGTGGGCCCCGGCCTCAATCGCAGTACGCGGCGCGCACTCGAACCGGGCATGACCTTCGCCTTCGACGGCTTTCACGCCTGGACCTTGCCCGGAGGGCGTGGCGTGTGGGGCGAGGGCAGCAAGACCATCTCGGTGGAGGAGATGGCCGTCATCACCGAAAGCGGCGCGGAGTACCTCGTGCCGCCGCAGGAAACCCTCATCCTCATTCCTGCGACGCGGACAATTCAACCGTAACTTGATGCAGTCCGGCTTCAGTTGTATGCCGGACCACAGAGGAATCCGTCCACAAGGAGCGTTCATGCTGATTAGTGCCACGCTGGCCCAGGCCCTCAACGCCCAGGTGGGCAACGAATTCGGTGCCAGTCTCCAGTATTACGCCATCGGCGCGCACTTCCATCGCCAGCACCTCGCGCAATTGGCCAAGCTGTTCTTCAAACAGGCCGACGAGGAGCGCGAGCACGCACAGAAGATCCTGCACTACATCGTGGAAACCGGCGGTGAACTGCGTTTGCCGGCAGTGAAGGAGCCGGTGCATGCATTCGCCACCGCGGAAGATGCGCTGCAGGCCGCGCTCAACTGGGAAGTGGAAGTCACCGGACAGATCAAGCGCCTCATGGACCTGGCCGCGAGCGAAAGCGACTACCTCGCGCAGAACTTCCTGCAGTGGTTCGTGGATGAGCAGCTCGAGGAGGTCACGAAGATGCAGCGCCTGCTCGGTGTGGTACGCATGGCGGGTGAACGCAATCTCCTGTCCGTCGAGGCCTATCTGGTACACGGCGGCGACTGATCGTCGCGTCAGATCTCGCGTTACCGAAGATGTTGGCGCACGAGCCGGTCCAGCTCGGCGCTGGTGAAGGGCTTGGGCAGCAGCGCACTGACACCGGCATGCTGGCGCAAGTCTTCCTCATGCGTGTCCATGTGGCCCGTCATGACAATGACGGGCACACCGGGTGCCATCCGGTCCACGGTGGCCGCCACCTGCCATCCATCGAGGTCCGGCATGGCCAGGTCGGTCAGCACCAGGACTGGCCGCGCGGCGACGAGTGCCGGCTCCACTTCGCTCGGTGATCCGAACGCGCGCACCTCGAACCCCGCACGCTCGAGCAGGCGCACGGTACCGCGCAGCACGGCCGGTTCATCGTCCACGACAAAGACGAGACGGGGCACGGCCGCTTCGTCACCTTCCATGCCGTGTGCCTCCAGGAAACCGGATGCGACGCCATGGGGCGCCCGTTCATCCGGCGCGGGCAGCGCCGGAAGCAGCACTTCCATGCGCGTTCCGCGGCCAGGCGTGCTGTGTGCGCGCACCACGCCTCCCAACGCCGTGATGGTCGCGTGAACCGTGGAGAGCCCCAGCCCGGATCCGCGCTGCGGCCCCTTGGTCGTGTAGAATGGTTCGAAGATGCGCGACAACGTGGCGCGATCCATGCCCACACCGGTGTCGATGACGGTCATGCGCGCAATGCGCGGCATACCGTCAAGTGGAGTACCGGCGAGGCGGTCCGGTGTGGACTCATCCACGCACACCTGCACCACTCCGCCGTTGGGCATGGCTTGGGCCGCATTGTTGACCAGGTTGAGCAGTACCTGCTGCAACTCACTTGCCTCGGCGGCCACATGAACCGGCGCATCAACCCGGACGTTCAGCGTGACGTGCGCCGGCAGCAGCGCCGGCAGCAAGCGCTCAGATTCGGCGATCAGCGAACCCAACTCCAATACGTCTCGCACGCCCTGGGGCGGCTTCGCAAATGACAGAATGCGCCGCACCAGCATGCGGGCGCGCTCGCTCGTGTGCAGAATGTCTTCCAGCAGCGGACGCGGGTCGCCGCCTTCCGTGACCACACGTTGCGCGTGTTCCGCGTCGGCCACGATGGGCTGCAGCAGGTTGTTGAAATCGTGCGCAATGCCGCCCGTGATGGTGCCAAGCGCCGCCAGACGCTGCCGGCGATCCGATTCGAGTTCGGCAGCGCGACGCGCCACCACCTCGTTGCCCAATCCCTCGAAGAGATAGCCCACCGACAGCGCCAACAGCAGATCAATGGTGAACACACTGCTCGCGCTGACCGCCCACATGAGACCCGGAGCCGGAACATCCGCTGTCCATGGCAGGCGACCGGTGGGAATCATCACACCGATGCCAATGAGGACGAGCGCGGTGATGGCGAGTGCCCGAATGCTGGTGTTGACCCCGAACAACACGGACGCAATGACGGGGAAAGCCAGCAGCCAGGGAAAGCCGGCCGCCATGAAGCCGAAATTCCAGAGGAAATACACGCCGAGCAGCAGCGGCAGCACGGTCACCACCCCGGCACGCACCGCATAGGGCAGGGAGCGACGCAGGGTGATGATGAGCAGTCCCGTATAGATGATGGTGTCGAACACCACCACGCCCCGCTGGCCCGACGCCCAGGCGATGGAACCACCCACCGCGTACGCCAGGCCGCCGAATACGCAGCAGCCAAGCAGCACGGCCGCCAGAATGCGCCGGCGCCACGCGTCGATGGGAGCACCGCCCGGCTGTCCGATCCAGTCGAGCAGGGTGCGCAGGCGTTGCCTGATGGGGCCTACCGGTGTGTTCATGGGCACGAGCCGGGATGGGCGCCACTGCCGCGAGGTCGGACAGCGGTCATCGGGGACATGACGACCAACGATAGCACATCGGCAGCGAGCTGGTGCCCGTAGCCCCCGTCATCCGATCCGGCGTGTGACCGGAAACCGGAGCCGGAAACCGGAGATTGGCGCGGGCGGGTTGATTGCTCCGGCCCGTGGGGTTCAGTAGCGTTCAACGATACCCTACACGGGATCCCCATCATGGGGTTCCCAGCCTGGGGTCCCAGCGCGGGATCCCTGCGCGGGATCCCTCTATCCACCCCGCCCATGATTCCGACTTTTCGTAGTGGTCGGCCAGCCCGTGCTCTGGTCGCGCTGCTCCCGCTGCTGGTGGCCGCCTGTGCGACCACTGGTGGCGCCGGTGCACGCGCGACGTCCAACGACCCTCGCTTCCAGATGGGCGATGCGGCTGCCGTGGCACGCGCCCGGGCTGACAGCCTGCGTTATCCCTACACCAAGGCCGACATCGATTTCATGACCGGCATGATTCATCATCATGCGCAGGCCATCTACATCTCGCGCTGGGCCGAGAGTCATGGGGCGAGCGCGGAAGTGCAGCGTTTGACGGCGCGCATCATCAATGCACAGGCCGACGAAATCACGCTCATGCAGACCTGGCTCAAGGACCGCCTCCAGCCGGTGCCCATTGTGGACAGCACGGGGCAGGTCACGATGCCCGGTGGCGGCGGCCATGATGCACACGCGCATGCCGGTCACGACATGAGCGCCATGGGTGGTGCCATGATGCCGGGCATGCTCACCGATGTACAGCTCAAGCAGCTCGATGCGGCACGCGGCGAGGAATACGACCGACTCTTTCTCACGTTCATGATTCTGCATCACCGTGGCGCCGTGACGATGGTGAAGCAGCTCTTCACGTCAGATGGCGCGGGTCAGGATGAAACGGTGTTCAAGTTCGCCAACGACGTGGAAGTCGATCAGAGCACCGAGATCAAGCGCATGTTCACCATGATGCTCGCGCGCGGCTGGGTGCCGCCGCAGTAAGACGACGCGCGCGCGTCCCACCGTCTCATTCCGCGCGCCGTGGCTGTAGTTCGCTGGTTCCCACCCTCCAACCTTCACGGGTCGCATGTCCCAGTACACCACCCGCGCCGCTCTCGCGGTCGCGCTCTTCGCGCTCAGCGCCTGCGCCTCGGGCAAGAAGCCTGACCAGGCGCCATCGCCGGCCTCCGATCCCCGCAACAATCTGAAGGCCGGGTTGTTTGACGCGGCGGAGTACTCGTCGAACCTCAAGGTGCTGGCCAAGGCCGTCTCGCCCAAGGGCTTCCTCGGCATCACCAACTCCGACCTGGCCTTCACGGGCAACTACGTCATCCAGGGCAACTACAATGGCCCGGTGGTGTGGGACATCAGCAACCCGGCCAAGCCCGAACTGGTGGTGGCCTACGAGTGCCCGGCGTCGCAGAACGACGTGTCGGTGTACAAGAACCTCATGTTCATGTCGGCCGAAGCGCAGAACGGTCGCATCGACTGCAAGCCGGGCGGTGTGCGGGAGGCGGTGAGCAAGGAACGCATGCGTGGCGTGCGTGTCTTCGACATCAGCAACATCAAGGAGCCCAAGCTGGTGGCGAACGTGCAGACCTGCCGCGGGTCGCACACGCACACGGTGCTCGAAGATCCGAAGGATCGCGAGAACATCTACATCTATGTGTCGGGCTCGGCGGGTATCCGCCCGAACACCGAACTCGCTGGCTGCGCCGGTGACGTGGCCGCCGACGATCCCAACTCGTCACGTCTGCGCATCGAAATCATCAAGGTGCCCTTGGCCGATCCGAGCAAGGCGGCGGTGGTGGGACGTGCGAACATCTTTGCCGGCCTCAAGGAACCGCCGCGTCACGGCCTCTCCGATGCCGACAAGGCGGCGCAGGCCCAGCAGCTCGAGAACGCACGCCGCGCCGGCGGCTTCCTTGCCCGCAATCCGCAGAGCGGCGCCGAGATGATGGTGCCCTTCCAGATCGTGCGTCCGCTGCTCGACAGCGTGGCGCGTGCCCGCGGCGCCTCCACGCCCAATGCGGCAGACAGCGCCGCCGTGCGCCCGCTGCTGCAGCCGGCAGTGAATCGCATGTTTGCCAACGCGCCGGCCGGTGGCAGCGCCTCCCCGGGTAGCGTGAGCGAGCGCTCGCAGTGCCACGACATCACCGTGTACCCGGCGCTCGGGCTGGCCGGTGGCGCCTGCGAAGGCCATGGTCTGCTGCTCGACATCAGCAACCCGGCCAACCCGGTGCGTCTCGATGCCGTGGCCGACTCGAACTTCGCCTACTGGCACTCGGCCACGTTCAACAACGACGGCACGGCCATGTTGTTCAGCGATGAGTGGGGCGGTGGCTCGGCGCCCAAGTGCCGCGCGGGCGACAAGATGGAGTGGGGCGCCAACGCCATCTTCGACATCGTCGACAAGAAGCTCCGCTTCCGCAGCTACTACAAGATTCCCACGTACCAGACCTCGAATGAGAACTGCGTGG
>VFQQ010002780.1_pt1 | contig 18538 bp, 17 predicted proteins | sample 3512341 | NCBI WGS metagenome assembly VFQQ01 (sample SAMN10412373, study PRJNA504923) | tailings metagenome | isolation source: Relicate 2 Philex TSF1 revegetated site | place: Philippines: Tuba, Benguet | collected 2017-08-29 | reverse complement strand
TTGCTGCCGCGGAGAGGCTCATGTTCGGCGTCTCCCAAGGGGTTCGACTGGAGAAGCGTGAAGAGCGCGGTCCGGTCAGGACAAGAACCCTGCGGCGGTGGGGCAATCCGAAAACGCCCCGGAACTCCCCGGTGAACGCCCAAAAACCAGCCACGACGGCGGAGCAAACTCCGGTCCGGGCAACCGGACACACGCACCAACGAACGAGCTTTGCTCCGCCGTCGGTCGCTGTTCTTTGACATCCCCGGAGGGCCATGCCCGTCCGGTGCATCCGTTTGGGCCGAGGGATACCCCCACCCACCGCCTTCGGCGGTCCCCCCTCCCCACAAGGGGGAGGGAAAGGGGTGCGAGAGCCGCGAACTCTCAGTCGGTTTCCCTCCCCTCTGATGGGGAGGGGGGACCATGCGAAGCATGGTGGGTGGGTGACGGAGAGCCACCGCCCCTACCCTACCCCTTCACCGGCCGCTTCAGCTTCTTCCGGTCGGCCTCGACCTCGGCGTGGCAGAAGCATCCATCCACGTGGTCGTTCACCATGCCCATGGCCTGCATGAAGGCATAGACCGTGGTCGGGCCGACAAAGCTCCAGCCGCGCTTGCGCAGATCCTTGCTGATGGCCTTGGAGACGTCGGTGTGGGCCGGGATCTGGCCGGCGATGACCGGCCCCTTCGCGGGCGCGGGTTCAAAACTCCAGAAATAGGCTGCGAGCGAGCCGAATTCCTTCTGTAGGTCCTGCGCGCGCTTGGCATTGTTGATCGTCGAGGCGATCTTGCCGCGATGGCGAACGATGCCGGCGTCCTGCAGCATGCGCTCGATATCGGCGTCGTCCATCCTGGCGACCGTGTCGATTTCGAAGCCGGCGAATGCCTTGCGGAAATTCTCGCGCTTGCGAAGGATGGTGATCCAGGCGAGGCCCGACTGGAAACCTTCGAGGCAGACCTTCTCGAACAGCCGCGTGTCCGAAGTAACGGGCCGGCCCCATTCCTTGTCGTGGTAGTCGATATAGAGCGGATCATTTCCCGCCCAGCCGCAGCGGCCCCTGTCATCAGTGTCAGTTGACATCGATAGGCTCCAGTTACTATCCCACACGCAGCAGGTCGGGGGGCTTCGCGAATGCTAGTTCCGGATCGCGTGCGGGCGTTGATCGTCGACGACAATGCCTATGCGCGGGCGGCGACGGCGACAACCCTCCGCAAGCTGGGCATCATCCAGATCACCGAAGTCGAGACCGCGCAGGAAGCGCTGCTGCAGCTCATCGCGGCGCCGTTCGATGTGCTGTTCATGGACTGGTACATTCCGGAAATGAGCGGCGCGGCGCTGCTGCAGATCCTGCGCGATCCCCGATTCGGCAAGAACGGCGCCCTGCCCGTTATCCTGATGACGGCCTATCCGAGCCGCGAAGTGCTGACCAAGGCGCGCAGTCTCGGCATTTCCGACGCGCTGACCAAGCCGTTCACCGGCGCGCATGTGGCGGCGGCGCTGCAGCGGGTGCTGTTTGGCTGGGACGTTCCGGCCGACGAGCCGCTGCCCAAGGCGGCCGGTGACGACTCGATCTTCCTCTAGGAGGCTTTCGGCAGCGGTTCGTTCAGCACCGCGCCATCGAGCCCGTTGGCGAGGTGATAGCTCGAGGGAATCAGGTGGCCGGTCGGCGCACCCTTCTTCTCGCACTGGCGGATCAGCTCGGCGATCAGCGCGCCGCCGGCATCGCGGAGCGACGAGCGGACCGTGGTGAACTTTCGGGCGTAACCCGAGAAGTCGATATAGTGCAGTTCGTCATCCATGGTCGCCACGGCGATATCGCGGCCCGAGCCCTGCACGGCGGCATGGCCCTCGATGGCCATTAGCGTCGACGAATAGAGAATTGCCGTCACCTTGCGGTCGGCCAGCGCGGTCTCGGTCAGCTTGAAGCCGGCCTCGCCCATCGGGTGCAGCGAGTTCAGCACCCTCATGGCGCTCGCCGGCAGTCCGGCATCGGCCAGCGCCGCCACGGCGCCAAGACGGCGATGGCGCGCGTAATTGAAATGCTCGTCGCCGTTCACGAAGGCAATATGGCGGTGGCCATTGGCGATCATCAGGCGGGTGAGGTTGTAGAAATTGCCGAAATTGTCGATGTCGACCCAGCCATACTGCCCGGACCGGTCGTCGCGGCCATGCACCACGAAGGGGCGGCCGACATCGAGCAGGTAGGAGATGCGCGGGTCGCCCTCGCGCGGCAGGTCGACGATGAAACCATCGACGGAGTTGTCGTTGACATACCGGTCGTAGACCGACAGCTCGTGCTCGGGCGTGTCGCTGGTGAGGAGGATGTCGTACCCCCCCGACCGGGCCCCGCGCAGCACACCGGCCATCACCTCGACGAAATGCGGGTCGACGAACTTCCGGTCGTTGTCGGACTGCACCCAGGCGATGTTGTGGGTGCGCTGGGTCACCAGCCGCTGGGCGTTGCGGTTGGGCCGGTAGCCCAGCTTCTGCGCCGCCTCCGCCACCCGCAGGCGGGTCTTTTCGCCGACGTCGGAATAGCCGTTGAGGGCGCGGGAGATTGTGGTGATCGAGAGTTTGAGCTCGGCCGCCAGATCCTTGATGGTGACGCTGCGCCCTGCGCCTGCCGAGCGGCCGTCGTGCCGCTTGCCTACCTGTGCCATAAGTCGCTGATATTCAACATATTTCCGGCACACACGAGGTTGTGGCGCCATTCCCCTCGGAGTTGACGACTTGCCCGCTCCTTGGCTAAGAATAGCTTACTAAAACGTTTTGGCAAACTGCCGGAGACTGGTTCCAGTGAGTGTCGTGCCGCCCATCATGGCTGTTACCCCGATGACCGAGCAGAAGGCCGAGCCGGCGCCCGGCGGCGACAAGGACTGGTGGCGCGGCGCCGTCATCTACCAGATCTATCCCCGCTCCTTCCAGGACCACAACGGCGACGGCGTCGGCGACCTCGTCGGCATCACCGAACGCCTCGACTACGTCGCCGATCTCGGCGTCGATGCGATCTGGCTGTCGCCGTTCTTCACGTCGCCGATGAAGGATTTTGGCTACGACGTCTCCAACTATCGCGATGTCGATCCGATCTTCGGTACGCTCGGCGATTTCGACCGGCTGCTGGAAAAGGCCCATTCGCTCGGCCTCAAGGTCATCATCGACCAGGTGATCTCGCACACCTCGGACAAGCATCCGTGGTTCCAGGAAAGCCGGCAGAGCCGAAACAACGATCGCGCCGACTGGTATGTCTGGGCCGATCCCAAGCCTGATGGCACGCCGCCGAACAACTGGCTCTCGATCTTCGGCGGCAGCGCCTGGAACTGGGACAGCCGGCGCATGCAGTACTACCTGCACAATTTCCTCGTCAGCCAGCCCGACCTCAACTTCCACAACCCGGACGTGCAGACCGCCCTGCTCGCCGACATGAAGTTCTGGCTCGACCGCGGCGTCGACGGCTTCCGGCTCGACACGGTCAACTTCTATTTCCACTCGCTGGGCCTCGAGTCGAACCCGGTGGTGAAGCCGGAGGATTTCAACGCCTCCACGGCGCCGGCGGTGAACCCCTACAATTTCCAGGAGCATCTGTACGACAAGAGCCGCCCGGATAACCTCGCTTTCCTGCAGAAGCTGCGGGCGCTGATGGACCAGTATCCCAACCGGACGACGGTGGGTGAGATCGGGGACAGCCAGCACCAGCTCGAAGTCATGGCCCAGTACACCTCGGGCACCGACAAGCTGCACATGGCGTACACCTTCGACTATCTGGGCGGGGTGTTCGACGCCAAGCACTTCCGCACCGCCATCGACACCACCGAGAAGGATGCGCCGGGCGGCTGGATCTGCCTTGCCTTCTCGAACCACGACGTCGTCCGCCATGCCAGCCGCTGGGCCACGCATGGCCAGCAGGACGCCTTCGTGCGTCTCGCGTCGACGCTGCTGCTGTCGATGAAGGGTTCGGTCTGCCTCTATCAGGGCGAGGAGCTCGGGCTCACCGAAGCCGAACTCGCCTTCGAGGATCTGGTCGATCCCTACGGCATCGAGTTCTGGCCGCAGTTCAAGGGCCGCGACGGGTGCCGCACGCCGATGGTGTGGCAGAGTTCGGCGCCGCTGGGCGGCTTCACGACCGCCCAGAAGGCCTGGTTGCCGGTACCGTTCGACCACATGAACCGCGCCGCCGACCTGCAGATCAAATCCAACGACAGCGTGCTGCAGCACTACAAGGCGACGCTGGACTTCCGCCGGCAGCACCCTGCCTTGCAGAAGGGCGACATCGAAACGCACGACGCGCCTGAAGGCGTGCTGGCCTTCACCCGCAAGGGCGGCGGCGAGACGCTGTTCTGCGCCTTCAACATGACCGACAAATCGGTGATCTACGACCTGCCGCCGGGCATCGACCCCAAAGCGAGCGGCGCGCCGGGGATCGTCAGCGGTCCGGTTGGCGGATCGCTAAGCCTGGGGCCGTTCGCGGCCTATATCGGAGTACTGGCCGGGGCGTGAGCCCCATGGGGAGGAAGCCATGTCTGACCTGAAGATCACCAATCTCTACAAGCGCTACGGCAACATAGAGATCCTGAAAGACGTCAATCTCGACATCAAGTCGGGCGAGTTCATCGTCTTCGTGGGCCCGTCGGGCTGCGGCAAGTCCACCCTGCTCCGCTGCATTTCGGGGCTGGAGACGATTTCGGCCGGCACGCTGGAGATCGACGAGCGCGTGGTCAACGATGTGGCGCCCTCCAAGCGCGGCATCGCCATGGTGTTCCAGAGCTACGCGCTCTACCCGCACATGACCGTCTACGACAACATGGCGTATGCGCTGAAGCTGCAGAACACGCCGCGAGCCGAACTTGATCAGAAGGTGCGCGCCGCTGCCGAAAAGCTGCAGCTCACCAAGTATCTCGAGCGCCTGCCCAAGGCGCTCTCGGGCGGCCAGCGCCAGCGCGTCGCCATCGGCCGCGCCATCGTGCGCGATCCCAAGGTGTTCCTGTTCGACGAACCGCTGTCGAACCTCGATGCGGCGCTGCGCGTGCAGATGCGCATGGAAATCGGCCAGCTCAAGGAACAGCTTCCCAACACCACCATGATCTACGTCACCCACGACCAGGTGGAAGCCATGACCATGGCCGACCGCATCGTGGTGCTCAAGGACGGCGTGGTGCAGCAGGTCGGCTCGCCGATGGAGCTCTACGAAAACCCGCAATCGCTGTTCGTGGCGCAGTTCATCGGCTCGCCGAAGATGAACTTCTTCACCGGCGCCGACGCCGCCAAGTACAAGGCGACCACCGTCGGCGTGCGGCCCGAGCATCTCAGCATCACCGACAACGGCACCTGGAACGGCAAGGTGGTCTATTCCGAGAATCTCGGCTCGGACAGCTACATCTATGTCGATATCGGTGCTGAGCAGCCGGTGATTGTGCGGCAGGAAGGCAAGGCCAGCTATCACTCGGGCGATATGCTGAGCTTCTCGCCCAAGGGTGAGCAGTTCCACCGCTTCGACGACAGCGGCCGCCCGCTGGCGCACTAGCGCCCGACGGGCGCGACCACTCCGATCCCCACCTCCGGCAGGCGCGCGTCCGCGAGCGCCTGCGTCGCGGGATGCCCCGGCGCCTCCAGCAGCGCCCCCGGTGCCCCCTCATCCACGATCCTGCCGTGATCGAGGATCAACGCCCGATCAGCCACCTGCCGGATGAGGTCGAGGCTCGACGCGGTGATGATCGCGGTGAAGCCGAAATCGGCGCGCAGCCGGTTGATCAGCGTCAGCATGGCGACGCGTTGGCGGGCGTTGAGCAGCTTTACCGGCTCATCGAGCACCACGAGTTTTGGCCGGATAATCAAGGCTCTGGCCAGCGCCAGCAATTGCAGGTCGTAGATGCCGAGATCGCGTGGATAGAGGTCGAGCACATCGGCGCCGAGATCGACGCCCATCAGCACATCCATCAGCCGGTCGGACTGTTCCTCGATGGTGTGGACCTGGTCGAGGGCCAGCGGCTCGGTGACGGAGGCGCCGAGAGTGAGGTGGGGGCTGAAGGCCTGGCGGGGATCGGGGAAGACGAAACTGATCTCGCCACGGAACAGCCGCGGCAGGTCGCGGCCGTGATAGGCGTGGCGCTCATAGGCCAGCAAACCTTTCCGGGCCTTGCCGAAACCGGCGATCAGCCGGGCCATCGTCGACTTGCCGGAGCCGGCGGTGCCGACCAGCGCGAGCGCCTCGCCGCGGCGGAGCGTGAAGCTGACGCCGTCGAGCGCTGTCACCGCCGGACGGCGGCGCAGGATGCGGGCGTTGTCGGTGTAACGCACTGAAACGTCTTGGACTTCCAGCAACTCGGTGCCGATCGGCGAGCGCATCAGGGTGCGGGCACGGCTGCGGCTGGTGGCGAGCAGGTGCTTGGAAAAGTCCTGCTGCGGGCGAGACAGGATGTCGGCGGCCGTGCCGGTCTCGGTGCCCTTTTCTCCTGCAAGGACAATCACTTGATCGGCCAATGCGGCGGCGGCCGGCAGGTCGTGGGTGACGATCAGCATGGCGGCGCCCTGCCGCGTCAGCACTTCGACGACGGCTTTCTGGGCCACGGCGTCGAGCACGACGAAGGGATCGTCGAGGATCAAAAGCTCCGGTTTTCGCGAAAGGGCCATGCCGATGAACAGCAGATAAACATCGGCCGGACGCAGTTGCGAGACGAAACGCGACGGATCCAGACGGAACTCGGGCGGCGCGTCTGGAAGCAACTGGCGAACTGTGCGTGACGGGTCGAGCGCCGCGGGGTCGCCCTGGCGGACGAGCGCGATGCGGGTACGGCGCAGCTTGCGAAGATCGGCGGCGTCAGCGGGCAGCGGCGAGCCGCCTAAGCGGATCGTGCCAGTCGTGGTCGTGCCCTGCGGCAGCAGGCCGGCGATGGCGAGCGCGACGAGGCTCTTGCCCGTTCCGCTTTCGCCGACTAGCGCCAATCGCCGGCCAGCGTCGAGCGTGAAGCCGAGGCCGTTGACCGGGCGATGGCCGTCGGCGGTGATGATCGAGAGATTGGCGACCTCAAGCAGCATCGCGCGCGCTCCCGAAATGGAGACGGATGCCGGTGGCGATGAGGGTCAGCGCCAGGGTGATGAGCAGCAGGGCGATGCCGGGCACCAGCATCAGGTGCGGGGCGAGTTGCAGCACGGTCTGGCCATCACGCAGCATCAGGCCGAGGCTGGAGCCGGGCGGCTGCGAAGCGAGGCCGACATAGCTCAGCGCGGCTTCGAGCATCACGCCCGTCGCCAGTTGGGTCATCGCGACCGCGGTGAGCATGGGAAGGAAGCCGGGCAGCACGTGGCGGCGCGCCAGGTCGATGCCGTTGAGGCCGGCGAGGCGGGAGGCCGCGACATAGTCGAGGCCTCGATAGTGCTTCAGTTCGCCGTGGGTTTCGCGCGCGATGACCGCAATGTTGAAGAGGCCGATGGCGAGCATGGCGTTGAGCGCCGACGGGCCGTTCAGGGCGGTGAGGATGACGGCAAAGCCCAGCGCCGACAGGCTGAGGAAGAAGCCACTGCCGCCGAGCAGGATGCGCTCGGCCCAGACGCCGCCTACCGCCGCGCCGACGCCGAGCGGCACGCCGACGAAGAGGCCGATGCCGACGGCGACCGCGGCCACGACGAAACTGGTCAGAATGCCCTTCATCGCCATCGACAGCAGGTCGCGTCCCATGCCGTCGGTGCCGAGCAGGTGCGTTGCGCCCGGCCCCTGCATCATGGCGGCGGGATCGAGGCGATCGATGGGGAACGGCGTCCACACCACCGAGGCAAAGCCCACCAGCAGCAGGATGAGCGTGAGGAAGACGCCGACGCGGATACGCGAGCCGGGCAACAGGCTGGCGGCGGCACTGGAAGGAACGGGCGCGATATCGGTCATGCGCGCCCTGCGATACGAGCATCGAAACTGGCCTCGAGCACGTGGCCGAGGAAGCGACAGAGGGCGACCAGCGCGACAAGCGTCACCAGTCCCAGTTGCAGCGTCGCGAAGTCACGCTCGGCCAGTGCCGTGAAGATCATCCGCCCGAGACCGGGAAGGTAGAACACGGCCTCGATGACGAGGCTCATCGGCACCAGCAGTGCCAGTGGCACCGCCAGGCGGGCAAAGGTGCGGGCGAGAGCGAGGCGCAGGGCGAAATCGCGAATGGCTTCCGCACAAGAGTAACCACGCATGTCGGCCGTGCGCATGGCCGGGCCGGCAAGGATCGCGGTGAGAGCATCGCGCATGCGGCTGGCGATCTCGGCTGCAAGCGGCAGCCCCAGGGCAAGCGCCGGCAGCACCAATGACGTCAACGCGCCGACCGGATTGCTCCACGGGATGAAGCCGCCCGGCTGCATCCACTGCAAGGTCAGGGCAAGCAGCAGCACGAGCAGCATGGCGAGCCAGACCGGATTGAAACTGACGCCCAGCGTGGTCAGGGCGCGCAAGGCAACATCGAGCCACCCGCCGAAACGGGCCGAGGCATAGCCGATGGGCAGACCGACGATCATCGCGACGAGCAGCGCGAGAACCACCAGCGGGACGGTGACGCCGAGGCGGTCGGCGAGGATGGCGGGATCGGCCGGCGTCTCTCCACGGATGAGGAGCCCGATGAAAAGTACGGCGACGCCAATGGTGACGACGAGTTCCAGCACGCGCCAGGCGGCGAACTCGAGCATTGGCGGGAAGCTACGCGGTGCGCGCGGGAGCGGTGCAGACGCCGGTATTGCAGTGGCCGCAGCAGCGGGCATGGCGGCGGCAACCGGCGATGCGACAGCGAGAGCGGCAGCGAGGTCGGGGACCGGCGCATCCTCTGCCGGCGGCGTTGCTGCGGCATCGGGTGCAGCCTCTGGATTGCCTTCAACCACAGCGGCTGTGGCACCCCCCTCCCCCGCAGACGGGAGAGGTTCGCCGACCGAGGGCTCGGCGCTCGCGACAGCAGCCACGTCAGCCTCAGCCGCAAGGGCAGCCTCAAATACCTCAACCACAGTTGCCGGAGTTGCCTCAACCGCCACAATCGCGGCCGCCGGTGCTACCTCGGCTGTCTCAACCGGGGCGGCCTCGACTGGCTCTGTCCGACCCGGGGACTCGATCGGCGAAGGATCGGCGAGGGTTTCGCCTGCGGCGGTGGTGATCGGGGTTTCGGCGGGCGGAGTGACAGGCGGCTCCGGCGCGGTCGGTTCGGCGGGGGGAGCATCGACTGCAGCGGGTGGCGCAGGGGCGGCGGGCGCGCTGGGCAGCGCTCCGTCGGCTGGCTTGGCCTCTCCGCTATCGTCGACCATGTCGCCGCCGAATTCCCCCTTAAATCCGGCCTCTTATAGCGGAAGCGCGGAGCTTGCAGTCTCTCAAAATCGTCTCGTTCACCAGATACTTAACGGCCGGGCCGTTCAGTTGCCGGCGACCAGGTCGGCCGGGATCACCAGCGAGAACAGCGTGCCGACGCCACCCGACGGGTCCACAGACAGCTTGCAGGTGTTCACCGCCAGCAGCGAGCGCGTGAGCGCGAGGCCAACGCTGGAGCGGACCGGCGCCAGCGCTTCGCCATCCTTGCCGACGCCATCGCGGAACACCACGAAACGCTCGCCGAGATCGACACTGCGCTCGCCGCTGTCGCGGACATTGACGGCGATGCTGCCATCGTCCTCAAGCTGGGCAGAGAGGATCACAGAGCCGCCGACTGGCGTCTGGTCGATGGCGCTGGCGAGCAGATTGAGTACCGCCTGGCCGAGCGAGGCGCGGTCGGCGCGAATCTTCGGCAGCCGTTCGGAGATGGCGCTGCGGACGAGGACGCGCGCTGCATTGGCCTGCCCGCGCACCCGCACCATGCAGCTTTCGAGCAGTGCGCCGAGATCGAGATCGGCGGGGCGGGCGGCGTAGCGCCCTTCCTTGAGCCGCGTATAGTCGTCGAGCTCGTCCACCAGGGTGGCGATCTCGTTGCCGGCGGTCTTGATGTCGCGGGCATAGTCGAGATAGCGCGAGTTCTCGATGGTGCCGAAGGCGGACGACCGGATCAGGTCGGAGAAGCCGATGATGGTGTTGAGCGGGCGACGGATGCCGCGGCTGAGACGCGCCAGCATGGAGGGCTCGACATGGTCCTCGCGCGGCGGCGCCGGCTCTTCGATGGCGGGGGCTCGCGTCGCAGCCGCGGGGACATGGCGCACAAAGCCGAAATAGCCGCTGACCACACCGGCCTGCCCCTCGGCAAAGAGGATGATCTCCGCGTCAGGCACACTCGCCTTGGCGAAGAGGCTCGGGCGGCTGGTCTCGGCGAAACGGGCCGGCTGTTCGAGGAAGGCGCGCAGCGCAGGCCCTTCGGACGGATCGAGCAACGCGATAACCGGCTGGCCGAGCAGGTCGGCCTCGGTCTTGCCGAAGACGACGCGGGCGTGGAGCGACAATTGCGTCACGATGCCGGAGCGGTCGGCGCGGATGAAGCCTTCCTCGCGCGCGTCGGCGGCGATTTCCGCGAAGGAGCGGACCGCACCTTCGTGACCGCGCAGTTCCTCGCCGGGCATGGCCGAAAGCATCAGCGCCGGGCGCCCCTGCCAGGTGATGGACTGGAGCCGGGCCTTGACCGGCATACGGCTGCCATCGCGGCGGACGAGCTGGGTGACGGGGCCGGCTTCGCTCGCATCCTCGGTCGGGAAGATGGCGGCGAGACCGGCAGCACGCAGGCTTTCGACGGCCTCGTACCCGGTGAGATCGGTCAAAGCCCGGTTGGCGAACAGCACCTGCTGGTCGCGAAACACCATGATGCCGATCGGCAGCCGGTTGAGCACGAAGGTGTCGGCGGCGAGACTGATGAGCGAGCCTTCGGCGCCGGCCTTGCGGGCCGGTTCGGACAGGGCAGCGGCTTCGGCCGGTGCGGTGGTCTCGGTGCCGACGCGATCGCTGAGGATACGGCTCAATTCGTCGAAGTTGTAGCGCGAGACGCGTTCAACCACTTCGGAGTCCGGTACGGCGCCGTCGGTGATGGCGGCGGCCTCTTCCACCACTTCCGGCGGCGGGGTCTCGGCGGGCGGCGCGACGACAGGAGCATCGAGGACCGGAGCTGCCGGCCCGGCGGCGACCGGCTCGTCCTGCGCAATGGGAGTAAATCCGCGCCCCGTGACCCGCCAGACCACCGGCTTGGAAACGGGGTGATCTTCTTCGTCGTCGGCAAAGGCGATGACGGCAGCGATCACGTCGTCTTCCGGACGCGGTGCGGCAGGTTCGTCGGCCTCGGGCTCAGGCGCAGCGTCGAAGCTCTCGCCGGCGTTTTCGAACTCGGATGAGCCAATGTCATCGCCCGTCTCGGGCTCGACGATCTCATCGGCGGCAGGCGGCGTCTCCGGCTCATCCGCACTGGACTCAGCGTCCGGCGCAGCAGTGAATTCGGGCTCGGCCGTAGGCTCGGCAACGACTTCAGGCGTCTCGTCAGCATTGGCCTCCGCCGCAGGCTCCATTGCCTGCGCAACGTCTGCATTCACGGCACTAACCTGCTCCACCGGCTCGGCGGACTGCGCGACATAGCCGACATTTTCGTGGAGCGGGCCGGCATAGGTCTCGTCGCTCTCGCTGAGGGGGGCGTACAGTCCCTCGTCATCGGCGAGGCGGTCGAAAAGATTGGACAGGCCGGGCACGGTCGGACGCGGCTCGAACGGTTCGACCCAATGGTCGTCGAGGGTTGCGGCCTCCGCCGGCTGTTCGGCAGCGACAGGGGCCAGGCCCATGGGCAGCAGAGGCTCTTCGGGCGAAATCGCCTCGGCCACCTCGGTCGTGCGCAGGCCCTCCTCGGCGCGGACATCGCCGATGGTGCGCGCGTGCGCAGCACCGCGCTCGAACAACAGCAGCAGCGCATCGCGCGGGCTGGCACTGTAGCGGGTGAGCGTCAGCGTCTCGTCGCCGATGGTCACCGGGCCGGTGTCGCCGGGCGGCAGCTCGGGGACGCCTTCGCTTTCGAGCCAGGGGGCGTAAAGCTCGAGCGCACGCTCAGAGCCGGCGGCAACCTGGCCGTCATCGTCGATCAGAATGTAGTCGCTGCCAGCGGGTAGCAGGCTTTCGGCGGCGCCGTTGAGGGTCTGGGTGCCGAGCAGTTCCGGCTCGATCGGGTCGACCCCGACGATGAGCAGGCCGAGCGCACCGTCCGCGAGCTCGAGCGGTGTCACGGTGCAGGTCGTCGAAATCGGGCGTTCGCCGGCGAGAAACTGGATGCGCGAGAGGCTGGATCGGCCGATCGAGCCCAGGCGGATAAGCCGGGAAATCTGCCCCTTGATCGGCGCGGCCTCTGGCGCGAGCTTGACGCCGTGCTTTTTCACCCGGCCGTGGAAGAAGCGGGCGCTGGTGTTGCGCCAGAGCAGCGTTTCGCCGTCGGCGGACCATAGCCATGCCGGCCGGGCGTCGGCCCAGTGCAACAGGACGCGGCGCGCCGTCGGCGATTTGATCCACTCAGAAGTCACGCTCTTGCAACACCGTAATGCGTGCCAGACTGGCACAACCGGGACGAAAAACTTAACACTTCCCTAATATAGTGCGGGTTTCCGGGGGTCCATATCGCGGGCCCGGCGCGGCGCGACCAAACGCTGGCATGGTTAAGCCCGGATAGGTAGCCGCGGGGGGTAAAACGACCCTTTCCAATCAGGTGAAATCTGCGCTTGTCATCGCAGGTGAGTCTAACTATGGTCCGCCGCGCTTGCCGCCTTAGCTCAGTTGGTTAGAGCGCTAGATTGTGGATCTAGAGGTCCCCCGTTCGATCCGGGGAGGCGGTACCAAAGCCCAGACATTTCAGGGTGTGTCGCGGCGTGTCAGAGCGCTGCGTGACAGCGTGTCTTAAGCTTAATGCTTGAAAGCACTGAACCTTTTGGCATGCGCGGCGTTATGGACGGCTGCGGCGCGTGGGGTTTGTAGAGTTATGGCGACGTCCATCTATATCGTGATCTTCGTTCAGGGCAGCTGGTTCATCGACCTCGATGGCCGCTCGGACGGGCCGTTTTCGACGCTGGAATCGGCGATGGCGGAGGCGGTCAGCCGGGCCGCGTCGACCTCGCGCGAGGGCGGCCGGAGCGAAGTTCGGGTGGCCGGGCCGGGCCATGACAACAAGCTGATCTACCAGTCGGCGCAGCGCTCATTGCTGAGCCGCGCCGTGGCCGACGCCCATCATTAGACCTTGAGGCGCCGGCGGCGCACCACCATCACGATCCAGGCGATCCAGGCCACCAGCCAGGCGACGACCAGGAAGGCGATGCCGAGATAGCCGAGCGCGTAGAACGGCAGGCCGAAAACACCAAGATTTTCAACGTCGTTCTGCGTGGCGACGATCCAGCTGACCAGCGCCACGACGGCAATGACATTGAAGGCGATGAAGCCCCAGCGCCGCGGATGGCGCCAGAGCGATACAGCCTGAGGCAGGGTCTCGCTCATGCTGGCACCACGGCGGCCTTGACGTGCGACCGGCTGTTGCGAGGACGCGGCGCGTTCACCTTGCGCGGACGCGAGCCGCGGAACTTGCTCTCGCCGTAAGTCCATATCAGCGCGAGCTTTTCGCCCTCTTCCAGCATCACGTCTGCCTCGTGCCCCATGGAGCCCATGAGGTCCGCCATGACGATCGCGCTGTTGGTTGCCTCCTTCTTGGTGGCGACATGGGCCATGGTGCGGCCTTCCAGCGTCACCAGCCAATGCGTGGCGTGGGGCATGACGAAATAGCGGGCGTGGCCCATCGAACCGGTACTCCCAGAGTAGTTCCGGCGCCAGAACGCAGAAGCCCCGTCGCGGGTTGCCGCCGCAAAGCTGCCGCGGCGATGAACCGCAGATGAACGCGAAGTTGGTGCCCGGTTCACCACCGCAGGCGGAGTCTCACGCTCCTGCGGAAACTTCGACCGGGGGCTCGGCGTTTCCTCATCATGTGATCGTGGAGTGTCTCATGGAACGGCAGAAGCCCGTCGCCGCCTTCAAGCCCCAAACCTACCCCCGCCTCTGGCTGGCCAGCCGCCATGGCGTGCGCCTGCCAAGCAATGACGAGGTCATCGGCGCGGCCGAAGCGCCCGAGGCGATTCTCGAGATCGAGTTCGAGGGGCTGACGGAATCCGAACAGCGCGCGGCGCTGCAGGGCTTTCCCGGTGGCCGCCGTTTCCGGCTGGCCACCTCCCAACATTGATTACTGTGCCAGACGCAGTTCGGAGAGCTGCTCGGCGATTTCCTCGAACACGGCGGTCAGGTTGTCGGAGTCGCTGGGGAAGTACCAGTAGTTCCGGGTAACGCCGCCGGACGTGCTGCTCGGCGTGGCGCAGTCCTTGAGCATCTGTGTGGTGGATGTGTTCGGCGACGAGAGGCCGATGGTGTAGACGATGACGCCCGCCGCCTTGGCGCTGGCGCAGGCCAGCACGGTGCGGCGGTTCACTTCGGCGATCGCCTGGGCGGATGTCGCAACGGAATCCTTGGGTGTCGTCGACTCCGTCAGCAGCCGCTTGTTGGAGCGGAAACCCCAGGCCATCCAGTTCGACACGCCATAGGTATTTGTGGTCGAGTAGGTGGCATAGTTCACGTTGTTCTCGCCGTCGGTCATGACGATGAGAATTTTCGAGGTCGCTTCGTCGTAGGACCGGCCCTCGGTGAAGGGCTCGGTGGGCGACAGCGTGTGGAAGCCCCAGATGGCTCCCTGCTCGATGTTGGTCGAACCGCTGGCCACCATGGCGTTGATGCGGCTCTTGACCGTCGCGCGGGTGTTGTTGAGCGGCAGGATCGCGGTCGCCGGGCAATCTGAGCGGGCGCCGTCACCAGAGAAGGTACGGCCAGTGTACTTGCACAGCCGCTCCATCATTTCGCGAGCGGAGAAGTTGTAGGTGCAGACGCGTGTGCGGGTGTTGGTCCAGCGGCTGGCGCTGTTCGAGCCGTTACCTGCGGTCAGCGTACTGGTGTAGACGTCGGCCGCGCAGGTACCCGTGTTGTAGTAGGAGTAGACCGAGTTATCCGCTGGCTGCGTCGTGGGCACGCTGGCGGTGGGAATGGTCGCACCGTACTCGTTCTTGCCGGAATAGGCGTTGGTCGTGCTGCCGCCGCTGCAGTCGGCATTGGTGAAGTTGGTCTGGCTGTTGTTGCCGTTGCTTCTGCAGTTGCTTTTCGACTGCACCCACGTCCAAGTCGGCGGAACGCGCGTGCACGAGCCTGCGGTGTCGGTGATGTAGCTGGTGATCGGACCGCCATCCTGTCCATCGGGCGCGAAGACCGGCTGGAACATGGTGTCGGGAACAGCGTTGTTGGGCACTTCGTCTGTGGTATCGAACGGGGCCACGCGGGCTTCGACGCAGCCGTCCCATGGCTTGTTGTTGAAGCCATCGTAGAGCGCCCAGCGGCTCACGGTCTGGGTGAACGGCGTCGCCTCGTTGTCGTCGTTGTCGAAATTGAGATGCGAGATCGACGAGGCGCCAGTCTGGCTCATCCAGCTAGCCGTGCGATTGGCGGTGCCGACGTTCACATAGGCGGTGAACGGAATGATCGACACGAACACGTTGGGCTGGGTGGTCTGGTTGTCGAAGAGGATGTCGACGGCGCTATTGGCCGCGGCCTTGAGACGAGTCATGCGGCTGTAGCTGGACATCGAGCCGGAATTGTCGAGCACCATCGCGACTTCGAGGTTGAGGCGCTTGCGGGTCGCTTCGGAAACGAGGCCGGCGGTGACGGTGGGGACGCCTACGAGCGACACGAAGGCGGTCGGCACGGTGATGTTGGCGCGCAGGATGAGCTGACCGTTGCGCACATTGATGGTGGCGCCGGTGACGTTGGAGGTGACGTCGCTGCCGGAGAGCTGCTCGGCGAGGAGCCGGTTGGCCTCCCCGGTGAACCAAGCGGCGTTCCTGACTGGCGAGGTATCGAACACGTGCGGCTGCAGGCCAAGGGCGGCAGCGTCGAGCGCGTTCTGGGCGCGGGTACGCGCCTGCTCGATCTGGGTGAAATCGACGACTGCGCCGGATGTGGCGATCAGCACGATGGCGAGAATGCCGAACAGCACGAGGAACGCGCCGCGTTCGTCGCGCTGGAAGCGCTTGAGCAGGTTTTTGAAGCGATGCAACACGGCGACTATCCGGGCCCCTGATAGATAGCCCGGATAGTGCCTAAAATTCCTAACTAAAGAACAATGACCTTGGCGCCAATTTTCACGCGCTCGTAAAGATCGATCACATCATCGTTGACCATGCGGATGCAGCCCGACGAGACGTTGGTGCCGATGCTCCACGGCTCATTGGTGCCGTGGATGCGATAAAGCGTCGACCCGATATAGAGGGCGCGGGCGCCGAGCGGGTTGTTGATGCCGCCTTCCATGTGCGCCGGCAGACCGGGCTGGCGCTTGCGCATCTCGGCCGGCGGCGTCCACGACGGCCACTCGCGCTTGTTCGTTACCTTGTGGGTGCCGTTCCACTCGAAACCAGAACGTGCGGTGCCGATGCCGTAGCGCATGGCCTTGCCGTCGCCCAGCACCAGATAGAGGTACTTCTTGCCGGTGTTGACGATGATGGTGCCGGGCTTCTCGTTGCCGGCATAGCCGACGACCTGGCGCAGGAACTGCGGATCGAGGCGCACCTTGCCCGAGCGCAGCTGCAGCCCGTTGGTGGGCTTGCCGTTGGTGACGGTCATGCCCGATGGCGGATTGAAGATGAAGGAGAGGTTGTTGGCGGCGAAAGCCGGCACAACCGACGAAACGGAAAGAAGGATAGCCAGGCCGATCGAAGCGGCGCGAACCCAACGCGACATCTGCTCTACTCACGAACACAAGGGATGGTGAGTGGAGTGTTGCGCAAAATGCCGAAGCGCCGGTGAAGCCGCGTGGTTAAGGCACGGGAAAGCGATGTGGTTGATGGCTGGTTAAGGCGGGTGACACCCGGGTGGCTGGCAGGAGACTGACGTCAACGCAAGGCGCCCCTCCACCACGCTGCGCGTGGTTCCCTCCCCGTGAGCGGGAGAGGACCGTCGACTGGGACACCGCAGACTTCCGCCAAGTCATTTTAGAGTATTTGCTCTAATTTGCTTGACAGGTGGTCGTGTCGAGTGTTCGTGGGGTCATTGCAATCGCTTCGGGGGAAGCCATGTCGACGACAGCGTTGAAGATCGTGCTTGCCGTATTTGGGGCGCTGGTGGTGTTCACGGCGCTCAATCGGGTGTTCGGAGGCATTCCGACGCTGGGGTGGCAGGGACCGAGTGATTTCTTGGCGGTGGCTAAGCCTGCCGAATTCGCCATCCAGGACAGCCACACGCGCTTTCTCGGCGGCGTGTGGGCTGCGGTTGGGCTGGCATTCCTGCTGGCGCCGCTGCGGCTGCAGGCAATGAGACCAGTGCTGTATTTTCTCTGCGCGGCGGTATCTGTCGGCGGCCTCTCGCGGTTTGCCAGGCCTGATCTGTCGGTGCTGTTCGGGCCGGGCGTGCTGGTATCGCTGCTGCTTGAGCTGGTGTTGATGCCGGTGCTGGCGATGTGGCTGCGGCGGACAGAGTAGGACGATCGGCCTAATGCGTTATGGTGTTCTCAGCGCAAGGTGCACCCCCTCTCCACCACGCTATGCGTGGTCCCCCCTCTCCCGCAGGCGGGAGAGGTTCGCCGACTGCGAGTTCAAGAAAAAGGCCGGCATCGCTGCCGGCCTTGCGCATTCGGAAGTATCCGCCCTGCTCTATTTCACGCTGCCGGCGAGGAGGCCGCGGACGAAGTAGCGCTGGAGCGAGAAGAAGACGATCAGCGGCACCACGATGGTGATGAAGGCGCCGGCGGTGAGGATTTCCCAGTTGTTGCCGCGCGACCCGAGCAGCGACACCAGCTTGCCGGTGAGGACCAGCTTGCTCTCCTGGGCGCCGAGGAAAACCATGGCGACGAGCAGGTCGTTCCAGACCCACAGGAACTGGAAGATCGAGAACGAAGCGAGCGCCGGAAAGCTCAGCGGCAGCACCATGGTGGTGAAGATCTTGAAATGGGACGCACCGTCGATGCGGGCGGACTCCATGATCTCCTTGGGCAGCCCCGCCATGTAGTTGCGGAGCAGGTAGATGGCGAGCGGCAGGCCGAAGGCGGTGTGCGCCAGCCAGATGCCCAGATAGGTCTTGCCATCGGCGGAGCCAAAGGTCTGGGCGATGCCGTTGTAGAGCGAGAGGAGCGGGATCAGCGACATCTGCAGCGGCACGACGAGCAGGCCGACCACCACGGCGACGATGACGCCGCGGAAGGGGAAGCGCATCCAGGCCAGCGCATAGGCGGCAAAGGCCGCCATCAGGATGGGGATGATGGTGGCGGGGATCGTCACCGTGAACGAGTTGATGAAGCTGCGGCCGACGCCGTTGGCGGTCAGCACCTCGACATAGTTGTCGATGGTGAAGCGCGGGGCGATGCCGGTGACATAGAAGATGCGGGGGCCGCGAGTGTGCTCGAAGCGGGCGGCGTTGACCCATTCGAACGAGCCATCGGCCTGCACGGTGATGTCGCCGCCTTCCTTCATGGGAAGGCTGGTGCCGGCGGCAGCCGCGGCGGGCTCGGCATTGGAGAGGCCGAAGCTCTCCAGATGCTTGTTGGTGTCCGAGCCGAAGACGTTGCCGCGGATGATGAACTTGCCGCCCTCTTCGACCTGGTCGTTGGCG
>VFQQ010002778.1_pt1 | contig 18560 bp, 25 predicted proteins | sample 3512341 | NCBI WGS metagenome assembly VFQQ01 (sample SAMN10412373, study PRJNA504923) | tailings metagenome | isolation source: Relicate 2 Philex TSF1 revegetated site | place: Philippines: Tuba, Benguet | collected 2017-08-29 | reverse complement strand
TCCAGTCGGTATCGCCGAGCGGCTTGCAGTGGAACTCGATGTCGATGCCGTACTTTTCCGTCAGGCGCAGCAGCAGGTAGCGGGCCATCCAGATCTGGTCGGCGGCGCGCTTGGAGCCCTTGCCGAAAATCTGGAATTCCCACTGGCCCTTGGCGACCTCGGCGTTGATGCCTTCATGGTTGATGCCGGCAGCCAGGCAGAGGTCGAGATGCTCTTCGACGATCTGGCGGGCAACGTCGCCGACATTCTTGTAGCCGACGCCAGTGTAATACGGGCCCTGCGGCGCAGGATAACCCGATTCCGGGAAGCCGAGCGGACGGCCGTCCTTGTAGAAGAAGTATTCCTGCTCGAAGCCGAACCAGGCACCCTCGTCGTCGAGGATGGTGGCGCGCTTGTTCGATGCATGCGGGGTGACGCCATCCGGCATCATGACTTCGCACATGACCAGAATGCCGTTGGTGCGGGCCGGATCGGGATAGAGCGCGACGGGCTTCAGCACGCAGTCGGACGAATGGCCTTCGGCCTGCATGGTGGACGAGCCGTCGAAGCCCCACAGCGGCAGTTGCTCGAGGCTCGGAAACGAATCGAATTCCTTGATCTGGGTTTTACCGCGGAGATTGGGGACCGGGGTGTAACCGTCCAGCCAGATATATTCGAGCTTGTATTTTGTCATGCCGGCCTCTCGTAACCAGTTCGCTTAATCTTTGAGGAAGCGCTGAAATGCGCCCGGCCATGGTGGGCCGAGTACCTCACCGCTGAAAAAGCAATTAGCGTGCCATTTGCGCCGGCGAAGCAAAATCCGGCGCGAAATCCCCGCGAAATGCCGGTCCTTGCGACAAAATGGCCATCGCAATGCAGTTACGCCGCAAGAAAAAGGCAATCCCGCGGTGCGCGGCGGGTGCAGAAGTCAACCGATCTGCTGCAGTGCACACGCCGCAAAGATGCCGCACGAACCGGCAAATATAAGATCGCCTAAAAAATGAGCAAAACAAGATATTTTACTGTTCATATTGCACAAAACGTTTGCACAACCTATCTTGTCCTTATCCGAGGTTGGCTTTCACGCCATCGAGGGAGAGACACGACAATGGCTAATACTGGCATTCATCGTGAATCGGCCAAGATCTACGCCTTCCCAACGAAGATGCGTAATGCGACCGATAGTTTTCATGAAACAACTGGCTCGGTAACTGAGTTGGCGTCCAAGCGGATGCCTGTCGTCGATTACCATGCCTGGTATCACGACGAAGCCATTCAGAGCGCCGAGCGCGACCTGAAGAGCTGATCTTCCGATCCAGGATCGAAGTGTTTCGGCTGCGCGGAACGCCGACTTAAGCTTTCAACGCTTCCAGCAATGCGACGGCCGCCAGAAAATCGCGCTTGCGATAATTGCGCCGGGCGATCGCTTCCGAATCCTGCCCCCACTGCTCGATCTGCCAGTCCTCGTCGACATGAGCAGCAGCCCACGCCGTTTCAGCGTCGAGTTCGCCCGTTTCGGTGGCAAGTGCCAGCAGCGACGATCCCGTCAGCGTCGTCATGAGATGAAGGGCGGCAAGCTTCAACGGCTCCGCGTGCTGGCTGAGATGGATGCCGATGGCGCCGATCGCCTCGCGCGGCTGCTCGACATGGATGACGCCTTCAGTCAGGACGAAACGCGCGCTGAGCGAAGCGCGAGCCCAATCCAGCACGCCGTCCCAGGCCTCCGCCTGACGTTCGACCAGTTTTTCCGGCGTCTCGGCGCGGTAGCAGAGAAGGTCGGATGAGGCGAAGCGCAGAATGTCTTCCAGAACCGCCTGCGGGTCGGTGGCGACACCGTCGATTGCCGTGTTGACCAGCCGCATTGCCGGCATGGTCGTCGGATCGATATTTTCGTCCTGCGCTGAAAACTCAGCCGCGACCAGTTCGGCCGCCTTGGCGGTCGGCAGCGTCAGGATCGCCTTGGCAGGCGTGCGAACGGGCTTTCCGTCGAGATGCACGGCAAAACCGTCCTCGACGGGCGCGACGGTGACGGATTTATAAAACCGCTTCGGCAGTTGCCGCTTCAGCTGGCTCTGCGCCCGGCGGATCGGATCGGGATCGGACAGCAGGTCGCTGGTTTCGAGATCGGTCAGAATTTCACGCATCTTCTACTCACTGTGGCAGGCGTCGCGGCGGCCTGTTGACGACGATCAGGCCGATGGCAATCAGTCCGAGCGCCAGGAAAATCCTTATGGTGAGCGGTTCATCGAGAATGAGACCGCCGCATAATACGCCGAAAGCCGGCGTCAGGAAGGCAAAGCTCGAAAGGCCGGATGCAGGATAGCGCCGCAGCAGCCAGAACCAAAGGACATAGGTGAAGGCAACGACATAGATCGCCTGGAAAAGCAGCGCCAGCGTCGGCACCACCGCGAAGTCGCGAACCGACGGCCCGGCAAAAGGCAGCACAAACGCGCCGACGACCGCCGCACCGGCAAGCTGGTAGAGCAGAAGCTTCTCGGCACTTGTGTCGGTCAGTTTCGAGCGCTTTATGACGATATTGGTCAGGGCCCAGAGGATGCCCGCGCCAAGGCTGAGCAGATCCCCGATCAATGTTCCGCTCGCCCCGAGCTTGTCGGAAAAGACTGCGACAAGGCCCGCGAACGCCAGCAAAAGACCCACCAGCTTGCGCGTGGTGATGCGCTCGCCCAGAAGAAAGTGTCCGCCGATCAGCACCCAGAACGGCATCGTGTTGACCAGAAGCGTGTTGCGGGCAACGGTCGTGTGATCGAGGCCGATATAGAGAAACAGGAACTCGAGGCCGAAAAGCACGCCTACCGCAATGCCGGACAGAAGCGTGCCGTCGCTCTTGAAAAGAGCAATTCCGCGCCAGCGGCACCATACCAGAACGAGCGCGCCGCCGATGATCGCGCGGGCGATCGAGAGAAAGACCGGATCGTAACCGGCATAGGAAATTTTCGCGGCAACGCCATTCAGCCCCCACGAAAAGGTGAGCCCGACCATGATGGCTGCCGCCGCCATGTCGATGGAATCGCGGCGATCGATCGCGAGACTGGACATTAGTGCTGAACCTGCGCTGACTTCCTGCCGAGCATGCCCTTGTTGCCCTCCGGGAACAGCCTCCGCATCCTGATCCTAGGCGACATTCGGGTTGTCCATAGCACCAGCACGACAGGAACTGACGGCCAGACGCCCCGATCGAAGCGGAAAAGGGGCATGATCAGCCCTCTTCACCATTCGCATCGTCGAAGCCGAGAAGGTTCCAGCTCTGGCGCATATGCGGCGGCATCGGCGCGGTCACGTCGATGATGCCCTTATCGGGATGCGGGATGCGGATGCGGCGCGCGTGGAGATGCAGGCGGTTCTGCATGCCACCCGGGAAATCCCAGTTGGTGTCTGCCTCGAAATATTTGGGATCGCCGATGATCGGGCAGCCGATATAGGCTGCATGCACGCGCAATTGGTGCGTGCGGCCGGTATGCGGCTCCATCTCCAGCCAGGCAAGGCTCTGTGCCGCCTGTTCCAGAACGCGGTAGTAGGAGACGGCATGATCGGCACCGCGCTCGCCATGCTGGGCAACGCGCACCCGGTCGCCGTCCGGCGTCGGTTCCTTGACCAGCCAGGTGGAGATCTTGTCTTCGCGCTTCTTCGGCACGCCCTTGACCAGCGCCCAATAGGTCTTCTTGGCATCGCGCCCGCGAAACGCCTCGGCGAGTTTCATCGCGGCCAGCCGTGTGCGCGCCACCACCAGCACACCGGATGTATCGCGGTCGAGACGGTGAACGAGGCGCGGTTTCTCGCCCTTCTTGTTGCGCCAGGCCTCCAGCATGTCGTCGACATGGCGCGATACGCCCGAGCCGCCTTGCACGGCGAGCCCTGCCGGCTTGTTGAAGACGAAAACCTTCGGGTCCTCGTAGAGCAGCATCTGCGCCAGCACGTCGCCATCATCCTGGTTACGGATGGAGTGACCGGTCAGCATGCCCTCGCCGCCCTTCTTGTCGACATCGAGCGGCGGGATACGGATCGTCTGGCCCGGCTCGACGCGCGTGTCGGCCTTGGCCCGCCCGCCATCGACGCGAATCTGGCCGGAGCGCAACAATTTCTGAAGATGCCCGAAACCCAGTCCGGGGAAGTGGGTCTTGAACCAGCGATCGAGCCTCATGCCCGTTTCGCCATCCTCGACCTTGATCTGCTCTACGCCTGCCATTGTGCCATGTCCGTTTCAATCCGGCGCAATAGCATCAGCCGAGGCTTCTTACGAGCCACAATCCCAGAAACAGGGCAAGAATAGCGCCGATGACGCTGACAAGCACATAGCTTAGCGCCGGAAGTGCCGCTCCCCGCTCCCAAAGCACGGCAAAATCGAGCGAAAATGCCGAAAACGTGGTGAAACCGCCGAGAATGCCTGTCGCCACGAACAGCCTGATCTCGTTCGACGCGCCGAAACGCCGCGCCAGCAGCTCCACGAACACGCCCATGGCGAACGAACCGGCGATGTTTATCGCCATCGTTCCCCATGGAAACGTCACTCCGACCAGCCTCAGCGCAGCAAGATTGACGAGATGGCGAAGCGACGCGCCGATGGCGCCGCCTATGGCGACGAGAACCAGATGATACATGGCGAACTTGATAGCGGATCGGTTGCGGCCGCGAAAGATACCGCTACTTGACCGGAACCGCCGCCTTCGGCTTGCGCGACCCAATCATCTTCCAGTTCTTATAGAACATCGCCTTCATGCGATCGACGCTGATCGAGATCACCGAAAGCATCGCCGACAGGAAACCCGGAACCGGAGACGGGCGGATAATGTCCATGAACACGCAGTAGCGGCGGCCGTCATGCTCGTTGACCGAGCGGTGCAGCAGCGTGTCGTCGAAGATGAACAGCGGATTCTGGTACCAGAGCTGCTTGACGTCGCCGCATTCGATGAAGATCTGGTCGGTCTTTGCCGGCACCAGATTGTAGAGCACGCGCAAGGTCAGCCGCAACGGGCCGAAATGGTATGAGGTCGATTCACGTCCCGAGAAAACAGACACCGCTATCGTCCTGATATATTTGAATTTCTGGGTAAACTCGGGAACGTTGTCGATGTGCTGCTTGCCATACCACTGGTAGACATACATGCCGCGACGCCCGCTTTCGAAATTGGCATCGATATCGGCGATGATCTCGGCCTGCCGGCTCTTGAAAACGTCCAGAACCTGATCGACCTCGCGGCGGTAGTCGTCCGGGAACTGCTCAAGTTTCCACACGCCCCAGTTCTTGTAGGACAACAGGTCGACGAAGAGATTGAACGGCGAAAGCAGCCAGGTGAACATGCCGTTGCCGAGGAAATAGAGGCTGAACAGCCTCTGGTTCTTGCGGTCGTTGCGTAGTACGTCGATCAACCCGCAAAGCAGGAACAGGGCCGTGATGATCGGGATGAAATAGAACGCCACCGCAAGAATGAGCACGGCTATGCCGATCTTGCGAGCGGTCTTGAGAGACTTCTTGTCCATGAGTCTTACCGAAAAAGCGGAAATTTGCAGGCCGTATTTACGAAATTTACCGGTCAAAGACCAGCATTCATCAATAGCGGGTCGTTGAAACGACCGCCGATTGATCGGCGCCATCGCAGCGCCGAATCTTTGGCAAAATTACGATCAGTCGCCGCGCCCCGATTTTTCCCGCCGAAGTTTCGCCCAGTAGTCGAGCCGCTTCCTGATCTCCCGCTCGAAGCCACGCTCGGGTGGATCGTAAAAGGTCTGCCGGCCCATCTTTTCCGGAAAATAGTCCTGGCCGGAAAAAGCCTCCGGCTCGTCGTGATCGTAGCGGTAGCCCGCGCCATAATCCTCGCTCTTCATAAGCTTGGTCGGCGCGTTGAGGATATGCTTGGGCGGCAGAAGCGAGCCATGCTCCTTGGCTGCTCGCATGGCGCCCTTGAAAGCCGTGTAGACGGCGTTGGATTTCGGCGCGGTGGCGAGATAGACGCAGGCCTGCGCGAAAGCCAGTTCGCCTTCCGGCGAGCCGAGATAGTCGTAGGCGTCCTTGGCCGCGTTGGCGATCACCAGCGCCTGCGGATCGGCAAGGCCGATGTCCTCTACAGCCATGCGCACCAGTCTCCGGCCGAGATAGAGCGGGTCTTCGCCGGCGTCGAACATGCGCGCGAGATAGTAGAGCGCTGCGTCGGGATCGGAACCGCGCACCGATTTATGCAGGGCGGAGATCAAATTGTAGTGACCGTCCTGGCCCTTGTCGTAGATCGGCGCGCGGCGCTGGACGATGCGCTGCAGGCCCTCACCATCGAAAACCTCGTTCGGCCTCGCGGCGCGCCAGACTTCCTCGGCCAGCGTCAGCGATGCGCGGCCGTCGCCATCGGCCATGCGCATCAACATCGCCCTCGCCTCGTCGTCGAGCGGCAGCGGTTTACCCTCGGCTTCCTCAGCACGCAACAGCAGTTTTTCAATGCTCTCCTCACTGAGCGACTGGAAGACCAGTACCCGGGCGCGCGACAGAAGCGCCGCATTCAATTCGAAGGACGGATTTTCGGTCGTCGCGCCGACCAGAATGACCGTGCCGTCTTCCATGACGGGAAGAAAAGAATCCTGCTGGGCGCGGTTGAAGCGATGGATTTCATCGACGAAGAGAAGCGTCTGGCGGCCATTGGTGCGGCGCAGCCTTGCCGTCTCGAACACTTTTTTCAGATCGGCGACGCCGGAAAAAATCGCCGAAATCTGCTCGAAAGCCAGTCCGGTCTCCCCGGCCAGCAGCCGCGCGACGGTCGTCTTGCCGGTTCCGGGCGGTCCCCAGAAGATCATCGAGCCGAGCGAGCCCGAGCGGATCATGCGGGTCAGCGCACCATCCTCACCGGTCAGATGTTCCTGGCCGACGACCTCGCCGAGAGTTGCCGGGCGCAGACGGTCGGCAAGCGGCCGGCCGGGCGGGGCTTTGTCGGGTTCGTCGGCCTTGAACAGGTCGGCCATGGGGTGCTCGATGACCTCAGTAACGCAGAATCTGGCGCAGCAATTGCCCGTCCCGCTCGACGGTAAAGCGCCACGAGCGCGTGTTCTGGTCCGCAATCTGCTTCAGTTTCTGCGGCGTATCGATCACCACGCCATTGACCTCGCGAACGATATCGCGCGGTTGCAGGCCGAAACGCGCGGCCGGCGAATTCCGGTCGATATCGACCACCGTTACGCCGGTCGTTTCCGCGGCAAGACCGAGCTGCTGCGCCAGCCGCGGCGACAGCGAAGCGACCTTGGTGCCCGCGAACGGGCTGCGACCGCCGATGATGATCTGCGCCGGCGCTGCGTCTGCCGGTGGTCGCACGGGCGTGATGTCGACCGTCTTTTCAGCGCCCTGGCTCAGGACATTGAGCTTGGCGGGCGCATCAATGGCGATCGTTGCGAGACGATAGCCGAGTGCATCGACATGTTCGATGGTAACGCCGTTGAGCGACAGGATCACATCGCCGGGCTTCAAGCCGGCCTTGGCGGCGGGTCCGTCGGGTATCACCGACGAAACGAGCGCGCCGGTGGGCTGCGCCATGCCAAGCGACTCGGCAATCGCTGCCGTGACCGGCTCGAAAGCGGCGCCGATGAACGGCCGCTCGAAATAGTCCCTGCCCTGCTTGGCCGATTCGACGACCGCCCGCACCATGTTGGAGGGAATGGCGAATCCGATGCCGATCGAGCCGCCGCTGCGGCTGAAGATGGCGGTGTTGATGCCGACGAGCTGGCCGGTCATGTTGATGAGCCCGCCGCCGGAATTGCCCGGATTGATCGCCGCATCGGTCTGGATGAAGAAACCGAAATCCGATACGCCGATATGCGAGCGGGCCAGCGCCGAAACGATGCCGCTGGTCGTGGTCTGGCCGACGCCGAAGGGGTTGCCGATGGCAAGCACCAAGTCGCCGATTTCCAGCGCGTCGGAATCGCCGATCGGGATGGATGGGAACGGCTTGCTGTCGTCGATCTTCAGCACCGCGAGGTCGAGCGACTCGTCCTTCAGCAGCACCTTGCTGGTGAATTCGCGGCCGTCGGAGGTCGCGACCTTGACCTCGTCGGCATTGTTGATGACGTGGTTGTTGGTGACGACGATGCCGCTCGGATCGACCAGCACGCCCGAGCCCAGAGAAGACTGCATGCGCTGCGGCGCCTGGCCCCCGAACTGACCGCCGAAGAACTGTTCGAAGAACGGGTCGCCGGCGAAGGGCGAACGCACGCGCACCTGCTGTGAGGCATAGACATTGACCACGGCAGGCGCGGTGTCCTTGACCAGCGGCGCGAAGGAAAGCTGGATCTCGGGGCGGCCGAACGGTAGCCGGCGACCTTGCGGCGCAGGCGGTGCCGGCGGCTCCTCGACGCTTTTCAAAAGCTCGTTCAGCACTTCCTTGAGGCCCGGCTGTTCAGGTTTTGCGTCCGGTGCCTGTGCTGCCGGCGGTTGCGCGGGCGCGGGCTGTGCCTGCGGCGCGGGAGCAGGCTGCGGGGCCGGCGTTTCCTGCGCCATGGCGGGCCCGGCTGCAAACGTAGCAGCGACAGACAGCCAAGCGGCAATCAGGATAAACGGCAATCTTTTGGCGACCATGCGAATCCTCCAGGGCAAGCGCGCGCCATTTTCACGATGAATGTGCAAAATGAAAGGCTTAAGCATCGAAATCTACTATGGGGCCTTATTTACGGGAACCGGCTTCAATTCTTGCTGCGATTTCTTGAAAACCGCTGGTGCGCGCGTGGTCGAGTGGCGTTTTTCCATCGCCATCAGGAATGCTTTTTGCACCGGCATCGACCAGCAGGCCTACGATCTCCTGGTATATAGGACCGCCGTCGCCAAGGATCACGGCTTCCAGCAGTGCCGTCCAGCCGAGATTGTTGACGTGGTCGATGTCGATGTCGGTTTCGAGCAGGATGCGCACCGTATCCGGGTAGCCATGGTGCGATGCCGGAATGAGGGCGACGCCGCCATAGCGGTTGGTGTCCTTCAGATTGGCCTTTCCGCTCGCCAGTATGGTTTTCAGGATTTCGTTTCGGCCCTCGGCGCCGGCATAGAGGAACGGCGTGTCCTTTATGACATCCTTGGCGTTGACGTTAGCGCCTGCTTCGATCAGCGCCTTCGCGACGTCGATATGGTTGGCACGGGTGGCCAGCAAAAGAGGCGTACGGGCCGCGCGATCACGAGCATCGATCTTCACGCCTTCAGCCAGCAATGTTCGTACTTCGTCAATCCTGCCGGCAGCGGCCGCTTCCAGAAGCATATCGTCCCTCTCCTCCGCAAAGCTTCCCGAAACCATAAGGACCATGACGATGACCGTCATGGCCGCAACGACGGATTTCACGAGAGCCTGCCACGATCCAGTTTTCATATCCCGGAAGATAGCGCCCCAGTCGCCAAAAAAGCAAAAGGGGCCGCAAGGCCCCTTCGCAAAATTCGGTGATGCAAGAAGCCGATTACGCGGCTTCCGACTCCGAGGTGGCTTCCTCGGCCTCGACGCGGGCGCGGTCGCCTGCACCCTTGGCCGAAGTGTCGCGATCGACGAACTCGATCACGGCCATAGCGGCGTTGTCGCCGTGGCGAAAGCCCGCCTTCATGATGCGCAGATAGCCGCCGTTGCGGGTGGCATAGCGCGGCGCCAGCGTGTCAAACAGACGCTTGACGACGGCCTCGTTGCCGATCTGTGCGATAACCTGACGGCGAGCGTGCAGGTCGCCGCGCTTGCCCAGTGTCACCAGCTTCTCGACGATAGGACGCAGGTCCTTCGCCTTGGGAAGCGTCGTTGTAATCTGCTCATGCTCGATCAGCGAAACTGCCAGATTGGCAAACATCGCTTGGCGGTGGCTTGAGCTGCGGCCCAGCCGGCGTCCGGCGAATCCATGGCGCATGGCCCTACTCCTTCAAATCCTGGTTCACGAGGCCTCAGCCTCAATACTGATCTTCGTAACGCTTGGCGAGATCTTCGATGTTCTCCGGCGGCCAGTCGGCCACTTCCATACCGAGATGGAGACCCATCGCGGCCAGAACTTCCTTGATCTCGTTCAGCGACTTGCGGCCGAAGTTCGGGGTGCGGAGCATCTCGGCTTCGGTCTTCTGGATCAGGTCGCCGATATAGACGATGTTGTCGTTCTTCAGGCAGTTGGCCGAACGCACCGAAAGCTCGAGCTCGTCGACCTTCTTGAGCAGAGCCGGGTTGAACGCCAGCTCGGTAACCTGCTCGGCGGCAACTTCCTTCTGCGGCTCGTCGAAGTTGACGAACAGGCCGAGCTGGTCCTGCAGGATGCGCGCAGCGAAAGCCACGGCATCTTCGCCGGTTACCGAGCCGTTGGTCTCGATCGTCATGGTCAGCTTGTCATAGTCGAGAACCTGGCCCTCGCGGGTGTTCTCGACCTTGTAGGAGACCTTCTTGACCGGCGAATACAGGCTGTCGACCGGGATGAGGCCGATCGGCGCGTCTTCGGCGCGGTTGCGGTCGGCCGGCACATAGCCCTTGCCGGTGTCGACGGTGAACTCCATGCGGATTTCCGCGCCCTCGTCCAGCGTGCAGATGACGTGGTCGGGGTTGAGGATTTCGACGTCGCCCACGGTCTGGATGTCGCCAGCCAGAACAGCGCCCGGACCCTGCTTGCGCACAACCATACGCTTGGGGCCGTCGCCTTCCATACGGATGGCAATTTCCTTGATGTTGAGCACGATGTCGGTCACGTCCTCGCGCACACCGGCGATCGAGGAAAACTCATGCAGAACGCCGTCGATCTGCACTGCGGTAACAGCAGCGCCACGCAACGACGACAGAAGCACGCGACGCAGCGCGTTGCCGAGCGTCAGGCCAAAGCCCCGCTCGAGCGGCTCTGCGACCAGAGTGGTCAAAGTCTTTTTCTTCGACGAGAACTCGATCTTGTTCGGCTTGATCAGTTCCTGCCAATTTTTCTGGATCATTTTGTCTTCCTTCCGGTTCCCCGCCACCATCCAATCGTGGCGGGCGATCTGGAAAAACCGCACAAGCGCCCAATGCGCTCATGCGGCGATGAAATCACAAACTAGACGCGACGCTTCTTGCGCGGGCGGCAGCCATTGTGCGGGATCGGCGTCACATCACGGATCGAGGTGATGGTGAACCCGCCGGCCTGCAGCGCGCGAAGAGCCGATTCACGACCCGAACCCGGACCACACACTTCGACTTCGAGCATACGCATGCCGTGTTCCTGCGCCTTCTTGGCGACGTCTTCGGCAGCCATCTGGGCGGCGAACGGCGTCGACTTGCGCGAGCCCTTGAAGCCCTGAGCACCGGCCGACGACCAGGCAATGGTGTTGCCCTGCGCGTCGGTGATGGTGATCATCGTATTGTTGAAGGTCGAGTTGACGTGAGCGACACCCGACGAGATATTCTTGCGTTCGCGGCGGCGAACTCGTGTGGCTTCCTTGGCCATGATGGTCCTTTCAGTTGATCTCGTCACCGCCGTAATACCAGCGGCTACACCAAGAAGCGAATAGCGAGTAGTGAGTAGCGAAATTCAACTAGTCGCTACTCACTATTCCCTACTCGCTCAATTACTTCTTCTTGCCGGCGATTGCCTTGGCCGGACCCTTGCGGGTGCGCGCATTGGTATGCGTGCGCTGGCCACGAACCGGAAGCGAACGGCGATGACGCAGGCCGCGGTAGCAGCCGAGGTCCATCAGGCGCTTGATGTTCATCGAAACTTCGCGGCGCAGGTCGCCCTCGACCTGATAGTCGCGGTCGATGGTCTCGCGGATCGCCAGAACTTCGGCGTCGGTGAGCTGATTGACGCGGCGCTCGGCCGGGATGCCGACCTTCTCGACGATCTCGGCGGCAAACTTCTTGCCAATGCCGTGAATGTACTGCAGCGCGATGACGACGCGCTTGTTGGTCGGAATATTGACGCCAGCTATACGGGCCATTTTCGTCTCCATGTAAAGCCGGCCAAGCCGGCGTGATTGTTGACCCGCGTCCGGTGGAGGCCGGCCCTTGCGGGGATCTCTTGTCAAAGCTTAGGCAACGCCCTCTCGGACCAGCCAGCCATATGCCTGAATGGGAGACGGGCCGCTATAGTCCAGCAAAGGCAGTCAGTCAACAGGTTGGCTGACTTTATTTCTTTTCACCGTTTCCGCGAGGATCGCCTCGATCTGCGCAGTAACAATGTCGATACCCGCCATGCCATCGACAGACTTGAGCATGCCCTTGGCATGATAGTAGCCGATCAGCGGGGCGGTCTTCTTGTAATATTCCCGCAGGCGCTCTTCGAACACTTCCGGATTGTCGTCCTTGCGCACCGGCTGACCTGCCGCCTTGGCCTCTTCAGCGCGCTTTACAATGCGGCCAACCAAGGCCTTGTCGTCGACGACAAGCTCGATCACCGCATTCAGCGCCAGACCACGATCCGAAAGCATCGACTGGACCGCATCGGCCTGAGCCAGCGTGCGCGGGTATCCGTCGAGGATGAAACCCTTCGCACAATCGGGCTGATCGATGCGCTCGGCCACGATTGCGTTGACGATAGCGTCCGAGACCAGCTCGCCGGCGTCCATCACCGCCTTGGCGCGCTTGCCGACTTCGGTGCCGGCTTGCACTGCCGCCCGCAGCATGTCGCCGGTGGAAAGTTGAGGTATGCCGTGCTTCTCGACCAGCCTCTGTGCCTGCGTCCCCTTGCCCGCCCCCGGCGGCCCAAGCAATATCAACCTCATTTAGTTCTCTTCCCTCCCCGAAGCTTGGATTTCTTGATCAGCCCTTCGTACTGATGGGCGATCAGATGACCCTGGATCTGCGCAACCGTGTCGAGCGTGACGCTGACGACGATGAGCAGCGATGTTCCACCAAGATAGAATGGAACGCCAGTGGCCGAAATCAGGAATTCGGGCAATAGACAGACGAGCACGAGGTAGATAGCGCCGATGACCGTGATGCGGGTCAGCACGTAGTCGATATATTCAGCCGTACGCTCGCCGGGGCGATAGCCCGGAATGAAGCCCGAATGCTTCTTGAGCTGGTCGGCCGTATCCTTCGGGTTGAAGACGATCGCGGTGTAGAAAAAGGCGAAAAACACGATCATTGCGGCGTAGAAAGCCATGTAAAGCGGCTGTCCGTGGCCAAGTGCTGCCAGGATCGTGCTTGCCCAGGCAGGCATGTTGTTCGTGGCCGAGAAGCCCGCGACCGTCGCCGGCAGGAGCAGCAGCGACGAGGCGAAGATCGGCGGAATGACGCCGGCCGTGTTGAGCTTCAGCGGCAGGTGCGACGTATCGCCCTGGAACATACGATTTCCGACCTGGCGCTTGGGATACTGGATCAGCAGGCGGCGCTGGGCACGCTCGAAGAACACGATCAGCGCGATGACGACGATCGCCAGCACGATGATCGCGAGAATCAGCGCGGTCGACAGAGCGCCGGTGCGGCCGAGTTCCAGCGTGCCGCTGATGGCGTGCGGAAGGCCGGCTACGATGCCTGCGAAAATGATGAGCGAAATGCCGTTGCCGATGCCGCGCGCGGTGATCTGCTCGCCGAGCCACATCAGGAACATGGTGCCGCCGACAAGCGTGATGACGGTCGAGGCGCGGAAGAACAGGCCCGGATCGGTTACGATGCCGTTGCCGCCCTCAAGTCCGACCGAAATACCATAGGCCTGGACGAGAGCGAGAAGCACGGTGCCGTAGCGGGTGTACTGGTTGATGACCTTGCGGCCCTGCTCGCCTTCCTTCTTCAGCGCTTCGAGCGTCGGGATGACCGACGTCATGAGCTGCATGATGATGGAGGCGGAAATATACGGCATGATGCCGAGCGCAAAGATCGCCATGCGGCTGACCGCGCCACCGGCGAACATATTGAACATGCCAAGCACGCCGCCGGACTGCGAATTGAACGCCTGGGCGAATGCGTCGGGATTGATGCCGGGAAGAGGAATGTAGGTGCCGAGCCGGTAGACCAGCAACGCCCCCAGGGTAAACCAGATGCGTTTCTTGAGATCTTCGGCCTTGGCGAAGGCTGCGAAATTCAGATTCGATGCAAGTTGTTCAGCAGCCGATGCCATGCAAAAGTCTCCGCTTGGTCACGCTCGAAAGCCCGCGCCGGGCGGCACGTGTCGACGAAGCCACGAGATAGGCTCCGGACGGCAAAGATGCAAGCGGCCACCGATGGCGGCAGCCGCTTGATCCGATATTGTTACTCGGCTTCAGCTGCCTTTACAGGCACCTTCACCGAGCCACCGGCCTTTTCGACCTTCTCGATGGCTGCCTTGGAGGCGCCGGCGAGATCGAAGGAGACCTTGCTCTTCAGTTCACCATCGCTGAGCAGGCGCACGCCGTCCTTGGCGCGGCGGATAACGCCGGCCTTGACCAGTACGTCAGCCGTAATGGTTTCCTTGGCGTCGAGCTTCTTGGCATCGATCGCGGTCTGGATGCGGGCCAGCGACACCGTCGCAAAGCTCTTTGCGAAGATGTTGTTGAAGCCACGCTTCGGCAGACGCCGGTAAAGCGGCATCTGACCACCCTCGAAGCCGTTGATGGCGACGCCCGAACGAGCCTTCTGGCCCTTCACGCCGCGACCAGCGGTCTTGCCCGAACCCGAGCCGATGCCGCGTCCGAGACGCTTCTTCGAATGGGTTGCGCCGTCCTTGTCACGCAGTTCGTTGAGTTTCATGATCTTTCTCCTGCGCCCGGCTTATTTCTCGTCCACGACGCGGACGAGATGCTGCACTGCGGCGATCATGCCGCGCACCGAGGGTGTATCCTCGAGGGTACGCTGGCGATGCATCTTGTTGAGGCCGAGGCCGACCAGCGTCGCGCGCTGTTCCTTCGGGCGGCGGATCGGGCTGCCGATCTGCTCGACCGTGATCGTCTTGGTAGCTTTCTTAGCCATGATCGTAATCCTTGCCCGTCCGACTATTCTTCGGCGGCGACGGCAGAGCCGCGACGCGCCTGAAGGGTCGAATACTTGATGCCGCGCTGCGCAGCCACATCCTTGGGATGCATCTGGTTCTTCAGCGCATCGAACGTCGCGCGCACCATGTTGTACGGGTTCGACGAACCCATCGACTTGGCGACGACGTCATGCATGCCGAGCGTCTCGAAAACGGCGCGCATCGGACCACCGGCGATGATACCGGTACCAGCCTTGGCGGAGCGCAGCAGGACGCGGCCAGCACCATGGCGGCCTTCGACATCGTGGTGAAGCGTGCGGCCCGAACGCAGCGGCACGAAAATCAGGTCGCGCTTTGCCGATTCGGTTGCCTTGCGGATGGCCTCAGGCACTTCGCGCGCCTTGCCGTGACCAAAGCCGACGCGGCCCTTCTGGTCGCCGACGACGACGAGTGCCGCAAAACCGAAGCGCCGGCCGCCCTTGACGACCTTGGCGACGCGGTTGATGTGGACGAGCTTGTCGACAAATTCGCTGTCGCGCTCTTCACGGTCACGACCGCCGCGGTTGCGGTCATCCCTACGTTCTTGTGCCATATCCTGTTCCTTGTTTTTTTCCGGAAGCACGGGGGTTAAAAACTGAAGTCCGGCGTCTATAACAGAGCCGGACTTATTTCAACTGTCGATCGTGCGACGAGGCGCCACGCGCCTCGCAACAAATCGGATCAGAAGCTCAGGCCGGCCTCGCGGGCGGCTTCGGCCAGCGCCTTGACGCGGCCGTGATAGATGTACGGGCCACGGTCGAAGACGACTTCCTTGACGCCGGCCTTGGAGGCGCGCTCGGCAAGCAGCTTGCCGACGGCGGCAGCAGCGGCGACATCGGCGCCGGTCTTCAGCGAGCCCTTGATGTCTTTTTCGAGGGTCGAAGCGGCGGCAACGGTGTGGCCCTTCGAATCATCGATGATCTGCGCGTGGATGTTCTTGGACGAGCGGTAGACCGACAGGCGCAGACGGTCACCGGAGACCTTCTTGATCTGACGGCGAACGCGCGCGGCGCGGCGCTGGGTGGTTTCCTTGGAAGCCATAATGTCTGTTCCTTGCCTTCTTGGACGGGAGCGGCCATCTGCGGTAGGCCAAGCCTCCCGCGACCGCGCACCGCGGCGTTGCATTTATTAAGGCTTGGGCGGGTCCGAAAAGTCTGAAACTTTTCGGAGGCCAAGTCCTTACTTCTTCTTGCCTTCTTTGCGGACGATCTTCTCGCCAGCATATTTCACGCCCTTGCCCTTGTAGGGCTCAGGTCCGCGATACTTGCGGATTTCGGCGGCAACCTGGCCAACGGCCTGCTTGTCGATGCCTGTGACGACGATTTCGGTCGGCTTGGGCACGGTGATCGTGATGCCTTCCGGCGTCTGGTAGACGACGTCGTGGCTGAAGCCGAGCGCGAGCTGCAGGTTCCTGCCCTGCAGGGCCGCACGATAGCCGACGCCGTTGATCTCGAGCTTCTTCTCAAAGCCGTCCTTGACGCCATTGAAAATGTTCACGATCTGCGTGCGCGACATGCCCCACTTGGAGCGCGCGACCTTCGACTGGTCACGCGGCTGAACGGCTACCTGGCCGTCCTCGAGCTTGACCAGCACTTCGTCGTTGACCACGAACTTCAGTTCGCCCTTGGGGCCCTTTGCCGTGACGGTCTGACCATCGACGGAAGCGGTAACGCCCTGGGGCACCGAAACGGGTTTCTTGCCAATACGAGACATATTGTTGTCCTCGTTCTTTCTGTCTTACGTTCGCCCGATCAGAATATCTGGCAGAGGATTTCCCCGCCGACATTCTGTTCGCGCGCTTCATGGTCCGCCATCACGCCCTTCGGCGTCGACAGGATCGAAATGCCGAGGCCGTTGGCAACCTGCGGAATCGACTTGACCGACACATAAACGCGGCGGCCGGGCTTCGAGACGCGGGCGATCTCGCGGATCACCGGTGCGCCGTCGAAATACTTCAGTTCGATTTCGATTTCCGACTTGCCGTTGTCGTAGTCGACCTGGCTGTAGTCGCGGATATAGCCTTCCGACTTCAGGACGTCCAGGACGCGGGCACGCAGACGCGAGGCCGGCGTGGAGACTTTCGTCTTCTTGCGGCCATAGGCGTTGCGGATGCGGGTCAGCATATCGCCGAGAGGATCACTTAGGGACATGTCGTGTGCTCCTTACCAGCTCGACTTGACCAGGCCCGGGACAGCGCCCAGCGAGCCGAGTTCGCGCAATGCAATGCGCGACATCTTCAGTTTGCGATAATAGGCGCGCGGACGGCCCGTCACTTCGCAACGGTTGCGAATGCGGATCTTGGCCGAGTTGCGCGGCATTGCCGCGAGCTTCAGCTGCGCCCGGAAACGCTCTTCGATCGGAAGGCTCTTGTCCATGATCGCGGCCTTGAGGGCCTTGCGCTTGGCAGCCTTCTGCTCGACAAGCTTGCGGCGCTTGTTGTTCTTCTCGACTGAGCTGGTCTTTGCCATTTCAGATTTTTCCTTTTCTCGCTGCCGTTACTGGCGGAAGGGGAAGTTGAAAGCCTTGAGCAGAGCCCGGGCTTCGTCGTCCGTCTTCGCAGTCGTACAAACGATGATGTCCATTCCCCAGATCTGGTCGACCTTGTCATAGGCGATCTCTGGGAAAATGATATGTTCCTTGATGCCCATGGCGTAGTTGCCACGGCCATCAAAGCTCTTAGGGTTCAGGCCGCGGAAATCGCGGACGCGCGGCAGCGCGATCGTGACCAGACGGTCCAGGAACTCGTACATGCGGTCCTTGCGCAACGTCACCTTGGTGCCGATCGGCATCTTCTCGCGGACCTTGAAGCCGGCGATCGAATTGCGCGCATAGGTGATGACCGGCTTCTGGCCGGCGATCAGCGCCAGGTCGGCGGCGGCAACCGAAGGCTTCTTGGAGTCCGAAGTCGCTTCACCGACACCCATGTTCAGCACGATCTTGTCGAGACGGGGTACTTCCATCTCGTTCTCGTACTTGAACTGTTCGAGCAGCGCCTTGCGGATGGTCTCGTTGTAGACCGAGCGCAAGCGGGCCTGATATTCTGCCTTAGCCATTGATCACTTCTCCCGAGCGCTTTGCCACGCGCACCTTGGTACCGTCCTTCTGGACCTGGAAACCGACGCGGGTCGGCTTTCCGTCCTTGGGGTCGACCAGCGCGATGTTCGACAAATGGATCGGCGCTTCCTTGGTAATGATCCCGCCCTCTTGGGACTGGGACTGCTTCTGATGACGGCGGATCATGTTCACGCCGCGAACGACTGCCTTGTCGTCCTTGGGCAGAACCCTGACGACTTCACCCGAACGGCCCTTGTCCTTGCCGGCCAGGACGACGACCTTGTCGCCTTTGCGAATCTTTTGCATTTTTCCGGCTCCTTACAGCACTTCAGGCGCGAGCGAGATGATCTTCATGTGGTTCTTGGCGCGAAGCTCGCGCGGAACCGGTCCAAAGATACGCGTGCCGATCGGCTCTTTCTTGTTGTCGACGAGAACGGCTGCGTTCTTGTCGAAACGGATCACGCTGCCGTCCGGACGGCGGATGTCCTTGGCCGTGCGAACCACGACCGCCTTCATCACATCGCCCTTCTTGACGCGGCCGCGCGGAATGGCTTCCTTGATCGACACCACGATGATGTCACCGACGGAAGCGTATTTCCGCTTCGAGCCGCCCAGCACCTTGATGCACATGACACGACGGGCGCCGGAATTGT
>VFQQ010002777.1_pt1 | contig 18561 bp, 22 predicted proteins | sample 3512341 | NCBI WGS metagenome assembly VFQQ01 (sample SAMN10412373, study PRJNA504923) | tailings metagenome | isolation source: Relicate 2 Philex TSF1 revegetated site | place: Philippines: Tuba, Benguet | collected 2017-08-29 | reverse complement strand
AGTCTGGGCCTGCGCCTGGAAGAAGCGCTAGAGGAGGCGCCCTCCGAGCTGTCCCCGCCCCTGCTCGACCGCTGGCTCGCCACAGAGCGCAGCCGAGAGGGCCAGCAGTGGCAGCCGCGGCGCGCTGAGGCGGCTGAAGCAGCAGCTGCTGCGGCGAGAGCCGCTGAGTTTGAGGAGTTTGGCCCGCTGAGTGATGCCGAGGAGGAGGAGGTGGAGGAGGAGGAGGCTCCGCACCGCAGCGTGGCGTGGCGGGACGTGCGCCGCCTGCTGTGGCGCTTTGGTGAGGCGGGCTGCGGCGGGGGGCTGGGCTGCTGAAATGCTTGCTCTCTGTTGCTGCTGGATGCACGCTCTCTTGTGCTGCGGAATGCACACTCTTCAGGGCTATTGAATGCATGCTGTCTGTGTGCTGCTGGACGCATGCTCTCTGGTGCTGGTGATTGCACGTAGGATGAGCATTCGTTGGGGACGTGTGCAACGCTGCAAAGTTGCGAGGCATCAACACTTGAAAGCGAGGCGCCCAGCCCTGTCCAGCGGATGCGCTTCTGCCTCCCTCCTAACTGTTCCTCCACTCGCGCCCTCTACCGCAGAGTCACCCGCAGCACGGCAGCAGCTGCTGGCCGGCTGCCTGCGCCTGCTGGGCGCCCCTGTGCCTGGCAGCCTGCCCAGCAACAGCGCAGCGGCGGCGGCAGCGGCTAGCGGCTGTGATGAGCTGTGGTGGGCGGCTGCTGTGGCCGGCTGCTTCTCGGCCCGCTGCAACCCTAACTGCAGCAGGCCGGGGAGCGGGGGCTGGGCGGCAGACCTGCTAGGCCAAGGGGACTGGAGCTGGCTGCTGGGCGGCAGCACTTCTGGCACGCCTCCAGGGCTGCGGCACCGGCCGTGGTACCGAGACGGCGGCGGCTCCACGCGGCGAGCCGTGCTGACGCAGCTGCTGACTGCGCTGCTGCGGGGGCCCTGCCGCCGTGACGCTGGGCTGGCTGCAGCGCTGCTGGTCTCTCACTTGGATGTGGGCTCTCGAGATGAACTTACCAGCCTGATCGCACCTCAGATGATGGTCAGCAGCGGGGCTGATGAGCTGGCCAAGCAGCTGCTGGCCGAGCAGCGCACCAACCTGGCGCTGTGGCAGGCAAGGCGGGCTTTGTGTTGGTGTAGGCCTGGTTGCGCTGGTGTGGGCTGCTGGTGGTGCGCAATGCAGGCCAAGGCAGCTTGCATGCATGGCGTTGGGCAGACCCCTATGCAGCACAGGTTGCACTGCCAAGCTTGCCAGCAACCTGGTCCTGCTGAACAAGCCACGCTGCCTGCCGCCCCCTGTGCCTCTCCCCCACAGGCCTACGCCCAGCTGCAAGTCGCCAGCGGCAGCCTCAGAGCAGCCCGCAAGGTGTACCAGACGTGCTTCGCCACCGTGGGTGCTCCCAGCGGCCTGGCTGCCGCCGCGGCTGCAGCCCCTCTGGTGCTGGGGGCTGTACAGCTGGAGCTGCTGGGCGATATTCAAACTCAGGGCGCGGCAGCGCTGCCGTCGGCAGGGGCGGCAGCCCCCGCCTGGTCCGGCTGCAGCCTGCTGCCCTGGCTGAGTGAGCTGTGTCCCCCCTTTGGCCCGCTAGCGGCGGCACGCCAGCTGGCCTGGCTGGGAAGCGGCGGCGCTGTGGCGCTGCCTGGGCCGCCCTCTGCCGGCCCACCTGCAGCTTTAGAGCCCCAAGACATTGTGGCAGCCAAGCGCGGTTTCCAAGACCTCCTGCTGTCCCTGCTGCGCCAGCAGCAGGAGGCACAGCAGCAGCAGCAGCAGCGGCGGCAGGGCGGCAACGGCGGCGTTGGCAGTGGCAGCCTCAGCGCGGGCGGACGAGCATTGGTCACGGCAGCAGCAGCGTTTGAGCAGCTGGTTGGGCACTTGCGAGGCGATTTGGCGGGCGGCGTGAAAGCTGCACTCGCCATCTATGAGCAAGTGCTGGCTGCCCTGCTGCCCCCACCAGCACAGCTGCCGCAGCCGGGGCAGCCTGCCGGTCCAGCCGACCCTGGATTGGAAATTCTAGCATGGCAGCGGTGCCAGCTGGCGGCTGACGCAGCACAGCGCGCGCTGCCCTGCGCTCCGCCTGCTGCGGTGCGGCAGGCCCTGCTGCGCGCGCTGCGGTCCTTCCCTGCCAGCCCAGCGCTGCTGCAGCTGCTGGTGGCGCACGAGGCGGCAGGGCACACGCTGGCACAGCTGCGGCGGGAGCTGCATGGCTTGGTTGAGCTAGCGCCCTCGCCCCAGGTGCGCCTGCTGGTTTGGTGGGCGTCAGCTGTTTATTGATGGACATGCTGGCTTGTGGGTTGGTGTCGTGGGCACATGGGAGATTTGGATGAAATGCGCTGGCGAGAGCCAAGCGGCGTACAACGCCTGCCCAGTAAGCAAGCTTGGAAGTGCAATTCTTGTTGACCTTGTTACAGAGCATGTTGCTTACGCTCCTATGCTCGCTGTCCCTGCCCCACCGCGTCCCAAAACCGCCCCTGCTGCACCCCATGCCCACCCCCGCAGGTCTGGCTGGCCATGCTGGCAGCCGAGGTGTCCACCCGCTCCCCAGGCGCTGCAGTGCAGTCGGTGCTAGAGCGGGCTGTGAGCCATGAGAGTGGCCGCCACTGCCCGCTGCTCTGGCGCCTTTACCTGCAGTTTGAGGCGCACCGCGGGCGGCACGACGCTGTGAAAAGGTGGGCTGGCTGGGCTGGCTGGGCACTGACTGCCGTGTTGTCTCAGGAGTAATTGTGCGTGTAAGTGGCAGTGAGTTTGAGTTCAGCAGCCTAATGCGCCTGCTGCCCCAGCCGTACAGAAAACGCAGCATGCCAGCCGCCGCCCCGGTTCCAGCTGACCAGCCACTGCTGCACGCCTGCCGGCTGTGTACAATCATACACTCCAAGCAACCTGCATGCCCTCGCAGGCTGTTCCTGCGCGCCATCGGCGCCTGCCCCTGGGCCAAGGCGCTGTGGTGCGACGGCCTGGCCCTGCTCAACGGCCGCGCGCCGCCCAAGGAGCTGTCAGGTGAAGCTTCTTGTGTGTGCAAATGCTTTTGGCATTGCATGCATTGCAGCATGCACCCAACACGTGGCTGCTCGTGTCAGGTGGCCGGGCTGAAGTTAGGGCAGGGAGCTGTGTGAGGGAGCTGTGTGAACGAAGCCGGGTTGTGGTGTTGCCTGTGCTTGCACGGCGGCCGGTCTCGTTGCACTCGTGTGAAGACCCGGCCTGCTGCATGCATTACGATTGCGTGCCCTCTCTCCCAAACCTGCAGAGTACATGCGTTAAATTGCGCCCTCTCTCCCAAACCTGCAGAGTACATCGAGGTGATGAAGGACAAGGAGCTGGTGCTGCGCACCGACGTGTTCGAGGTGCTGCTGCAGCAGCTGGAGGCGCAGCAGGGCGCAGCGGCAGCGGCAGGCGGCGACCAGCCGGCAGCGGCGGGAGGAGCCGATGCGAGCGGATGAGGCGGCCAGGCGGCGGAAGTGCATGCCGCGCTCCCTGGGTTGTGCTGCCATATGTCTGCAAGCGATATGTTTTGATTGAGCTGCTTGTACAGACCTCGGCGTGACCAAATCTGCCTCCGATCGGCGCCTCGGTGAGTGGCGGACGAGGGGGCGCCGCAGGCGGGGCCCGAGCCTGCCGGTCGGAGGCTTGCGGCTGCCCACATAAATTCCCCTGCGCCTTGAGAGACGCGCAGCGGCGCCTGAGAGCCTGGAATGATGGCCAAAGCGGCGGAGCGCTCATGAACACATGAGCATGAACACGCTCTGTCTGGCGCCATTTCTGGTAACCTGGACAGGCGCTGCGCTAATCGGCGACTGACGCTTGCAACCAGACGCAGCGCCTGAGCCGCAAAAGAAGCCCTTTCCCGCTCGAGACCTCTCCGCAGGTTTGTGGGGCCTGCGGCCGCCGCTGTGTGCCCTGAGTGATTGCCTCGATCGGCTTGTGGCGCCAGGCAGCGCGCAGCGGGCCGCTGCTTCAATGGACAGGTGCTCGCGGCTTCAGGCCGCCGCTGCAGCGCACCGTGATCGCTGTCAACAGACTGGCAGCATGCACCAACATTGTTGACGGCCCCAGCACCGAGGCCTGCGCTGCTCACAGCCGGCGCCCGCGCCTGGCGCGCCCGAGCGGCCCCTCAGCTCTCAGGCCCCCTAGGCCACCCGGCCCGCGCTGTCCTGGCATGCATTTGAATTAGCCCCGCGGCTGCCGTCCTTCCTGCCCTCAGCGTCGCCGCCGCCGCCGCTCGCGCAACAAGCCCTCCTCGCCGCCCCACCCGATGAGCGAGGGCGCTGCAGAGGTGCCCATTATACAAGAGGGCGACCGCCATGCTGAGCAGGTGCCTGGGTGCAGGCAGCTGTGCAAGGGACGGCCAGGCGCCGCACCAGGGGGCATCTGACGCAGCTGCCGCCCTGCTGCCGCTGTCGCCTGCACGCACCTGCTGATCTGTTTTGCTGGGCATTGACAGCCCTTCCCGCCCCAGCATCTGCAGGCGGTGGAGCAGCCGCCGTCGGATGGTGGCGCAGCGGCCGGCGGCTTTGACACTCCGCGGCCGGGCCTGAGCCTCACCCTGCCGCCCAGCGCCGGCAGCGCCGACCCGCCTGGCCGCCGCTGGTCCATGGATGCTTCCTCTGTTCACTCTGAGTCCTGGGAGATGCTGAGCCACCGGGACGGCGCGCACAGCCACTGCGGCAGCAGCCCCCGCAGCCTGTCCCCCAGTGATACGTACGACAGCGAGGGCGAGGGGGAGGCGGTTCGGCGGCGCGCCACCGCCGCCGCCCTGCTGGCGGCGCTGCCCGTGCCGGGCGCGGCGCCGGCGCGCGCTGAGGACGACTTGGAGCCTTTTGGCTCCCTGGTGCTGGACGGTCGCGAGTCGCCGCTGGCCGCAGCCGTGGCTGCCGAGGGTGGCGCTCCCACTGGCCCCACCGCCGGACCGCCGGCGCGCGCCGGCAGCGGCGGCTCCCTGCCGGGCTCGCCCAGGCTGGGCCCGGGCAGCGTGCCACCCAGCGTGGCCAGCAGCCCTCGCTCTTCGTATGAGCACCCCTCCTCCCACGCCTCTCGCCACGACCTGTACTCGCTCTCCCAGGTACGAGCTGTGGCGCTGCTTTGGCGTGCCATCTGGGCCGGTGCTGCACAATGCCTGCCTGCAGCATGCATGCACGCATGCATGCATGCGGCCAGTTGCACGCAGCATGTGCACTGCTTGTTCCTGCGCGTGCGTTGCAAGTTGGCAGCAGGGCACTCCTGTCTCAATGCCTGCGCTGTGCTCGTCGTGCCATTCTCCGCAGCCCCGCACTCTGCCACCCACTTTGTGAAGGCTGAAGTGCACGCCGCGCCTTTTCGCCATCTGTGCTTTGCAGGACGACCACCTATCTGACCACGACTCGTACATTGACGACATGATGCTGCGGGTAAAAATGTATTTTCTTCCTGCTGTAAAGAGGAATGGAGAGAGCCAGACGCGATTTCAAGCATGCTGTGGCTGTCACGGCGTCAACTCCAGCTGTGCTTGTGCCTGCTGGACATTTGCCTCTCTGTCCTGACTAGCCCCACTTGCGCGTCCCAACCGGCTGCGCTGCCCTGCCCTGCCCTCCCCCTTCCCCCACAGGGCGAGCCGGAGCTGAGCGGAGAAATGGGCGCCGAGCCTGCTGAGCCTGCTGAGCCTGCTGAGGTGGCCAAGCCGCCGCCGCCCTCTCGCGCCCAGCTGGCGCTGGCGCCCGCCGCCACTGTGGCAGCCGCCGCGCGCGGCGCCCTGGCCGCCGCCTCCACACAGCTGTGCGCCCTGGCGGCCTCGGTGTCTGCTTACCTGGCGCGCATTGTACCGGCGGGCGCTGACGTGGCACAGCGCGTGGTCCTGGGCCTGGCCGAGGTGGTGGGATCCCTGCGGGTGAGCGGCTAGTTGCTCTTGTGATGCTGGTTGGCTGCCTTTGTCTTTCGGGCGGCTTGCCTTTGCCTTGGTGCTGCCCTGCTGCTTGCTTTGCACTGCGCGTGTCGCACAGTGCACTTGCTTTAGGATTGAGGCAACTGGGTGATCGAACTGCGTTTCCATGGCGACCGAACTGCTTGTCCATGATGCAGGAGCGCTTTGCGCCTCTGGCCTGGCTCAGCAGTGGAATGCACGCTGATTGCACACTCCCTTCACGTTCCTCCACGTGCAGGAGCGCTTTGCGCCGCTGGGCCTGGCGCCGCTGGCCAACAGCCCGGCCGCGGTGCGCGAGCGCGTGGCGGTGGCGGTTCAGCGCGCACGCAAGCAGCTGGCGCACAAGCCCATGAACTGGGCGCGGGTGAGCTACTGGTGCTGCTGTTGGTGTAGGGCTGCTGATTATGTTGTGCGTGCAAGCAGCTGGCGCACAGGCCCATGAACTGGGTGCGGGTGAGCCGGCTGGGCTGTTGGTGCAGGGCTGCTGATTATGTTGTGCAAGGAGAGCCCAGCTGGACTTGAGCTTGAGGGCAGGTGCCACGGCTGCCTCTGGTCCTTGCCGGCTGGCATGAGTTGCCTTGTGCCATGCTGCAGCACATGCGCATGGCTGTACTGAGCTCCGACGCCCTCGGCATTCTGTTACTTCACCACGCCCCCCACACCTTCTGCTGTCTGCCCTTGTCTGTCCCCCAGGTGGCCCTGCTGCTGGGTGGCGCCTGCGGAGTGATGGCGGTGCTGCTGCAGCGCTCATGGGCGGAGCAGGCGCGCCTGGCCGCCCTGCTGACCAAGCGAGAGACGGACCTGGCCCGCCTGGTGGGTTTGAGGGATGTGCTGTGCTGGGCTGGGCTGCTGATGAGTTGAGCTGGGTGCTGCACGGCAGGGCATGCGTCATCTTGCATGCTGGGCAGCTCCATGCTTGCTTGTTTGCTGCCTACACCTGTAACGCCGGCACTTGATCTCACGCGTCCAGCCTGTCCCCGCCTCCCCCGGCACCCGTGCAGCTGTCGCGAGTGATGGAGCTGCAGAGCCGCATCACCACCGCGCACCGCGGCGGCCCGCTGGTGCGCCACGTGGCGATGCCCGTGGCCAACGCCTCCTACCACTCCACACCCTACTGGCCAGCCGTAATCGTGGTTTGAGCCAGTCAGCCGCAGCGGCCCGGCTCAGCCGTGCTGCAGCGTGGGCACCAGCTGGCATTCCAGCCTGGCTGGCGCACCGCCAAACAGCCTACCTACCCGGCAGGCTCGTTTTCCTGCACAACCGCAGCAAGAACACAGGCAGGGCGGCAGCTGCAGCGAGTGGCAGCCGGCAGGGCGGCCGAGGCGCGGTGCAGTTGCATTGCCCCCCCCTCGGTCCGCCGCCAGCTGCCGCCGCATGCGAGCTGCCGCGTGACGCAAACCCAAAGCTGCCCCTCCAAAGTGTGTGACGGCCGCACCCGATTTGACTGCCCCCTCCCCCTGCCTTCTCAAGTAGCGCTTGCCAGCCAGTAGCGCGATACATACGCTCCACACAGCGCGCCCCCAAATGTGGCGCATTCACCCCTGCACAGACCCCTCACTGCACTTCCTTCGACCACACACCCCATTCGCCTCCGCCCCACTATAGCATGCTGCTGAAGCAGCGCGGCGGCTGGGGCGGCCACCCCACCCCCTATGCCCTTTCCTCGCCCGCACCGCCCCACCTTGGCAAGCTGCTGAAGCAGCGCGGCGGTATGCCTGGCCACGTCAGTACCCTCGGTGCCCTTTCTGCGCCTCTGTTTTTTCACCTGTTGCCTTTGCCCCGCTTGCCCCCTGGCCCCCTGTCTCCCGTCCCCTGTTTCATTTCTGCATCGGTCATTCGCTTGCCTTTTCCTGCCCGCTCCCCCGCGAACGGGCGCCCTGTTTGCTTTGCCCCCCTCTTTTCCTGCTTGATTCCTGTGCCCAAGCCTGTTGTCCGCCGCCATTTTCCCCGCCCCCTGCCAGCGCTGTACCCTCCCCAGCTGGCGCTTCGGCCGGCCTCACACCCTGCGGCGCATGTGACACTAGCCCTGCATAGCGCGCCCACCCCTCCACTTTTCCCTCCCTGTCTGCCGCATTGTATTCGCGCACTCTGTACCCAACCCCGCGCCCCCGCTGCTGATTGCACCTGCCGCCTTGTACCCCTGCCCGTGGTATCGGCGCCCCGCTGGACAGCTGGGCATGGGGATGCCACGGGCAGGAGCACCGCTGCCCCTACTGCCCTGCCTCCCCCCGTTGATTTGCCTTTGGGTCCCCTGCATGCATGTAATGTTGGGTCTGATCGCATGCCCGGCTCCGTGCGGCGCATGGCAGCCACACAAACAGTCGTGTGCACAGAGAGTAGAGATAACTCGGGGACACACCAGCCCGCTGTCTTGCATCTGCTGCCCAGTCCTGTTTGTGTCCAGGAGGCCTTGCAGGCAGCAGAAGCAGGGGTGAGCAAATGGCCGGCGGCACTTGTGCAAGGCCGGCGGCGGCGGCAGGCTGGACGGGCGGCCAGCCTTGGCTGGCCGGCACCGCTCCTCACCGCCCGCAAGCAGATTGCGGGCCGCCCCGCCGAATATAAGTCAGAGGTTGCGAACCGCACGGAAGTGCAGGGCGGCCTGCATCCTGCAGACCCAGACCCAGCTCCGCCACCCCCAGGAGCGAGCCAAGGTACACTCCCCGCCACTAGACCCAGCTTCGTTGCTGCTGTAGATCTCCAGAAACAAGCGCGACTTGCAGGGTGAGCACCGGAAGCCGGCTGCGGGAGTGCTCGGCGGGGTGCCGCCAGCAAACGGGCGTGCCGTCGCCAACCCTGTACTTTAACGGACTCGAGCAATGATGAACCGGCCTGCAATCGCCCCCCGGCTGCTGCAGATACCACGATGGGCGGCGCCGAGGACGTGAAGCACGTTGAGGACAAGGGCCTTGCTGGCAGGAGCAAGGCCATGGGCAAGGCGGCGATGGGCTGCGCGGGCAAGCAGTGCGCTGGTAAGAGCTGGGCGCCGCTCCCGCCGCCGCCGCCCGCCGCCCAGGCCTTGCCAGCCAGAGAGAGCGGGGGGTACAAGCTGCCCTGCGTGGGGCGCATGCCTGAGCGGGCATTGCAGACTGCTGGAACAAGGAGGTGCGGCACGCTCCGGGCTGCCAGCCGGGAGCATTGCATATGGACTGGCTGCTTCGCGACCGCCGCTCTCCGCCCGTCCCGCACTCCTGCCGCACGCCAACCTATGCGCCAAACTTTTTGGTTGTTTTCGCCTGCCATCCACTGCAGGCTTCCGCGACTTCCTGCTGCGCGGCAATGTGGTGGACATGGTGAGGAGCTGGTCAAATTTTCGATTGCCAGCGCGAAACTGCCTGAGCTTGTCCATGCACTGCCGCCGCTACTGTCGTACCAAAGCACAGCCCCGCCCGCTGCCGTCTCTTCTGCCTGCAGGCCATTGGTATTGTGGTGGGCGGAGCCTTCACTGCGTGAGTAACCAAAGTATCGATTGAGCAGGTTATTAAGGAAGCAGTCCAGTGCACGCCTGGGAATGGGCACACGGCGAAGCCGCCGCTACGGGCCAGCGGGCGCTTGCCTCTCTTTGCCACTCTGGTGCCGCGGGCACTCTCTTTGCCTCTCTGGTGCCGTGGGCGCCGGCCACAGCCCGCCGCTCCATCCGCCGGGCGCTCATAACCTGCTACCCTTCAATACTGAATCCAGGCTGGTGAATGCGCTGGTCACGGATCTGATCACTCCCTTCAGTGAGTCTCAGTGCCCTCTGGCAGCTTAGGGCTGGTGTTACCTGGCCTTGTTGGGGCTTGCTGGCTGCCACAGGGCTGCCCTCACATCGCATGCACGGCTGAAGTCTCTGCCCTGTCGACCCGTTCGTTGTTGCAGTCAGCGCCATTTGGGGCGGAGCCAACTTCAACGAGCTCACCTTCTCCATTAACGGCAGCAAGTTCTTCTACGGTGCGGCGGCAGCAGCTGGCATGGCTGAGAGTCTGGGTGCATGCCGCAGCAGCAGTCTGCCAGGCAGGGAAGCAGGCCTTTGTGCATTTTAAGGGCTGGATGCCTGGTCGCTGGTCGCAGCAGCACAGCGGCAGCTGATTTGGCAGCGCCTGATGCCGACTTTTTGCCAACCATCTAAATGCCCTGTAGGCCACTTTATCAACCAGCTGATCACGTTCGTCATTGTGAGTGACGAGGTGGCATCACTGCAGCTGCTGCCAAAGCCACCACAGCTGCAGCAGTCAGCCCACGGCCCTGTGAAGCGGCCGCACAGTATGCCTCGCTGCGCACAACCGCAAACCGTTTCTCCTCCTTCGTTCAACTGCCCCGCAGATCTGCGCCGTGCTCTACTTCGCCGTCGGTGAGCTGAGCTGGCGGAGCCAGACGCAGCCCTGGGGCTCTGATGCAGCGCACCACAGCATGCGTCAGACACGCAGTTGTACTTTTTTGCAAGAAACCCAGGGCCGCTTCCGCGCAAGGCACCGCGCACCCAACGGACCAGATAAACCACCTGCTTAGCGCTGAGCGCTCCTCTCAACAAATCCTGCCTGCCCTGCCCTGCCCTGCAGTGATGCCCATGAACCACCTGATCAAGTCGATGTTCCCCGAGAGTGAGCTTGGTTGGGACCAAGGTTGAAGCTTCAAGTTTCCGGGACCAGGGCTGAAGCTTCGCGCTTCCATGTGCTGCGCCGTGCTTGTGTGGCGAGCAGTGGCTAGCTTGCGGATCGCTCCTGGCCAAAGCCTGGAGCCTGGAGCCTCCGGGAAAGGAGGGCACCGCCAGTTCGATCAAGTTGAGCATGCACCCACTTCGTTGCGCTGCAGAGCCCAAGAAGCCGGAGCGCCCCGACGGCTGCCCCTTCTGCGGCCACTCTCCCATCCCCTACACCGCCATCAAGGCAAGCCAGCTGGTGTCGCCTGCTTGTGCTGGACGCTGCTGCTGCTGCTGCCGCTGCTAGCTGGTGCTGCCGGCAGCCGGGCTGGCTGCTGGCCACCATTTCCTATGTGCGGCTGTGGGCGCGCCCCCCACCTGCTGCAACGCGGCGCCAGACGAACATGGAAACGACAAGTTTGGCGCACGTCGGCTACCTCATCCTCCCCTTCTCGCTCCTGTCCTCCTGCAGTGCTGCGCATGCTGCAGCGAGCTGCCGCCGCTGCCCTCTGAGACGCTGGCCGACCTGCAGCAGAAGGAGGCGGAGATGAATGCCGACAAGAATGCGGACGAGGAGGTGAGAGTGCTCGCTTTGCTTTACTGGAGGTGGTGTAGTAGAATAGTGTAGGTGCCTGGTGAACGACCTGCAGCAGGGGGGAGGCGGAGTTGAATGGCCAGAATCCTGACGAGGGGCTGAGGACACGTTATCTTGATGCTGGTGGTGATGCTATGGGCTAACGTCTGTTGGGGCTTGCCTCCTTCTTGACCAAAGGGGGAAGACGGCCAGCCTGATCATAACAGCCTTGCAACTTGCCACCCCCACCCAAATGCCTGCAGATCAAGAAGCCGGCTGAGAAGGTGAAGGTGTGAGGCCCTCCCTTGGGAGCTCTCACTTGTTGTGGAGCTCTCACTTGTTGTGGAGCTCCCACCTAGTGCGGGGGCCCAGGAGCTGAGACGGCAGCAGTGGCAGCAGCAAGAAAGCCAGTCATCGACCCCCCACACCTGCTGCTGGTTGCCACCCCCGCTGCTGGGCCCCGGTGAATGCTCATGGGCCACACCTGGCATCCCGGCCGCCGGCCAACGGGCCGGCCGCTGGGCTGGCCGCGTTAGCACCTCTGCATGTTGGCGCAGCTTGCCTAAACCGATCAGATTAGGAGGAGTTGGGACCTTCACATCACAAGACAGCATGCGCTCTTGCGAGACGCCCGTAGAGCCTGCCATTTTTCGGGTTTTGCCACTCTGCACGTTTTCGCTATGAGCGCTCATCTACAGCAGTACTCGGCTCACACTCTCACACCTCATCTTCCCCTCTTGCATTCCTCTCTTGCTCCCTGCCGGTAGCTTGCCTTGGCGTACTTACAGGCTGCAGTACTAGTTGCGCCACAGCCTCTACGTGGACAAGAAACCATTTTCCGTCTCTCTTCTCTCCTCTCTTTTCCAAACCCTCATCTGCACCGCATTCCTATCTAAGACCCCTGCATGCCGCATGTTACACATGCCGCTGCACGCACAGCAGCACAGCACCATTGTTGCCAGGGGCAGGGCGGGTGAACGTGGCAGACAGGCAGCCATGCGCGGCAGTCCAGAGAGCAGGCCGCGCTGGCATGCTCAGCTCAATACCTAGGTTTGGCTGCTGCACATTGCGGCTCAGCAGCACGGGTGTTTCGGAAGCGCCAGGCACAGGCAGGACAACTAGCATGTGGCGCGCCTCCAACTCCAAACTGTGGATGGCGGAACCGTGCAGGACGGGCTCTAAAGCAGCCAAAGAGCGAGGCAGGGCCCATTCCTGCTCAGCGTCGCTCACTGGTGGCAGCGGCGGCAGGGGTGCAAGCTTCGAGGGGTCGTACCAAAAGCTGATGCTGCGTGCAGCGATGCGCACGTGGCGCAAGCGCCACGGCCAGCTGTTCGCCAGCGTCCCAACCTGCTTGCTGATCCAGCTGTCACCATCGTCAAAACCGACCTCCTCCAACGCTGCAAACGGCGCCAGCTCCAGATTCCACAGCAGCGCTTCGCCCGACAGGTTGCGCAGCGCGCGCAGCGTGCCGCCGCTGGCCGCTTGGAATGAACGGCTGTGCAGTAGGCTGTTGAGCGCCATGCCCACTTCGAGCTGCAAGATGAGCGGCAGTCCAGGCTCCAGTTCAACCACAGCGCAGCGCAGCATGCTCAGCACAGGGTGCTCCAGGTCGGTTGCCCGCTGGGCGCGAATCGGCACGGCCAGCTGCGGCAATGGATGGCGCAGCTGGTGGGGGAAAGGGCAGGGTCAGCAGTTGGTGCTGGTGCACACAGCAGTACCGACAGAAGGACCACGGTCTGTAGGGTTCGCCTGGTGCAGGCCAAGCAGGCACAGAACGGAACCCAAGCTCTGCAACAGCTGCTCATGGTTTCTATTCATCACCCCTGCTCCACCCCATGTGCCACCTCACCCTTGCCAGTGCTGTCCAGCGCCAGTGCCGGCAGGGGCTGCACGTCACAAGCAGCGCTGCTGCCGCGCCCACAGTGATGGTGGCGCCGTTGGGTTGCCCTTGCTCGTTAATCATCAATCGCAGCAGCGCATGGAAAATGAGGGCCAGAAGGTCGGCGGGCAGGGCGCCCCAGCCCTCCCGCTCCAGCGCCCGCCAGACTGACTGAGGTGTGGTGGGATGCAGCTGATTGTAGTCAGACGTACCTGCGTGCTGCAGTGCAGATGGGCAAGGAGGCAGGGTGGTGTGCGAAAGAGGGAAGAGCGGCACACTGGCGGCGGCGGTGGCTGTCCTATTGCGGGCGGGGCGACGCTCAGCTTCTGCGCCGATTGAGCATACAGAGAACATCCAAGCCCCCGGCAGCGCGCCTGGGCGGCTGAAGAAGTGGGCGGCTGTCGGAGTTGCGCAACCGGGGCCTTAGGGGCCGCCGCTGGACGGCCCCAGCAGCACCACCGCCAGGCCATTGCAGCAAGACAGCAACGTGACAATCCGATGCCGATTCGGGCAGTGTGGGTGCCCGCTGCACACCAGCTGCTGCCAGTGTCGATCATTCATGATGTCAACATGCAGCTGTCCTGCGGTTCTTTCCATCTGTGCAGTGCTTACAGCAGTAAAATGGCATCTGGCAATGATGGCAGGAGGCCTCAGGCCCTCTCGGCTGCGCAACTTGCCATTGCAGGGAACAGAGGAGCGGGAACAAGAGCTAGGGGAGCAAAACGGGGCGCAAGGGTGGCCAGACCTTGCAGGCCGGCAACCCTCCGCCCCGTTAGAGCAGGACAGTGGAAATGCCACAGGGGGGCAGCAGCGGCGGTGCGCGTGGTATGACAGTGCTTGCAAGTTGTGGTAGGTGGTGAGAAGGGGGGAGCGGCAGCAGCTCAGCCTCAAAGGCGGTGTGCACGAGCTGCTTCGGTGAAAAGGGCAGCCCCAGGGCCGCTCCCTCTCACTGCTGGCTGGCCGGGTGGACCGCCTGAATACGCTCAGCGGCCGCCCTTGGGCAGCCAGGAGACATCAGCAGCCGTCTTGGGCGGCCAGATTGCGCTCCTCGCCCGCATTTGGCCGCCTAACTGCGCTCAGCGGCCGCCTCAGAGCTCCGCCTTCTCAACCTTGTCCAGCTGCGAGCCCTCCACCAGCGCCGTCTGCAGCAGGGGAAGGCAAATCGCAAGTTGGACGTTTCCTGAGTGGGCGAATCTGACTTTGCAGCTAGCGTGGCCTCGCCAACCATGCCTCTGCATGCTCGCAACTGCACAATCATAGGTAAACGAGGCTTGCCTGGGGCTTGAGGATCTTGCGCAGCGCCTCGGCCTCCTCGTACGCATCGCTATTGGGCAGGAGCTCTGCATGGACAGAGGTGGGGCAAGCGGGCGAGGTTTTGTGGGATGGTATGGCCGCAGAATGTGCGCCAGAGCACCTCAGGAGCAAGCAGCCATAGGCCGGCCAGCAGGCAACAGCTACACAGCACCAGCATCAGCACCGCACAGGGCACACACTCCTGGGTGAATCCCACATGCTGCCCAGCTGTAGCCAAAGCTTACCGTCGGCGTGGGCATCTGCCACGCGGAAGAAAGCATTGGCCAGGGTGGGGATCTCTGCCTTCTGCGGCAGGCCAGGAAGCGCAGCAAGGAATGGAGGTGCCATGTGATTGCAGTGCATTGCAGTGGGCACTGCAACCACAGTTGGATTGCAGCCCTGACCATGGGCCGGAAGGCGTCTTGGTGGCAGGCCCACACGAGGCAGCCACGCACAGCAGATATGCACCTACAACAGCTGCTGGGATCAACAAAGACAACCAATTTAATTACCTCGTCCTTGGTGAGGTCGCGCACATACTTGGCGGGGCTGCCCGCCCACAGCTGGCCCGAGGGTATCCGCCGCCCCGGGGGCAGCACGCTGCCCGGCGCCAGCACTGCAACAAAGCGGGAGAGCGGGCAGGGGTTAGAGCGGAGGGCAGGAGGGCAGCGCATTGAGCACGTCACGCCCAGCAGGTGCGCATGCATGCATGCAGACTCAGCTCTCGCCACCCTGGGCCGAGCAGCCTTGCAGCAGCTGACCCCAAGGCAGCAGGATGTTCCTGCCCGTCCAGCAGCTACCCAGCACACTGGCCCAGCTGCGCCCAGCAAGCAATGGCCGCAGTGTGCCTCACATACTGTGGCCGCGACCACTGCCAGGGCTCACCCGTGCCCCTTCTCCACCCAGCCCCTTTTGCACTACACATTACAGCCTGTTACTGTCACCCCAACCACCGCTGCTGCTCATTGAAGCGCTCACCCGCGTTCTTCTCCACCCAGGAACCCTCCAGCAGCACCGACTTGTCGCCAATCACGCTCTCGTCCTCAACCTGCAACATCAAGTGAGCCATAGATGCTGTGAAGAAAAGGCAAAGCACATTGCACGTGCAGTCCATACTGCCAGCGGCGCCGAGGGCTTCCAAGCAGCAGCAAGCAGCTGTTGTTCCGTTCCACCCCCCAACCACTGCAGCGCCACGCAGCCGCAGCGCACCGTGCAGGAGCGCAGCAGGCAGCCCTGGCCGATGGTCACGCTGTGGCCAATGGTGGTGGCGGCCGGCAGGCCCGTGGGCACGGAGCTGCGGGGAAGGAAGCAGGGCAGTGAGGAGAGCATGAGCGGGGTGCGGGAGCAGCAGATCAGCAGCAGCATTGCAGGAGGCGCATGGGCATGGCCCGACTGAGGCAGCATTTGGCAGCATGCATGGCAGGGCATGATTGCAACGACGCTGCGGGGTAGCCACCGCCGCATGCGGCCACAACCGGCATGCCCTGCTCACTGTGCGGCGCTCGGCAGTGCAGTTGCAAGCAGCCACAGCAGGACAGAGGGTGCATTGCAGATGAGCACAGGGGGTACATGCCACCTCAGCATTGTTCACTGCTCATGCAAGCGCAAAGGTGCCTGCAACTGCGGCACCACATGGTTCCTCACCGAGCGGCGGTCAGCACGGAGCGGTCCTGGATGTTTGAGAAGGAGCCCACGCTGATGTGGTTCAGGTCGCCGCGCAGCACGCAGCCGTACCACACCGACGTCTGCAAATGGCGCATTTTCAGCGGCGGTAAGCAGCATGCGCTTGCGTGCAGCACTGCCATATGTGCCGCATGAGGGCAGGTGGCCTGTGACGCGCGGTGGCATGCAATCCTCAATGTGCACAGCACCAAGTTACTCCTCTGCAGGTCATCCATGCATGCCCCAGTCAGTTTGTCGCACTGACCCGACCTCCCACCTCCCACATGCAGCAACATGGGCAGCGGCAGCCGACGGCCCTCAGCCCTCAGCCGCAAGTGAAAACAAGAGCTCACCCGGTCAAAGAGGTCCACATCGCCAACAACCACGGCATTGGGCGCCACCCAGGTGTCGGGCGCCACAGTGGGCACCCGCAGCCCGAGGTTGATGAACTGCCGCTGCCTGCAGCAGCATCGCAGCGAGCACAACGACAGAGAGGTCGGCAGGGAGCGGCGGCACCGACGGAGGCGGCACCTCCCTGCTGCCCTGGCAGGCCCGATCGCGCGCAATTCACCTGTTGTACACCTCTTCTGCCGGATGCACGGGCGCCGAGGTGGTGGCGGACGTCGTGAACACCCGCCCCAGCTGCGAGGCTGCACCGGGGGCCGTCTCGAGCGCCGCGGGCAGCCGCTGCGCCAGAGACAGGCAGGCCCGCCGCATGGTTGGATGCCCCGCCCCGATGCCGGTCTACACTGCTCCTTGGCGCCTGCCCAGCGGTGTTTGCTGGCTGCGGTGCTCGGCACGCCTCCACCGCTGTGCAGTGCACTGTCCGATTGATGCTGTGGCCGCTCGCCGTTAGGTTTTGGCGTCCCGAGCACCCTCTCCGCCCTGCATTTCGCCAGCTCGGATGACAGCGGTGGAAGTGCAAAACAGCGAGGGTAGCGCTGATCAACGATCAGGGTAGTGATCGGGCATCGACACGGGCGGTCCGTAGCACCCGAGCCCGCACCTGGCGCACTCCCCCGCAAGCAGGGACCACTGCAGAGTTATCGGCGCTCAATATACAGCACTGGCATCTCGATCAGACCGATCAGCTGCCGGGCACGGTCCCCCAGCAGCTATGGCGGCGGCTTCAAGCTCCAGAGGCCTGGGCGTGACGCAGACCGACATGGTGAGGGCGCTAGCACCTTGGGGCCGAACCAGACGATCGCTGGCAGCCGCCGGATCAGTTGTTGCGGCTGCGCCGCAGTTCCCGCCAGCCGCCGCCGCGCAACTCCTTCCCTGCTCTTCTTGCTGCCGCAGGACGCATCACGCCTGGTGTTCGTGTCGGTCAAGGACGCCAAGCCCAAGCGCAAGGTGGCGGTGCCCATTGGCGACGGCGCCACGTGGGACCAGTTTTGCAGCCAGGTGCGGGCGCCACTCTGGTGCAGGCGCCGCGCGGATCGGTTGAGGGCGGGCCTCTTGGTGCTGGGCGGGTGTGCAAAGCGTGGGCATTGCAGCGGCTGCTTGAATTGCTATGCACAAGTGGATGTGCAGCCATGCGAAAGGTTGGCATGGCTGCCACGAGTGTCATGTCGAGTGCATGCCTGCTCGAGCCTCCTGCGCTCCTCTTGCCTGCGTCCCTCTTGGTGTTTGCTGTTGTTCTGCGTGCCCCCAGCTGGGCAGTCGCAAGCCAAGCTGAAACGACTGCAGCAGCCAGTCGCACTGGACCGAGATGCGTTGCTGTGCATCCCTTTCCCGCAGGTGCAAACCAAGCTGAAGCTGGTGGGCATTGAGGCGGTGTACCTGGCGTCCAGCGGCGAGCGGGTCACGCGCCTGGACCAGCTGCAGGACATCGACGAGCTGTACGTGGTGGAGGTGCGGCTTTATTATGTTCCTGCCTGGCTGGGTTTATTCCTTGACCTGTGGCTGCAGGACGTTGACGAGCTGTACGTGGTGGAGGTGAGGAGCATTTTGCAAAACGAGTTAACTCTGGAGCACCCCTGCGCAGCTGCCGGGTGGGATGCTCAAGCTGATGATGGCTTCATGTGTGATCAGTGCACTTGAAGGTTGCTGCGGGCAGGCGCCACCCCGGTCACCCCATTGCCTACTCAGCAACCCTCCCATCTGCCCATCCGCCTGTTCAGGGCTCGGCGCGGGGCGGGCAGGCGAGCGCAGCGGGGCCGGCGGCGCCGGATGCTTTCCTGCAGACGCAGCCTACCACTTACATGTCGCGCATGGGAGTGGCTGACACAGAAATTACGCCAGCGATGACCAGGTGGGCTGGGGGTTCGATTAGGACTGGAGTTGGAGAGGGCAGCCTGGGTTAGTGGGGCAGCCATGTTTGCCCGGCAGCCGCCTACGCCCTGCCGCAGTCCTTCCACTTGCTATCGCCGATGTCGACCCACTGCATTTGCTGGTCTGATGTTTTGTGCCTCTGCCGCCAGCTGGACGCGAACGCCGATACGCCTTTGCAAATGTGCAATGAACTTGCTGCTGTGTCTGTGTTTTGTGCCTCCGCAGCCAGCTGGACGCGGACGCGGATGAAAAAGGAAAGTACGCGCGGCGGCAGGGCGGCTTGCAGCGCACGATGAAGAGAGTGTTCCCCGGCCTCTTCCAGGGCAGCTTGCCGGTCACGACCAAGTGAGGCACCAGCTCGTGCATC
>VFQQ010002775.1_pt1 | contig 18576 bp, 13 predicted proteins | sample 3512341 | NCBI WGS metagenome assembly VFQQ01 (sample SAMN10412373, study PRJNA504923) | tailings metagenome | isolation source: Relicate 2 Philex TSF1 revegetated site | place: Philippines: Tuba, Benguet | collected 2017-08-29 | reverse complement strand
ATGCTGTCGGCGGCGCTGATCACCTGGCCGTTCATCGAATAGGCTTGCTGCGCCACCATTAGCTTGGTCATCTGGTCGGCGATGTCGACGGTAGATTGCTCCAGCGCGCTGGTGACAAGACCGCCGACGCCGTTATTGCCCGAGGTCGGCTGGCCGAAAGCGACTTGGCCTGAGGCAGAGCTTTCGGTGAAGGTGGTGCCATCGAGGCGCTCGAGCCGATCCGGCTCGCGGAAATTGGCCAGCATGACAATTCCGCCAATGGCGGTTCGGCCGTTGCCGTAATTGTACATGATGCGGCCATCATCCTCGAAGGAGACGTATTTGAATTCGCCGCCACGCAGGCCATTCTGATTGATGCTGATATTGCTGGCTTCACGATCTTCGCCGGCATATTGCGTCAGGCTGGGCAAATTCGTCGGGCCGATGACGCCAACGGTACCCATATCGATGTCGATGGCCTGAGCACCGGCGCCATAGTCGACGCTGACGCCGAAGTTGATTGTACCGCCCACTGCACCATTCGGAACCCCGGTGACATTGGGGTCCGCAGTGGTCATTGTGGTAGGAAGGCCGTTGGCGAAAGTGAAAGTGATCGGGCCGAAATTGTTCGGTGTCGCCCGGGTGGTGTTGATGTTCAGATCCCAGGTGTTGTCGGCAGTCTTGCGCCAGATCAGCTGGAAATTCTGCTCGTCGCTCTCAGCATCGATCACGCCGATGCCGGTGACAATTTCCTTGCCGGGCAGTGCGGTGGCCGGCAGGTTGACGCTATAGCCAACGGTCGTTGTCGGCACGGCGGCGATAGGGCGCGTATCGACCACGAAATCGCCCGGCGTCGCATTGTTCAGGTTGACCGTCTGTCCAGGCTGCGCCGTCACCGCCTGAAGGTAGAAGCCGGCCGAATTGACCAGGCGGTTTGAGTTGTCCAGATGAAAATCGCCCAGGCGGGTATAATAGGTGGTGTCTTCGAAACCCGTCGGCTGCCGCGTCGTCTCGTTGAAACCGGTGGCCCGCGACACAGGGATGAAGCCGGCGCCGTTCACGGCAATCGAGGTCGTGCTCGACAGGTCCCTGACGATGGTGCCCTGGCGCCGGTTGCCGAAATCGGCGCTCGCCAGCACACCCATATGCTTGTTGGAGTCGATGATCCCGCTATCGCCGATGACCTTGTTGTTCATCAGGTCGCTGAACAGCGTATTGACCTGTTTATAGCCAATGGTGGAGGCATTGGCGACGTTATCGGAGATATGTCCGATGGCTGTCGCCTGGGCCGTGATGCCCTGCACAGCCGTGCCGAGGGCGCCGAAGAATGTCATGGCTGGACTCCTGGGTCCGTAGAATCGTCTCGGCCCAACCGGAGCAAGGGCCGTGCCAACCCTGATCCGTCACTATGTTTCTGAAATAATGCGAAAAACTGTATCGCCGGGAGACATTGGCTAGGCAAAATTTGCCTCCATCTTTCCCCGGAGGGGGCGGGGGGTCATAATGTGCCGAGGACCCCATGCTGCAACCGCCGCCATCATCCCTGCTGCAAGCTGCTGACGAAACCCGCCTGTTCCTGTGGACCGGCGAGTTCCGCGACCGGCGGGTTGAGCAGATGTACCGCCAGCAGCGGCTGGAGCCGGTCCGCACCCTGATGCTGGCCTGCGGGCTTGCGGCGACGGCTGTTTTCTTCCTGCTGGTGATCCGGCAATACCTGCTGTTCGGCGCCAGCCTGACATTCTGGCTCGATGCCGCCGTGCGCGGTATCGGACTGCTGATTGGCATCATCTATCAGGTGCTGGTCCGGCGGGCCTCGGCCATCGCCATGCTGGATATCATCGGCGGTGTCGGCATGGCGTCGCTGAGCACGCTCACCTTCATGACATGGCTGATCGGCGCGCCGCCGGCTCTCAATGCCGGCACTCTGGCCTTTGGGTACCTGCTGGTCATCTTCCTGCTGCTGCCATCGCCGGCTCAGGTCGTGCTGGCCAATGCCGTCTATCTCAGCATCGGTACGCTGACGCTCACGCTGCTCTGGTTGCCGTTGCAGACCTCCAGCCTCTTCAACGTGGTGCTGTTCCTGGTGATCGGCAACGGGCTCGGCGCTGTCGGCATGCGGCAGTTCAAGCTGGAGCGGCGCCGCAATTTCCTCGCGCGCGAGGAAGCCCGCCGCGTGACCGAGGCGCTGACGCTGGCGCGCCAGGAGGGACGGCGGCACAACGAATACCAGGCCTGGGCGCTCGATGCGCTGCAGGTCGGCGTCATCCTGTTCCATCCCGGCGGCGAGGTGCATAGCCTGAACCGCCGCGCCACCGAACTGCTGGCGCTGCCGGCTGGTGCGCTGCGGCCGGGCGACACGCATGAAACCCTGATGCGGTTCCTGCTGCAGCGGCGCGATTTCGGCGATCTGGAGCTGAGCGACGTGCGCTACCATGTCGACCGCCTGCTGCGCGGCAGTGGCACGATTGCGGCGATCCGCCATGCGAGTACCGGCAAGATCCTCGAATTCACCCTCAACCGGCTGCCCGACCAGTCCGTCGCCGTCACCATTTTCGATGCCACCGAACGCTATGCACTGAACCGGCGGCTGCGTCATGCCGTGGAAGTGGCCGGCGATGGCTTCGCGATCTATGACTCGCAGGACTGCATCGCCATCTGTTCCAGCCGTTTTGCCGCGCTGTATGGTCTCACCGCCGAACAGGCGATCGGCAAATCCTTCGACGACCTGCTGGCGCTGGGCTACGAACGCGGTGTGTTCAGCCGTGACGAACGCGAGGCGGGCAGCACGGCTGGCTCGACGACCACCTCGCGCCGGCATATCCCCGAGCGCATGATCGAAATCCGCACCACGGCGGGCGAATGGTTCCTGGTGCATGAACGGGTCACGCCATCGGGCGACCTGGTGGTGGTGCGCACCAACATTACGGCGCGGCGGCGTATGGAAGACGAACTGCGCCGCGCCAAGGAAGAGGCGGAGCGGGCGCTGGCCGACCTGCGCGGCGCGCAGGCGAACCTGATCCTGGCCGAGAAGATGGCCTCGTTGGGTTCGCTGGTCGCGGGCATGAGCCATGAGATTTCCACGCCGCTTGGCATCGGTGTGTCGGCCGCGTCGCATCTGTCGGAAGAGGTCGAACAGCTGACCAACAGCTTCCGCGATGGTCAGCTCAAGCGCACCGATCTGGAAGACTTCCTCGAAACCGCCACCGAGGCCACGCGCATCATGCAGGGCAACCTGACGCGCGCCGCCCGGCTGATCCAGGCCTTCAAGCAGGTCTCGGTCGACCAGACCACCGATGAAGTGCGCGACTTCGGGCTGGGCGAATACCTGCAGGAGATCATGCTCAGCCTGGCGCCGGCGCTCCGTCGCACCGCGCATCGTGTCGAGATCGACTGCGCGCCGCATCTGATGATCCGCAACCGGCCGGGCGCGCTGGGCCAGATCGTCACCAATCTGCTGATGAACGCGCTCCAGCATGCCTATGAAGGCCGCAGCGAGCCGGGTCTGATCCATATCGCGGTGACGGTGCCGCGCGAAGGCCGCATCGTCATGGAATTCCGCGACAACGGCAAAGGCATCGCCGCCGCCGACCTGCCGCGCGTCTTCGATCCGTTCTTCACCACCAAGCGCGGCACCGGCGGTACCGGCCTCGGCCTGCACATCGTCTACAATCTGGTCAGCCAGGTGCTTGGCGGCACCATTGCCGTCTCCAGCCGGCCGGGCGAGGGCACGCGCTTCACGATAAGTTTCCCGCAGACTGCGGCATCCTGAGCTATATCCCTGCCATGAACGTTGCCGCACGCACACCCGTCGCAAACTGGAAACGTGGCTGGCCCTGGCAGGAGGGCGGCGCCGGACGCTTCTCGCCGTTCAAGGCCGTGGTCTTCGCTGCCCTGCTGCTGCCGGCGCTGTGGCTGCTCTGGCGCACCGCGCAGAACGATCTCGGCCCGCGGCCCTTCACCGAACTGATCCTGCAGACCGGCACCTGGGGCGTGCGCATCCTGCTGGTCTCGCTGCTGGTCACGCCACTGCGCCAGATCTCGCGCTACGGCCGGCTGGCGCTGCTGCGCCGCATGACCGGCGTGGCGGCAGCGCTGTATCTGCTGGCCCATTTCATCCTCTACATGGCGAACCACGCCTTTGTGTTCGACAAGATCGTGACCGAGATCGCCAAGTCGAATTACCTGATCATCGGCCTGGTCGCGCTCACCGCCCTGCTGCTGCTGCTTGCCACCTCCACCGATGCCATGCTGCGTCGTCTGGGCGGCCGGCGCTGGCAGAGGCTGCACCTGCTGGTGTTTCCTGCAGCCATGCTGGGCGCCTGGCATTACTTCCTGCAGGTCAAGGCCGATATCTTCCAGCCGCTGCTGATCATTGGTTTCCTCGCCTGGCTGCTGGGCTACCGGCTATGGCGCAAGGCGCGGCCGCAGGGCGCGGCGCTGCCGGTCTGGGCCGTGGCGGTGCTGGGTATTTTCGCGGCGCTGCTGACGATCGGTATCGAAGCGGCCTACTTCGCCTGGAAAATTGGTCCGGCGGTGGTTCCGCGCGTGCTGGAGGCCAACCTGTCCGCCGAGATGGGGCTGCGGCCGGGAATATGGGTGCTGCTGGTGGCGGCAGGGGTGACACTGGCCGCTGCATCTCTAATGCAGTTCAGGGCCAGGCGCTGATCATCACCCTCGCGCAGTCAAGGCGCGGTTTCAATGATGATTGCATTGGATGCCAGTCGCGGTCGAAGCTTCAGTTTCTCACCGGGAATCTCGATAAAGGTTTCGGGTATCAGCATCGAGAATGGCTCAATCTTGATTTTTAATGGGTACAAACCGTCGATAACTGCGGCAATCAGGTGAACACTTTCTTTTTCTTCGTCCTGCTTCTTCTTGACGATTTGGCGTAGGCCGTCGGCCAGAATCTGCTGCGTTACTCTTGGGAACAGGGTAAGTCCGAGACCAACCACGACGCGGCCAAGCGTGCAGGTTAGCAGAGCCGGGTTGCTGGCAACCAGAGCCGTTAGCGGTGTCGGCTTGGATTGAATCGGCACGACGATGGGTTCGATGGATACAGCGAGTTGCAGCCCCTGTTCCTGGTGTGACCAAACAAGGCCAGCATTCACACTCTTGTTGGCGATATTCGACTCCGCGGCCACTGTGGCGGAAAGCCGACCGCTTGGGCACGCCAGGATGTGGCCGAAATCCTTGAACATGACATCAATATTTGCATCAACCGTGCCGCGGGCTAAACCGGAGACGGTCAGCCCGACCGAATTCAGGTTCGGAGCGATATGCAGCGCTGCCTTGCTGAATGTCCGCCCGGAATACTGCATCTTGGTTTCAATATTTATTGTGGCGAAATCGTTTAATTCGGCTGCCTTGATAGCAGCCAGTGCAGTTTCGCAACTCAGGCGGATGACCGGCGTCCAGGATGCTGCGCATATCGTTGCCTGAGTGGTGCAGGCTGCGATGCGGTCAAGACAATTCTGATCGTTGTCTTTGTGGCAAACAGTCTCGGTGACTTTCTTGCAGACAGCTTTGCAGATCGGATTCCACCGACCTCCGGGGCACCATGTATAGCAATGTTCCTTCACGACATCCCCGCAAACGTCAATCTTGCAGGATAGGACTTCGTCGCATTTCCCCAGCTTGTCGCATGGTGAGGAACAAGAAGCATCGGATGGCAGGGGGCGAATGTCGATGGGATCTTCTTTCTCGGTCTTGTTCGCGCTGACCTCGATATGCGGATCCAGCGCGGTCCAGGCATCTTCTATCAGCCGAGCAAGGGCGGGTTTGGCCACCAGCAATGCGGCGTCCCGTTGCCGGGTTTCCACTCCCCCCAGCAGATCGCGGCCCTGTCGGAACAGCTGTTCCAGTCGCTGAAACTGGTCGGGTTCAGGAGATGGCCGCAGCACCGACTCAGCCGGTCTGCCGACCACCGGAACGGCAATCACATTGATACGCTCAGCAGAAAGCAATGTGGCTCGCCCGACTAAAGCGACGTTTTGCTGCGGATTGGACAGGACAAGCCGGGTATCCACAGACTTCCCTGTCTCGAAATCGAGTGGCAGGGCAGGGATTCGGATCAATGTCTCTGAAATCGATTTGATTTCGTCAGACAGGGAGAGGACCAGAGAGCCAAGCGCCTGCTGGTGAGGAACCGCCAGGGCGATGCCGTGACCGTTCCAATTCACCATCAACCTGCGGATATCAAGCCTGCGGACCGTATAACGGGCTACCATCCCATCTGGATGCGGCACGATGGCGGACCAGATGACGGCGTAGAATTCTATTGTCAGCTTGCCTTTGAGGAATGTAGCGGTGCCTTTGACTGCAAGTTCACCGATTCCTTCATTGATGGTGATGAGCAGGTCTTCAGCTTCGATCGTCAGTTTGACGTCGTCAGTCTCCAGACGACGGACTGCCTCCAGCGTCAATCTGTGAAGCTGACGCGTGAACCATGGCGTTGACAGGCTGAGCATGATGCTGCGTGCATAATGGGCCTCCGTGAGGCTGGATGGTGGCAATTGCGGCGAGATGCCGAGCAGGTGTTCAAAGCTGGACAGATTCGCGGCATTAGATTCATGCTTCAGCACATCGCCGGAATTCGATGGCGGGAAGGCATCGGCGCTGACGGCGATCAGGCCGGCCCCGGCGATATATCCGGGTAGCACTGCTCTGGCTTGTCGGGTGAAAGCCTCTCCATAGCCGTCGGCGGTCTGCGCTGGTTGATCGGCCACGCGCCCCAGCAGTACAGCAATGCTGGCGGGTGTAACCAGCAACGCTGTAGCTGATCCCGCGGCCTGCTTGAGCCTCTCAGGAATCTCTATCGGAATATGCGGACTGGGCAGCTGCGTGTTCAGGGCATCCAGGCTGCGGAGAATGGCTGCTTCGAACCTGGATGATAAGATCCATGGCATATGCAGGCCGAGCAGCGTGAGTTTATCGACATCCGCATCGGTGAGGGCGACTTCAAAGGTTATCCGGTCCCCGCGCAGGCTTGGAACCGCGTCGAACTGGACGTGCAACTGGGTCATGCCCCAATGCTCATGCGCGATATTCAGGGGTGCCGAGGCGCGGATCGCATGCGGCAGGAAATCAACCTTCACACGGTCGCCGGGCGTAATGTTCCAGCCATCGTGTGGTTCTATTTTTCGGGCCGCTGCTAAGATCGCTTGCTCCAGCGGCGGAACTGCCTGATCTGCGGGAATGTCGATCAGAATGACCGGCTTGCCAATCGTGCTTAGGGCATCCCGATTGTGGCGTTCGGCATCCTCGATAATCTGCGGGTAGGGCCTGCTTCCCAGGCGTTCGCGCAGATTTTGGGCAACCAAGTCGGGCAGCGCCAGCCACAAAAAGCCGATGACGCCACCTATCATTGCCGCGGTAAAGCCACCGAAGTCAAAGCTGCGCATGCTGCCCCCCGACCGCTTGCACGTTATGGTTATTCTTGCAGGCAGCAGCCTCGTGGGCCAGAACAATATTGATGGGCCTGGCGAGTAGACATCGGTCAGGGAGTAAACGAATATCCTTTTATGCGGCACGGCGGATCAGGCACCGGCAGTGGCGCATCGAGATTTTCGTTCTCTGCTATCATTCTTGAAGGGGATTTTCCGTGCGTGCTGTCTTCGTCGATGCCAACCCCACGCTTGGCGATCTCGCCGAGCGCCTGCACAAGTCCTCTGATCCCGCCGTCACCGTGAATCGTAACGCGGATGTCAAGCCGGCCGATTTACCCACGGTGCTCGGCGACGCCGAAATCGCCTGGATCGACCACACCTACCTGCCGACCGATGTGGCGAAGCAGTGCAAGGGGCTGAAGCACGTCGTCTTCCTCGGCACCGGCGCGCGCAGCTATATGAATGTGGAAGAACTGGCCGCGCTCGGCATCGAAGTTCATCTGATCAAGGGCTATGGCGATACCGCCGTGGCCGAATGTGCCTTCGCCCTGATGTGGTCGGCTGCCAAGAGCTTCGCCTATATGGATCGCGGCATGCGCGCCGGCAACTGGCTGCGCATGGACGGCATGCAACTGACCGGCAAGACCGTCGGCCTGGTCGGCTATGGCGGCATCGCTGCCGAAATGGCCCGTCTTTGCCTCGGCGCCGGCATGAAAGTGCTGGCCTGGAACCGCTCGAAGAAAGACGCGCCCGATGGCGTCACCTTCGTGGAACTCGACCAGCTGCTGAAGCTCAGTCATGTCGTTTCCATGCACCTGCTGCTGAACGACGAGACGCGTGGATTCCTCTCGGCCGAGCGCATTGCGAAGATGCGGCCCGGCGCCATCCTGGTGAATACCGCGCGCGGCGCCGTGGTGGATGAAGCCGCCATGATTGCGGCATTGCAGTCGAAGCAGATCGGCCATGCCGGCCTCGATGTCTTCGATATCGAGCCGCTGCCGAAGGATCATCCGCTGACCAAGATCGACAACGTCACGCTCTCGGCGCATTCGGCGTTCCGGACGCCGGAAGCCAGCGAGAACCTGATCGAGGCGGCACTCAACCATACGCGGCGGATTGCGAAATGACCCGGCGCTACGATCTTGCCATCCGCAACGCCCGCATCTTCGATGGCAGCGGCGCGGCGGCTATCCCTGGCGATGTCGGTGTCAGCGGCGACCGCATCGTGGCTGTGGGCGATCTGGGTGCGCAGTCGGCGGATCGTGAGATCGACGCGAAAGGTCTGGCCGTCGCGCCGGGCTTCATCGACGCCCATACGCATGACGACAATGCCGTGCTGCATGGCCCGGACTGCATGCATTGCAAGCTCAGTCAGGGCGTCACCAGCGTGGTGATCGGCAATTGCGGTATCAGCCTGGCGCCGGCCACGATGAAGCAGCGTCCGCCGCCGCCGCTCGATCTGGTCGGTCTGGAAAGCGCCTGGGCCTTCCCGACCTTTGCGCATTACGCCGAACAGCTGCGCAAGACGCCGCCGGCCACCAACACTTACGCGCTGGTCGGCCATATGTCGCTGCGGGTGGTGGCGATGGATCATGACGTGCAGCGCGCCGCCACCGACAAGGAAGCGGCCGTCATGCAGACGCGCCTGATGGAGTCACTGGACGAGGGCGCCTCGGGGCTTTCGTCCGGCCTGTGGTATCCGCCCAGCCGGTCGGCGCCGACCTCGGAAGTGATCGCGGTGGCCGAGGGCCTGCGTTCGCGCGGCGGCCTTTACGTCACGCATATGCGCGACGAAGCCGATGGCGTGGTGGACAGCATCCACGAGACGCTGAAGATCGGCCGCGACAGCGGCTCGGCCGTGGTGATCAGTCACCACAAATGCACCAATCCGGAGAATTTCGGCCGCTCGACCGAAACGCTGGCGCTGATCGACAAGGCCGCGAAAGAGCAGATGGTCGATTTCGACGTCTATCCTTACGCCGCCAGTTCGACGGCCCTGCTGCCGGATCGCCTGCGCGAGGATATGGCCGTGCAGATCGCCTCGTCGGAGCCGTATCCCGAGATGCGCGGCCGCATGCTGGCCGACATTGCCAGGGAGTGGGGCACCGATATCGTCACGGCGGCGCATCGCCTGCTGCCGGCCGCGGCGATCTATTTCATGATGAACGAAGACGACGTGCAGCGGATCATCGCGCATCCGCGCAGCATGATCGGTTCGGACGGCATTCCGTCCAATGACATGCCGCATCCGCGCCTCTGGGGCACCTTCCCGCGCGTGCTGGGGCATTACAGCCGCGATCTCAAGCTGCTGTCGCTGGAGGCCGCCGTCCACAAGATGACCGGGCTGACCGCCCGCGTCTTCGGCATGGTCGATCGTGGCGCGATCCGCGCAGGCGCCTATGCCGATCTGGTGCTGTTCGACCCGGAGACGGTGATCGACACCGCCACCTTCAGCAATCCGATCCAGCCGGCGGCCGGCATCCGGGAAGTCTGGGTGAATGGCGAGTCCAGTTACGTGGGCGGTAAAGGTGTCACCGGCGCCGCCAACGGCCGGCTGATCACCCGCAACAAGGCCTGAGATGCGGCGGCTGGCGCTGCTGCTGGTGTTGCTGGCGGGGAATGTCTCTGCCGCCGACCTGCCGCGCGAGCAGATCGTGCTGCGCTCGGCCATCCGCGTCGATGCCGAGGCCAATACCGTCATGCTGCCACTGTTTCGTGGCGAGGCCGGCGGCAAAACCGTCTGGTATATCGTGACGGATTCGTCCGATGCGGACGACGCCCGCAAACGTGGCGTGGTGCATGCGCCGCTGCTGGCGCGCGCCGGCCATGTGCAGCGCGTGACCTGGCAGCGTGGTGACCTGCGCTTCGCCGCCGCGCCGGATTTCACCGCCCGGCGCCAGGTTCAGGCCGGGCCGCAGGGCTATCCGCCGCAGCTTGCCATCCCGGGCGGCAGCGCGCCGCCGGCCTATTCGCCCTTCATCCGCATGGCCGAGAACGGCCCGGTGCTGAATGCGCCCATCGTTGCCACCGGCGACGGTCCCTTCGATCTGTCAGGACATAGCGATCTGCTGGACCGCGTGCTGGCGATCGACACGCTGCGTCGTACCGTCACGCTGCTGCTGAGCCATGGCTTCGCCGAGGGCCGGCGCGTGGTCTATATCAGCACCGAGGCGAGCGATGCCGGCGTGGCGGCGCTGGAGCGCGCCATCCATGTGCCGCAACTCGGCGACGGCGATGCCGATATTGCATTGCTGGCGGTGGTCAATGGCGGCGAGGCGCAGGGCCTGCAGCAGTTCCTGCGTCTTGGCCGCGCCGAGGCCCAGGCCACGCTGGCCGAGGCGCCAGGGCTCGGCAGCCCGCTCAACATCCTCACGGCTTTTCCGATGGGCCGCACCGCCAGCGGCTATTCGCCGCTCTGGAGCGTGAGCAAGCTGGACTGGCGCGACACCGCCGCCGTGGCGGTGCAGCGCCATCAGAATGACGTCTACAGACTGGCCACGGCCAAACAGGTCGCCGGGCCGCAGCCGACCGGCATCACGGTGAACTGCCCCGTGATCGCCTGGATCGACGGGGCAGTGCCCTAAGCTTTTACACTCAGTCCTGCTTGGCGCCCGAGCTTTCCACCACGCTCTTCCACATCGGGCGTTCCTTCACGCTGCGCGCCGTCACCACCTCGGGCGTGCTGCCCAGGCTGCGGGCGCCGGTGGTCATGAACTTCTCCTGGATCTCGGGCTTCTTCGAGATGTCCTGCAACGCGCTGGACAGCTGCGCGACGATCTCCTTCGGTGTGCCGGCCGGCACCACGAAAGCGGCCCAGGAGGTGACGACGAAATCGTTCATGCCGGCTTCGGCCATGGTCGGAATCTCCTTCATGGTCGGCCAGCGGTCCGCCGAGGTGACGGCCAGCGCGCGCAGCTTGCCCGACTGGATGAAGGGAATGTAGGAGGCGAGGTTGTCGACGGCGATATGCACGTCGCCCGATAGCATCGCCGGAATGGTCTGCGCCGCGCCACGGAAAGGCACATGCTCGCCCTTCACGCCGGCGCGCTGGCAGAACAGCACGCCCGACAGATGCGGCGTGGTGCCGATGCCCGGGCTGCCATAGGAAATGCCGGTCGGCCGCGCCTTGGCCCAGGCGATGAACTCCTTGAGATTCTGCGCCGGCACATGATCGGCCGGCACGACAGCGACATTGGGCAATTCCCAGGTCATCGAAACCGGCAGGATGTCCTTGTCGGCATCCCAGGTCATCTTGGAATAGAGATACTGATTGATGGCGAAGTGGCCGATGGTGGCCGAGCCGATCGTGTAGCCGTCGGGCGCGCTCTTGGCCACGGCATCGATGCCGATATTGCCGCCGGCGCCGGCGCGGTTGTCGATCAGGAAGGGCTGGCCGAATTTGGCCTTCAGTTCTTCGGCGATGATCCGGGTCAGCACATCGGTCGAGCCGCCGGCAGGATAGGGCACCACGATTCGCACCGTCTTGTCGGGCCAGCCCGCCGCCCGGGCGCTGCGTGGCGCCAGCAGCGAGAGGGCAGGCAGGGCGGGCGCGGTGGCGGCAACCTGGAGCAACTGGCGGCGAGTGGTCTTCATAACAATCCTCCGATGGGTTTTTCTTATGGCAACCACCCTTGCTCAGTATGCGGAGACAGGCAATAGGATTTCTGGTTGTATTCTGCTGCTTTAGCCCTTCGGACGATTGCGTTTGGTGATCGCCCCGTCTACTGCTCTGTAAACGGACTTGCCGATTCCAGACCGGAAAAATGACGCTCCCCGAAACCATTGCCCACGGGAATACCCGCTACTTCCCGAAGTCGACGGACATGTTCGTTCTGCAATGGTGCAGCGCGCGCGGCCTGACGCTCGATGAACTCGCCACACAGGTCGGCGTCTCACGCCTCAACCTTGGCCTGATCCTGAAAGGCGTCGATCCGGTCACCCAGGCGCTCGAACGCAAACTGCGCACCGTCATCGACGGCAACTGACCGCAGCGCCTGCCCTGGGGACTGGCGTCAGGCCAGCAGGGCCTGCATGAAATCCGGTACCCGCCGGTTCTCTCCCATCAGATACCGCGCCATCGCACCGGCCACCTGACGCACGCTGCTGCGTTCGCCCATGCGTCCGCGCCAGGCGATCAGGCGAGACTGCGAAGCCGGGATAGGGGCGCCCATACGGTCGCCGAAAATCTGTGCCATGTAGAAGGCGATATCGGCATAGGTGAAGTCTGTGCCGGCCAGCCAGTCGCGGCCATCGCCCAGCAGGGCTTCGAGTTCATCGTAGAATGTCGCGGCGCCCGCGCGGGCCGCCACCGCGGCAGGATCGTCGGGCGTTTGCTGCAGGCCCATCAGCCGAATGATATGGGGGAAATAGACTTCATCCGATTTGAGTTCCAGCAGGCGCGCGCGGGCGCGGTCTGCCGGTGTCCGTGGCCAGAGCCGCGGCTCGGGCTGCAGGTCTTCCAGATATTCGAAGATCTGCGTGGAATCGAAAATCTCAAGATCGCCCCAGGGACCGCTATGGATCAGCACCGGAACCTGTCGTTTCGGATTGATGCGCTGCACGTCCGGATGTTTCGGCTCATACAGCGCCTTCATCTCGAAGGGCACCATGATCAGGGAGATGTCGATCCGTTTTTCCAGCGCGGCGATCTGCGCCTTGGCGCCGAACATGCTGAGCGGGCCGGAATAAAGCTGAATGTCCGTCATGATTTTTCTCCCGAGACGGAGCAAGCCTAGAGAGCGCGCGCGTCGCGGGCAATCCGTCAGGAAAACGCTACTGACAGCTTCTGTCAGACTCGAACGATTCAAAATCGGCGATATCGCAAATTGCGCAACCGCGCGGTCTCGCCCTTCATGGTAGCGGGTTGGGGCGTGTTGAAAAACAGCAGATGACACCCACGAAAACTAAGTCATACAGTCCGAATCATGGGGGTGTTGAAAAACGGAATCGAGCTGCCTTGGCGCGCGATACGGGAATCATCCATCGCGCTGATTGTCGCTGCCGTGTTGCTGGCCTGCCTGGCACCAGTCGGCTTCGTGATCTGGCATGCCTGGCAATCGCGGTCCGCCGCGCTGGAGCGCGGCTTCGCCGAGGCCGAGGATCTGGTGCAGGCGCTGAGCCAGCATGCCGCGCGCACCTTCGCTGAACCCAACCTGATCCTACAGGATGCCATCGAGCATGTTCGCTCCGATGGTTCCGGCCCTGCGGCGCAGCAGCGCCTCCATGGAATCCTGGCCAATCATGTCAAAGCCTCGCGGGTGATCCGCGAACTCGGCATTCTGGATGAGCGCGGCTACTGGCTGAATTCATCTCTGCCCGTGCTGCCGACGCACAGCAACGGCGACCGCGAATACTTCACCTACCATCGCGACAACGCCGACGATGGCCTGCGCATCAACACGCCGATCCTCAGCCGCCTGACCGGCAAATGGACCATTCTGGTCACCCGGCGCGTCAACGATGCCAATGGCGGCTTCGCCGGTATTGCGCTTGCAGCCATCAGCACCGATTATTTCCAGGCTTTCTACGATACGCTGAACGTCGGTGAACTCGGTCATGTGGCACTCTACCGCGATGATGCCCGGCTGCTGGTGCGACGCCCATTTGTGGAATGGCACCTGACATCGGACCGGTCCCAGGCTTTTTTCGAGGCCACGCAACGCCAGCCTGTCGGTCGTTTTCACGGTGCTTCGATTTATGACGGCATCACGCGTCTGGCCGCCTGGCGCACGCTGGAGGATTTTCCGCTGATCATGACGGTCAGCCGGGCTGAGTCTGATGTGCTGGCTGCCTGGCGCAGATCGGTAGAGGTGGATGTCGGGGTTGCGGCCGTGGCATCCCTGATCATCATTCTGCTCGGCGGCTTCTCGGTGATTCTGCTGCGGCGACGCATTCATGCCGAAAGCATCGCCGCCGAGACCGGCCGGCAATATGCCATGCTTGCTGAAACCGCCACCGACGTCATCGTGCGGATCAGTCCCACAGGCAAACGGCTGTATATCTCGCCGGCCTGTCGTGAAGTGCTTGGATACGAACCGGAAGAGCTGCTGGAGCAGAACCTGACGGATATCGTGCATCCCGATGATGTTGTCGTGCTGCAACAGACGATGGCAGCACTGCAAAGCGGTATGTCGCGCAGTACTGTGATCTATCGCGGCCGGCACAAGCACGGTCACTACGTCTGGCTGGAGATTGCCTTCCGCGCCGTCCTCGACCCGGATACCGGTCTGCTGCACGAGATCATGGCCAGCACGCGTGATATCAGTTCGCGAAAACTGTCAGAACTTCAACTGGCGCACGCCAAGGAAGCGGCCGAGGTTGCCAATCGCGCCAAATCGAATTTCCTGTCCGGCATGAGCCATGAACTTCGAACGCCGCTGAATGCCATCATCGGGTTTTCGGACGTGATGGCGACGGAGCTGTTCGGTCCGGTCAGCAATCCGAAATACGCTGGCTATGCACGCGATATCAAGGCGAGCGGCGAGCATTTACTGGAACTGATCAATGATATCCTCGACCATGCCAAGATAGAGGCCGGGCAGTTCGAACTGCATGAATCCGTTCTCGACCTGACACAACTGGTGGAGTTCACGGTTCATATGGTGGCTTTGCATGCCGAGCAGGCCAGGCTTGCCCTGCATATCGACATACGATCCGGCATCCGCCTGTTCGCCGATGAAAGACGTATCAGGCAGATACTGCTGAACCTGCTCAGCAATGCGATTAAGTTCACGCCTGAAGGCGGCCATGTCCGGGTCGGTGCAGATTTCAGCGTCGGCGGCGATCTGCTGTTAAGCGTATCGGATACCGGCATCGGCATGTCAGAGGCCGATCAGCAACGCGCTTTGCAGCCATTTGCCCAGATCGACAATGAACGGAACCGCAGCCAGCAAGGGACCGGCCTTGGCCTGACGCTCACGCGCCGTCTTGCCGAACTACATGACGGTCAGCTTGATTTACGAAGTGCTGTGGGCGAGGGGACGACGGTGACGGTGACATTTCCGGCACGGCGGGTGCTCGCACGGCCGGGGCCCGAAGCGATCTTGGCCTAGCCGACAGCGACGTCGCGATACAGCTGCACAATGGTGGCTTCGCGGTTTGACGACAGGCTCAGGGCCGCGACGCTGAGCTGCTTCTGAACCGCCAGCGAGGCAAGCATGGCATCATTCGCTGAGATGTCGCTGTCCACCAGCGCGCCAATGCCGAACCGCATGGCATCGACCAGGGAGTCGTTGAAATCCATCTGTGTCGACAGCTGCCGACGCACGACCGCGAAATCGGCAATTGCCGCGGTGGAGGCGGTGGTCAGCGGATCGATCAGGTTATAGGCCGCCGTGGCGGTGATGGCGTCGGTGATCGAGTCGATTGCGCCGCTCAAGGCACTGTGCTCGGCACTCATGTCGAAGACCGGAACCGTGAAGCTGTGGCCGGCAAAGTCGGCGATGAATGTCGCCGTGGTTGAACTGGGCAGCAGCTGGTTACGGCCCTGGTAACTGCCCTGATTGACGAGATCGGTCATCTGCTGCGCGAGCTGCTGACCGTCGCTGCGGTAGACTGTGCGCTGCGCATCCGACAGTGAACCGTCAGACGCCTTGATCAGGGTGGAGCGCATGTTGTCGGCCAGCTGCAACACACCGTTGATGGCGGCGACCGTGACGTCGATCAGGCTGACGCCCTGCTGCATCGACGACAGGGCGGCGGCATGGGCGCGAAAATTGGTGCGGATGCCCTGGGCGACGGCGAAGACCGAGGCGTCGTCGAAGGCATCGGCGACGCGATAACCGGTTTCCAGCTGTTTCGACGTTTTATCGATGGCAGCGTCGGTGACGCGCAAGGCGGCAATAGCCGACATCGCGTTGTAATGCGTGTTGATCGACGTCATTCAGTAGTGCGCGGGGCTTAACACGCCCCGGTCCCCCGATAACCTTTTATCTCCGCTATTTTTTACATGTGGTTAACGAAGTGTAAATATGGAATCTGCAACCGGCTCGTGATTCGGATGGCGGACTTCAATTAATCCGAGGGCTGATTAACCTTAACATGAGCTTGGCTTATTGTGAACAATATGAGAACATATATTGTGGGTGAGGCTGGAGAGTTTGCCGGCTGGCGAATTCCAGCGAACCTGAACGAACACCAACGAACTCAAACGAACTCAAATGAACTCAAACGAACTCAAATGAACTCAAACGAACCTGAGTCAGCACTGAATAGACCTGACTGAGCGTCAAACCGACCTGACACGGCCCGGAGCAGCCGGCCGAGGCCAGGGCAAGGGTTCCTGTGGGTAACTGCTTGTTCGGGCTGACTTTCACGCTAGCTGATCGGGGCCGGTGGCTTGTCGTGCCGGCGATCCTGTCCCATCCTGCGCGCCTTATCTGGCGACCCCTGCCGCGGAGCTTCCCATGATCGACCTGTATTACTGGCCCACCCCGAACGGCCACAAGATCACCCTGTTTCTGGAAGAGGCGGGTATTCCCTATACGATCAAACCGGTGGCGATCGGCAAGGGCGAGCAGTTCAAGCCGGACTTCCTGAAGATCAGCCCGAACAACCGCATGCCGGCCATCGTGGACAACGCGCCGGCCGATGGCGGCGAAGCGATCAGCGTGTTCGAAAGCGGCGCCATCCTGCTGTATCTGGCCGACAAGTATAAAAAGTTCATCCCGCAGGATCTGCGCGGCCGTGTCGCCTGCACTGAATGGGTGATGTGGCAGATGGGCGGGCTGGGGCCGATGTGCGGCCAGAACCATCACTTCACCCAGTATGCGCCCGAGAAGATCGAGTATGCGATCAACCGCTATGTCAACGAGACCAACCGTCTCTATGGCGTGCTGAACAAGCGGCTGGAAGGCCGCGCCTTCATCTGCGGTGACGATTACACGATTGCCGACATGATGAGCTATCCCTGGATCGTGCCGCATGAGCGCCAGAGCCAGAAACTGGAAGATTTCCCGAACCTGAAGCGCTGGTTCGACAGCATCTGGGCGCGCCCCGCCACCAAGGTGGCCTATGAGAAGGGCAAGGCAATCAACCAGGGCATTCCGGTGATGACCGATGAGGCCAAGAAGGTGCTGTTCGGCCAGACCGCCAGCGTGGTGAAGAATTAATTTTCGTCGTTCCCGCGAAAGCGGGAACCCAGTCTTTCTAAGGGCTGGATCCCCGCTTTCGCGGGGATGACGACAGAGCAGATGGAAGCAATGAGCATCTCGATCCACATCGCCGAGACCGACGCGCAGATCGCGGCCTGTTTTCCTGTCATGCACGAGTTGCGGCCGCATCTGAAGGATGCCGCCGAACTGGTGGCGCGCGTGCGCCTGCAGCAGAAGGAAGGTTACGTGCTGGCCTATTCCACCGGCGCCGATGGCCAGCCGGCCGGCTGCATGGGCTTTCGCCGGCAGAACCGGCTGGTGCATGGCCCGCTGATCTATGTCGACGATCTCGTCACGCTGGGCAATCAGCGCTCGGGCGGCCATGGTGCGACCTTGCTCGACTGGCTCGAAGCTTTGGCGAAGAGCGAAGGCATCAAGGTCGTCGATCTCGACAGCGGCACGCAGCGCACCGATGCCCATCGCTTCTACCTGCGCCAGCGTTTTGCCATTACCGCTTTCCATTTTCTGAAAAGGATCTGACCTGTGATCGATCTCTACACCTGGGGTACGCCGAACGGCCGCAAGGCATCCGTCATGCTGGAGGAAACCGGCCTGAAGTATCAGGCTTTCCCGATCAACATCTCGAAGGACGAGCAGTTCGCGCCGGATTTCCTCAAGGTGAATCCGAACAACAAGATCCCCGCCATCGTCGACCACGAGCCACCTGCGGCTTACGGCAAGGAGCCGGTGAGTGTGTTCGAGTCCGGTGCGATCCTGATCTATCTCGCCGAAAAGAGCGGCAAGCTGTTGCCGGCCGACGCCAAGGCACGCATGCAGGCTTTGCAGTGGCTGATGTGGCAGATGGGCGGCTTCGGCCCGATGCCGGGCCAGCTGCATCACTTCGGCCGTTTCGCCAAGGAGAAGATCCCTTACGCCATCGAGCGCTTCACCACCGAGACCGCGCGACTCTACAAGGTGCTGGACGGCCAGCTGGCGAAGAACGAATTCGTGTCCGGCAAGGACTACACGATCGCCGATATCGCGATCCTGCCCTGGGCGGCGCGCTGGGAGTGGCACAGCATCGACTGGGCGACCTATCCGAATGTGAAGCGCTGGTTCGA
>VFQQ010002774.1_pt1 | contig 18579 bp, 18 predicted proteins | sample 3512341 | NCBI WGS metagenome assembly VFQQ01 (sample SAMN10412373, study PRJNA504923) | tailings metagenome | isolation source: Relicate 2 Philex TSF1 revegetated site | place: Philippines: Tuba, Benguet | collected 2017-08-29 | reverse complement strand
CGCCAACTGCTTCGCGTTGTCGTGCTTTTTTGTTTACCTGCACTTACTTGATGCTGTTTAGTAGCCATAAAATTAAAGGTAATTATTTTTGATATGGGATTAGCTAACGGTGATCCCGTATAGTTGAAATCCTGCAAGAAAACGCCAAACGCCAACTGCTTCGCGTTGTCGTGCTTTTTTGTTTACCTGCACTTACTTGATGCTAGCGCATCAGATGCGTGCAGGTAAACAAAAAAGCCCCGAGCATTGCTCGAGGCTTTTTCTTGCGGAGAGAGAGGGATTCGAACCCCCGGACCTGTTACAGTCAACGGTTTTCAAGACCGCCGCATTCGACCACTCTGCCATCTCTCCGGGTGCGAAAGTAGTTTATTAAACCCTTTGCATGCAAATATTTTTTAAAAAAAATCCCCGTTGCGATGTACAACGAGGATTTTGAATGGGTTACAATTGTTTTTACAATTATTGAACTACTACTTTTTGGCTAATAGTTTGTCCGTTAATAGTAGTGTTTATTATGTAAACACCCGGATTTAAGCCTAAATTGTTTTTGTTTATTTCTATTTCTTGTGCGCCGGCAGTTTGATTGCCGCTAAATATAACACCAACTTCTTTTCCTAAAATATCGGTAACGTTTATGGTTACATTGCTGTTTTGATCTAAGTTGTAATTTATTATTGCGCTATTGGTAAATGGATTTGGCATTACAGCAAATCCAATTTCTTTAGACAATTCTCTACCTGCAGAAGTAGGAACACCATCTCCTACCATTAGGTTGTCTATGTAAAAGTTGTTGCCACCTGCATAGGTAAACGAAATTTTAAATCTTACATTTTGAGTTCTAGTAGCACTTGGAACGTTAAAAATTAACTCTCCCCATTTTTGTTGATCTGACGGTATAAAATTAACGGTACTTGCTAAAACAGCATTAGCTCCAATAGTTGATATTTGCGCCGGAGAGCGTTGTGCTCTTAAATTCCATGTTTTACCGCAATCTGTAGAAGAGAAAATTTCAAGTTTGTCTTGGGTTGATTGACCAAACAATGTACCACGGGCAAATGCAAAATTTAATGCAATGTATGGGGTGTTAGTTCCGGTTAAATTAAATGGAGGCGAAATAATAGAAAACGTATTGTTAATGCTGTTTAATCTGTTAAATGGATCTGCAGGCAGCATCATTGAAGCAATATTGCTGTGAGATACGTTTGTTCTCATGAAGGTATTTGTAGAGAATTCTCTGTCAATCGACCAACCTTCTTGAATCCAATTGTTTTGGTACCACCAATCGGCATAGGTTCTCCATCCTGTTGTTCTAGGGGCGGTAGCTTCTTCTACAGTTATATAATCTTTTAAAGTAGTTGTATGTTCGCCGTTAGGGCCGGTTACTTTTAGTGTAACATCGTACTTGCCGGGATTACTGTAAGTAATATTATTAGGAATTTGTGCTGTAGAAGTGCCCGGTGTTGCCCCAGGGAATGTCCATTCTATACTATTAATAGTGCCATTGTATGAACCGTTGAAAAATTGAACATTTCCGCCAGCGCAAATATTTCTGGTGCGGGTATTAAATGCTGCAATAGGTGCACAATTTGCATTGGTTGCATAAGGATCTACTACACCTGTAGCAATTAAGTTATTTTCTTGCCATAATTCTCTGCGGTAGTTTTCTAAACAAAAACGCATTTTGGCTTTTTGTTGCAAAGTAAAAATGGTGCCACTGCACGGACCTCCAAAATAGTCCATAATGTTTTCTTGCATATCTGGCAAATCTGGATTATCAGTTGTGCAAGTGTTAAAGTTTGGATTACCACATTGGTTGCCTCTGCCGGTGTTTACGCCTGTGGTAGACATTCTAAAAAAGGTAGGAGGGGTATCATCAATACCATCGCCTTCTATGGCGCAGCTATCGCCTTGAAATGGGTGGAATAAACCAAACCAGTGGCCGGCTTCGTGTGCCAATGTATTGTCGGCACCCGGGCCAAACGTTTGGTTTGCGGCCACAATAACACCATCTCTAATGTTAGAGAAACCACCAAATGGCAAGTATGCAAAACCACCTACCGCATTTCCCTGACCGGAGAAAACTTCTCTTGTTACCCAAATATTAAAATACCTGCGTGTATCCCAGGTGCTTAGTGCCTTAACCGCTTCTCCACCCCTGTAGGTTTGCGGTGTATGAACGCGAATAATACCATTAGTGCAATTGCCTTGAGGATCTTTTCTAGCCAATCTGAAAACAATTTTACAATCTGCAATTAATGGTTTAAAAATATCTCTTACAGAAGCAACACCAGGATCTGTGCCTGCAAAGTATCTGTTCATTCGTTCAATCTGACCTTGTATTGCTGCATCAGAAATGTTTTCTGAACCATTGTCATGGAAAACATGCACAACTACTGGAATTACATAGGTTTGCTCTGCTTTACCCAACTGTTGTTTTTGACTGCTAATAAATTCTCTGAATTCTGCATTAAGCTTGTCTAAACCCATTTTTAGGTTTGGATTTTGCATGTACAAATGGTCTGTATGCTCATCGGTACCGCAAAGATGCTGTGCATTTGCTTGATTGCCCCAAACGGACAAAATTAAAAGTGATGCAAATAGTACTATTTTTTTCATGTTTCTTAAGTTGTTTTTTTATGCGGGGTGGCCTGCAATTTATAAATTGTGGTTGTAAATTAAACTAACTCATAAGTCAAAAAAAAATTTTTTTTGGTTGCATTTATTTTGAACCCTCCCAAATTTTTAATTCAATCGGTTTTTTATTCTTGATAATCAGTTTTATAGCAGTTGGTTTAGTGTGGAATCCGTGCATTCCGGCTGCACCGGGATTAATGTGTAAAATTTTATACACAGGGTCGTTAATTACCTTTAAAATATGCGAATGACCGCAAATCATAATATCTGGAAGGTAGTTTTCTAACACTTGCTTAAACTGTTTGCTATATTTTCCGGGGTAGCCACCAATATGTAAAATGCAAACTTTTAAGCCTTCGCAAATAAATTGTAACACTTCAGGCATATGGGTTTTAAATTCCGGCCCATCAATATTGCCATAAACTGTTTTTAATGGCTTAAATTCCTTTATTTTAAAATAATCGTTTATACTGCCCCAGTCCCCGGCATGCCATAATTCATCGCAATCTTCAAAGAAGTTATAAAGCGCAGGGTTAATATGGCTGTGGGTGTCAGAAAAAATGCCTATGGTTTTCAATACAGATTAAGGTTGGTTCAAACATAAGTAACAATTTTACTTAAATGATGCATTGCAAAAAGATTGTAGCTAATTTTTTTAAACATATTTTCACCATTATTGCAGCTTAAATTTTACTGCATGACACTTTATATTTTAGTTGCTACAGCCATTTTTTCTATTGTAGCATTTAATAAACCAGATTTAACCGAACGTTTTATTCTGCATCCATATTCGGTTCAATACAAAAAAGAATGGTATCGAATGTTAACCAGTGGTTTTTTACATGCCGATTGGTTTCATTTATTGGTAAATATGTTTGTGTTATTTAGCTTTGGTGGAATAGTTAACACTTATTACAAATACTTTTTTGGTTATTTAGGAAATTTGCATTTTGTGGCTATGTATATAACAGCCATTTTTGCTGCAAATGCATCTACAATGTACAAGTATAAAGATGTTTATGGTTACAGGTCGTTAGGAGCTTCCGGTGCTGTTTCGGCAGTGGTATTTGCAAGTATTTTATTTCAGCCGCTAACAAAAATTTATTTGTATGGTGTAATAGGCATTCCTGGTATAGTTGCAGGTGTTTTGTATTTGGCTTATTCGCATTATGCTGCGCGTAAACAAAACGATCAAATTAACCATGAAGCACATTTTTATGGTGCTGTTTATGGCATAGTTTACACTTTAATATTTAAGCCGGAGGTTTTAAAGTTTTTTATTGCCAGGTTAACCGGCGAATAGTGTTTTAGCTGTATATTTCGTTTAATGACATACCATCAAAGGTGCCACTGCTCATAAGCAATACGTTTTCGTTGCCTGTATAGTGTTGTTTTATAAATGCCAATAGTTTGTCTTTATTGCTAAAAACATGCGTGTTTAAACCAAAACCATTTTTTATATCGTTAGGCATAAGCATAGGCATTTTTTTAATGGTAAGCGCATGTTCACTAAACAACACGGCTGCAATGTTTGCCTGTTGCATACTGTTTTGGTATTGCGGTAAAAAATCTTTGTTTAAACTACTGTATGTATGCAATTCATAAATTGCAATTAATTTTCTGGTTGGATGAAGCTCTTTAACTGCATTTATACTGGCTTTTAGCTTGCTTGGGGCATGTGCAAAATCGCGTACAATTAAACTGTTTTGGGTTTCGTGTATAATTTCTAAACGTTTAGATGTGCCCTTAAAACTCTGTATTGCCTCATAAAAAGCTGTTTCGGTTAAGCCAATTGCCGAGCAGGCATGCAAAGCAGCCATCATGTTTTGAAGGTTGTGTTTACCAAAGAAACAAAGTGGGTAATCGGTTTGATGATGACTAATAATTATTTTGCCGTTTAAGTTTTTAAACGTAGGTGTTACATATGGAATTTTATTAGCTACTACATTGCTTTCGTTGATGGTTTTTACAACTTCTGTATCGTCTGCACTATAAATTAAGCTACCGTTTTGCGGTATGTTTTCTGCAAATATTTTAAATTGCTGGGTGTAATTTTCATAAGTTGGAAATACATTCATATGATCCCATGCAATACCTGTAATTATGCCAATATTGGCTTTGTAAACGTGGAATTTTGGACGCCTATCTATTGCACTGGTTAAGTATTCATCTCCTTCAAAAACAGCAATTTTACTATCGGTTTCATAGCCTACCATGGTATCAAAGCCATCTAGTTTTGAGCCCACCAAATAATCGAACTTAATTTGATGGCATTTTAATACATGCAAAATCATGGCTGTTGTTGTTGTTTTTCCGTGGCTGCCGCCCACCACAATACGTGTTTTGTTTTTAGCTTGCTCAAACATAAACTCCGGGAAAGAGTATATTTTTAATCCCAATTGTTTGGCCTTTATAAGCTCTGGGTTATCGGCTTTGGCGTGCATTCCTAAAACAACAGCATCTATACCTTGGTGTATATTGTTTTCAAACCAGCCAAAATTTTGTGGTAAAATATGGTGTTTTTCTAAATTGCTTTTTGCAGGTTCATAAATCTCATCGTCACTGCCTGTAATGATAAATCCTTTTAAATGAAGAGCAATGGCAAGGTTATGCATAACTGCGCCACCAATTGCTATAAAATGAATATTTTTCATGTGAATTTATTAATATGTTTTTTTAAAACGGATAACCTACTCCAAAATTAATGGCAACCTGATTAAGCCAATCTGCAAAGCTGCCGGCTGTGCTTGGCACCCATCTTTCATTTAGTGGTTTTCTTGGATCTCGCAATGGTAAAGCCGGATCAACCCTAAAGATTAAAAAATCTAAGTTTAAACGTAAACCAATGCCCACGCCTACGGCCATATCGTGGTAAAAGCTGTTAAATTTAAAGGCGGCTCCGGGCCTGCCATCGTCTTTTATTCTGTAAATATTTCCGGCATCAATAAAAACTGCACCTTCAAAAAGTTGCTTATATATATTGTATCGGTACTCAATGCTTGTTTCAAATTTTACATCACCACTTCTGTCAAAAAAGTTTGGCGATTCAAAACTTCCGGGACCAATACTACGTGGTAAAAATGCACGTATGCTATTTGCTCCACCAATAAAAAACCTTCTATCAAAAGGTACGTAATCGGGCGTGTTGCCATAGGGTAAAGCAAACCCTGCCGCAAATCTGTAGGCAACTTTGTTGTTAATATCTAAGAATTGGTTAAATCTAAAATCTGCCCAAGTTTTATAGTATTGAAATATAGGAACACCAAAAATGGTATTGTAACCCGTATCGGATTTGGCTGTGCCAAAAGTGTTTTTTAGCAACATCATTACATTTCCTGCCGACTCTAATACATCCCAGCGTAAAAAGATAAAATTTCTGTTTTTTCTAATTGATTGATTGCTGTAAACAAAACCAAAACGCGAATCGAAAATTAGGTTATTTGTAAATATACTTTGTAAAAACGGGTCGTTTAAGCTTTGTTGTTCTAAGTTTCTATTGGCAAAGTCGGTTCTTACAAAACTAACGGCAATTGGTGTAATGTTAAAATTTATAAGTTGTTTGTTAATTTGGTAATTTAATGAGGTTGTAAGTAAATACCGTTTCCAGTCTACGTTTTGCTCGTAAATAGCAGATGCTGAAAATATGGTTTTATTGCTTATAGAATTTATGCGTTTCTCGTAGCGTTCGAAAAATAAGAATTTTGGTAAAATTAGGTTTGCAGTAAGTGCATTTTCAAAGCTGTTAATAAACGGGCGACTAGGAATATTGGGGCCCCGTTGAGCCTCAAAAGAAGAGCGGTAGCGCCATTGTAAAAGCTCTCCATTATTAAATACGTTACGTTGCAGCAATTGAAAAATGGCAGCCACACCATAATTTCTAAAGGTTGCACCACTAATAACATTGGCCTGGTCGGTAGTTATGGCTTGTGGCTCTATGGCAAAGTCGAATTTCTTATTGGGCTGTAATTTAACTTGGTAGTTTATTTCCGGCGTGTCTTTATTGGTATTTATTACGGGATTAAATGCAATGGTTCTAAATAGTTGTAATTCATTTAATCGGTTGTACGACCTGGTAATTTTTTGTTGGTTAAACAGTTGGTTTTTCTCAAACAGCATTGCACGCTCTATAACTTTTGGATTTAGCTGATAGCCGTTGTTTTGGTAGTTAAAAGTTTTTAACATTAACGGTTTATGCAGACTGTCTGTTGCAGCATTATCAATTTCAATTAACACATCTTTTACTATGTATTGCTTGTGTTTTCCATATTCATAAGGGTTATCAATATTGGGCGATACATTTATTCTAAAATCGCCTACTGCTGTGTCAATATCAAAGTCAATTTCTTCTTTCCTAAATGCAAAATAGCCGTTATTTTTTAGCACATTGGCAATTCTGTTTTGCTCGTTGTAAAGGTTTTCTAGTTTAATTCTGTTTCCACGCCTAATAAAAGATTCATCGTTATTTTGCTGTAAAATCGAGTCCATATAAAAATCGGCAATATGCCAATCGGTGTGCCAAATATGGTATGCGTTATTTAATTTAACCAAATATTGCACCTTACCTTTAGATTTTCTTTTATTTGCATTAACTTTATAGCTAATATCCGGGTAATAAAAGCCTTCTGTTTGCAGGTAATTTTTCATAGAACCAATGCTGCTTTCTATTAAAAAAGTATCAATTAATACAGGGGGCTCGCCAAGTTTATATCGCAGTAATCGCTTAAATCCATTGTCGGGTTTGTTTGAACCCACTAAATAAAAAAACAACTTGGTTTTGGCAATACCCAGAGATTTTTTATTGGGATTTTGCTTTATAAGGTCGGAAATGCTTGATTTATAAAAACGACTTTGGTTTTTTTCTGCAATAATTACTTCGTTAGATTTAAGTAACATGCCATTTTTTTGGAAATGTTTAGATAAATTGCAGCTTTGCAACAGCGGCAAAAGCAGCAATGCAACCCAAACTAACCTTATGTTAACCAAAGCAGATATCAATTTTATAAAATCGCTACAAGATAAAAAAGAAAGGCAACAGCACAAACTTTTTATTGCAGAAGGCCCAAAAGTAGTTAATGAATTGCTAAATTCGTTGTGTGTGCCATATAAAATATATGCAACCTCTGCCAATATTGTTAATAACCTTAAAGAAAAGAATGTTTTACAGCTTATTTCTGAGTCGGAATTATCACGAATTAGTAGTTTAAAAAGTACTCGTAATTGTATTGCTATTTTTAAAGTGCCTGAGCCAACTTTAAGTGATTCTAACGTTGTTTTTGCATTGGATAATCTGCAAGATCCGGGGAATTTAGGCACCATTATTCGTGTTGCAGATTGGTATGGCATTACAAAAATAGTGTGTAGCCTAAATACTGTAGATTGCTATAATACAAAAACAGTTCAGTCTAGCATGGCATCAATAGGCCGGGTAAATGTAATTTATACCGATTTGTACAATTATTTAAAAGATTGTAAAAAAGCTATTTACGCTGCCGATTTAACCGGGAATTCTATATACAACATAAAATGGGAGAAACCATGTGTTATTTTAATTGGTAATGAAGGTAAAGGTTTAAGCAATGAACTACTACAAATGGCCCAACATTTGGTTCATATACCTCGAATTGGTGCCGCTGAGAGCTTAAATGCAGCTATTGCTGCTGCAATTATTGCCGACCGTTGTTGTGCATTATAAATTATATTTTAGTTGCGGTTTTAAAATGCAATCTAAATGCTGCAACTTTGCAATTTAATACCATTAAAATTTAACTATGAGAACATTTAAATATTTAATGCTGCTTGCATTTACTATCCCAATGACTGCACAAGCGCAACAAGCACAAATTATTGCCGGCCCCATGATTGGTTATGTAGAACATAGAGAAGTGGCATTGTGGGTTCAAACACAATGTGCTAAAAATGTTTCTGTTAAATACTGGCCTGTTGGTTCAAACAGAAAAAAAACAGAGTTAACCGAAACTAAGTTGGCAGAAGGCTGCAACGCAATGCCTTTAACTTTTACGCTTGCTAATTTAGATATGGGCACTGTTTATTCCTATGAAGTTTTGCTAGATGGTAAGGTGGCTAAAATTTCTAATCCACTTTTGTTTAAAACCAAAACGTTGTGGGAATGGCGCACCGATGCACCCGATTTTTCTTTCATGTTGGGTAGTTGCTTTTATGTAAATGATTCTGCTTATGATAGGCCGGGTAAGCCTTACGGACAAGGGACAGAAATTGTAAATAAGATGCTTGATAAACCAACAGATTTTATGCTTTGGTTAGGTGATAATGTTTATACGCGAGAAGCCGATTATAGCAGTGCTTCCGGCTTAATGTATAGGTATCAGCATACGCGTTCAGATAAAAACCTTCAAGCTTTTTTAGCAAGCAGGCCAAATTATGCCATTTGGGATGATCATGATTTTGGGCCCAACGACGCAGGTAAGTCCTATGATTTAAAAAAAGTAACCCGCGATTTGTTTAAAAGTTATTGGCCGGCTAAATCTTATGGTGAAAATGATGAAGGTATTTATAGCAAATTTAAGTTTAACGATGCCGATTTCTTTTTGTTGGATAACCGATATTTTAGAGATGAAAACAAATGGAACGAAAAAGCAAAACCAGATAAAACGCAATTGGGCGAAAAGCAGTTGCAATGGTTGTTTAATAGCTTGTTGTATAGCAATGCTACTTTTAAATTTATTGCTATGGGTGGTCAGTTTTTAAACACAGCAACCGATAAAGAAAGTTATGTTTATTTTAAAAATGAACGCGAACGAATCTTAAAGTTTATTGTAGATAATAAAATTACAGGTGTTGTTTTTTTAAGTGGCGACCGTCATCATACCGAGTTGTTGCGAGAAAAAAAGTATAAATCTAAGTTAGGTTACGATTTAATTGAATTAACTGCTAGTCCGCTAAGTGCAGGACCCAATACCAATATTTCTAAAACACCCGAATTTAATAATCCATTACGCGTAAGTAATACCCTGGTTGCCGAAAATAATTTTTGCACCATTCAAATTAAAGGTGCAAAACACCAAAGGGTAGTGGTGTTTTCTTGTTTTGATAAGTATGGAACTTTACGCTGGGAAGCGGCTTTTAACCAAACAGATTTAGGAGTAATGCCAAAAGATAACAAAGTTAGTGGTAAAGGAGAAAAGAAAAAATAGTAGTTAAAGCTTTAAGTAGGCTTTTAAGTCGTTTACATATTTTTCGAATGCTAACAATCCTTTTTCTGTTTTTTTGCAAATGGTTAAAGGGAAATTGTTTCTAAACGATTTTTCAACAGAGATATATCCTGCTTTTTTTAGTTTGTCTATTTGTACACTTAAATTACCCGATGTTGCCTTTGTTTGCTCTTTTAAATAGTTAAACTCGGCCTCTTCTGCTGTTACCAGAATCGACATAATTGCCAGCCTTAGCGGAGAATGTAGTATAGGATCTAAAGGAGTAAACACTTATTTAGCTTGCTTGTATAAAATGTGCCCGGGAATGATATAACTTATTAATATACCGGCAGCCAAAATAGCCAATTGTGTATTAAAGTTTACAAATAATGAGGCAATCGAGAGCAGCCAACATATAATACCACCAATTATCAGTGGTTTAAATTTAATTATTTTGCCTACCGTAAATGTACCCATTCCATAAAAAATTAAAACTATCGGGTAGCAAAGCATAGGTTCAGCCCAAAGTGTAATAAATATACTTAAAGCTAACGAAATGCCAAAGGCAAACCACATGGTTTTTATAAAATCTTCTGCATAACTTTTAACTTGTTGTTTTGCCATTTGTTTTTTAGCAATAATGGCAGATATTATGCCGGCGGTTGACATAAATATTGGCCAAACAAAAGGCGATGGAATATAAGTTATTGGCATTACCTCCAGTGCTAGATGAGAAAGGGCTGCAATAAATACAGCCCATCCCCAAATTAAATAAAAAATGCCGTTGTCTGTTAAATCTTTTTTTGTTTTACTAATTACTGTTTCTATTAGTTGCAGCGCTTCTTGCTCTTTCATGGGTATTGTTATTTACAATTAAAAATCTTGCCGTTTACTTTACAATTTTAGCGAAAAATTCAACATTTTTATACCGTACTTTTAAAAGGTATATGCCCTCCTTTACATCCATTATGTTTATGCTATTACTGTTGTTTAGGTATCCCGATTTAATTATTTGCCCATTTATATTTTGCAGTTCATAGGGTATGTTATTAAAATCAAGTCCTGCAATATAAAGCATATCTGTTGCCGGATTTGGGTATACATCTATCTTTTGCTGATTAGTTTGTTTTGCAATATCGCTTGCGTTGTAAACCAGCTCTAAGTCGTCAATAATTAATGTACTTCCCGGTATAGGATCAAAACCATCTAAGCTGCTTGTAGCAATAAACATTCCGCTATCGGGTAATTCGGTGCTGGTGTAGTTAAAATTTATATTTGCTTCTGTATAGTTATTTACGGTTGAACCAACACCAAACTCGGCCATACCAATGGTATCTGATTGTTGTGTGGTATTATTCCATTTTGTTAAAAGAATTAATATGGCGCATGTATCGCCGAGTACCGGCTGAGCTTTATAATAAAATTTAAAAGATGTTGGTCGTTTATTATAAGGCACTTTTAAGTTGTTAAAATTGGGCGTAAAGTCATCATTTAATAATTGGCCCGAGGTTAATAATCCGGCAGAATTGTTAAATCTGCCAGAAACAGATGTAAGTTTTACCGCGTATTGGCCGCTGTGCGCATCTGTGGTAAGTGTTGTTGTAGGCTCCATGCCAAACATTGTAAGTAGGTTTAGTGTGTGCCAATAACGTGGTTCGGCATAACCATTTATAGTGTCCCAAATTTCAAAACTTTCTTTGTTTGTAAATGGCTGTGCTTGCAATTTTACAAATAATCCAATGCCTAATAGCATTAATGTGGTTGCTTTTAATGATTTCATTTTTGTGTGTATTAGATGCCTGCAAACATATGTAAAGTAGTTTATAAAATAAACTACTTTACAATATCAAATTTGTAAGTGTTTGTAAGTGAGAGAAAAATATTTTTGATAACAAAAGTTGTAGGCAATTTTGTCTTTTGGCATTAGCACTAAAGTTGATATATTATAGTTACCTTTGCAACCTTTTTATGATAGCACTTAACGATATTGGATTTGAATTTGGTGGCAGATTTTTGTACCGTAATGCCAATTGGCATATTAAACCTAATGAGCGAATTGGATTAATTGGCCTAAACGGCACAGGTAAATCTACCTTGCTTAGGGTTATAAATGGCGAGTATAGCCTAGCGGAAGGCCATATGAGCAAGCCAAAAGATTTAACCATTGGCTTTTTAAACCAAGATCAGCTTAGTTTTAGCAGCGATAAGAGTATTATAGAAGTGGCCATGATGGCCTTTGAACGTGCTTTGCAGCTAGAGGAGGAGATAAACGAAATTATTGTTAAGCTTGAAACCGATCATAGCGATGAGGTGCTAAATGCCTTAAGCGATAAACAAGAGGAATTTGATCGTTTAGATGGTTATAATATTAGGCATAAGTGCGAAAAAGTTTTAGAAGGTTTAGGCTTTTTAACCGAACAGCTTACTAAATCTTATAACCAATTTAGTGGTGGATGGCGCATGCGTGTAATGCTGGCAAAAATATTACTGCAACAACCAAACCTATTAATGCTGGATGAACCTACCAATCACTTAGACTTACCAAGTATTATGTGGCTTGAGGAATACTTGCGTGGTTATGATGGAACTGTTATTGTTGTTAGTCACGACCGTTATTTTTTAGATCGTATGGTAAATAAAATAGTGGAAGTAAGCATGCAAAAAATATTTGAATACCCCGGAAATTATAGTTTTTACCTGGAGGCTAAACAAGAACGAATGGAATTACAACAGCGTGCATTCGACAACCAACAGCAATACATAAAACAACAAGAGCAACTTATAAACCGTTTTAAAGCAAAAGCCAGTAAAGCAAGTATGGCACAAAGTCGGGTAAAAATGCTTGACAGGTTAGATAAAATTGAGGCACCGGAAGACGATAACAGACAAATAAACATACAATTTAGAATTGCCCAACAGCCGGGCAAAATAGTTGCCGAATTAAATAATATTACCAAGGCTTATCCCAATACACCAATTGTTAATAATGCCAGTGGAAGAATAGAGCGTGGCGATAAAATTGCATTAATTGGGGCCAATGGTAAAGGTAAATCTACTTTATTGCGCTTGTTGGCTCAAACAGAAACTTGCGAGGGTGAAGTACAAATTGGTTTTAATGTTAAAACAGCTTTTTATGCGCAGCACCAATTGGAAAGTTTAAACCTGCAAAACGAAATTTTACAGGAGCTTTTTGAATTTGGTGCAGATAGAACAGAAACAGAATTGCGCACCATATTGGGTTGCTTTTTGTTTGAAGGCGATGAAGTATTTAAAAAAATTAAAGTACTTAGTGGTGGCGAAAAAGCCCGTGTTGCGCTTGCAAAAACACTATTAACCGAAGCAAACTTGTTGTTGCTGGATGAGCCTACCAACCACTTAGATATGCGCAGCATAAATATCCTTATTCAGGCATTGCAACAATACGAAGGCACTTTTGTGGTGGTGAGTCACGACCGTTATTTTGTTTCTGAAATTGCCAATAAAATTTGGTTTATAGAAAACGAAGAAATTAAAGAATACCCCGGCACTTACGATGAGTACGAGTATTGGTTAAGCAAGTAAGAAAAACAGCCAACCGTACAACAAGTTAAAAAACAAGTAGCAGCTGCTGAAAAAGTAGAAAAGAATAACGCAGATAATGATAAAAAGGCCAGCAACAATTACATTAATCAATTGCGAAAAAAGTTTGAGCAATTTGAAAAGCAGATTGAAGAGGTAAAGCTAAAATTAAAAAGCCTTGAGTTGGAATTTGCCAAAGATGAAGTTGTTACAAATGCTGCCAAATTACACGAGTTGCAAACCTATTACGAAGCCGAAAAAAAAGCACTTTCTTTTGTTGAACAAGAATACGAAGCTGTGTTTAATGAGTTGGCCGAGTTAAATGCGATATAACAGTTATTGCGTTTTAAAGGTAAATTTTTTTGTACTATAACGGGTTTTGGGTCTTATGCAAAGAAGGGTGCTAATCCCTGCAAACCCTACGCTATAAGCTATACCTGCAATTTTATATGATTCGATATTACAACCCGTTAAATTATCTAAATCGCACTTAAATGCTGTATTGCTAAAGATTTGATATGTGAATATAGCGACCCCAATTGAAGCAACAGTGCTAGTTACCAATGCAGCATATTTGGCTGTTTCTTTTATACCGGCAAGATGCACTGTAGCTATTTCAGTTATTAGCAAGGTATCTCTGCCATTATTGCCATAAAATTTATCATTCACAATGCTGTCTAATTTTAATTTTACAACAGCATCGTTATGTTTTATTATTCTTAATTTTGCCGGTAACGCTATCGCTTTAACAAAATTGCCTTGAACTTTTTTAATATGTAATCTGGAATTTTGACCCAACAACACATTCAAGTGTAGAATTAATGCATAAACACAATATAAAAAGCGAGTATTCATTTGTGTAAATTTAATTGGATAACGTGTTAAGCTTATTGGTTAAATTGTTAATTATACCCGGCCAGCTGTAAGTATTAAAAAAAACATCGGGCAATTCGCGGTTGTTTTGCGCAATTGCGGCATGCATGTTATTAACAAATGCTGTCCAATTATTATCGCTGCAAATATGCAAGTTTTTACCGCAAACAGCAGGGTTTATGCCCTCTGCACCGGTAACGGTGCTAATTACTACCTGGCCTCTTCCCAATGTATCTACCGCTTTTGTTTTAATGCCACCACCACTTAAAATGGGGTTAATCATAGCATCACAGCCATCTATGTAGCTTTCAATATCATCTACAAAGCCACAGTAAATTAATTCAGGTTTGTTGTTTAGTTTTTCTAAAATAAAATCTGGTAAGTTTTTCCCACAAATAAGAATAGTAAACGCATTATTTGCTTGCTTAAGCAATGGATAAATATGGTCTGCTATAAAGCCCACTGCATCGTAATTGGGCTTGTAACTCATGGTAGCAAAAAATAAAAATAGTTTATTGCTTTCCGGAATTTGATACTTTTGTTGCAAAAATGCGCGTGCATTTTTTTTCTTTTCGGGTAAATGAGTTTGCGGAATGCCGTAGGGTGTTAACAAGGTTTTGTTAATGTTTAAATCGAATTCGTCTATGGCTTTTTGCATATCTACATCACTAACAAAAATTACCAAGTCGGCGCTTTTGTAAACAAATTTTTCATACATATACATAACGCTCCACCAGTTTTTACCCATGCTTTTAAAGCGCAAGTACTCTATGTTGTTGCTGCGAATAAATACTTTTTTGCCGGTAAATAATTTTATAATTGGAATCATCCATCCCATAAACGGCTGATCGAAAAAAATAAAATCGCTTTTAAAGGATTTGATATTTCTTATTAGCTTAAAAACCAAAAATACATTAAGGTATCGCCAAAAAGAAAAACGCATGCCAAAAACAATTTCAAAATTAAAAATCTGGCCGCTTATGGGTTTGTAAGGCTCTACCGTAAACACTTTTAAGGCATGGCGAGCACCCATAAAGTTTAAAATGTTTAATGTACTAATTTCTCCTCCGGTTGTGGCCGGTAAAAAAGGATAGCTTATAATGGCGTAAATGTTTTTTCTCACAATTAATATTGGCAAATATGCAGGTTTATTTATGTTTGAACCAAATTTATATGCAAAACATTAACCTGATAGATCGGGAATTTGAAGTTTTTATTCATGCCAATGATATTGCCAAGCGCGTAAAAGAACTGGCCGATTTTATAAACCGCGATTACAAAGACGATGCGCCATTAATAATTGCAGTTTTAAACGGTAGTTTTATTTTTGCGGCCGATTTGGTAAGGCAGATAACCATTCAACACAGTATTGAGTTTATTAAAGTTAGCAGTTATGCCGGAACGCAAAGCACAGGTACTATTAGCGAGGTTATTGGCTTAAAAACAAGCGTTACCGACAAAAAAATAATTTTATTAGAAGATATTATTGATACCGGATTAACATTAAATGCAATAACAAGTCAGTTGTTGGTTCAAAACCCGGCAAGTATTACTATTTGCACGTTGCTTATTAAACCCGATATGTTAAAGGTTGACTTAAAAGCGCAATATGCAGGTTTTCATATTCCGCCCAAATTTGTGGTGGGCTATGGTTTAGATTACGATGGTTTAGGTAGAAACCTGCCACATATTTATGCCGAAAAAACCTGATAAAAATCAATTTCATAAGTTTAAAAAATATAGTTTATTCGCAACCACTAAAATTAATAACATGCTTAATATTGTATTATTTGGCCCTCCGGGCGCAGGAAAAGGAACTCAATCTGCCAAGTTAATAGACAAATACAGCCTGGTGCATTTAAGCACCGGCGATATTTTTAGGGCCAACATTAAAAACCAAACAGAGCTGGGTAATTTAGCTAAAAGTTTTATTGATAAAGGTCAGTTGGTACCCGACCAAGTTACCATAAGCATGTTAGAAAGCGAAGTAAACAAATACCCACAGGCAGCAGGTTTTATTTTTGATGGCTTTCCGCGCACACAAGCACAAGCGCAAGCGTTAGATACATTGTTGGTTTCAAAGCAAACGGGTATTAATTTAATGCTAGCCTTAGAGGTGGAAGAAGAGGAGTTACGCAAGCGTTTGTTAATTCGCGGTAAAGATAGCGGCCGTGCCGACGACCAAGACCCTGCCGTAATTCAAAAACGAATTGATGTGTACAATGCCGAAACATCGCCGGTTAAAGATTATTACCAACAACAAGGCAAATACCGTGGCATAAATGGTATTGGCGAAATAGAAACCATTTTTGGTTTATTGTGTGCCGAAATAGATAAAGCGTAAGCTTATTGCCGTTTTTTGCAGGTTTAAGACTACCTTTGCGGTTATATGCCTGAATCTAATTTTGTTGATTATGTTAAGATATGTTGTCGTACCGGTAAAGGTGGATCTGGCAGCATGCACTTTTTGCGCGATAAAAAAACAGCAAAAGGAGGCCCTGATGGTGGTGATGGCGGCCGTGGTGGTAACATTATTTTAAAAGGCAACAGCAATTTATGGACACTTTTGCACTTAAAATACCGAAAACATATTATTGCCGAGCCCGGTGGTAATGGAGAAGGTGGATTAAGAAAAGGCAAGGATGGTAAAGACGAAATTTTAGAAGTACCACTTGGCACTGTAGCAAAAGATGCCGAAACCGGAGAAATTATTTTTGAAATTACCGAACATAACCAACAAGCAATTTTGCTAAAAGGCGGTAGGGGAGGCTTGGGTAATAATCATTTTAAAAGTGCTACCAACCAATCGCCTAGATATGCGCAACCCGGCGAAGAAGGCAAAGAAGAGTGGAAAGTGCTTGAATTAAAAGTGCTTGCCGATGTGGGTTTGGTTGGCTTTCCAAATGCCGGAAAATCTACCTTACTTTCTGTGGTTTCTGCTGCAAAGCCAGAAATTGCCGATTATCCTTTTACCACTTTAGTACCCAATTTAGGCATTGTTTCGTACCGCGATTTTAGAAGTTTTGTTATGGCCGATATTCCGGGAATTATTGAAGGTGCGCACGAAGGCAAAGGACTAGGTACACGCTTTTTACGCCATATAGAACGTAATGCTACGTTACTGTATATGGTTCCGGCTACAAGCCCCGATATTAAGGCAGAATATCAAATTCTAAAGAAAGAACTTAAATTATACAACAAAGAATTGCTCGATAAAAAAGCAATTCTGGCAATTACCAAATGCGATTTGGTAACCGAAGAGGATATTGCCGAGTTAAAGAAAAATTTACCACGTATTCCGCATGTGTTTATTAGTGCTGCCACCAACCGTGGTATCGACAAGCTTAAAGATAAACTGTGGGATATGATTAATGCCGAATAATATAAACTACGCCAAGTTTGTTTTTACTTGTTTTGAACCAATTGTAGTTTCTGCTTAGCCGTTTTTTTAATTCTAAAAAATATTTGCAAGCTTGGGTTTGTTTTTTTTATGTTTGCTAAATTGATAACCTAAAACCCCTATTATGAAACAATACTACGCCATTTTATGCTTTGTGCTTGTTGCGCTTATTTCGTCTTGTAGCATCGAAAAACGTGTACATCAGCCAGGTTTTTATATTGATTTTAATAATACTGCAAAAGTAAATTCAAACCGTCTTGAAAGTTTAAAAGTTAAAAATCTTGCTTCTCAAAATCAGCAAACATATCATAACGAATCCTCATCTGTTGCTAACGATATCTTGGTTACAGCGGGCATAAATGAACCTCTTTTAGTATCAAACGAACCTGAATTTATCTTTAACAAAAAGGTTAAAACAGGCAATGAATGTGATTTAATTATTTTTAGAAATGGAGATGAGTTGTTGGTTAAAGTTTCTGAGGTACTACCCGAAGAAATTAAATACAAACGTTGCGACAATTTAAACGGACCAACTTACACAGCTAAAAAATTAGATGTGTTTATGGTAAAGTATGCCAATGGTACAAAAGATGTATTTTTAAGTCAGCAGCAAAGTAATAAGGATGATAAAACCAAACCTCAGAATCCGGATGTTCAAAAACAAACTCAATTAGATTCAAGAAATCTTGAACCGATAGGTTTAGTGGGCTTTTTCTTAGGTGTGCTTGGCTTGTTTTTAGCCGGTGGAATAGTTTTAGGTATTACTGCCATGATTATGGGTGTTGTAAGTTTAGGAAGAATTAGAAAAATGCCCGATCGTTTTTCTGGTGCAGGCTTTGCAGCATTTGCATTAATATTAGGAATAATTTCCTTGGTAGGAGCTATAGTATTAGTTGGTTCTTTGTAAATTACAGCAACAAGTAAAAAATTAATAGTTAAACTCGC
>VFQQ010002773.1_pt1 | contig 18594 bp, 15 predicted proteins | sample 3512341 | NCBI WGS metagenome assembly VFQQ01 (sample SAMN10412373, study PRJNA504923) | tailings metagenome | isolation source: Relicate 2 Philex TSF1 revegetated site | place: Philippines: Tuba, Benguet | collected 2017-08-29 | reverse complement strand
GCAGCATCAAGCTCGACCTGCAGCCCTTCACGCTGGTGGGCGCCACCACGCGCGCCGGCATGCTGACCAACCCGCTGCGAGACCGCTTCGGCATCGTGGCGCGGCTGGAGTTCTACACGGCGGAGGAACTGGCGCGCATCGTCACGCGCTCAGCCGGGCTGCTGAACGTGCCCATCGATGCGGCCGGCGCGCTGGAGATCGCACGCCGCAGCCGTGGCACGCCGCGCATCGCCAACCGGCTGCTGCGGCGGGTGCGCGACTATGCGCAGGTGAAGGGCGACGGCCGCATCGGCGCCGCGGTGTCGGATGCGGCGCTGAGGATGCTGGACGTCGACCCACTCGGCTTCGACGTGATGGACCGCAAGCTGCTCGAAGCCGTGATCCACCGCTTCGATGGTGGCCCCGTGGGTCTGGACAACGTGGCCGCGGCCATCGGCGAGGAGCCGGGCACGATCGAGGACGTGATCGAGCCCTACCTCATCCAGCAGGGTTTCCTGCAACGCACGCCGCGTGGGCGCGTGGCCACCACCGCGGCCTGGCGGCACCTGGGGCTGGCGGCGCCGGCGCGGCCGGCGGGCGGCGACCTATTCGAGCCCTGAAGCGGGCGCGGTGCCGCCTTCGAGGTGGGCCCGGTCGTCCCAGCCCACGAGCACGAAGCGGTCTTCCACGAACAGCAGCCGGTTGATCGCCGCGTTGCCGAGCTGCCAGGTGCGGGGTGCGTCCAGCGCCACGCCGGCTGCGGCGCGGTGCACGCAATCGAGCACACCGCCATGCGCCACCACCGCGATCGCCTGGCCCGCATGCGCCGCCGCCACACGCGCCACGGCAGCCACGCTGCGGGCGTAGAACGCGGCCAGCGGCTCGCCACCTCCGGGGCCGAAGCCGGCTTCGCGGCGCTTCCAGCGCAGCGCGTCTTCGGGGAAACGCGCTTCGATTTCGGCGTAGGTCAGGCCCTCGAAGCGGCCGAAACCACGTTCACGCAAGGCCGCATCGGCCAGCACCGGCAAGCCATGGTGGCGGGCCAGCGCAGCAGCCGTGGCGTGGGCACGCAGGAGATCACTGCTGTAGACAGCGGCCAGATCCTCACCGGCCAGCGCCTGTGCCAGCCGCTCGGCCTGCCACAGGCCACGCTCGTTCAGCGCGATGTCCAGCTGGCCCTGGATGCGGGTCTCGGCATTCCAGGCCGTTTCGCCATGCCGCAGCAGCAGCAGCCGGGTGGGCTCCTGCACCGGGTTCAGAACCCGGCGTCGAGCAAACGACGGTTCAGCGTGTAGGTGCCCGAAAAAGTGGCTTCGCCCAGCACGCGGCCGGCCAGCTTCTCGCGCACCTGCTGGCCGGTGAACACACCCTCCAGCGGCAGCCGCGGCACGCTCACGGCGTACAGCGTGAAGACGTAGTGGTGCACCAGAGAGTCGTTGAACGGCGGGAACGGGCCGTCGTAGCCGAAGTACTGGCCCGCCATGTCGGCATGGCCGGCGAACCAGTTCGTGTAGTCGTTGACGCCATGGCGCGAGCCGCCCGGCGCTTCGGGGCCGGGTTTGCCGCGCGCGGTGAAGCCGCGGCTGAACTCACCCTCGGCGATGCTGGCCGGCGTGGGCGGCAGATCGATCAGCACCCAGTGGAAGAAGTCCACGCGCGGCAGGTCGGCAGGCACCTCGCGGCCAGGCTGGTTCACGTCGTCGCCCTTGCTGGGCACGTCGAAGTCATGGCAGATCAGCACCACCGATTTCGTGCCGGCGGGCAGGTCGCTCCAGGCCAGGTGCGGGTTGAGGTTGTCGCTGAAGGTGGCGCCGCCTTGCCCGTCGGGCTTGCCGGCGGCGTAGCGCTCCGGGATGCGGTCGCCGCTGGTCCAGCTGTCGCTCCACAGTTTCATCGCCTGGCTCTCCTCGTCGCTTGCATCACACGCCCCACACGATGGGCTGGCCGGCGGCGTGGCAGCGCCGCAGCATCTCGATCATCGGCCACAGGCGCTGCCGCAAGGCCACCTCGGGCTCGGGCGAACCCTCGTCAGGCGCCGCTGCGGCCCCGGCCACGGCAGCTTCCAGCCTCGCCACGAGGGCCGGCATGTCGGTCACCTCGAAGATGCCCTTGGCCACGGGGTCACGGCCGAGCAGCTGCAGCAGCTGGTCGCCCTGTGGGCCGAGCATGATCAGGTCGCCGGCAGCTTTGCTCTTGAACTTGTAGATCATCGTCGGCCATTGTGCCGCCCCAGAAACAAACAAGGGCGACCCATCGGTCGCCCCTGCCACACCCGCCCGGCGCCAGCCGGCGCGGTTCAGCGCTTGCGGCGCAACGCCAGGCCAGCGCCCATCAGCGCCAGCGCGGCCAGCATCAGCGAGCCCGGCTCGGGCACGGTCTGCACCACGCCGCCGCGCACGTTGAAGATGTACTGGCCGGCCACGGTGCTGTTCAGCGAACCGCGGATCAGCGCGTTCGGGCCGCTGTTCAGGAAAGCCCCGTTCACGGCCGAGCCCGTGAGCTCGAAGGAGTTGGTCGAGCCGTTGGTCCAGCCGGCACGGGCAGAGCTGCCGCCCAGGCCGGAACCGTTGCCGCCGCTGGCCTGACCGGTTTCCCAGAGGATGGAGTCGTAGTTGAACTCGAAGTCGAAGTCACCGGCCGCGATGTCGGAACGGTCGGTGATGATGAGCTGGAAGCTGTTGAGGATCGGCAGCTGGCTGAAGACGCCCACGTTGATCCAGTTGACGCCGAACACATCGCGGCCGCCGATGGTGGACTGGCCGTAGCGCACGACGTCGCTGGTGAGCGCACGGGTGTCGACGTCGGCGAAGAAGGGCGCCAGCATCGGGATGCTGTTGTTGACGATCGGGAACGGCGTGAACGTGCCCAGCGGCTGCGTGAAGGTCACGTTGCCGTTGTTGTTGACGTACAGGCTGCTGAAGTTGGACCCGAAGAAGTTCAGGTTGAAGCCGATCGCGGTGGAGCCCGTCGAGCCGTCGTCGTTGCGCGCCAGCACGTTGGTGAACAGCCCCGCGTCATGGACCGCACCGGCCTGGGCGGGCAGAGCAACGGCAAGCGCCAGGATGGCACCGGACAGCATCTTGAACTTGGACATGCACGAACTCCTTGCTTGGATCAGTGAGACGCCTGGTGAGGCTTGAAACAAGTGAAGCAAGGTCCGCACCAGCGAGCCCAAGTCCTTGTTGTGAAAGAACTTTCCTTAGCCAGCCGGTGCCGGCGGCACGATCATGTAAGAAAGTGCGACAGCGCTGCCGCGGGCCAGTTCAGCCTGAGCTGCGCACCAGCCGGATCCTGGGCGCCGGGTTGCTGGCCTCCGCCGCCACGGCCGCTGCCGGCCACCGCCGCTCGAAGCTCAGCGCGTCCAGCGCCGGCGCGAACAGGAAACCCTGGAACTCGTCACATCCGGCGTCGAACAGGAACTGCCGCTGCGCCTCGGTCTCCACGCCTTCGGCGATCACGGTCTTGCCCAGCGCACGGGCCATCTGCAGGATGGCGCGCACGATGCCGGCGTCGCTGTCGTCGTCGGGCAGGCCCTTGACGAAGCTGCGGTCGATCTTGAGCTTGTCGATCGGGAAACGCTTCAGGTAGGCCAGGCTCGAGTAGCCGGTGCCGAAGTCGTCGATCGACATCTTCACGCCCAACCGCGCCAGCGCGTGCAGGCGGTGCAGCGCCTCGTCGGCGTCGTGCACGAGGATGCTTTCGGTCAGCTCCAGCTCCAGCAGCGCCGGCGGCAGGCCGCTGACGGCCAGCACGCTGGCCACGCGGTCGACGAAGTGCGCCTGCTCGAACTGCAGGGCCGAGACGTTCACCGCCACCGGCATCGCAAGCCCGCGCGAGTGCCACAGCGCGGCCTGGCGCACGGCCTGGCTCAGCACCCAGTCGCCGATCGGCACGATGAAGCCGCTGTCCTCGGCCACCGGAATGAAGCGCCCCGGCGGCACCTCGCCCATCTCGGGGTCGCGCCAGCGCAGCAGCGCCTCGGCACCGGTGACGCGCCCGTCGGCCAGGTTCACCTGCGGCTGGTAGGCCAGGCGGAAGCGGCCGCTGACCAGCGCCTGGCGCATGGCGTGGTCGAGCTTCATGTGGCTGCGCCGGTCCACCTCGGCGCGGGCCTGGTGCAGCCGCCAGTTGGCGCGGCCACCGTCCTTCACGGCACGCATCGCGGCTTCGGCGTGGCGCACCAGCTCGTCGGCGGTGTTGCCGTGCGAGGGCGCCAGCGCCACGCCGATGCTGCAAGTCAGCGTGAACTGCGCGCCCTCGACGTTGCAGGGCTGCGCCACGACGTTGAGCACGCGCTTGGCGGTGGCCTCCGCCGCGGCGGCATCGGCCGGCGTCACCAGCACGGCGAACTGGTCGCCCGACAGGCGCGCCAGCAGGTCCTCGCCGCGCAGGCAGCCCTGGATGCGGCGCGCCACGTCCAGCAGCACGCGGTCGCCCATGTCGTGGCCCAGGCTGTCGTTGATGTGGCGGAAGCGGTCCAGGTCCACCACCAGCAGCGCCAGGCTCTTGCCACTCTGCCGCGCGTCGGCCACCGCGCGTTCCACACGGTCGGTCAGGTGGCGGCGGTTGGCCAGGCCGGTGAGGCTGTCGTTCAGGCTCAATGCCTCGATGCGCTCCTGCTGCGCCAGGCGCTCGGTGAGGTCGCGGAAGCTCCACACGCGGCCCTGGGCGCGGCCATGGTGCAGCAGCGGGCGTGTCACACGCTCGAGCACGCTGCCGTTCTCGAGCTCGATGCGGTCGCTGGTGGCGATCAGTGCCGCGCGCTCCAGCGCACGCAGGCGCCGTTCATAGGCCGCCGTGTCGGCCACGCTGCGCGACATCCATTCACGCAGCGTGCGGTCGTTCTCGGGCTGGTGCGGCTGGCGGTCCTGCAGCAGTTCCAGCGGCACGCCCCAGATCTCGGCAAAGCGGCGGTTGAAGGCGCGCACGCGGCCGGCCAGGTCGGTGACGAGGATGCCGTCGGCGGTGGCCTCCAGCGTGGCCTGCAGTTCGGCCAGCAGTTCTTCGCGCGCGGTCTCGGCGCGTTGTTCGGCGCTGCGGTCGGCCAGCACCACCAGCGCCAGCGCCGAGCCGCTGCCAGCACCTGCGGCCACCGGCAGGCGGCGGATGCTGCGGCTGACGTGCAGCAGCCGCGCGTCGGGCGTGCAGACCACGGTGTCGGAATGCAGCGGCGGCACGCCGGGCTCGTGGGCCTGGTCCCACCAGGCCAGGTCTTCGGGTGAAGCCGCCAGCGCCTGCGCGTGTTCACCCGGCAGGCTGCCGTCGGCACGGCCGAAAAGCTGGTGCGCCGCCCGGTTGGCCGCCACCACGCGCTGGCTGGCGATGTCCACCAGCCAGGCGGCGTCGGGCAGGCCTTCCAGCAGGCAGGCTGCGGCGGGCGGTGGATTGGCGGCGCTGTCGGTCACGCAGCCAGACCTTCCTGGCGCGGCGGCGCGCTGGCAGCGGCGTCGGCGTCGGCGTCGGCGGCCGCGGGGCCGCTGAGCGGCTCGAAGAAGTACGACACCCGCGGGCGCGGGTCCAGGTACTCCACCGCCGCCGCCGGCAGCTTGGCCGCGGGCAGGCTGCGGCGGATGCCGAGGTCGGGCGTCTGCTCCAGGTCGAGCACCAGCGCCTCGTTGCGCGGCACCTTGGGGTCGTGCACCAGCACCCGCGGCTTCAGCGGCCGGCTGGAGTTCACGCCCACGACCATGCCAAAGCGGTCATCGGTCAGCTGCACCAGCGAGCCCGCCGGGTACACACCCATCATGCGGATGAAGGCGTTGAGCACCACGGTGTCGAAGCGCGAGCGGCCCTGCGCGAACAGCACCGATACCGCCTCGTGCGGCGTCAGCGCCAGCGTGCGCGAGTGCGGGTTGCACAGGTTGTCGTAGCGGTTCACCAGCGCCAGCACACGCGCACCCATGCCGATGCGTTCACCCGCGGCCTTGGCCGGGAAGCCGCTGCCGTCGGCGTGTTCGTGGTGCTGCGCCAGCACCTGCAGCGCGGCGGGCTTGAGGCCCATGGCCTGGCCGATGCGCACGCCCTTGGCCACGTGGTCGCGGTAGGCGGCGAGCTCGTTGGGGCCGAAGCTCTCGTCCACGTGGCGGAAGCGGTCGGCCACCTCCTGCTTGCCCACGTCGTGCATCAGCGAGCCCGTGCCCAGGTCGAGCAGGTCACCTTCGGCCAAACCCAGCGTGCGCGCGATCAGCAGCGAGATGATGGTCGTGTTCAGCGCGTGCGTGGCCGTGCGGTCGCCGCTGCCGTTGACGAGCGTGATGCCGATGTCGCCCTCGACCAGCATCTTGTCCAGGATGGCGCGGCTCAGCGCCTCGCTGTTCTGGCCGGCCTCGGCGGGTTTGGCCGTCACCGCGTCGAAGGCCTGGCGCCAGGCCGCGGCGGCCTCGGCGTGCTGGCGTTCGTTGCGCTGCTGGCGTTCGCGCTGGGCCGCCAGCGCCTGGCGGCGCGCTTCGGCGGCTCGGTCCTGTTCGGTGGTCTCGCGCGCGGCCGCGGCGGCTTGCGCGGCCTGGCGCTCGGCGTCAGCAGGGTCTGCGGGCAGCTCGCTCTTTTCGGGCACCCAGCGCACCCGCTTGGAGCCCATGCGGCGGATGGCCTGGATCTGGTCGGCCGAGCTGATGCGGAAGTTCGACAGCGGAAAGGGGTGCGACAGCCAGCCGCCGTCCAGCTGGACGAACATGCCGACGCGCAGGTCTTCGACGGCGATGGTGCTGGACATGGGGCTCCTGGTACGGCAACGGTTCGGCACGGCGGCCCCTCGGGGCCACCCTTCACACCCGTTTTCGGGCCGCGGCGGCCAAGACTTGAGTCCGGGGCGGGCTCGCGGCCCGCCTTGCGCGTTGCAGGGCGAAACGGCCGCCCGCGGCGTGACAAATGCCACGCCCGCTTTCAGCGCCGCCGCATCTCCAGCCACAGCAGGTACAACCCGCTGCCCACCACCACCAGCGCGCCGGCCACCACGAAGGCGTCGGGCACCTGCGCGAACACGAGCCAGCCCCACAGCGTCATGTACAGGATCTGCTGGTACAGGAAAGGCCCCAGCACCGCCGCCGAGGCGTAGCGGTGCGCCATCGCCACGCAGAGGTGGCCCACGCCGCCCATCAGCCCGCACAGCGCGACAACGCTCCAGGTGAGGCCCGTGGCTGGCCACTGCCACTGCAGCAGCGCAAACGGCGCCAGCACCAGCGCGGCGGCGCCGGCCGAGATCAGCTGCATGGCCTCGGGCGACTCGCTGGCGGCCATGCGCCGCGTGAGCAGGTTGAAGGCGGCGTAGAGCAGCGCGTTCAGCACCGACAGCAGCAGCGCCGGGTGGAAGGCCTGCGAGCCGGGGCGGATCACCAGCAGCACGCCGACGAAGCCACCCACGATGGCCAGCCAGCGCCGCGCGTCGAGCTTCTCGCCCAGCCACCACGCCGACAGCAGCGCGATCAGCAGCGGCACGCTGAACTGGATGGCCCCGGTTTCGGCCAGCTGCAGGTACTGCAGGGCCCAGAAGTTCAGCCCCGTCATGCTCGCCAGCATGGCCGCGCGCAGCAGGTGCAGCTTCGGGCTCGCCATGTGCCAGATGGCCGCGCCGTGCAGCGGGGTGAGGATGGCGGCCATCAGCACCACGTGCGTGGCAAACCGCAGCCACACGACTTCGGCCACCGGCAGGTCCTGCACCAGCCATTTCGCGCTGGCGTCGAGGATGGCGAAGCAGAACGTGGCCAGCGTGACGAGCGCGATGCCCTTGCGCCTGTTGCGGGCGGAATCGGTTCGCAGCATCGTGCCGGCATGCTACGGGTGGGGCCTGCGGCGCGGCCGCAGGGCGCGGCTGCACGAATGCCTAGACTCGGGCCTGCACAGAAGCACTGGAGCCTCACCGTGATCCTCGAAATCGCCGACATCCAGATCCCGCCCGGCCAGAACGCGGCCTTCGAAGAAGCCATCCAGCGCGGCCTGTCCACCGTGGCCAGCCGCGCGCAGGGCTTCCGCGGCGCCAAGGTCAACCGCGGCATCGAGAAACCCGAGCGCTACATCCTGCAGATCTTCTGGGACACGCTCGAGGACCACACCGTGGGCTTCCGCCAGGGGCCCCTGTTTTCGCAGTGGCGGGCCATCGTCGGGCCGTTCTTTGCCGTGCCGCCGGTGGTGGAGCATTTCGAGCTGGTGACCAAGGTATGAGCCGCGCAGCCATCCTCGACCGCGCCGCCGCGCACTTCGACAGCGGCGCCTTCCTGCAGGACCTGGCGCGCCGCGTGGCCGTGCGCACCGAGAGCCAGGATCCGGCTTCAGGCCCGGAACTGCAGCGTTATCTCGAAGGCGAGATCGGTCCGGCGCTGGCTGCGCTGGGCTTCAGTTTCAAGGTCTACCCGAACCCCGAGCCGGCATACGGCCCCTTCATGATCGCCACGCGGCACGAGGCCGAGCACCTGCCCACCGTGCTGATGTACGGCCACGGTGACGTGATCCGCGGCCAGGACAAGAGCTGGACCCGTGGCGCCGGTCCTTGGCAGCTGCAGCAGGACGGCGAACGCATCTACGGCCGCGGCACGGCCGACAACAAGGGCCAGCACAGCATCAACATCGCGGCCCTGGCCACCGTGCTGGCGCAGCGCGGCGGCACGCTCGGCTTCAACGTGAAGTGGCTGCTGGAAACCGGCGAGGAGACCGGCTCGCCGGGGCTGGCCGCGTTCTGCGCGCAACAGCGCGAGGCCTTGTTCGCCGACGCGCTCATCGCCAGCGACGGCCCGCGCCTGCATCGCAACCGGCCCACGGTGTTCCTGGGCACACGCGGCGTGGCCAACTTCGAGCTCTCGCTGACGCTGCGTGAAGGCGCGCACCACTCGGGCAACTGGGGCGGCCTGCTGCGCAACCCGGGCACGGTGCTGGCCAACGCGATCGCCTGCCTGGTCGATGGCAACGGCGTGATCCGCATCCCGGCGCTGCGGCCGCCGCCGATACCGCCCAACGTGCGCGCGGCGCTGCAGGGCCTCGCCTTCGGCGGCGACCCCGGCGACCCCGAGGTCAACGCCGACTGGGGCGAGCCCGGCCTCACGCCCACCGAACGTGTGATCGCCTGGAACACGCTGGAGGTGCTGGCCATGGTCACCGGCAACCCGCAGCACCCGATCAACGCGATCCCGCCGAGTGCCAAGGCGACGATGCACATGCGCTTCGTCGTCGGCACCGACACCAGCCGGCTGCGGCAGGTGCTGCGCGAACACCTCGCGGCCCACGGCTTTGGCCTCGTCGAGGTCGGCGAGCCGGTCATCATGGCCGCCACGCGCCTGGACCCCGACAACGCCTGGGTGCGCTTCGCGCTCGCTTCCATCGAGCAGAGCACCGGCATCGCACCGGCGCTGCTGCCCAACCTGGGCGGCAGCCTGCCCAACGACGTGTTCTCGGACATCCTCGGCCTGCCCACCGTGTGGGTGCCGCACAGCTACGCCGCCTGCAGCCAGCACGCGCCCGACGAGCACCTGCTGGCCCCGGTGGCGCGGCAGGCGCTGCAGCTGATGAGCGGGCTGTTCTGGGATCTGGGCGAACGCGCGGGCGAGTTGCCCCGGCGCCAGCGCTGATCCAGGCGGCATCAGCTGGAAGGCAGCTCCAGCGTCACCGTGGTCCCCTGCCCCGGCGTGCTGGCCACGGCCACACGCCCGCGGTGCAGCTCGGCGATGCGCTGCACGATCGCCAGGCCCAGCCCCTTGCCCTCTTCGCTGCTGGCCGGCGCCACGCTGCTGCGCGCCTGGTAGTGGCGGTCGAAGAGGTGCGGCAGCGCCTCGGGCGCGATGCCGGCGCCTTCGTCGGCCACCGTCACGCGCACCACGGCCTCGCCGCGCCCCGCTTCGATCGACACCGCGCGGCCTGCCGGCGTGGCCTTGAAGGCGTTGTCGAGGATGTTGGCCAGCGCGCGCTCGAACAGCTCCACGTCGACCTCGGCCACCGGCGCAGCCTCACCCCGCTGCGTGAACGAGAGCCGCACGCCCTGCTGCGCGGCGCGCGGCTGGAAGCGCTGCGTGATGTCGTCGAGCAGCTCGGCCAGATCGACCTTCACGGTGTGCAGCGCGAAGCTCGGTTCGTCGAGCTGTGCCAGGTCGCCCAGGGCCCGCACCAGCCGTGCTGCGTTGTGCGTGTTGCGCTGGGCCACCGCGAGCAGCTTCGCGTCCTCGGCGCGCGCCGCGTCACCGGCCCAGCGGCCCTGCAGCGTCTCCAGGCAGGCCGCGGTGGCGGTGAGCGGGCTGCGCAGGTCGTGGCTGAGATTGCTCACGCTTTCGCGGCGGAAGCCGTCCAGGCGCTTGAGCTCGTCCCACTGCCGGCGCAGCGTGGCCACCAGCGCGTGGAAGCCGGCACGCAGGCGGCCGATCTCGTCGTCGTTGCCATCGGCCGGCGCCGGCAGCGGCGCGGCGGCGCCGAAGCCGCCGGCGGCCACCCGCGCCACCTCGTCGCTCAGCACCCGCAGCGGCCGCGTGACGGTCACGATGACCCAGGCCGCGATGGCACTGGCCAGCAGCACCACCGCCAGCACCGGCAGCACCGCGGCGGAGGCCAGGCTCATGCCCAGCAGCTGCAGCCGCCCCGGTGGCAGGGCGGGCTTGCTGCACACCACGTACAGGTAGCCGGCGGGTTCGTTGTCGGGGCGGATGACGGCGCGGCTGAGCACACGCGCGGCCACCACGGCGTCGGCGCTCATGTGCTCGGGGTCGTCGCCCATCACGAAGCTGGCCCGTTCGCCGGCAGCCGCACGCGCAGCCGCCTCGCGCACGGGCTGGATGGCCACGCGGAACCCCGGCGGCAGCGCACGTTCGCCCGTGCTCACGAGCACGGTGCCGGCGCCGTCCAGCAGGTACAGGCGGTTGTCGGGGTCGTACAGCACCAGGTTGCGCAGGAAGGCGGCCAGCTCCTCGGGGTTGCGGCGCTGCTGCTCCAGCAGCTCGGGGTGCAAGGTGGCGATGCGCTCGACGAAGGCATCGGCGCGCTGCCAGGCGCTTTCGTGCTCGAAGCGCGTGAACGCCAGCGCCACGGTGACGATGACACCGGCCGCGGTGGCCAGGCCCGTGGCCAGCACCGTGAGCGCCAGGCGGCGGCGCAGCATCAAGGCCGGGGGCCCTTCAAGGTGTGTCCCGCATCTTGTAGCCGGCACCCCGCACGGTCAGCACGAAGCGCGGGTTCATCGGGTCGGCCTCGATGCGTGCGCGCAGGCGGTTGATGTGCGTGGTGACGGTATGTTCGTAGCCTTCGTGCGAGTAGCCCCACACGGCATCCAGCAGCTGCGCGCGCGAGAACACGCGCCCCGGGTGCTGCGCGAAGTGCAGCAGCAGGTCGAACTCCAGCGCCGTGCACTCGATGGCGCGCTCGCCCAGCTTGACCTCGCGCCGCGCCGGCCAGATCTGCAGCTCGCCGTTGCGGATGCTCGGCGCGGCGGCGGGCGCCGCCGCCGCGGCGCGCAGCAGCTCGGCGCGGCGCAGCAGCGCCTTCACGCGTGCCAGCAGCTCGGCCATCGAGAAGGGTTTGGTCAGGTAGTCGTCGGCGCCCAGCTCCAGGCCCAGCACGCGGTCGAGCTCGGTGCTCTTGGCGGTGAGCATCAGGATCGGCGTGGCGCGGCCCATCGCACGCAGCGCCTTGCACACCTCCAGGCCGTCGAGCAGCGGCATCATGAGGTCGAGGATCAGCAGCTCGCTGGCCTGGGCCGCCTCGGCATCGAGCGCGGCGCGGCCGTCGGCCACGGCGCGCACCTGGTGGCCGGCCTCGCGCAGGTTCATCACGATGAGGTCGCGGATGTCGGCCTGGTCTTCGGCGACGAGGATGCTTGCGGTGGCCATAGCCCTGGAGTGTCGCGCCGTTCGGTGCGTTCTTACGCCGATGTGATCTGGCTGTGATGTTCCGCGAGCGGCCTGCGAGGCAGCGCGCCCAGCATCTGGCCCATGAACACCGCCACCCTCAGCTGGAACGACCTGACCCCGCACCGCAGCTACCTGGTGCAGTTCGCGCGCCGCCGCCTCATGGACCCGGCCCTGGCCGAGGACCTGGTGCACGACGTGTTCGAGGCCGTGGCCACCGGCCGCGCGGCCTTCGGCGGCCGCAGCGCGCTGCGCAGCTGGCTGGTGGCGATCCTGAAGCACAAGATCGTCGACCTGGTGCGCCAGCGTGTGGGCCATGACAGCCTGGACGCCGCGGCCGATGACGGCGAGGGCGGCACGCCCGAACTCGAATGCCCGCAGCCGCGCCCCGACGAGGTGGCCGAGCAGCGCCAGCGCCTGCGCCACACGCTGGGCCGCCTGGCCGCGCTGCCCGAGACACTGCGCGACGTGGTGCACCTGCGGGTGTTCGAGGAACGCAGCACCGAGGACGTGTGCAGCGCGCTGGCCATCAGCGAGCAGAACCTGTTCGTGCGCCTGCACCGGGCGCGCAAGGCGCTGGCGTGAGCCCCCAAGCTCGCTGGCGCTCGCTACCCCCCGAGGGGCCGCCCGCCAGCGGCCCGGCGAAGCCGGTTCCGCGGCGAGGGCTTGAGTTCAGGGCAGCAGGCGCTCGACCGTGGCCAGCAGCAAGGGCATGTCCACCGGCTTGGTGATGTAGTCGTCGAAACCGGCCGCGGCGGCGCGCTCGCGGTCGGCCGGCATCGCGTTGGCGCTCACCGCCACCACCGGCACGTGCGCCAGTGCCGGCAGCGCACGCAGGCGCCGCAGCACCTCGAAACCGTCCATGCCCGGCAGCTGGATGTCCAGCAGCACCAGCTGCGGCGGCTCGGCCGCGGCCATGGCCAGCCCCTGCTCGGGCAGCTCGGCCAGGCGCAGGTCGATGCCGGGCAGCCGCGCCAGCATGCCCTGCATCAACAGCCGGTTGACCTCGTTGTCCTCGATGTAGAGCACGCGCCGCGGGCCGGCAGCCGCGCGCGGAGCCGGTGGCGCGGGGCTGGTCTGCTGCGGCGCGGGCGCCGGCGCGGGTGGCGCGGCCGCCGCCATGTGGATCCAGAACACGCTGCCTTCACCCGGCGCGCTGGTGACGCCGAGTTCGCCCTGCATCAGGTTGACCAGCCACTTGCTCAGCGCCAGGCCGATGCCGGCGCCGTCGATGTTGGACCGCGCCGCATCCAGGCGCTCGAAGGGCTGGAACAGGCGCTCCTGCTGCTGCGGTGCCAGGCCCGGGCCGGTGTCGCCGACCTCGATGCGCACGCCGCCGCCGGCCGCGCGCCAGCCCACCCACACGCGGCCGCCGGGCGGCGTGTACTTGACCGCGTTGGACATCAGGTTCAGCAGCACCTGCTTCAGGCGCACGCGGTCGGCGCTCACCGGCCAGGTGGCGGGCTCGGGCGCCAGCACCTGCAGATCGAGGCGGCGGTCCGCGGCCGTGCTGCGCACCAGCGGCAGGCACTCGGCCACGACCTCGGCCACGTCCACCGGGGCCAGCGCCAGCGGCAGCATGCCGGCCTCGATGCGCGCCAGATCGAGCACGTCGTTGATCAGCACCAGCAGGTGGCGCGCGCCGCGCTCCAGCTCCTGCAGCCGGCCCTGCTGCGCCGGGCCGAGCGCCTCGTCGCCGTCGGCGTGCATCAGCTGCGCGAAACCCAGCACCGCGTTCAGCGGCGTGCGCAGCTCGTGGCTCATGCGCGAGAGGAACTCGTTCTTGGCGCGGTTGGCGCGCTCGGCCTCCTCCTTGGCGGCGATGAGCGCGGTCTCGGCGGCTTCGCGCTCGGTCACGTCCCAGCCGTAGGCGATGAAACCGGCGAAGACGCCGTCCGGGCCCAGCCGCGGGATGCCGTGGTCCTCCACCACGCTGTGGCTGCCGTCGGGCCTGCACAGGCGGTACTGCACGCGGTACGGCGCCTGTTCCGCCACCGCCTGCTTGAACGCGGCGCGGCAGCGCTCGATGTCGCCGGGGTGGATGCGGGCGGTCCAGTGCAGGGCCAGCTCCTGCTCCAGGCTGCGGCCGGTGTAGCCGAGCCAGCGCTGGTTGAACCACAGCGGCAGGCCTTCGGCGTCGCTCTGCCAGATCAGCGCCGGCGCCGCGTCGGCCATGTCGCGGAAGCGCGATTCGCTCTCGCGCAGGGCCTCTTCGGCGCGCACGGCGGCGGTCACGTCGGCGAAGGTGCGCACGAGGCCGCCGTCGTCGGCACGGTGGGTCTCCACGTCGAGCACCACGCCATCGGGCCGTGTGCGGCGGTAGTGGATGATGTGCCCGGCGCGGTAGCGCTGCAGCGATTCCAGCTGCTCGGGGCCGAGCTGGTTGCGCGCCTTCTGCCATTCGGCCAGTTCGTCGAGCGTGGGGTGCGCGGCCAGCAGCGACTCGGGCATCTGCAGCAGGTCGAGCAGGCGCCGGTTCCAGGTGTGCACACGCCCGTCGGCGCCCACGCCGATCACGCCCTGGCGCAGGTTGTGCAGCGTGCTCTGCAGCACCTGCGTCTGGCGCTGCAGCAGGGCGTGGGTGTCGCGCAGCTCGCGCTCGGCGCGCTTCAAGCGGCTGATGTCGCTGAACATGCCCACGGCGCCGACCTTGTGGCCCTCGGCGTCGTAGATGGGCGTGGCGTTGTTCCAGCACGGCACGAAATGGCCGTCGGCGTGGATCAGCGACACCTCGTAGCTCTCCGCCAGGCCCAACGCGCGCAGGCGCACGTGCTCGCGGAAGACCTCGGCGTTGGCCTCGTCGACGAACTCGAAGATCGAACGCCCCAGCAGCTCGGGCAGCGTGCGGCCGAGGATGCGGCACATGGCCGGGTTGGCGTCGGTCGTGCGCAGCTGGTTGTCGATGAACCAGATGCCCTGCTCGGTGCTGTGGAACAGCAGTGCCAGCATGCGCTGGTGTTCACTGCCGCCGCCGTCGAACGCCAGCAGCGAAGACTTCGCCGTGGGCCGGGGCGGCGCTGTGTTCATGGGCCTATTTTGCGCGCCAGCCGCTGGACCGCCATGTGCGCCGGCTCGAAGGCCGCACACAGGCGCTGCAGCAGCACCTCGGCACGTGGGCTGTTGTCGCCCTGCAGGTTGCACACGTAGACGTCGAGCGTCACCGCGCCGCGTTCGGGCCAGGTGTGCACCGCCAGGTGGGATTCGGCCAGCAGCACCATGCCGGTGATGCCCCCCGGCCCCGGGAAGCGGTGGAACAGCTCGCCCACCGCCTGCAGGCCCGAGGCGGCCACGGCGGCCAGGCACAGCGCGCGCAGCGCCGCCATGTCGTGCATCGGTGGCCGGCGTGCATCGCAGCCGGCGAGGTCGGCGGTGAGGTGCAGGCCCGTCATCGTTCAGCCGCGCAGGTGCCAGCGCGCACGGCCGGCCCGCTTGGCCTCGTACAGCGCGGCATCGGCGGCCGCCAGCAGTTGCGGCATCCACACGGCACCACCCGCATGCGTGGCGATGCCGATGCTCACGGTCACATGGGGCCCGAGGGGCGAGTCGCCGTGGGCGATCGCGGCCTCGGCCAGCAGATCGAGGCAGCGCTGCGCCGTGGCCGTGGCGCCTGCGGCGTCGGCCGCCGGCAGCAGCATGGCGAACTCCTCGCCGCCCAGCCGCGCCGCGAGGTCGGCCGGGCCGCGCAGCACGGCGGTGAGCACGGCGGCCACGCGGCGCAGGCAGGCGTCGCCGGCGGGGTGGCCGTGCTGGTCGTTGAAGCGCTTGAAGTGGTCGATGTCCAGCATCAGCAGCGCCAGGGCCCCGCCGCCGGCGATGGCCGCTGCCAGCTCGCGGTCGAAGCGCCGCCGGTTGGCCACACCGGTCAGGGCGTCGGTCTCGGCCTGCCGCCGCAGCTCGGCGTTGGCGCCGTCCAGCTCGGCGTTGAGCCGTGCCAGCTCCTGGTCGCGCCGCATCAGCTCGCTCACGTCGACACGCACGCCCACGACACCGCCTTCACGGGTCGGCCGTTCATAGGTGCGCAGCCACAGGCCGTCGGCCAGTTGATGCACCCGCGGCGGCCCGCCGGCGCGGCGCTGCAGCTGTCGCGCCTGCAGCCAGGCCTCGAACTCGGCGGCGGCCACGGGCAAGCCGCCGCGGGCGTGGTTGGCGCGCACCAGTTCCTCGAAGCGGGGGTGGCCGTCCAGCAGCTCGGCCACACGCGGGTAGTAGCTGCGCATCACGGCGTTGCTCATCACCAGCCGGTCCGCGGCGTCGTAGAGCTCGAAGCCGGCCGGCAGCGCCTCGATGGCGTCTTCCAGCCGGGTGCGCGCCAGCGCGGCTTCGGCCCGGGCGCGCTCGAGCTCGGTGACGTCGACGCGGATCGCCACCAGGCTGCCGTCGGGCAGGCGGCTTTCGTACAGCCTGAGGTTGCGGCCACCGGGGCCTGGCAGCGCCAGCGCGTGTGTCTCGCCGGCGGCGATGGCTGCACGCTGCCGCAGCCGCAAGGCCACCCAGGCTTCCGGGTCGGCCTGGGCCTCGGGCTGCCCGCCCTGGGTGGCGTTGAGGCGCGCGAGCTCGGCGAACGCGTGCTGCACCTCCAGGTGCGGCGCCATCTGGGGATAGGTCTCGACCAAGGCCCGGTTGTAGAGCACCAGGCGGTCGGCCACGTCGTACAGCTCGAAGGTGGCGGGCAAGGCATCGATGGCAGCGCGCAGCAGGCCGCGGGCGGCGTCAGCGTCCGCGCGCGCCTGCTCCAGCTCGGTCACGTCGACGCTGTGGGCCAGCAGCCGGCCGTCCGACAGCCGCTGTTCGACGATGCGGCGCCAGCGGCCGTCGGGCATGCGCCGCAGCAGCGGCGCACCCGGCGTCCGGTGCTGCGCGTTGCGTTCGGCCAGCCAGGCCTGCTCGCGCCCGGCCGCCTCGGGCACCAGGCCGCGCAGCGCGGCCGCTCGCTGCAACTCCTCGAAATGCACCCCGGGCCGGATGAGATCGGCCAATGGCGCGTACAGGCGGTCGAAGTCGGCATTCGTCTGCTGCAGGCGGTCATCGGCCCCCCACAGGGCGAGGCCGACGGGCATGGCGTCGAACAAGGTCCGCTGGGCGGCCTGCGCCTCGCGGCCTGCGCGCAGGGCTTGCGCCAGCCGCCGCAGCAGCAGGAGCACGATGGCCGCCAGGGCCAGCGTGAGCACGAGGTCGATACCGCGCACCAGCGGCCGCAGCGGCGCGGGCACGGCGCCCGGCCACAGCAGCGCGACGACCAGCGCCAGATCCAGCGCCAGCACGGTGAGCGCCGTTGCCCGCAGAAGGCCGACGATGCGCTCGAGATTGGGTGACGCACCCGCCATGAAGACTTGGATGAGGCCGGCTCGGGTCGTGTTTCAGCGCCTCATTGTGCCCGCCGGCCCGCGGCCGCCCGCCGCCTAGAATCTGCGGGTTTCGCCCGAGTGAAGAACCAGCCGATGGCCATCACCCCCCAAGACACCTCCCTGATGGCCAACGCCATCCGCGCACTGGCCATGGACGCCGTGCAACAGGCCAATTCGGGCCACCCCGGCGCGCCCATGGGCATGGCCGAAATGGCGGTGGCGCTATGGGGGCGACACCTGCGCCACAACCCGGCCGACCCGCGCTGGCCCGACCGCGACCGCTTCGTGCTCAGCAACGGCCACGCCTCGATGCTGCTGTACGCGCTGCTGCACTTGAGCGGCTACGAGCTGCCGATGAGCGAGCTGCGCCGCTTCCGCCAGCTGCACAGCAAGACCCCCGGCCACCCCGAGGTGGACGTGACCCCGGGCGCCGAAACCACCACCGGCCCGCTCGGCCAGGGCCTGGCCAACGCCGTGGGCATGGCGCTGGCCGAAAAGCTGCTGGCGGCCGAGTTCAACCGCCCCGGCCACATGGTGGTCAACCACAACACCTACGTCTTCCTGGGCGACGGCTGCCTCATGGAAGGCATCAGCCACGAGGCACTGGCGCTGGCCGCGGCCTGGAAGCTGAACAAGCTGGTGGCGCTGTACGACGACAACGGCATCAGCATCGACGGCCGTGTCGAGCCCTGGTACCCCGACAACGCCGGCCTGCGTTTTGCCGCCATGGGCTGGCAGGTCATCGGCCCGGTCGACGGCCATGACGTGGAAGCCGTGAGCGCCGCGCTGCTCGAGGCCAAGACCTCGGCCACGATGCCCAGCGTCGTCATCTGCAAGACCGCCATCGGCAAGGGCAGCCCCAACCGCGCCGGCACCGCCAAGGCGCACGGCGAGCCGCTGGGCGGCGACGAGGTCAAGCTCACGCGCGAGGCGCTGGGTTGGCAGCACGAGCCCTTCGTGATCCCCGAGGCCGCCTACAGCGCCTGGGACACACGCGACGAAGGCGCCGCCGCGCAGGCCACCTGGGGCGATGCCTTCGCGGCCTACGAAAAGGCGCACCCGGAACTGGCCGCCGCCTTCACGCGCCGCATGGCCGGCGAGCTGCCCGCCGACTACGCCACGCTCGTGGCCGAGGCGGTGAAGGCTGCCGACACCAAGGCCGAGGCCGTGGCCACGCGCAAGGCGAGCCAGCTGGCGCTGGAGGTCTTCACCGGCGCGCTGCCCGAGCTGCTGGGCGGCAGCGCCGACCTCACCGGCTCCAACCTCACCAACACCAGCCACACGCCGGCGCTGCGGTTTGATGGCGCCGGCGTGCCCAACGGTGGCCGCCACATCAACTACGGCGTGCGTGAGTTCGGCATGGCGGCGGTGATGAACGGCGTGGCGCTGCACGGCGGCTTCGTCCCCTACGGCGGCACCTTCCTGACCTTCAGCGACTACAGCCGCAACGCCATCCG
>VFQQ010002772.1_pt1 | contig 18600 bp, 13 predicted proteins | sample 3512341 | NCBI WGS metagenome assembly VFQQ01 (sample SAMN10412373, study PRJNA504923) | tailings metagenome | isolation source: Relicate 2 Philex TSF1 revegetated site | place: Philippines: Tuba, Benguet | collected 2017-08-29 | reverse complement strand
GCTGGGCAGGTAGAAGGCCGAGCGGAAGAAGTTGATGCCGCGCAGCTTGAAGTTGAGCACGTGCGCCACGAAGAGCGCAAAGCCCACCCGCGCCGGCACCGCCAGCACCGCGAACCACAGCGTCACGGAGAGGCTCTTGGTGAAGAGCGGGTCCTCGAAGGCGAGCTCGCGGTAGTTCTGCAGGCCCACGAACTCCGGCGGGTCCATCACGTCGTAGTGCGTGAAGCTCAGCGCAAAGCTCATCACGAAGGGGAAGAGCTTGAAGAGCAGGACCCCCAGCACGAAGGGCAGCACGAAGAGGAAGCCGAGCCTCCTGTTCTCGTACACGGATCAGGCCTCAGCGGGCGAGCCAGCCGCCGTCCACCGCGACGGTGTAGCCGTTGATGTAGTCGCTGGCCTTGCTGGCCAGGAACACCACGGGGCCGGCCAGGTCGTCGGGCACGCCCCAGCGGCCGGCGGGGATGCGCTCCAGGATGGCGTTGTTGCGCTGCGCATCGGCGCGGATGGCGGCGGTGTTGTTGGTGGCCATGTAGCCCGGCGCGATGGCGTTCACGTTGATGCCGTGGCCGGCCCACTCGTTGGCCATCAGCCGGGTGATGCCCATCACGCCGCTCTTGGAAGCCGTGTAGCTCGGCACCCGCACGCCGCCCTGGAAGCTGAGCATCGAGGCCACGTTGATGATCTTGCCGCCGCTGCCCTGCGCCAGGTACTGCCGCGCCACCGCCTGGGCGAAGAAGAACACCGTCTTCAGGTTGAGGTCGATGACCTCGTCCCAGTCCTTCTCGCTGAACTTGATGGCGTCCTCGCGCCGGATGATGCCGGCGTTGTTGACGAGGATGTCCACGTGGCCGCCGAAGGCCTTGGCCTGGTCGATGAGGCCGGGGATGCAGCTGATGTCCGAGAGGTTGGCGCGCAGGTCCAGGAAGCGCCGGCCCAGCGCTTCGATCTGCGCCTGCGTCTCGCCAGGCGCGGTGACGTTGACGCCGACGATGTCGGCGCCGGCCTGCGCCAACGCGCGGGCCATGCCCTGGCCGAGGCCGGTGTCGCAGCCGGTGACGATGGCGACTTTGCCGGCGAGCTGGAAGCTGTCGAGGATGGTCATGTCGGTTGGGGGCTCAGAGGCAGGGCGCCAGTTGCGGGGCGAAGCGTAAGGCGGCTCGGATGCCACACGGAATAGTGGTTTCTAATTAGTGAACCGCTGTTTCGTTTTGAATTCGGCGTAGCTATAGTAGCTCCGAATCGCTGGTCCGGTGAGCCGTCCAGCGCCACCGGAGCCCCGCATGAGCAGCTACTTCGCCAGCACCGACAGCCAGCCCTGGACCGAGTTGGGCGGTGGCATCCGCCGCAAGGTCATCGGCCACACGCCGGCGCTGATGGCGGTGTTGGTGCAGTTCGACAAGGGCGCCATCGGCACCCCGCACACCCACGAGGCGCACGACCAGATCTGCTACGTGCTGGCCGGCTCCTTCGAAGCCGAGGTCGCGGGCCACAAGCGCCTGATGAAGACCGGCGACGCCTACATCGTTCCCCCCCACACGCTGCATGGCGTGGTGGCGCTCGAAGACGGCAGCGTGCTGCTCGACCAGTTCACACCGCGGCGCGAGGACTACCTCTAGCCCACCACCCCGTTCCCAGGAAACGACCGGGGGCGCCGCACTGCAGCGGCCACCCACCGCAGGGCGAGCGACCTTCGTGCGCAGCCCGGGGCCAGAGAACCCAGGCCCAAGACCACCGACACCGGAGACAAGCTCACCATGAAGACCCCGAAGGCCCGGCCGGCGATCGGCCTGTCCACCATCACCCTGGCGGTGCTGGCGCTCACGCAGCCCGCCTGGGCGCAGAGCGACCAGCGCATCGAGATCACCGGCTCGCTGATCAAGCGTGTGGCCGAAGAAGGCGCGCTGCCGGTCAGCACCGTGCGCGCCGAGCAGCTGGAGCAGCGCGGCCACACCGAGCTGAAGGACTTCATGCTCGAGCTGCCGCAGGCCAGCTCGCTGGGCAGCTTTGCCGGCACCGCGGGTCCGATGACGAGCCTGCGCGGCTTCGGGCCCATGCGCACGCTCACGCTGCTCAACGGCCGCCGCCTGGCCAAGGAGCCGCTGACCAACCAGTACGTCAGCGTCAGCGTGATGCCACGCATGGCACTGAGCCGCACCGACATCCTGCGCGACGGCGCCAGCTCGGCCTACGGCTCCGACGCCGTGGCTGGCGTGCAGGCGTTCTACACGCACCGCAGCTTCGAGGGCCTGCGTTTCAAGGCCGAGGCGCTGGAGCCCGAACGCAAGGGCGGCGGCGACTACCAGAGCATCGGCATGGCCGCGGGCATCGGCAACCTCAACGGCCAGGGCTGGAACCTCTACGGCGCCTTCGAGTACCAGAAGCGCGAGATCCTGACGCGCGACCAGCGGCCCGAACTGAACACCGGCCTGGCACAGCTGGGCATCGGCGTCACCGGGCAGGGTGGCAACGCCACGCCGGCCAACTTCACCGATCCCACGCACCCCACCGCCAACCAGCGCACGATCCGCCGCAACCCCTACTTCGCCACGGGCTGCCTGCCGCCGTACTCCGAGCCCGGCACCGGCTCCACCTGCTGGCTGGACACCAACGACACCTACAGCGCCTTCGGCAACGGCAATGAGATCCTCACGGTCTACGGCAAGGGCTCGTACAGCTTCGGCGGCGGCCATGTGCTGAGCGCCGAGCTCAACGCCGCCAAGTACGACGTGCTGCAGAACAACCAGGCCACGCCGGTCACGGTGCGCCTGAACGCCACGCACCCCTACTACCCCGGCAACGGCATCGTGCCGGCGGTGGCCGGTGTCAGCACCGGTGGCCGGCCCATCGACGCGCTGTGGAGCGTGGCCGACGGCGGCCCGCGCGAGCGCCTGGACCGCCACAGCAACAACCGCGTGGTGCTGTCGCTGGAAGGCGAACTCGGCGGCTGGAACTACCAGACAGCCCTGAACTACGGCTGGAGCACCCGCGAAACCAAGGCCGGCGAGGGCTGGTTCAGCGTGGCCGGCACGGCCACCGTGGGCGCCACCGGCACCACGCTGTTCCTGGACCCGCGCCTGAACCCCTTCGGCCTGCAGAACGCCGCCGGCCTGGCCGTGCTCAACGCCGCCAGCATCGAAGGCCAGACCTTCCGCCTGCACCATGGCACCAACACCAGTGCCGACTTCACCGTCAACGGCCCGCTGTTCAAGCTCGGCGGCGGCGACGCGATCCTGGCCGCCGGTGCCGAGTTCCGCAAGGACGGCTGGGAGGCCGTGGGCCTGGCCACCAACGACCCCAAGCCTTCGCTCAACAACCAGATCGACATCCTCGGCGGCGACGCACAGGCGGCAGGTGCGCGCAGCAGCACCAGCAACAAGATCAGCCGCGACATCACCTCGGTGTTCGCCGAGCTGGAACTGCCGCTGCTGAAGACGCTGAGCTTCAACGCCGCGGTGCGCGCCGACAACTACAAGGACCTCGACGAGACCACCGTCAACCCGAAGCTGGCGCTGCGCTGGCAGCCGATGAAGGAACTCGTGCTGCGCGGCTCGGCCAACACCGGCTTCCGTGCGCCGGCGCTGCCCGAGATCTACAGCAAGGAGACCGAGCGCACGGCGATGAACACCTTCGACGACCCGCTGCTGTGCCCCACGGTGAACGGCGTGCCCACGCCCAACGCGGGCTACACCGCGGCCGAGGTCTGCGGCCTCACCGGCCGCAACCAGATCACCAAGGTGCCGAGCAACGCCAACGTCAAGCCCGAGAAGAGCGAGAGCTTCACCATCGGCCTGGCCTTCGAGCCGCTGAAGGGCCTGTCGGCCAGCGTGGACTACTGGGAAACCGAGATCAAGGACATCATCGGCAACCGCTCGATCACGTTCATCCTCGCCAATCCCAACCTCTACACGAGCCTGTTCAACCGCGACGCCGGCAACCGCAACATCCTGGCCACCGACGCGGTGACCAACACCGCCACCAACCTGGGCAAGCTGCGCGCCGCGGGTTTCGACATCAGCATCAACGCCACGCTGCCGCTGGCCGCCGCCGGCCGCCTGAACCTGGGGCTGGAGGGCGCCTACCTCACGCGCTGGGAAGCCAGCTCGCCGGAGGTCAACGGCGGCGCCTGGATCTCGGCGCTGGGCCAGTACAACGACGTGGTGCCGGTGAACCCGAACGCGGGCCTGTCCAACGCCACACGCGGCCTCAACCACCGCTGGCGGCACACGGCTTCGGTGGGCTGGGCGATGGGGCCTTTCGACGCCACGCTGTCGCAGCGCTACCAGAGCAAGGTGCGTGACCAGAACCTGCCGGCACGCACCGGCGCCGGCACCACCGGCCCGCGCGACGTGGCGGCCTACGAGCAGTACAACCTCACCGGCAACTGGCAGGCCACGAAGAACCTCAAGCTCGGCCTGGCCATCAGCAACCTGCTCGACAAGAACCCGCCGCTGACCAACCACAACGGTTACCTCGGCTACCTCACGAGCAGCGTCGATGTGCTCGGCCGCGCCTACCGCGTCACCGCCGACCTCAAGTTCTGATGCAGCGGCGCAGCATGGTCGTGCTGGCGGGGCTTGCGGCCGCAGGCTGCGCCGGCACGCCGCCAACCCCACCTGTGCCAGCCCCCGAGCGCGCCTGGCCTTACCCCAAGGCCGGCGTGCACCCGGCGCTGCACCTGGTGGGCGACAGCACGATGGCCGACAAGCCGGCGGACCCGCGCGGCCCGCACCCCGAGCGCGGTTGGGGCCAGCTGCTGCGCGGTTTCATGCTGGAGCCGGCGCGCCTTGTCAATCACGCCGCCAACGGCCGCAGCACGCGCCGCTTCGTCGACGAAGGCCGCTGGGCGCACCTGCTCACGCAGCTGAAGCGCGGCGACTTCGTGCTGATCCAGTTCGGCCACAACGACCAGAAGGACGACGACCCGCGGCGCTACGCGCCGGCGCAGACCGACTTCAAGGCCTACCTGCGCAGCTTCATCCACGACGTGCGCACCCAAGGCGCCACGCCGCTGCTGGCCACGCCGGTGTCGCGGCGCAAGTTCGACGCGCAGGGCCGCATCGTCAACACGCTGGGCGAGTGGCCGCAGGCGCTGCGTGACGTGGCGCTGGAGGCCGGCGTGCCACTGATCGACATGAATGTGCTGACTGGGAAGCACCTCGAGACGCTCGGCCCCGACGCGAGCAAGGCGGAGTTCATGTGGCTCGCGCCCGGCCAATGGGCGGCCGTTCCCGAGGGCCGCAAGGACGACACCCATTACGTCGAAAGTGGTGCGCGGGCCACCGCGGCGCTGGCCGCAGGTGCGTTGAAGGCGCAGGTGCCGGGCCTGCGCGACTGGTTCCGCTGACGCCGCCGGCGGCTGCGGGTACAACCGCAGCCACCGTGTCACCTTCATCCGAATTCCGCTTCGGCAAATTCGCCCTGCGGCCCGCCAGCCGTGAGCTGCTGCTGGCCGGCCAGCCGCTGCGCCTCGGCGAGCGTGCCTTCGACATCCTGCTCGCGCTGCTGGAAGCCGCCGGCGAGCCGGTCTCGCGCGAGGCGCTGTTCAACCGCGCCTGGCCCGGCCGTGCCGTGCTCGACGACAACCTGAAGGTGCAGGTGATGGCGCTGCGGCGCGCGCTGGGCGCAGAGGCGGTGGTCACCGTGCCGGGCCGCGGCTACCGGCTGGGCTTGCCGATCGAACCCGCCACCGCCGCCACGGCCGCGCCGGCGGTGGCCGGCGCGGCCACGCTGTTCGGCCGCGAGGCCCTGCTGGATCGCCTGGGCGGCCTGCTGGCGCGGGAAAGGCTCGTGAGCCTCGTCGGGCCGGGCGGCATCGGCAAGACAAGGCTCGCGATGGCCACGCTCGCCGCGCCCGGCCACGCGCGGTTCGCCGACGGCCACGCGCTGGTCGAGCTGGCATCGGTGGCCGACGCGCGCATGCTGCCCTCCACCCTCGCGCGCGCGCTGGCGCTGCCGCATGGGGCGGGCGAAGAGGCCATCGTGGCCGCGCTGCAGCCGCTGCAGCTGCTGCTGGTGCTGGACAACGCCGAGCACCTGCGCGAGGCCGTCGCTTCGCTCGTGGCGGCCGTGCTGGCCGGCGCGCCGCGCGTGGTGGTGCTGGTGACGAGCCAGGAGCCGCTGCAGCTGGCGGCCGAGGTGCTGCTGCGCGTCGACGGCCTGGCCACGCCCCCCGGCAACGACCCCGCCGAGGTGGCGGCCAGCGCCGCCGGCGCGCTGTTCGTGGCGCGTGCGCAGGCGGCCGACAGCGGCTTCGTGCTCGACGCCGCCAACGCGCCCGCCGTGGCCGAGGTCTGCCGCCGGCTCGACGGCATCCCGCTGGCGTTGGAACTGGCGGCGGCGCGGGTGCCGCTGCTTGGCGCGGCCGGCGTGCTGCAGCGGCTGGGCGCGGCGCTGGCCTTGCTCACGCGCGGCGCGCGCGACGCGCCGGCGCGCCAGCAGACGCTGCGGGCCGCGCTGCAGTGGAGCCACGCGCTGCTCGACGCGCCGCAGCAGGCGGTGTTCCGCCGCCTGGCCGTGTGCGCCGGCGGCTTCGACCTCGACAGCGCCGAGCGCGTGGCCGGCTTCGGTGGCCTCGATGGCTGGGCCGTGATCGAACACCTGGAGGCGCTGCTCGCCAAGTCCTTCGTGCAGCGTGTGCCGGCGCCCGGCGCGCACCGCTTCCGGCTGTTGGAGACGGCGCGCCAGTTCGCGCTCGAGCGGCTGGAAGACGCCGGTGAGGCCGCCGCCGCGCGGCGCCGCCATGCCGAGTCGACGCTCGTGGTGTTCGAAGCCGCGAGCGAGCGCCTCAACGCCACGCCGACACTGCCCTGGCTGCAGGCGCTGCAGCCCGAACTGCCCAACCTGCGCGCCGCCCTGGAGTGGGCGCTGGGCCCCGACGGCGACCTCCAGCTCGCGATCCGGCTGTGCGGCGCCAGCGGCGTGTACTGGGCGCTGATGGGGCTGGACGCCGAGTCGGGCCCGATCCTGCGGCGGCTGGCACCGCATGTGAACGAGCAGGTGCCGCTGTTCGACCGTGCGCGCTTCTGGCTCGCGGTGATCCAGCGCAACAGCGACGCCGGCTACGTGCCGGCCGAGCTGCTGCAGGCCGCCGAGCGTGCCGTGGCGCTGGCCCGCGAAGGGGGCTTCTCGCTGCTGCTGTACCGCGCGCTCGGACTGTGGCTGCCGCTGGCGCACCGCATGGGTGTGCGCGCCGACGTGGCGGCCACGGCCGCCGAGATGCGCGCGCTGGAAGGCGTGGACTGGTCGCCGCTGCAACGGCGCGCGCGTCGCGCCACCGAGGCCTTCGAAGCCTTCGTGGCCGGCGACTGGCCCCGTGTGGCCGAGGCGGCGCGGCGCGAGGCCGCGCTGCTGCGTGAAGCCGGCGACCTCTACCGCGCCTGGTTCGCCGCGCACCGCCTGGCCCTGGCCGAGACCGCGCTCGGCAGGCCCGGGAACGCCGTGGTCGCGATGCAGCAGGCGGTGGACGAGATCCGTGCCGCCGGGCTGCTGCGCCATTGCTGGCAGCAGGTGGCCATGCTCACGGTGACGCAGATCGAAGCCGGCGGCGCGCCGGCGGCCAGCGTGCACGAGGTGGTGCGCCTGCTGCGTGGCGCCGGCGCACTGAGCTGGATGGGCAGCCACCTCGCCGAGTGGCTCGTGCAGCAGCGCCATGCCGCCGACGCGGCGCGTTTCATGGGCTGGCTCGTGCAGCGCCGGGCCCAGCGCGGCGAAAGGCCCGACGGCCTGGCCACGCGCTCGATGGAGCGCGCCGAGGCCGGCCTGTTGGCGCTGGCCGCGCCGGCGCAGATCGCGGCCTGGCGCACCGAGGGACAGGCCTGGCTCGACGACGACGCAGCGGCCGCGCTGCTGGCCGCGCCCGCGGCCTGATCAGTGCCGCACCACGGCGCGCTCGCGCCGCAGCGCATCGGCCAGCGCGGTGTCGCCGGCACGGGTGGCGGCCTCGATCAGCGTGAGGTCGATGAGGTCGCGCTGCGCATGGCTGCCGCCGAAGCGGTGCGCCACCGGGCGCACCTGGCGCAGCCGCGCCGCGGCCTCGGCATGGCGGCCGGTGGCGAAGTCGTGGATCGCCTGCGTCACCGGCACGCCCACGTCGTGCAGGAAGCCGCGGTTGTCACCGTCACGCAGCAGCGCCCGCTGCTGCGCCTGCAGCAGCCGTTCGGCGTCGGCCATGCGGTCGGCGCCCACGAAGGCGATCATCGCGTGCAGGTCGTTGAAGGCATAGGTGCTCTCGGTGCTCACCGCCGCCCAGCGATCGGCCAGCGCCTGCCAGCGGCTGCCCACCGGCACGCCACGCAGCTGCAGCCGCCACAGCAGCGCCGAGGCGTCGACCATGTCCAGCACCAGCGGCGAGGCGGCGCCGAGCACACGCTCGTCGAGCAGCGCCAGCACCTCGTCGATGCGGTCCAGGCCCAGCTGGAACAGCGCCAGGTGCCACCAGTTGTGCACGGCGAAGAAGCTGCCCTCGCTCCAGGTGGCGCTGTGGTCCTTGAGCCAGGCCACGCCGTCGGCGCGCCGGTTCTGCATCTCCATCACGTGCGCCACCGCGTGCCAGCCCCAGCCGTCGTGCGGCTCCAGCTCCACGCTGCGGCGGCCGTGGCGTTCGGCCGCGGCGTAGTCGGCGTTCTCTTCCAGGCCGAAGGCCAGCATCGACAGCACCGCATGGTGGCCCGGCATGCCTTCGTGCCAGTGCGACTGCGCACGGGCGATGCGGTCGCGCAGCATGCGCGAATGGCCGGTGAAGAAGTCGATCTGGTGGCCCACCTGCAGTGCCAGCAGGTCGTGCGGGTGGCGGATGCTCAGGTCCTCCAGCACACGGCCGGCCTCGTGCCAGCGGCCCTGTGCCAGGTGGCCGAGCGCGGCCACGTGCTGCGCCTCGCGCGCATCGGCGGGCAGCGCGGCGGCGCGGGCGTGCGCCGCCTGTGCCTCGGGCGTGCCGGCCGGTTCGGTGCCCAGCAGGTTCAGGTAGCCGACGAGCACATGGCCCATCGTCAGTTCGGGTGCGTGTGCGAGCGCTGTCTGCGCCTCGGCCAGCGGGTCGCCGCAGTAACAGCGCAGCAACGCGGTGGCGCGGTCGAAGGCTTCGGTGGCGGCGGCGTTGCTGCCGCTCAGGCGGTGGCCGTGGATGTCGTGGATGCCCATGGTGGTCTCGGTTGAGGGTGTGAGGATGGCACTGTGCGCCGTTTGTGTCCGCTGCGCGTCCGCCGCCGTGCTTCAGGCCGCCAGCGCCTCGCAGCCCGGCGCAGCGCTGTGCTGCTGCACGAACTGCTCGACCTGCGTGGCCACGGCTTCGCTGTCGCCGACCCAGTGGAAGTGGTCGGCACCGTCGAGCAGCACCAGCCGCGCGCCACGCACCGCCTGGGCCAGCCAGCGTGCGGCCTGCTGCGGCACCGTGCGGTCGTCGCGGCGCTGCAGCACCAGCGTCGGGGCGCGCAGGCGGTGCAGGTGCGGGCGCAGGTCCATGGCCTGGAAGGCACGCAGGCTCGCCGCCGTGCCGCGGCGTGTGGCCGCGTTGCGCAGCAGCCGCGCGTACCAGGCCTGGAACGCCGGGTCTTCGGCCATGCTCGGCGCGAACTGCTGCAGGCTCTCGGCGTAACGCCCGGGCTCGGTGAGGCTGGCCAGCCAGCGCTCGAAGGCTTCGGGCCGCAGCGCCCACGGCCAGTCGGGCGCCCAGGCGCCGCGGGCGCTGGTGCCGAAGAGCAGCAGGCCGGCGCAGCGCCCGGGGTGCAGCAGCGCGAAGTACAGCGCCAGCGTCCCACCCACCGAGGTGCCGAAGAGCCAGGCGCGTTGCAGGCCCAGGTGGTCGAGCACGGCCACGATGTCTTCGGCCGTGTGCTGCGCGTCGGGCTGCACCCCAACACGCTCCGACAGGCCGGTGCCGCGGCGGTCGAGCAGCACCACCCGGTGCCGCTGCGCCAGGCGGTCGAGCAGCGCGCGGGCGCGTGGTTCCTCCAGAGCCACCTCCAGGTTGCTGACCATGCCCCAGAGCATGACGAGGGTCTGCGGCCCCTGGCCCCAGCTGATGCAGGCGACCTCGCCGTGGCCGGTGTCCACGTAATGGATCGGCCGCAGCACCTGCCGACGCAGCCGCGCCGCGCCTTCGGCGTAGGCTGCCTCCAGCCGCGCCGACGGGCGCACCCCCAGCTCCTGCCGCAGCAGCCGGGCAGCCTCGTGGAAGGCGCTTTCGTGGCCGGCACCGTCGCCGCGCAGCGAGCAGGCGGCCAGCCGTGCCGCATGGCCGGCCTCGGCGCAGGGGTCGAGTTGCAGCAGGCGTGTGCCGAGCGTGTCGCACAGCGCGGCATCGCGCTGCTGCACGGCCAGCGTGGCGGCGTGCTCCAGTGCACGTTGCAGGCGGGTGAGGTGCTGCCGGCGGCGGGCCTCGAGCCATTCGCCGAAGCCACCAGCCTCGATCTCGAAGCCGGCGAGCAGGCCTTCGCGGCCCACGGCCAGCAGGGTGTCCAGCGGCGCTTCGGCCAGTGTGTGCGCACGCAGCGTGGCCTCGATGGCGCTGCTGGTGTCGTGCAGGTCCACGCTGCAGCCCGGCGCCAACCACAGCGCATCGGCATCCGCCGCGACGAGGCCATGGCCGACGACAGCGTTCAACTCGTGCACCAGGCGGCGCAGGCGGCCGCGGCCGGTGAGCGCATCGGCCTCGGGCCACAGGCGCTCGGCCAGGGCCTGGCGGCCGCAGGGTGCTGCCGCATCGGCCAGCAGCGCCAGCAGCGCGAGACCCCGCTTCAGGCGCACCGGCCTGGGGCTGCCATTCCTGGCGACGCTGGGGTAGCCGTGCAGCTGCAGCTGCACGGCTGGTGGGGGGATGTGGCTCTGCGGCATGGGTTTGTCCTCCGGCACGGAGCCCATGCTCGGTGCCGGGCGCTGCGCTGTCGGTGAGGCCCGGTAAATCGGCGGTAAACCGGCGGTCGGCGGGAGGTCCGAAGGTGTCGGCGTGCGGCGGACGTCCAGCGGACGGCCGCTGGCGAGGCTTGCGCCATGCGCCACGCCCTCCACCTGCTGCTGCTCCTCTCCGGTTTTGGCTCCCTCATGGCCTGCCAGACGCAACCCCTGCGCGCGCCCGCGCCGGCGGCTGCGCTGCCCGAACCCGGTGAGGTGTCGCCGCGCCGCACGCATTGAGCGCGCGCAGCCCTCTGGCGCCGCGGCTGCTACGCGGCGACCCTGCGCCGCTGGGCCCGCTGCAGCGCCTTCTCGAACTCGGCCACCGCAAACACCGCCAGCCCGGCCAGGGCGACCTTGGCCCAGTCGGCCGCCGCCAGCGCCACGGAGCCGAACACCGCCTGCAGCGGCGGCAGGTGCACGAAGGCCAGTTGCAGCAGCGTGCAGGCGCCGATGGTCCACCACACCACCGGGTTGCCACCGAGCCCGGTGCGGCTGAGCGCCGGCGCGAGCACGAAGCGGCTGTTGAGCAGGTACAGCATCTCGGCCATCACCACCACGCTCACCGCCATCGTGCGCGCCTTGTCCACCGCGGTGCCCTGCTGCAGCTCCCACAGGAAGAGGCCGAGTGCGGCGCTCATCATCAGCAGCGAGACCATCAGCACGCGCCAGGCGAAGAAGGCGCTCAACAGCGGCTCTCCGGCGGACCGCGGGCGGCGCTGCATGATGCCGGGTTCGGCTGGCTCGAAGGCCAGCGCAAGGCCCAGCGTGGCCGAGGTCACCATGTTGATCCACAGCACCTGCGCGGGGGTGAGCGGCAGCGTCAGCTCGAACAGGATGGCCGCGATCACCACGAGCGCCTCGCCGCCGTTGGTCGGGAGCATGAAGAGGATGAACTTGCGGATGTTGTCGTACACCGCGCGCCCTTCGCGCACCGCGGCGGCGATGGTGGCGAAGTTGTCGTCGGCCAGCACCACCCCAGCGGCCTCCTTGGCCGCCTCGGTGCCCTTGCGGCCCATGGCCACGCCCACGTCGGCACGCTTGAGCGCCGGTGCGTCGTTGACGCCGTCGCCCGTCATGGCCACCACCTCGCCGTGCGCCTGCAGCGCCTGCACGAGGCGCAGCTTGTGCTCGGGGCTGGCGCGCGCGAACACGTCCACCTCGTGCACCACGCGCCGCAGCGCGGTGTCGTCCATCAGCTCCAGCTCGGCGCCGGTGAGTGCGGGTTTGCCGGCGCCGATGGCCAGCTGCGCGCCGATGGCGCGCGCGGTTTCTGCATGGTCGCCGGTGATCATCTTCACGCGGATGCCGGCGGCCTGGCACTCGGCCACCGCACGCACCGCTTCTTCGCGCGGCGGGTCGGCCATGCCCACCAGCGCCAGCATCGTGTAGCCGCCTTCGACGTCGGCAAAGGCCAGGCCCTCACCCGCCGGCGCCGCACGCTTGCAGGCCAGGCCCAGCAGGCGCAGGCCCCGCGTGGCGATGTCGGTGGCCATGCGGCGCCAGGTGTCGACGTCGAGAGGGCGTTCGCCCTCGGGGCCGAGTTCGGTGCTGCTGATCGCCAGCATCTTCTCCGGCGCGCCCTTCACGAAGATCCAGGGCTGGTCTTCGTCGTCGCGGTGCGCGGTGGCCATGAAGCGGTGCTGTGATTCGAAGGGGATCGAGTCCAGCCGCGGCCAGGCGGCTTCGGCATGTGCGTGCACGAGCCCGGCCTTGCGGCCCAGCACCAGCAGTGCGCCTTCAGTGGGGTCACCGACGACGGACCATTGGCCAGCCTGTTCCGCCAGCCGTGCGTCGTTGCACAGCACGCCCGCGCGCAGCGCCAAGGCGAGCGCCGGGTGGCGGTCGGGATCGACCACGTGCTTGCCGGCGCGGAACTCACCTTCGGGGCTGTAGCCGGCGCCGCCCACGGCCAGGTCCAGCCCGGCGGTGACCACACGCTGCACGGTCATCTCGTTGCGCGTGAGCGTGCCGGTCTTGTCGGAGCAGATCACCGTCACCGAGCCCAGTGCCTCCACGGCGGGCAGCCGGCGCACGATGGCCTGGCGGCGCGCCATGCGCTGCACGCCGAGCGCAAGCGTGATGGTCATGATCGCCGGCAGGCCTTCGGGGATGGCCGCTGCGGCAAGGGCCACCACCATCATGAACATCTCCGCCGCCGGGTGGCCACGCAGCAGCACACCGAACGCGAAGGTGGCGGCGGCCAGCAGCACGATGGCGATGGCCAGCACACGGCCAAAGCGATCGATCTGCCGCAGCAGCGGCGTGCTGGTGGCGGCCACGTCGCCGAGCAGGCGGTCGATGCGGCCGAGCTCGGTGTCCTGGCCGGTGGCCACCACCACGCCGATGGCCTGGCCGTAGGTGACGAGCGTACCGGCGTAGGCCATGCCGCGGCGGTCGCCCAGCGGCGCTGCTTCAACGGCGGTGCCGCCATCCTTCGCGGCCGGCACCGATTCGCCGGTGAGCGCCGACTCGTCGGTGCGCAGTTCCTTGCAGCGCAGCAGGCGCAGGTCGGCCGGCACGCGGTCGCCCGAGGCCAGCAGCACGATGTCACCAGGCACGAGCCCGGCTGCGTCGATCTCTTCACGGCGGCCTTCGCGCAGCACCAGGGCCTGTGGCGCGAGCATGGCGCGGATGGCATCGAGCGCCCGTTCGGCACGGCCCTCCTGCACGAAGCCGATCACGGCGTTGACCACCACCGCGGCCATCAGCACGCCGGTGTCCACCCAGTGGCCGAGCCACGCCGTGACCAGCGCCGCGGCCATCATCACGTACAGCAGCACGTTGTGGAACTGCAGCAGCAGCCGCATCAGCGGGCCACGGTGGGCGGCGGTTGCGAGGCGGTTGGGGCCGTGGCTGGCCAGGCGGCGCGCCGCTTCGGCGCGCGCCAGGCCGGACTCGGGGTTCACGCCCAGCCGGCTGCAGGCGGCGCTGGCCGGCTCGGCATGCCAGGCGGGCGGGGCGGGGGAGGGGCTCGGCACGTTCATGCCGACCATGTACCGGATGACCCCGAGTAGGGGTTTGATCCCGGGCAAGCCGCCAGGCAAGGGCCGCGTTAGGCTCAGCGCCTGTCCACCGCCAGCCGAAGTGCAGCATGAACCTGCCGAGCGACAGCGCCAGCATCGTCGTGGCCACCGATTTCTCGCCGCACGCGCGCCACGCCGCCGACCGCGCGGCACTCTTGGCGCGCGACCGTGCGGCCACGCTGCTGCTGGCACACGTGATGCCCGGCGACACGCTGGTGCAGCTGCGCGAATGGCTGGGCAGCGGCCACGCGGCCGAAGCGCGGCTGAACGACGAGGCACGCACGCAGCTCGACGCGGTGGCCGCCCGGCTGCAGCGGCGCGGCGCGGCCGTGCAGACCCTGCTCGAATCCGGCAACGTGCCCGAGCAACTGCTGCGCGCCGCCGACACGCAGGACGCCGCGCTGGTGGTGCTTGGCCTGCGCGGCACCGGCTTCATGCGCCGCCTGCTGCTGGGCAGCACCGCGCAGCGCCTGATGCGCCGCAGCCAGCGCCCGCTGCTGGTGGTGCGGCAGACACCGCACGAGGCCTACCGCAGCGTGCTGGTGGCGGTGGACTTTTCGCCCTGGTCTGCGGCCGCGTTGCAGGCCGCGCGCTGGGTGGCGCCGCAAGCTGAGCTGACGCTGCTCACGGTCTACGAGGTGCCCTGCGAGAGCAAGCTGCGCATGGCCGGTGTGAGCGACGCCACCTTCGCGCAGTACCGCGAACAGGCGCGTGCCCTGGCCACGCAGCGCCTTTACGCGCTGGCCGGGCAGGCGGGGCTGGAGGCCGGCCGCTGGAAGCCCTGCATCGTGGAGGGCGATGCCGCCTTCACGATCGTCGAGAAGGAGCAGGAGTTCGACTGCGACCTCGTTGCCGTGGGCAAGCACGGCACCGCGGCGGCGGTGGACATGCTGCTGGGCAGTGTCACGCAGCGGCTGCTGGCCGAAGGCAGTGGCGATCTGCTCATCGCCACACGCGCCGAAGGCTGAGGCGCCTCAGTCCGCCGGCGTGCTGAGGCGGCGGATGTCGCCCCAGCCGGCCTTCGGGCTCATGTCCTTGAGGTTCCACTCGCGCTCGTCGAAGGCGCGGCGCGTGGGCTTGTGCTGTGGGTAGCCGAGTGCGTTCTCGACCTCCGAATCGATGATGCGGCCGCGCCCGGCAGCGAGGTCGCGCAGCAGCTGCGCGTCGAGCGCGTCGCGGTCCCAGGGCCGGGCGCCCACGGCTGCTGGCAGCTCGGCCTCCAGCCGTGCGGCCGGGATGGCACGCACATCGGCGGGTAGCTTGTGATCAGCCACCACGCGGATCTGCGCCTTCGCCGGGCTCAGGTTGGCGGTGGGCGGCACGGCACGGCCGGCGGTGTCGGTGGCGATGTTGTCGTGCAGGAAGAGTTCCACGTCGCCCTCGCCACGCAGCGTGAAGAGGGGCGTGTGCGGCAGTGTGTCGGGCCCGTGGCGCAGCACGTTGCCCACCAGCACCACACGCCCGGTCTGGTAGGGCTTGTCGCCCCACTCGCCGGCGTGCAGGTTGTAGTGCACGGCGCGGGTGCCGGGGTTGAAGATCAGGTTGTTGACCATCGCGCCCTGCGCGCCACCTTTGAAGAGCGCGTTGCGCTCGCGGTTGCTGGCGTACACGTTGCGGTAGATCAGGATGCCGCTGGTGTTGTCGTGGATCAGCGAACCCTTGCTGTGTTCGCCCTTCTCGTGCACCGAGTTGGAAAGGCTCTCGTAGATCAGGTTGTGGCTGAACGTGATCTGGTGCGAGGTGCCGGCACGCCACTCCTGCGGCGTGCTGCCGGTGAAACGCGGGCCGCTCGCGGACAGGTTCTCGTCGGTGGCCCAGCTGAAGCTGCAGTGGTCGACGATCACATTCTTCACCGCGCCCACGGTGGAGATGCCGTCCTGGTCGCCGCCGCCCTTCTTGGGGCGCCCGAACTCGCCAGGGCGGAAGCGGATGTGCTGGATCAGCACCTCGCTGGCCGCCACCAGGGTCTCGGCCTTGATCACGCTGATGCCGGGGCTCGGCGCCGTCTGCCCCGCCACGGTCAGGAACGGGTTCTTGATGACGATGTTCTGGCCGGCCATGTCGATGACGCCGCCCACTTCGAACACCACGATGCGCGGGCCCTGCGCCTCCAACGCCTCGCGCAGCGAGCCCGGGCCGCTGGCGGCGAGCGTGGTGACGCGGATGACGCGGCCGCCTTCGCCGCCACGTGTGCCGGCGGCCCAGCCGCGGGCTTCGATCGTGTGCGGGTCCAGCGCCCACACGGGCGCGTTCAGCAACAGCAGGGCGGCGGCCAGCAGGCCGCCCTTCATTGGGCGCATCGGTGTCACTCCATCAGGTCGGCCATGGCCGAGGCTTCGATCAGGGCGCCGCGGTGTTGCACCACGCGCGCGGCGAGCACGTTGCCCGCATGGGCGGCTGCGGCCGGCGTGGCACCGGCCAGCCGCGCAGCGAGGTAGGCGCCGGCAAAGCTGTCGCCGGCCGCGGTGGTGTCCACCACCTGCAGCACCGGCATGGTCTGCACGGCCACCGGTGCTGCGCCGGCGGTACGCACCAAGGTCGGCATCGCGCCGCGCTTGACCACCACCTCGGCGCAGGGCAGGGCCAGCGTGCGCTGCAGCTGCGCTTCGGGCACGGGCTCGGCCCACAAGGCCTGCTCGTCGTCGAGCGTCATCAGCGCCAGCGTGGCCACTTGCGTGGCGGCGCTGAAGGCGGCGCGGGTGGTGGCGAGGTCGGGCCACAGGCGCGGGCGGTAGTTGTTGTCGAAGGCGACGAGGCCGCCTTGCGCGCGCACACGGGCGGCCAGCGCGAGCAGGCGCTCACGTCCCGCCGGCGGCAGGATCGCCAGGCTGATGCCGCTGAAGTACAGCGCGCCGATGCCAGCGGCCGCGTCTTCCAGCGGCGTGCTCGCGGCCTCGAAGTAGGCCCGCGCGGCGGCCTGGTCGCGCCAATAGCTGAAGCGGCGCTCGCCGCGTTCGTCGACCTCGATCAGGTACAGCCCCGGCAGCCGCCCCGGCAGCCGCTGCACAAGGGATAGCCCGATGCCCTCGGCCGCCCAGCGCGACATCATCCCGGCGCTGAGTGCGTCGTCGCCGAGCGCCGTGGCGTAGTCCACCTGCAGCCCGGCGCGGCGGCCCGAGCGCGCGGCGTAGACGGCGGTGTTGAGCGTGTCGCCGCCGAAGGTCTGGCGCATGGTGCCGAAGGCCTGGCCCTGCAGTTCGAGCATGCATTCGCCAAAACACACCAAGCGCGGCGGGCTCGCCATGGATTCCCCTAACTGGGTTTGAAACAACGTTTCGATATTCTATGAATCCTGTACCGAATCCCGAAACCCGGGCTGACCCTGCTCCTTCCTTGCCGATGCCCACGCCGTTCCAGACCCTGCTCATCACCGGCGCCGCCGGCACGCTCGGGCGTGCGCTGGCGGCGCCGCTGCAAGCGCTGGCGCAGCGCTTGCGGCTGTCGGACCGCGCCGAGCCGTTGGCCCGCATCACGCCGCCGGCCGGCGCCGAACTCCGGCCCTGCGAACTGGCCGATGCCGCCGCCGTGAACGCGCTGCTGCAGGGCGTGGACGCCATCGTGCACCTGGGCGGCGTCAGCGTGGAAGGGCCCTTCGAGCCGATCCTGCAGGCCAACATCCGCGGCCTGCACAACCTGTACGAAGCAGCGCGGCGCCAGGGCACCAAGCGCATCGTGTTCGCCAGCAGCAATCACGTCACCGGCTGCTACGAACAGGGGCGGCCCACACACCCGAGCGAACCGCCGCGGCCGGATGGCAACTACGGCCTGTCCAAGCTCTTCGGCGAAGGCATCGCGAGCCTGTACTGGGACCGTTATGGCATCGAGACCGTGTGCCTGCGCATCGGCACCGCCACGCCGGCGCCGCCCGACCGGCGCGGCCTGTCCACCTGGATCAGCCTGCCCGACCTGGCACGCCTGGTCACAGCCTCGCTCACGGCGCCCGGCGTCGGGTTCCTGGTGGCCTACGGCGCCTCGGCCAACACACGCCTGTACTGGAAGACCGAAGAGGCGTGGGCGAAGCTGGGCTACGTGCCCCAGGACAACAGCGAGGCCTATGCGCCGCAGGTCGAGCACCTGCTGCAGCCCGAAGGCCCCATGCGCCGCCTGCAGGGCGGCGCTTTCCTGGGCATGGGCCCGTACGACGACTGAACAAGAACCGCACTTTTCCCGAAGGAGACGACCGACATGAAGCTCAAGACCCTGCTGCTGGCCGCCGCCGCAGCCCTCGCGCTCAACGCCCAGGCCCAGACCATGAAGGCCGCCGACGTGCACCCCGCCGGCTACCCCACCGTGGTGGCGGTGGAGAACATGGGCAAGCGCCTGGACGCCGCCACCCAAGGCCGCATCAAGTTCCAGATGTTCCCCGGCAGCGTGCTGGGCGACGAGAAGTCGATGATCGAGCAGACGCAGGTCGGCGCCATCCAGGTCGCGCGCATCTCGCTCGGGCCGATGGGGCCGGTGGTGCCCGAGGTCAACGTCTTCAACATGCCCTTCGTGTTCCGCAACATCGCGCACATGCGCGCGGTGATCGACGGGCCCATCGGCCAGGAGCTGCTCGACAAGATCAGCGCCAGCCCGGCCAAGCTGGTGGGCCTGGCCTGGATGGACGGCGGCAGCCGCAGCCTCTACACCAAGAAGCCGGTGCGCAAGCCCGAGGACCTGAAGGGCCAGAAGATCCGCATGATGG
>VFQQ010002771.1_pt1 | contig 18604 bp, 19 predicted proteins | sample 3512341 | NCBI WGS metagenome assembly VFQQ01 (sample SAMN10412373, study PRJNA504923) | tailings metagenome | isolation source: Relicate 2 Philex TSF1 revegetated site | place: Philippines: Tuba, Benguet | collected 2017-08-29 | reverse complement strand
GTAAGCGTGAGCAGGCCAAGCATTGTCGCGGAGAGAATCAGACGTAGCGACGCGAAACCAGACACGTTCGTTCCTTTTTCCGGCGCCGCCGGTAATCCTGCGCGCGCCCTTTTTCTTTGTCTTCGGCGGTCCCGCTTGTTACATGAGGCATGGCTACCGAGACCAGTTTGCAGTTTCGCCGGTCTTGGTTAAAGAGGTCTCAACAGCATCCCGGGAACGAGGAAACGATGGCCGGCAAAAAGAAGCCTCTCGTTGTGATCACGCGCAAATTGCCGGATCCTGTCGAGACGCGGATGCGCGAGTTGTTCGACGCCAGGCTGAATGTTGAAGACAAGCCGATGTCGCGCGAGGAGATTGCCGCGGCGTTGCGGGAAGCCGATGTGCTGGTTCCCACCATCACCGATCGCATCGATGCCGAGCTGATCGAGCAGGCCGGGCCGAATTTCAAGCTGATCGCCAGCCTCTCCAATGGCGTGGATCACATCGATGTCGCCGCGGCCTCGAAAAAGGGTATCGCAGTCACCAACACGCCGAATGTGCTGACCGAAGACACCGCCGATATGACAATGGCGCTGATGCTTGCTGTGCCGAGACGGCTCGCCGAAGGTTCCAACGTGCTCGCCGGTGACAGGAAATGGCCCGGCTGGTCGCCCACGTGGATGCTCGTATCGGCACCGCGGTCGCACGCCGCGCCAAGGCTTTCGGGCTCTCGATCCACTACCACAACCGTCATCGCGTCCTGCAAAGCGTAGAGGACGAACTCGAGGCAACCTATTGGGAAAGCCTCGACCAGATGCTGGCCCGCATGGACATCATTTCGGTCAACTGCCCTTCGACGCCGGCCACCTTCCATCTCCTTTCAGCCCGGCGGCTGGCGTTGCTGCAACCCACCGCCTACATCGTCAACACGGCGCGCGGTGACATCATCGACGAGGATGCGCTGATCAAGTTGCTGCAGGATGGCAAGATCGCCGGCGCCGGCCTCGACGTCTACGAGAACGAGCCGGCGCTGAACACCAAGCTGCTCAGGCTCGCCGCAAAGCACAAGGTGGTGCTGCTGCCGCACATGGGGTCGGCGACCCTGGAAGGGCGCATCGATATGGGCGAGAAGGTCATCATCAATATCCGCACCTTCTTCGACGGACATCGTCCACCGGATCGCGTGCTGCCGGCCCGAGCCTGATCGTCGCTTCTGACAGATATCGGGCGGCGCCTCTGCACGTGGGGGCGTGGCGAACCGAACACTGCGATAACGGGCCTATGACAGCGTCTTGCGCATCGTCACCGATGTCGGTCGGTTGTAGCCGGCATGGGCGGTTCGCTCGGTTTCGACAAAGCCCAGACGGCTGAAAGCCGCCTGGTTGCCGGTCAGTTCCACACGCGCCTGCAATTCGAGCACAGGCTTGCCGGCGGCGCGGGCAAGAGCTTCGGTGGCTCGCATCAGCTCGCGTCCGATCTTTCGGCCTTGGAAGCCAGGCTCGACCGCCAGCTTGCCGACATAGAAATGCTGCGCGTGCTCGGCAGCGAAGATGCAGCCGACGATCTGATTGTCCTGCATCGCGAGAAAGCCGGTTTCCGTGCCTGCCTTTTCGCGCAGGCCATCCACCGACAGCCGGTGCGCGGAGGATGGCGGGTCGATCACGCCATCCATGTAGGCGAAGGCGCGCATGATCAGGGTGAGCAGTTCGTCCCAGCGTTCGAAATCAGCGGGCAGTCTGCTCACTGCGATTTCGGTGCTCATACCTGGCTCCGGTAGCGAATGGTGTCGAAACGCGCAGCCAGCCCGTCGTAAAGCAGCAGTCGCCCGACCAGGGGCTCGCCGATTCCGGCTACGAGCTTGATCGTCTCCATTGCCTGCAGGGTGCCGATGACGCCGGTGAGCGCGCCGAGTACGCCGGCAACCGCGCAGGACGGCACCAGGCCAGGCGGCGGTGCTTCAGGGAACAGGTCGCGATATGTCGGGTTCGGGCGTCCGTCCGTCCCGTTTTCAAAGGGTTTCAGGACGGTGATCGAGCCGTCGAAGCGGCCGACGGCGGCATGTACGAGCGGTTTCTTCTCCTCCGCACAGGCATCAGCCAGCGCGTAGCGGGTTTCAAAGTTGTCTGAGCCGTCCACCACGACATCATAGGCGCGAACGATGTCTGCTGCGTTTTCAGCCGTCAGGCGCAAATTGTGCAATTCCACGATGACATGCGGATTGATGCGGGCAATCGCGGCCCTGGCGCTCTCGCCTTTCGATGTTCCAACCGCGCCCGTGTCGTGAATGACCTGGCGCTGAAGATTGGAAAGCGACACGGTATCGTCGTCGACGATACCGAGCGTGCCGATGCCGGCTGCCGCGAGGTATTCCAGCGCCGGCGCACCAAGCCCGCCGGCGCCGAGAACCAGCACGCGGGCTCGTTTCAGCTTTTGCTGGCCAGCTCCGCCGATTTCCGGCAGCACGACATGGCGCGCGTAGCGTTCGAGTTCTTCGTCAGAGAGGGCAGGGGTGTTCATGCGGGCACCATACCGTCCTGCCTGGCGGTTGTCAGGCGTCAGCGGTTGGCACAACGGCGCCGTGGTCGACACTGAGGAATTGCGCGCGACCGCGCAGGCTGGAAAACAGTGCCGCGTCGGTGCCTGTCATGAACGCCTGGCAATTCAGCTCTTCCAGGATCGAAAAAAGCGCCGAGCGCCGACCTGCATCGAGATGCGCCGCGATCTCGTCAAGCAGCAGGATGGGGGTGAGACCGGACATCTCGCCGGTGAGGCGGGCGTGGGAGAGCACCAGTCCGACCAGCAATGCCTTCTGTTCCCCGGTTGAGCAGAGCTCCGCCGGCATTGCCTTCGGGCGGTGCCGCACCAGCAGATCCGACCGATGCGGTCCGTCCAGCGTGCGGCCGGCGGCACGGTCGCGGTCGCGCCCGCTGGCGAGCGCCCGGCGGAACTTCTCCTCCAGCTCGACCGCCGGCATGGTATCGATTTCAGTTTCGAGCTCGCCTGCGAGTGCAATGTCAGCCTGCGGAAAAGGTCCGTCACCCGGCAGTTTCTCGATCATCGCAGACAGCAACCGTACCATTTCGCTGCGGGCGGCTGCGATCGCCACGCCAGTCTCAGCCATCTGCGTCTCGATCGCGTCGAACCAGGCGCTGTCGCGCGTGCCCTCGGCAAGCAGGCGGTTGCGGCCGCGCATGGCCTTTTCGTAGTCCAGCGCTCGCTGGCCGTGGCTGCCGTCGATCGCGAGCACCAGCCGGTCCAGGAAGCGCCTGCGATCGCCGGCGGGGCCTGTAAACAACGCGTCCATCGCCGGTGTCAGCCAGACGACGCGCAACCATTCCAGCATGTCTTCGGCCGAACGTGCCGCCGCGCCATTGATACGCACGCGCCGACCGCCTTCGCCGGGGGCGTCACCACCTGCAACGCCGGTACCGATCTCGGCCTCTCCGGAAGGGCCGTCGAGACGGACATGCAGCGCGAAACCACCGTCGCTCCCTTCGCGGGCGACGTCGCCGTAGGGCGCTCGGCGCAGGCCGCGCCCCGGAGTGAAAAGCGAAATTGCCTCGAGCAGGTTTGTCTTGCCCGCACCGTTGTCGCCGGTGAAGACAACGGCGCCCGGTTTCAGGTCAAGTGACAGCGCTGCATAGTTGCGGAAATTGGTGAGGGCGAGCCGGGTGAGGTGGGTCTGCGCGCCGACTGCGCTTTCCCGGCTCGGTTCGTTTGTCATGGGATCAAGGCGATGCGCGCGACTAAACGCGCATTGGCATCAGCACGTAGAGCGCGTTCTCGTCGCTGGTGTCGTGGATCAGGGTAGGGGAACCGGCATCCGCCAGCATGAACCTCGCCTCGCCGCCGCTGAGCTGAGCGGCAACATCGAGCAGGTAGCGCGCGTTGAAGCCGATCTCGATCGGATCGGCGGCATAGTCGGCCGCCAATTCTTCCGTCGCGCTGCCGGAATCGGGATTGTTGACCGCAAGCGTGACCTGGCCATCGGAGATCGATAGCTTCACCGCACGTCCTCGTTCCGAAGAGATGGTGGAAACGCGGTCAACCGCGGCCGCGAAACTCTGGCGATCAATGACCAGTTTCTTGTCATTGCCCGTCGGAATGACCCGCTGGTAGTCGGGGAAGGTGCCGTCGATCAGCTTGGATGTAAGAACCACGCTGCCGATGGTGAGGCGGATCTTGGTGTCGGAAAGCTCGGTGGTTACCGCGACATCCGGATCGTCAACCAGCTTCTGCAACTCGCTGACGGTCTTTCGTGGGATGATGATGCCCGGCATGCCCTCCGAGCCCGCCGGTGCATCCATCTCGGCGCGCGCAAGGCGATGACCGTCGGTCGCCACCGAACGCAGCTTGAGCTTGCCGCCCACCTCGTGGGTGTGCAGGAAAATGCCGTTGAGGTAGTAGCGGGTCTCTTCGGTCGAGATCGCGAACTGGGTCTTGTCGATCAGGCGTTTGAGAGCGGTCGCTTCAAGCCGGAAGATATGGGAGAAGGTGCCGGCCGACAGTTCCGGGAAGTCGGATTGCGGCAGGCACTGCAGCCGGAAGCTGGATCGGCCGGAGATGACGGTCATCGCATTGCCGTCCTCGTCCGTCTTCAGCATCACCTCGGCGCCATCCGGGAGCTTTCGCACGATGTCGTAGAGCAGGTGCGCCGGCACGGTGGTGGCGCCCGACTGTTCCACCTTGGCGGGGGCGGCTTCGGTCACTTCCAGATCAAGGTCAGTGGCCTTCATCTCCAGGCTGCCACCCTCGGCCATCAACAGCACATTGGACAGGATCGGGATGGTGTTCCGGCGCTCGACCACGCGGTGGACGTGGTTGAGGGATTTCAGGAGATTGGACCGTTCGAGGATAACACGCATGACGATGAAGGCTCGCTTGAATGACTTTCGAGGTTCCGTGACACGGCGCCCCGCGAAAGGTCTGAACACATTCAGATTCTAGCCAAGCTGACAGGAAAAACCCCTTGAACGCAAGCCCGCGGAACCGGCAGCGAGCGGTTCCGCGGGCTTTGTCGGGGATAACGGCGGGTGCGGGCGGGTTCGTTGCCGCCCGGCTCGTCAAGCCTGGTCGTTAATCAGCCGGCGGAGCAGTTCGAGCTCCTGCGCCAGCGTGTTGTCGGCGCCCGACAGATCCTCGATCTTGCGGACGGCGTGGAGAACTGTGGTGTGGTCGCGGCCGCCGAACCTGCGACCGATTTCCGGCAGCGAGCGCGGAGTCAGCACCTTGGAAAGATACATCGCCACCTGCCGCGGCTTTACGATGGTGCGGGTACGCCTGTTCGAGAGCAGTTCCGTCTTCGAGACATTGTAGTGGCGTGCCACGATGCGCTGGATATCCTCGATGCGCACGCGCTTCGGTTCGCCGGTGCGATAGATATGACCGAGGATCTCGTCGATGCGGTCGATCGTGATCTGGGGCTCGAACGACTGCCGGAAAAGCAGCTGGTTGAAAGCGCCTTCCAGCTCGCGGCCGGAGCCGGTCACAGTGCGGGCGACATGGTCGAGGATATCGTCGGCGATGTCGAGCGAGGTGTCGTCCTGCTTGGCAGTGGTCAGACGCTGCTTCAGCATGGCGAGACGCATGCTGTAGTCAGGTGCAGCCATCTCGAGCGCGACGCCGCCATTGAGACGCGAGCGGACGCGCGGCTCCAGCGACTCCAGTTCGGACGGCGGCCGGTCAGCGGCAACCACCACCTGCTTGGCGCTGTCGAGCAGCATGTTGATCAGGTGGCAGAACTCGTGCTGGATCGACTTGCCCTGCAGGAACTGCATGTCGTCGATGATCAGCAGGTCGATGTCGCGCAGCTGTTCCTTCAGGGTGAGCGCGTTGTTGTCGCGGATCGCGGTGGCGAAGCGCCACATGAAATACTCAGCGGTCAGATAGACGACGCGCGACTTCGGATTGTGGCGCAGCGATTCCGCTGCGATCGCCTGCAGGAGATGCGTTTTGCCCAGTCCCACGGTAGCGTGGAGGAACAAGGGATTGAAGCGCACCGCGCTTGAAGCGGATTCGGCAACGGCACGCGCTGCCGCGAAAGCCACGCGGTTCGACGGGCCTTCGACGAACGAGCCGAAGGTGTAGCGCGGGTCGAGTGGCGAACCGAGCACATTCTGGCGGAAATCCGGCTCGGCTGCTGCGCCGCGGGCCAGGGGAGCACGCTCCTGCTTGCCGGCGCCCAACGTGGTGCCGGAGGACAGCGTGGTCTGCGCCTGTTTGGCGACCTTGCGCAGCGGGGCAGCCTCCAGATCAGGGGCGGCATGGCGCGTGGCACTGCGAACGACCACCTCAACCTTGAGGATACCGGTTTCTTCCTGCTTCCACAGCTCGGTGATGACGTCGAGATAGTGACCGTTGATCCACGAGCGCAGGAAAGCGGTCGGCACCGACATGCGGGCGACGCCCTTGGAGAGCTCCACAAGCTTCATGCGACCGAACCAGCTGGAATAGACCTCGCTGCCGAGGCGCGCCTTCAGCTGTGCCCTGATACGCTCGAAACGTTGTTCAGCCTCGTTGCTTGCAGCCATAGCGCCTTCTCCGACGATGTCCCCGGAAAAAGGAAAGCTGCCGCCGAGCTCCCTGTTTGTGCCACTCTGTATCATTCAGATCCTCGTTACTTTGTCTGACTTGTACCGGTGGGCCGATCTTCGCGGCCTTCTCGCGGTCTGGTACCTCCCAAGCTTCCAGCCGCCGCTGGCTGGAAACATGGTCTAGCGCATGGAAGGGTAAACAACCCCCATCGATGCAACCCGAAGCGACAAAGACAAAACGAACCCACCCGGCAAAAAATGCCAGCTACGTCCGACCTGCCATGCCCTGTTAACCCCGGTCCCCACTACGCATCGAAAGGACAGACCTAGCCTTTCGCGGAATTGCTCCCGCGTTGCAGATTTTGCCTGTTTTTGGGCTAGGTCGAGAGCCTAACGGCCCGCCCCTCTCGATGACCAGACATTACAGAAATCGCTGTGGAAAGGGCAAGGCCGCGTCTAACGGATTTTTAACGAATCTGGCAACCACCGAGGGGCTTTTTGGTCCCCTTACGCGCGCCTCCCGAGGCAAAGTTCTTGTGATTCAAACCCTTTTCCGGCGAATATGAAAAAGGGTAGCTGGCGCGAAATAATTTTTAAAAAATCGCTTGACATTGAGTTCTTCCCGAAGCCCGGCTGGCGATGTGAACAAGCTGTGGACAATCCCGCGTCCGCCTTTGCTAACCTGCTGAAGTTAAAAGGTTATTTATGCCGTCCGGGATTCAGTCGTGGTTTCGTGGCCGCGTCCTGAACAAAGATGCCGGCAAAGTTCTCGACATGTTCGATAACTGCCGTAGCGGCAGTTGTTGAACGTTCATTTCAAGTCCTTGCCGGCAAACGAAAAAACCCGACGCGTGAGCGCCGGGTTCTCAGAATTTCGTGATGCCTTGTGGCTTAGGCCGACAGCGTCTTCAGGCGCTGGGCAAGGCGCGAGACCTTGCGGGAAGCCGTGTTCTTGTGCAGCACGCCCTTGGTGGCGGCGCGCATCAGTTCCGGCTGGGCATCCTTGAAGGCGGCCTCGGCGGCAACCTTGTCGCCAGCTGCCAGCGCTTCTTCCATCTTCCGCACATAGGTGCGCACGCGCGAACGGCGGTTCTTGTTCACTGCCGCACGGCGGGCGATCTTGCGCGTAGCCTTCTTGGCCGACGAGGTATTGGCCATACTGCCTCTCTTCTATCTCTGTGGTAAGCGTTTGCGGCGTGCCGCAGGGCGCAAAAAACAATGGGCAGCCATAGGGCCGCCTCAGTCGTGGCGGCTTATAGTTCAGCTTTTCCGACGCGTCAACGTCGTTGGCGTGTATTTTCCGTGCACTGGCGGCCTCAACGGTTGCTGAAGTTGGCTTTTCTCTTCTCTGCGAAAGCGGCCATGCCTTCCTTTTGGTCATCGAGCGCAAACATCGAGTGGAAAACACGCCGTTCGAATCGCAGGCCTTCGGCAAGCGTCGTCTCGTAGGAGCGGTTCACGGCTTCCTTGGCCATCATGACGGCCGGCAGGGAGAAGTCGGCGATCTTTGTTGCGGCCTTCAGCGCCTCGTCGAGGAGTTCAGCCACAGGCACGATACGCGAGACGAGACCGCAGCGCTCCGCTTCCGCAGCGTCCATCATGCGTCCCGTCAGCACCATGTCCATGGCTTTGGACTTGCCGACAAAGCGTGTCAGCCTCTGCGACCCACCCATGCCGGGCATGACGCCCAGCGTGATTTCGGGCTGGCCGAACTTGGCATTGTCGGCGGCGATGATGAAATCGCACATCATCGCCAGCTCACAGCCGCCGCCCAGCGCATAACCGGCCACTGCCGCGATCACCGGCTTGCGGGCGCGGGTGAGCTCCTCCCAGCCGACGAAGAAGTCCTGCATGAAGGCCTCGACATAGGTCTTGGTCTGCATCTCCTTGATGTCGGCGCCGGCGGCGAAGGCCTTTTCGGATCCGGTAATCACCATTGCCCCGACGTTGGCGTCAGCTTCGAAGGCTTTCACCGCCTCGAGGATGTCGGCGAGTACCTGTGAATTCAGCGCATTCAGCGCCTTGGGCCGGTTCAGCGTGATCAGCCCGACCTTGCCGCGGGTTTCGGCGATGATGGTTTCAAAGGCCATGGCTGGGTCTCCTCATTGCGGTGAGACCCGTCTAACCTACTCCTGGCAGGAGCGGCAATAGAACGTGGAGCGGCCGCTTTGAACGATCCGTTCGATATGCCCGCCACAGCCCGGCTTGGAGCAGGCCTCTCCCTCACGGTCATAAACGGCGAAGGAGTGCTGGAAATAGCCCAGCGAGCCGTCCGCATGCACATAGTCTTTCAGAGAAGAGCCTCCGGCTGCGATCGCGTCGGCGATCACCGAACGCACCGCCACGGCCAGCTTTTCACTTTGCTCTCGAGCCTTCCTGCCGCTTCCGGAAATCGTGCCGGCCGCACGCGTCGGCAAAAGGCCGGCACGCCACAGCGCTTCCGAGACATAGATATTGCCGAGGCCGGCAATCAGTCGCTGATCGAGTAACGCCGCCTTGAGCGGCGTCTTGCGGCCCTCGAAGAGGGAGGCAAGCAGCGGGCCGTCCAGAGCATTGCCTGTCGGTTCGATGCCGAGATCCTTGAGCATGGGGTGCTCGCCGGCCGCGCCTTCACCGAACAGCATGAAGCCGAAGCGACGTGGGTCATTGAAAACGACACGCGCCTCGCCCCCGAGCGCCGGCTCGAGATGGAATACGACATGGTCGTGCGCTTCAGCTTTCGAACGCTCATGGTGAAAGTCACCCGGCATATCGGTGCCATTGGCCTGTTCGATGCGAAAGGAGCCGGACATGCCGAGATGGCAGATCAGCAATGGCCCGTCATCCAGGTGCATGGTCAGATATTTGGCGCGTCGGCCAAGCGCGGTGATACGTCTGCCCTGGAGACGTTCGACGAAGCGTTCCGGGAAAGGAAAGCGCAGATCAGGGCGGCGCGCCTCCACGGCCGTGATGCTGGCACCTTCCATGACCGGTTGCAGCCCGCGCCGCACGGTTTCAACTTCTGGCAATTCAGGCACGGTCACCAAGCTCAGCGAGGAACGACGTGCCATGGCGCCCAGTCGCCAGGCCGAGATGTTCGGCCACGGTTTCACCGATGTCGGCAAAAGTTGGTCTGAGTCCGATGTCGCCGCCTTTAAGGCCCGGGGCCATGCCGATCACTGGAATTCGCTCACGTGTGTGGTCTGTGCCCCGCCAGGTCGGGTCGTTGCCGTGGTCGGCGGTCAAGATGAAGAGATCGCCAGTCCGCAGTTTTGCCAGGGCTTCGGGGATGCGCTTGTCGAAAGCTTCGAGCGCCGCTGCATAGCCGGCGACGTCACGGCGATGACCGAAATCGGTATCGAAGTCGACGAAATTGGCGAAGACGAAATCACCGTCGCGCGCATCGTCGATCGCGGTGAGCGCCTTGTCGAACATCGCCATGTTGCCCGGCGCTTTCCGCACCTCCGAAATGCCGCGATGGGCAAAGATGTCGCCGATCTTGCCGACGGCGATGACGCGGCTGCCGCGCGCCGTCAGTCGGTCGAGAAGTGTCGGCTCGGGCGGGGGGACGGAAAAATCGCGGCGGTTGGGTGTGCGGCTGAAGGTTGCAGCGGTTTCGCCGATAAAGGGACGTGCGATGACCCGGCCAATGTTCAACGGATCGACAAGTCGCCGCACGGTCTTGCAGAAATCATACAGCCTTTCGAGGCCGAAATGGTCTTCGTGCGCGGCGATCTGCAGCACGGAATCCACCGACGTGTAGCAGATCGGCATACCGGTGCGGATGTGTTCAACGCCGAACTCTTCGATCACGCCGGTACCCGATGCGTGGCGATTGGCGAGGATACCCGGCACCTTGCCTTCATGGATCATCGCTTCGGTGAGCGAGGCGGGAAAGGCCGGGATGGTATCGGGGAAATAGCCCCAGTCGAAACGAACCGGCAGAGCAGCGATCTCCCAATGACCGGAGGGCGTGTCCTTGCCGCTGGAAACCTCTTGCGCTGCGCCGTGGAAATTACCCTGTCCGGCAGGGGCGTCGGGAAACACAAAACCCGTTGCCGTCCTGGCGGCGCGACCGAGGCCGAGTGCCGCCATGTTGGGCACGGCGAGCGGTCCGTTGCGGAGACCGTCACGGTCCGCCTTTCCCGTGGCGCAGGCTTCGGCAATGTGACCAAACGTGTCAGAGCCTGCGTCGCCGTATTTGTCGGCGTCGGCTGCGCCGCCGATACCGAAGGAATCCAGAACGAAGATGAAAGCGCGCGCCATTCGAGCCTGTCGGTTTGTTTGTCGGCCAAGACATAGGATCGCGCAACGGCGTTGGCAATTCGGAAACCAAACGGCAACGGCTTGCGTCGATAATGGAGGCAAGCAACTTCTCCGCAAAGCCGCGTCCGAATTGCACAAGAGGATCAATCCTGGGCCGATGCTGCGTCGTTTTCGTCTCCTGCGCCGTTTGAAGGTCCTGGCCATCGCGGCGGCACTGACCACCGCCATTTCGCCCGCGCACGCCGATTGGCGCGACGACATCGGCACATTCAGGATAGGGGTCGTCGCGGAACCAGGCGCTGGCAACACGGTGCCTGGTCTTTCAGCCTTGACGCGGGCCTATTCCATGGCGCTCGGCATGAAGGTCGAGTTCCTGGTCGCACCGGACTACGCGACGCTGATCGACGCGCAGGCGGCCGGCCGTGTCGAATACGCAATCTATTCTGCACTGGCCTATGCGGCGGCGTCCGAGCGCTGCGGCTGCGTCGAGCCGCTTGTCGCGCCGACGGATGACGACGGGGCGACCGGCATCCGTTCGATCCTGATCACCCGGGACGGAAAGGTCCCCGCACCACAGGCGATGGCCGCGCATCGTATCGCGGTGGGACCGGCAGAAAGCATTGCGGGCTGGCTGCTGCCTCTGGCGGAACTGGCGTCGGCCCAGATTTCCTTTTCGCAGGCGAGCCCGTTTCTGGAGCGCGCGCCCTCGGCCTCTGCTGCCGAGGCGATGCTGGTCGAGAACAAGGCCGATGCCATCTTCGGCTGGACACCGTCTGGTTCCGGCAGCGATGCGGCGGCCGGTGGCACGACCGCAAGATTGACGGAGGCGGGTCTGCCTGCGGGTTCGCTTCAGGTGATCTGGCAATCGGGTCTGCTGCGCTATGGACCGCACGCTGTGTTGAAAAACCTCGATCCGGAAGCCAAGCGGCGTCTTTTGGTCTTCCTGACCAATCTCAAGGGACAGACGCCGGAAACATACGGCCTGCTGGAGCCCAGACACTCCGGCGGGTTCGCTGCCGTCAGCCACCGTGACTACGCAGTGGCTGAAACAATCCTGCGCGAGGTTGTCGAGCCGGTACCGGAACCTGATCGAGCGAACGACGAACCTGCCCGTTAGCAGTCCGTGCAATCGAGTTTTGATACGGTGCGTGGCCGCAGCAGATAGCTCTCGCCCATCGCGATGCTCTTGAAGGTGTTGAGCAGTCCAAGCTGCTCACCCCCTGCCGACCAGATGATCAGCGGTTTGTAGTCGAGGTTGCTGTCCACCTTGACCAGGAATGTATCCTTGATAGCGAGCGCGGAAGGAATTGTGACTTCTGTTCCCACCGCAAGACCTTGGCTGAAAGTATCGGCGTCCAGCTTGCGCGACCATGCAACCTTGGCTTTTGGTGTAGGATCCGAGGTCAGCTGCAGGCCGGTGATCGTGATTGTCGGTTTGGAGCGAGCATAGGGCAGCAGCGTCGTCTTGCCGATATCCATCACGCTTTGGATATCGCTCTTGGTGATGGAACTCGCTGGATTCTGCGCGATCAGATCAGCCACCATGCTGCCGAGGCGACTTACCTTCTTGTTGGTTTCGATCGCTTGCGACGCCTCCAGGGTCAGGAAGTACATCATGAGCAGAATGGGAGCCAGGAAGGCGAATTCGACCGCTGCTACGCCGCGATTGTCCCTGCCGAGTCTCTTCGCGGCGGCCGTGAGCCTTGCAACCGTCGACCATTTCGGCATTTGAAGCTGCATTTCGGTTCCTTCGCGAGGGTACCCGGTCACTTGCCAAAAGGTTCGTTCGACCAGGTATTGGTTGCAAAATGCAGGGTGGAGCCGTCCTTCAGGTTGGCCATCGATTTTTTCAGCAGGTCGGTGAACACCGGCCATTTGTAGAAGACGCGCAGCATGTTGATCGTTTGTTCGCCGCCAGGTTCGGCGACGAACTGCTTGGAATCCACATTGGCCCCGTCCATGAGCACGATGTCGCCATTGGCGATCTGGTAGGAATGATCCGCTGCATCCTTGTACGATGCGTAGTTACGCAGATCGATCTTCAGGCGGTTGGTACAGTCGTTGACCGTCAGCACGTTGAGCCGGTCGCAAATCTTCGTCTTCAGGGACTCGACGGTGACGGCATTCGCCTTCAGCTGGCCGGTCCGCAACTGGCGAGCGAGATCGTCGGTGGCATTTGTCAGCACTTCCTGGCCGGCAAAGGAAAGGCAGCTCTCGAGGATCGCGAAGACAAGCAGCGCGAAGGGGATGGCGAGAGCTGCGAATTCGATGGCCGTGCTGCCACGACGGTCGCGTGCGAAACGGGCAAGAAAGCCAACACGCCGCGTCGCGCGCGCCTTATCGCGTTTGTCTTCCTGCCCCATACGCCTGGAACCCTCAAGCCGAACCCGCCGGAAGCCTAGACCAAACCTGTTGAAGGCCCGTTTTGCAGATCCATAAAGTAGCGGATGAAGTCTTTACCCGAGCTTAACCAGACGGAGCACCGAACGTCTTCGAAGCCGCTTATTGGCCGGCGTTCATTTCTGTCTCGGAAACCTTCTCGGCTTCGGTCTTGGTCGCGCTCTCGCAGTAGGGCGTGCACGACATCGTCTGGACCTGCGAGCGTCGATAGATACGGACCGAGCTGACGGCCTGGCGAACGACTGTGACCTGCTCGTCCAGGATAGGGCTGCCTTGACTGTCGAGAGCCACGATGTTGGTGACGCCGAAACCCTTGCCGGTCAGCACGATTGTGGAGGCATCCTGTACGGCAGCATCGGCGATGGCCGAATTGCCGATGACCACGGTGTCGGCAGCCCGTGGCAGTTTCACGATCCTGGCCTGGTTCATGGTAACCTCGATACCGACCTCGGCCCAGGCGGGCGAGGCAATCGTGGCGGCGATGGCCATGGTCACGATCAGCGGTTTCGACAGGGACATCTCGGTCTCCGGCACGGTAAAAATCGAAAGGAAGATGAACGAGATTGGTGAACCAAGGGTTAAATGCCCCTGGCTGCTGGTGGCAAAACGGCGCGATGGACCTGGCCGGCAGGCAGTATACGTGGCTTTTGTGTGGTTCGGCTCATCTATCCTTAACTGAGTTGGACTAGAGTCTTCCCATCGCTGTTCATTCCATGGCAGGCCATGCTTGTAGCACTGATCTTTGTCGTCTTTCCTTTCTGCATGCTGTTCGCGGCGGTTTCAGACATGCTGTCGATGACGATCGCCAACCGTGTGTCGGTGGTTCTGACTGTGACCTTCATGGCAGTGGCACCGTTCACCGGCATGGATTGGGCTGCTTACGGTCTGCATCTGGCAACCGGCATGCTGGTCCTGTGCGTTACTTTCGGCCTGTTTGCCATCGGTGGCATGGGCGGGGGCGATGCCAAGCTACTGGCTGCAACCTCCATCTGGATGGGCTTCAACATGAACCTTCTCCAGTATCTGGTGTTTGCATCCCTCATCGGCGGCGCATTGACGCTCGCCATTCTCGTCTACCGGAAATCGCCGCTGGCATTGCTTACCAGCCACAATGCGTTCCTTCGCCATTTCGCCGACGAAAAGGTGGGCGTGCCTTACGGAATTGCACTGGGCCTTGGCGGTTTGCTTGCTTTTCCGGAATCTCCGCTGGTGCTGTGGGCCCTGGCGAAGCTCTCGGTCTAGTTGCAAGCCGTGTCGATAACGGAAGTTTTTGGTTGTACTGTCCTTGCGGGTGTCTGCGCGACCGTTGGAAACCGATTCCTCTAGATCGTCGAATTAGAACTCCATTAACCATAATTTGACGATTTTGGACGCACAGTCCGACCTGGCTAAGGTGGTTTGTCAGGGTGGATTGGGGCGATGCCGGCATCCCGGTTGATTATTTTGAGCGTGGCCGTCGCTGCTGCAGGCGGCGCGGGCTATGTCGCAAAGAACATGGCTGTACCGCAGGCGCCTCAGATCGTTGAGGCTGGTCCGCAGCAACCGGCAATCGCATTGGAAGATGTGCTGGTTCTCAGCGCCGATGTCTCGATGGGGAGCCCGCTGGAATCCAGCATCAAATGGGAATCCTGGCCGGCCGACGGCGTGAACCCCAACTTCATCACCCGCGCCAGCGACCCCGAAGCCGCTGAAAAGCTCAAGAGCTCCGTCGCGCGCGTTGCCATGTATACCGGTGAACCGGTCCGCCGCTCCAAACTCATCGGTGAGGGGCAGAGTTTCATGTCCTCCATACTGCCGTCCGGCACCCGGGCCGTTGCAACGGCGATTGCCGCGGATACGTCTGCCGGCGGTTTTATTCTGCCGAACGATTTCGTCGACGTCATCATGACGCGCAAGGCCGATCCGGCGAACAGCGGTGGTGGTTTCACGACGGAAACCATTCTGAAGAACATCCGGGTCCTGGCGATCGACCAGACCATCCAGGAAGACGAAGAAGGCAAGAAGACCCGCGTTGGCCAGACGGCGACGCTGGAACTCACGCCCCAGCAGGCCGAGATCATCACCGTGGCGCAGCAGATGGCCGATCGGCTGACGCTGGCGCTGCGCTCGATCAAGGACACCCAAGAGAAGAACGTGAGCGAAGCCGACTACCTCGTCTCGGGCAACGGACGGCGCGGCACGGTGCGTCTCATCAAATCCGGCGAAGTTTCCGAGGTGGGGGCAAGGAAATGAAGGTCATGTCCCGGTTCGCCACCACCCTTGCCGTCGGTCTCCTCTTGCTCGGGACCGGTCTGGCGAGCACCATTGAAGCGCAGGCTGCGAGCGGCAAGGCGCGTGTCGGCAATACAGCTGCCAGCCAGCGCGTCAAGCTGGGTCTCAACAAGTCGATCGTCATCGATCTGCCGAACGACGCCTATGACATCCTCGTCGCCAATCCAACGGTGGCTGACGCCGTGACGCGCACGTCGCGCCGCATCTATCTGTTCGGCAAGGCAGTCGGCGAAACCAACATCTTCGTCTTCGGCCCCAACGGCGAGCAGATCGTGAGCCTTGATCTCGCAGTCGAGCGCGACGTCGCGGGGCTTGAGGAATACCTCAAACGCTTCATTCCAAATTCGAGCATCAAGGTCGAACTTCTCAACGACAACGTCGTCCTGACAGGCACCGTCGACACGCCGCTCGATTCCAAGCGTGCCGTCGATCTCGCCACTATCTTCGTGACAGGCGGTGAAGCGACAACCGGCCAATATTCGCAAACCGCGGTGGGCGGCTCCCGTGATGGCGGGGTGGACATCAACAACCCCGACCAGACCCGCCAGAAGAGCCAGATCGTGAACCTGCTCCAGATCATGGGCGACGATCAGGTAACGCTGAAAGTGACTGTGGCGGAGGTAAGCCGATCGGTCATGAAGCAGCTCGGCGTCAACATGGTCGGCAATGGCGGCTCGAATGGCATCAGCTGGAGCTCCCTGAGCTCGCCGCCCTATGGCTTGGGCAAACCGCTCTCTCAATTCTCGACCGCAGCAATCGGCAACAATTCGCTGAAAGCATACATCAATGCCATGGAGCAGTCCGGTGTGATGAAAACACTGGCAGAGCCGACGCTGACGGCGGTCTCGGGGGAGAAAGCCACATTCAAGGTCGGTGGTGAGTTCAATATGGTGAAGGAACGCACCGGTGAGGAGGACAAAGGCGTAAAATACACGTTCGAGCGCCTTGAATACGGAATCGGGCTCGAATTCCAGCCGGTTGTGCTTTCCGCGGGGCGGATAAGCTTGAAGGTTCGGACGTCCGTTTCCGAGCCGACGACCGAAGGTACGGCAACCCTGGAGGGCCTGAGGGATCTTCCAGGCATGAGCATTCTGTCGATACGCAAGCGTTTGGCCGACACGACCATCGAATTGCCCTCCGGCGGCTCGATGATGATCGCCGGGCTGGTCCGAGACGACATCCGTCAGGCTGTCAGCGGCCTGCCTGGTCTCGGCAAGATTCCGGTTCTGGGCGCCTTGTTCCGTAGCCGCGACTTCGTGCGCAACGAGACAGAGCTCGTTGTGATCGTCACCCCCTATCTTGCCCGTCCGACTGCGCGCAACGACCTTGCAAAGCCCGACGACAATTTCAATGCAGCCAGCGATGGAGCTGGCATGTTCCTCGGTCGCATCAACCGAGTTTACGGCACCATGCAGACCGATAAACCCGCCGGCCGATATCACGGCGTCATCGGCTTCATCTACAAGTAAGCGGGGAATGGATATGTCTTATTCGGTAAGCAACAGGGTCCCGCAGCCGGCGCTGAAGGGTCGAGGCACGAGGATGTTTGTGCCTGCGATGGCGCTCGCAGTAGCACTGCTCGGCGGCTGCGCCAACCGCGACAGCGTTACAGTGGGCGCCATCCCGGACGATTATCGTACCAATCACCCGATCATGATTTCGCAGCAGGACAAGACGCTGGATATCCCGGTCGGAGCGAGTGACCGTGGCATGACGCGAGCACAAAGCGAGTCGCTGCTTGGCTTTCTCGAGGGCTATGACCGCGCTGCCGCTTCAGTGCTGACCATTTCAGTACCTTCGGGCTCAGCCAATGAGATTGCTGCTCAATCCACGGCCCGTGGTCTCGCAAAGGTCGCCTCCACCAACGGGATTCGTCGCGACCGTATTGCATTCATCTCCTATGATGCTGGTGCGGGAGATATAGCGGCGCCGGTGCGCGTGACTTATTCTGCCATGCGAGCCCATACCGACAAATGCGGTCGCTGGTCGGCGGACATCGGCGATACGACCGAGAACAAGCACTACACCAACTTCGGCTGCTCCTATCAGAACAACCTCGCTGCCCAGATCGCCAATCCGAACGATCTGCTGGGACCGCGTCGGCAGACGCCGGTCGACGCGACGCGACGCGGAGTGGTCATCGACGGGTACCGGAAGGCGCCATTCTACACGCCGGCGCCGCGCACAGAAGTCGAATATTGACGGTCGGAGATCAAAGGGCAAAAGCATGACCAATCTCGCCTACGATCCTTCGGCGGAAGACGGCGATGTCTCGCACCAGGACATCGCTGCAATGCAGTCGTTGCGGCCTGTTCCACGTATTTCCATCCAGGCCTTCTGCGAGACTGAAGGTGTCGCCAACCCGATCGAGCGCGCGGGCATGGACCGGCGCATGGCCAAGGCCCATCTGAAAGTTCACATGGGCGGCATTCCGACGGCGGTCGACTTCTACCATTCCGCTCCGACACCCAATCTGATCGTGCTGGAGACGCGGGCCGAGCCGAAGGAGATGCTCGAGCAGCTCGGACAGCTCGCCGAATATTGCGACCCTTCGTCGAAGGTGGTGGTGATCGGACACTACAACGATGTCGGCCTCTATCGCGAACTGATCCGTTCCGGCATTTCGGAATATGTGGTCGCCCCCGTTTCGATGGCCGATATCGTCGCTGTCGTCACCTCGATCTTTGTCGATCCGGAAGCGGAGCCGATTGGCCGCTCGGTGGCCTTCGTCGGCGCCAAGGGTGGCGTCGGCTCCTCCACAATCGCGCACAATGTCGCCTGGGCCGTCTCCTCGTTGTTCAAGTCGGAAGTCGTCGTGGCCGACCTGGACCTCGCCTTCGGTACCGCGAACATCAATTTCGACCAGGACCCTGCGCAAGGTATCGCCGAAGCGGTTTTTTCGCCGGAGCGCATCGACGAAGTCTATCTCGATCGCCTGCTGGCGCAGTGTGCCGAACATCTCTCCCTGTTGGCGGCGCCTTCCACGCTTGACCGTGTCTATGACTTCGAGCCGGAAGCTTTCAGCCAGATCATCGACACGGCACAGCGCACCGCGCCCCTGCTGGTTCTGGACGTGCCCCACATCTGGAGCGGCTGGAGCAAGAACACGCTGATCAAGGCCGACGAGATCGTCATCACTGCAACGCCGGAGCTGGCCAATCTGCGCAACGCCAAGA
>VFQQ010002769.1_pt1 | contig 18610 bp, 18 predicted proteins | sample 3512341 | NCBI WGS metagenome assembly VFQQ01 (sample SAMN10412373, study PRJNA504923) | tailings metagenome | isolation source: Relicate 2 Philex TSF1 revegetated site | place: Philippines: Tuba, Benguet | collected 2017-08-29 | reverse complement strand
ACCGGCTTCCTCGACCGCACCGGCGACGAGATCCACACCTCGATGGAAGCCGGCCCGATGATCCGCAAGGGCGACATGAAGCAGGCGCCGTGGATTTCCGCCTATGAGGCGTGGAATGTCGACACCGGGCTCGAATGCGGCCTTTCCGGCCACGCCCAGATCGGCAAGGGCATGTGGGCCATGCCCGACCTGATGGCGGCCATGCTGGAACAGAAGATCGCCCATCCCAAGGCCGGCGCCAACACCGCCTGGGTGCCGTCTCCGACGGCCGCGACGTTGCATGCCACGCATTACCACAAGGTCAATGTGCAGGAGGTACAAGCCGACCTGAAGAACCGCGCCAAGGCGAAGCTCGATGACATTCTTTCCGTCCCGGTCGCGGTGCGCCCGAACTGGACGCCGGAGGAAATCCAGCACGAGCTGGACAACAACGCGCAGGGCATCCTTGGCTATGTCGTGCGCTGGATCGACCAGGGCGTCGGCTGCTCGAAGGTGCCGGATATCAACGATGTCGGCCTGATGGAAGACCGCGCCACGCTGCGCATCTCCTCCCAGCACATCGCAAACTGGCTGCATCACGGCGTCTGCACCGACACGCAGGTGATGGAAACCATGAAGCGCATGGCCGGCATCGTCGACCGCCAGAACGAGAGCGACCCGCTCTATAGCCCGATGGCGCCCGACTTCGAAAATTCCATCGCCTTCCTCGCCGCCTGCGACCTCGTGTTCAAGGGCCGCGCCCAGCCCAACGGCTACACCGAGCCGGTTCTGCATGCGCGCCGGCTGGAGTTGAAGGCGCGGGACCGGGTGGGCAATTAATTTGACCCTTGCGCTTGTCCACCCCCCTCTGCCCTGCCGGGCATCTCCCCCTCAAGGGGGGAGATTACGCTTTCATTGGCGACTGAACTCAGCCGCCCACCTGGCAGAACGGATGCGGCAGAGCGGCCGGCTGATCTCCCCCCTTGAGGGGGAGATGCCCGGCAGGGCAGAGGGGGGTGGTCACCACGGGGTTGGCCCTTTGTGGTCCGGGTTTCGGGACCCAAGCGTCTCATGAACCTCCTCGCCATAGACTGCTCCGCCAGCCTCTGCGCCGCCAGCGTCTACGACGCCGACGCAGGCAGGGAACTCGGCCGCAAGGTGCTCGACCTCGGTAAGGGCCATGCCGAGCTGCTGATGGCGGTGATCAATGAGGCGCTGGCAACGGCTGGCGTATCCTTCGCAGACCTCGGCCGCATCGCCGTCTCGGTCGGCCCCGGCTCGTTCACCGGCGTGCGCGTCGGCGTCTCGACGGCGCGCGGACTCGCTCTGGCACTGGAAGTCCGGGCGGTTGGCGTGACGACGCTGGAAGCGCTTGCCGCAGAGGCGCGCGACCGGCATGGCCCGCGCAACGTCCTTGCCGCTCTCGATGGCGGGCGCGGTGAAATCCAGGCGGCGGTCTATGACGAGGCCGGTGCTATACTCTTCGAGCCGGCGGTGATCGACCTGGATTTGGCAATCAGGCTTGCCAAAGACTTTTCGCCTGCACTCGCCGGCACGGCGGCGGAGATGATTGCCGGTGCGCTGCCGCAGCAGGTTTTTGCGCTTGGTCCGCAGGCGAAAACGGCCGATATCGGCACTTATGCCAGGCTCGCCGCGGCCAAGGAACCGGGCGAGAAACCAAAACCGCTCTATCTGCGCGAGCCGGATGCCAAGCCGCAGGCGGGTTTTATTCTCCCGAGGAGCAGTTGATGCGCATACCTTTCCTGCATTCGCGGCCGCGTGACTATTCGCTGGAGCCGCTTGCGGGCAAGGATGCCGACGCCGTTTCCCTTATTCATCACGAGGATTTCGTGCGCCCATGGAGCGGCGGCGAGTTCGCCGATCTTCTCTCGCAAAACACGGTCTTCGGCTTTGCCGCGCGCGAGGTCGGCCGTGGCAAGGCTCCGCCCGTCGGCTTCGTGCTGGCGCGGCTCGTCGCGGGCGAGGGCGAAATACTGACGGTTGCGGTTGCCCGCACGCATCGTCGGCAGGGGCTGGGCTGGCGGCTGATGGACGCGGTGCTGCGCGAATTGCACGGCCAGCGCGCGGATGCGCTTTTCCTCGAAGTCGACGAGATGAACGTCGCGGCGATCGCGCTCTATCGCCGTCTCGGCTTCATCCAGGTTGGCAAGCGCCCCGGCTACTACAAGACCGGCGACGCAGGCACCTCCAGCGCGCTCGTCATGCGCCGCGACCTTCGTTAGCCGCCGCATGCAGGATGGCGAGACAAGCTTTGGAGCGGTGATCGGCTGGGTCCGGACTGTTTTTGCGCTGCTCTTTGTGGCTGTCTGTACGGCTATTCTAGTGCCGTTGCAGCTGTTCGCCGTGAAAACCGGGCTTTGGCGCGAACATGTCATGCTGCGCCTGTGGCACAAGGTGGTCCTGCGCGCGCTCGGCATTCGCGTTCACGCGCATGGGGAGATGTCGCAAAAGCGCCCGCTGCTGGTGGCGTCCAACCATATCTCCTGGACCGACATCATGGCGCTCGGATCGTTCAACGACCTTGCCTTCATAGCCAAGTCGGAAATGTCCGGATGGCCGCTGATCGGCGGGCTGTCGCGCCTTCAGCGCACGGTCTTCATCGAGCGCGAGATGCGCCGCAAGTCGGGCGAGCAGGCGAGCGAGATCGCCAGCCGCATGGCGGCGGGTGATGCCATGGTGCTGTTTGCTGAGGGTAGCACCGGCGACGGCAACCTGCTTTTGCCATTCAAGAGCACGCTGTTCGGCGCAGCCGAAATGGCGCTTCGCGACGGTAGCGTCGAGACGGTTTTCATACAGCCGGTAGCGATCGCCTATACGCGTCTGCACGGCCTGCCCATGGGACGCCAGCACCGCACCATCGCGGCCTGGATCGGCGACATGGATCTGGTTCCGCATATGAAGGAACTGCTGGCCGAGGGCGGCATCGATGTCGAGATTCATTTCGGCGAGCCGCTGGAGTTTTCGGCCGGCACCAGCCGCAAAGACACGGCGCGCAAGGTCGAGAAGCAGGTGCGGGTGATGATGCAGGCCGCACTGCGCAATCCGGGTGGCGGATCGTGAACAAGAATCGTCTGTTTTTTGCCGCTGAAAAGCGCTAGAAGCCGCCCGATGGAACTGAACGAGATTTCTAAAGACAAGGTGGACGTTTCGCCCGGCGCGGCAAAGAAGGTCTTCGTCAAGACCTATGGCTGCCAGATGAACGTCTACGATTCACAGCGCATGTCGGATGCGCTGGCAGCCGACGGCTATGTCTCGACGGACGCCATCGACGATGCCGATCTGGTGCTGCTCAACACTTGCCACATCCGCGAAAAAGCCGCCGAAAAGGTCTATTCCGAGCTTGGCCGCATTCGCGAGATGAAGGCGGAACGGGCAAAGCTCGGCCGCGAGATGGTGATCGGCGTTGCCGGTTGCGTGGCGCAGGCGGAGGGCCGCGAGATCATCCGCCGCTCGCCCGCCGTCGATCTGGTCATCGGCCCGCAGACCTATCATCGCCTGCCCGAAGCGCTGAGGAAGGTGCGCGGCGGCGAGAAGGTCGTCGAGACTGACTACGCGCTGGAAGACAAGTTCGACCACCTGCCGCAGCCGAAGCGCGCCGACGTCATCAGCCGCGGCGTTACCGCGTTCCTGACGGTGCAGGAAGGTTGCGACAAGTTCTGCACCTTCTGCGTGGTGCCCTATACGCGCGGCTCGGAAGTGTCGCGCTCCGTCGCGCAGATCATCACCGAGGCCGAAAAGCTGGCCGAAGCCGGCGTGCGCGAGGTGACGCTGCTCGGCCAGAATGTGAACGCCTGGCACGGCATCGGGCCGGATGGCAGCGAATGGGGCCTTGGCCGCCTGTTGTTCCGGCTGGCCGAGATTCCGGGGCTGGCGCGGCTGCGATACACCACCAGCCATCCGCGCGACATGGACGACGAGCTGATCGCCGCCCACCGCGACCTGCCGTCGCTGATGCCCTATCTGCATCTGCCGGTGCAGTCCGGTTCGGACCGCATCCTGAAGGCGATGAACCGCAAGCATACGGCGGCGGATTACCTGCGCCTGATAGAGCGCGTCAGGAACGTGCGCCCGGATATCGCCATGTCGGGCGATTTCATCGTCGGCTTTCCCGGCGAGACGGATGCCGACTTCGAGGCGACGATGGAACTGGTGCGCGCGGTCGATTACGCGCTGGCGTTTTCGTTCAAATATTCGCCGCGCCCCGGTACCCCGGGCGCCGACATGAAGAACCATGTCGCAGAAGATGTGAAGGACGAACGGCTCCAGCGGCTGCAGGCGCTTCTGCTCGAACAGCAGCGCGCATTCGGCACCAGCCTCGTCGGCAAGACCATCGAAGTGCTGGTCGAAAAGCCCGGCCGGCAGGCCGGACAGATCGTCGGTCGATCACCTTGGCTGCAGCCCGTTATTCTTGATGAAACTGCCGGCGAAATCGGTGACATTATCAGTGCACGAATCACTGGGACGGGCCACGCCAGCCTGTTCGCCGAACGAGCCTGACGGCTTCGGCAGATGAGGAGAGACGTTTGAACGCCACGACTGACCTGAAGAACGTGCCCTCCGGGGCCTCGGACATGGCGCACATCGTACTGACCTTCGACAACAACAAGCTGGCCAGCGCGCTGTACGGGCAATTCGACGAGAATCTGGCCCGGCTTGAGCAGAAACTCGGCGTCGATATCAATTCGCGCGGCAACCAGCTGCAGATCAAGGGCAGTGCAACGGCTGCCGAGCAGGCCCGCCGTGCGCTCGATCATCTCTACGGTATCCTGCAGAAAGGCACCGACATCGCCCAGTCGGATGTCGACGGCGCGGTCAGGATGGCGATTGCCGCCGATGACCAGCTGACGCTGCCGACGCTGGAGCGCAAGGGCAAGGTTGCCGCCGCCCAGATCGCCACGCGCAAGCGCACCATCTATGCCCGCACGCTCAACCAGGACGCCTATATGCGCGCGCTGGAGCGGTCGGAGCTTGTCTTCGGCATCGGCCCCGCCGGCACCGGTAAGACCTATCTGGCGGTGGCGCATGCCGCCATGCTGCTGGAACGCGGTATGGTCGAGCGCATCATCCTGTCGCGACCGGCGGTCGAAGCCGGCGAGCGGCTCGGCTTCCTGCCCGGCGACATGAAGGAAAAGGTCGATCCCTATCTGCGCCCGCTCTATGATGCCCTCTACGACATGATGCCTGCCGACAAGGTCGAGCGCGCCATCGCTGCCGAAGTCATCGAGATCGCGCCGCTCGCCTTCATGCGCGGCCGCACGCTGGCACACGCCGCCGTCATCCTCGACGAGGCCCAGAACACGACCTCGATGCAGATGAAGATGTTCCTGACGCGTCTTGGCGAGAATTCGCGCATGATCGTCACCGGCGACCCGACGCAGATCGACCTGCCGCCGAACACCAAGTCCGGCCTGGTCGAGGCGCTTCGCATTCTCGACGGGGTTCCGGGTGCGGTCACCGTGCGCTTCAACGACGCCGACGTGGTCAGGCATCCGCTGGTCGCCGAAATCGTCCGCGCCTATGATCGCGACGGCAAGATCGCGCAGGGGCTGGGCTCGTCGGAAAGCTGATTGGCCAAGATTTTCGCGATGAAAAAAGCTGCCGAGCGTGGCGCCGAGACGCTTCCCGTCGATATCGATGTCATGATCGAGGCTGGCGACTGGCCGGCGCAGGCCGAGTTGGAAGCGCTGGCTCACGATGCTGTGGCCGCAGCGCTCGCCGAGACGGGCGATACCGCACCGGACGGCACCGAACTCAGCCTGGTCTTTTCCGACGACGCGCAGATCCAAACGCTGAACGCCCAATGGCGCGACAAGGACAAGCCGACCAATGTCCTGTCGTTCCCTGCGTTTCCCTTCGAGCGCGGTTCGCCGCTTCCGCTGTTGCTTGGCGATATAATCCTTGCCGCCGAGACCGTCGCGCGCGAAGCCGCACTGGAAGACAAGCCGCTCGCGCATCATATTACCCATCTCGTGGTCCATGGCTTCCTGCATCTGCTGGGCTATGATCACGAGACCGACGCGGAGGCCGAAGAAATGGAGGCCGTGGAGCGCCGTGCGCTTGCAAGGCTTGCCATTCCCGATCCCTACGCGTAACAGGAAGTGACAACCAACCGGACGATGATGAACGAGAACCCTGAGACTGCCGCCAAGACTGATGCCGGCAGCGGCCAAGCGGCCAACGAAAACAACGACGACGGATCTAGTCACAGTTCGGCGTCCCCGAGTGCGACGACCGAACCTTCCCATGAGCGCCCTTCGCTGTTCGAGCGGCTTGCAGGCCTTTTCCGGTCGCGCAACGGTTCGAGCCTTCGCGACGACCTGACCGACGCGCTGGCCGAAAGCGCGGCCGACACCGAAGCCTTCTCGCCCGGTGAGCGGGCGATGCTCAACAACATATTGCGGCTGCGCGAAGTGCGGGTCGAGGATGTGATGATCCCCCGCGCCGATGTCGAGGCGGTGGAGATCACCACCACGCTCGGCGATCTCATGGCGGTGTTCGAGCAGTCCGGCCATTCGCGCATGCCGGTCTATTCCGAAACGCTCGACGATCCGCGCGGCATGGTGCACATCCGCGATGTTCTTGCGCACATAACGAAGCTCGCACGAACCAAGAAAGGTCGGCAGTCGAAGAAGCCGGCGGTTGGCGGCGTGGCGCTGGATTTCGCCAATGTCGACCTGACGCGCACGATCGGCGACCTCAATCTTATCCGAACCGTGCTTTTCGTGCCGCCGTCCATGCTTGCTTCCGACCTTATGACGCGCATGCAGGCAGCCCGCACGCAGATGGCGCTGGTTATCGACGAATATGGCGGTACCGACGGTCTGGTTTCGCTTGAAGACATCGTGGAGATGGTCGTCGGCGATATCGAGGACGAGCACGACGATGATGAGCCGCTGATCACACAGACCGGCGACGGCGTTTTCGTGGTCGATGCAAAGGCCGAGATCGATGATGTCGCCAAGATGATCGGCGAGGATTTCGCCGCCGGCGAACATGGCGAATATGTCGACACGATCGGCGGCATGATCTTCAACACGCTCGGTCGTGTACCGGCGCGGGGCGAAGTGGTGCAGGCGATACCCGGCTTCGAATTCCATGTGCTCGATGCCGATCCAAGGCGCGTGAAGCGGGTGCGTATCGTCGAAACGCAGAAGAGCGAGCGCCGCCGCCGCTCGGCGCGGGCGGAGCAGGCTTGATCGCCGGCATTTGGAACGTTCGGCGCATGCTGATAAACCTTCTCGGGTGATTCTATAGCAGCGGATGAGGGGCGGCTTATGGAGCGCCTTGCAGGGCGGGTAATTCTGCTGTGGGGCTGGCGGCGGGCGATCACGGCTTTTCTTGCCGGCGCTCTCGCAGTTCTTTCCCAAGCCCCCTACGATTTCTTCGCAGTCTGTTTCGTTTCCTTTCCGGTTCTGGTCTGGTTGCTCGACGGTGCCACTGTGGCGTCGCAGCGTGGATTTATGCGGCGGCTCATGCCGGCCTTTGCCACTGGATGGTGGTTCGGCTTCGGCTATTTCCTGGCAGGGCTGTGGTGGATCGGCGGCGCCATGCTGGTGGAGGCCGACAGCTTCGCCTGGGCTCTGCCTTTCGCCGTGGTCGGCATTCCGCTGATCCTTGCCTTCTTTTATGGTTTTGCCTGCGCTGTCGCCCGGCTGTTCTGGAGCAATGGGCTGGGCCGCATCGCAGCGCTAGCCTTCGGTTTCGGCCTGGCCGAATGGCTCAGAACCTTTCTTTTCACGGGCTTCCCCTGGAACGCCATCGGCTATGCGGCGACGCCGGTTCCCCTGATGATGCAGAGCGTGTCGGTCACCGGCATGATCGGCATGAACGCGCTTGCCGTGTTCGTCTTCGCAATGCCGGCGCTTCTTGCGGCACATCAAAATCGCCGGCTGGGGCTTTCTCTTGCCGCCGTCCTCGCCCTTGCCCATATCGGTTTCGGCTATGTTCGCCTGGCAGCGCCCGCCAATCCGGATGGACGCAGTCTGTCCGTGCGCGTCGTGCAGCCGAACATCGATATGACAGAGAAATGGGATGCGAGCGTGCGCGACAGGATTTTCCGCACGCTCCTGGATTTGTCGGCCGAACCGCCCCGGAAGGACGAGCCCAGGCCGCAATTGATGCTGTGGCCGGAAACCTCGGTGCCGTTCTTCTTCACCGACCGTCCCGACGCTTTGACCGCACTTGGTGCCCTGCTGGATGAAGGGCAAATGCTGATCGCCGGCGCGATGCGCGAGGAAGGCGGAAACTCCACCAAAGGTGATGCGCGTTACTACAATTCGGTAGTTGCCATCAATGCTTCGGGTGAAATAGTCGACGCCGTAGACAAAGTGCATCTTGTCCCTTTTGGGGAATACATGCCTTTTGCCGATTTGCTGGCCCGGTTTGGCCTCGATCAGATCGTCGCGGGGCCGATGAATCTGATGCCCGGCATGGGGCGTCACGCGATCACCGTGCCGTCGGGAATCCGGGCTCTTCCGTTTATATGTTACGAGATAATATTTCCTGAACTTGTCGCGATTGACGCTAGGTCAACGGACATTATTGTGAACGTCACAAATGATGCCTGGTTCGGCGATACGCCGGGTCCTTACCAGCATTTCCGGCAAGCGCAGCTCCGTGCCGTTGAGGCGGGGCTACCTGTTGTTCGTGCCGCCAACACGGGGGTTTCGGGGGTGATCGACCAGCGTGGTCGCATAATTGACGCATTGGCGATGGATACGCGCGGCGTAGTCGACGTGACCATTTCGTTGGGTCGCTACGACAAATTAACGCTCGGATACCCCGGCATTAACGGTTTGGTTATCCTGTTCGCCTTTGGAGCACTAGGCCTTGGAATGCGGATGGGACAACGGCTCCGGTCGAATTGACAGTCGGTATATTAGAGATTCATAGTGCGCCGCCTCAATGTAGGTGGAATGATGGGCGATTGAATTGGGGACAGTCACTACATTGTCGTGATAAAATCAAGTAGAAGAAGCCGGTTAATCGGCGAGGAAAAAATGATCGACAAGGAAAATAAGAAGAAGCCGAACCCGACAGACATATATGTCGGAAGCAGAATTCGCCTGCGTCGGAACATGTTGGGAATGAGTCAGGAAAATCTGGGTGAAAAGCTCGGGATTACCTTTCAGCAAATACAAAAGTATGAAAAAGGCACCAATAGAGTAGGAGCTAGTAGGCTTCAGGCCATATCTTCTATCCTTGGTGTGCCCGTCTCTTTTTTCTTCGAAGACTTCGTGAGCCAGGATACTGCTGGCGGCAAAGGCTTCGGCGAAGAGTCGTCGGCGACTTTTGCCCTCGATTTCGTGACCAGTCCTGAAGGATTGCAGCTCAACCGGGCTTTCTTCAAGATTGGTGACGCCAAGGTACGTCGCAAGATCATCGATCTGGTGAAGGTGCTGGCGGCCGACGAGGAAAGTTAGGCGACCTTTTCAGGTCGCCAATTCCAAAAAGACCTTGCGCCACGCAAAATGTCTGCTTGACGGGCTCTGTGCGGCTTCGGTAACACGTGTGCCGCCAGAACGCGGCATTCTGCCGTTCGTTTCTTTCAAGAGGGGACACCCGTGACGCGGCAGAATTATCTCTTTACAAGTGAATCCGTTTCCGAAGGCCATCCGGACAAGGTCTGCGATCGCATTTCCGATGAAATCGTGGATCTGGTTTATCGCGAGGCAGCGAAGAAGAACGGGGATGGCAAGGCGCAGATGGACGCCTGGGAGGTGAGAGTCGCGTGCGAGACGCTGGCAACCACCAACCGCGTCGTCATCGCCGGTGAGGTTCGTGTACCGAAGTCGCTGCTGAAGCAGGACAAGAACGGCAATATCCTGGAAGACGCCCGGGAATTCCCGATCATCAACCCGTCCAAGTTCAAGTCAGCCGCGCGCAAGGCCATCAAGGCGATTGGCTACGAGCAGGACGGCTTTCACTGGAAGAAGGCTAAGATCGACATCCTGCTGCATGGTCAGTCGGCCGATATCGCCCAGGGCGTCGACAATGCCGCCGACAAGCAGGGCGAGGAAGGCGCGGGCGACCAGGGCATCATGTTCGGCTACGCCTGCAACGAGACGCCGGACCTCATGCCGGCGCCGCTCTACTACAGCCACAAGATCCTCGAATTGCTGGCGGCTGCCCGCCACAAGGGCGAAGGCGATGCCGGCAAGCTTGGCCCCGACGCCAAGAGCCAGGTGACTGTGCGCTACATCGACGGCAAGCCTGCCGAAGTGACCCAGATCGTGCTCTCGACCCAGCATCTCGATGCAAGCTGGGATTCCAAGAAGGTGCGCAAGGTCGTCGAGCCCTACATCATCGAGGCGCTTGGCTCCCTCAAGGTTGCCGACGACTGCAACTGGTACATCAATCCGACCGGCAAGTTCGTGATCGGCGGCCCCGACGGCGATGCCGGCCTGACCGGCCGCAAGATCATCGTCGACACCTATGGTGGCGCGGCTCCGCATGGCGGCGGCGCGTTCTCCGGCAAGGACACGACCAAGGTCGACCGCTCGGCAGCCTACGCGGCGCGCTATCTCGCCAAGAACGTCGTGGCGGCCAAGCTCGCCGATCGCTGCACGATCCAGCTTTCCTACGCCATCGGCGTCGCGCAGCCCCTGTCGGTCTATGTCGACCTGCACGGCACCGGAAAGGTCAGCGAAGAGGTAGTGGAAACCGCCTTGCGCACTGTGATGGACCTGTCTCCGTCGGGCATCCGCAAGCATCTCGACCTGAACAAGCCGATCTATGCGCGCACCGCCGCCTATGGCCATTTCGGCCGCAAGGCCGGTCGCGACGGCTCCTTCTCCTGGGAGAAGACTGATCTCGTAAAAGCCCTCAAGGACGCTGCGGCGGCCTGAATATTGCGAGTTCCGAGGCCATGAACGCCGAAGCAAGGCGCAGCCGCTCGACCGAAGCCTTTTTCGGTCGGCGGCATGGCAAGACCATGAGCCCCTATCAGGCCGCGTCTCTTGAGGCCGGCCTGGAAAAACATCTGCTCGACCTCGCGCAAACAGCACCCGCCGATTTGCGCCAGCTGTTTCCGGTTCCGGTTACCGATGTGCGGCTGGAAATCGGCTTCGGCGGCGGCGAGCATCTTCATCACATTGCCTCGCTTCACCCCGATACCGGCTTCATCGGCGTCGAACCGTTCGTCAACGGCATGGCTCGCCTGATGACGTCGCTGGCCGAAAAGCCGCTCGCCAATCTGCGTGTCTATGACGACGACGCAACGCGCGTGCTGGATTGGCTGCCGGAGGCATCGCTGTCCGGCATCGATCTGCTCTATCCCGACCCCTGGCCGAAGAAGAGGCACTGGAAGCGGCGCTTCGTCAGCGAGGCCAATCTCGACCGTTTCGCGCGCGTTTTGAAAAGCGGTGCGAAATTCCGTTTCGCGTCGGACATCGACACCTATGTGAACTGGACGCTGCTGCATTGCCGCGCCCACAAGGCGTTCGAGTGGCAGGCGAGCACGGCGGACGACTGGCATCAGCCCTATGACGGCTGGATACGCACCCGCTACGAGGCGAAGGCGGTTCGCGAAGGCCGTCGCCCTGCCTATATGACCTTCGTCAGGGTCTGATACCCGCTATTGCTTTTCAGGCTCGAGCGCTTCGGGAAATCTGACCCGTGCGCGCAGTCCGCGCCCGCCTGCAGCCGAAAGCAGGGAAAGCTGTCCGGCGAAAAGCCCGGCGATTTCCTCCACGATCGGCAGGCCGAGGCCGGTCCCCGGTTTCGAGCCGTCGCCGCCGCGCGAGAAGCGCTTTCGAACCGTCTCGATCTGCTCGGCTGAGAGGCCGGGGCCGTTGTCTTCGACTTCGAGGATGACACCGTCATCCCTCAGCACGCGTACGGTGACTATCGCGCCCGAGCCGGCATAGGCTATGGCGTTTTCGATGAGATTTCCGATCATCTCCCCCAGCAGCAGCGGCTCGCCCCGGATGACCAATGCTTCGTCGCCCTCGAAGCCGAGATCGATGCCGGCCGTCTGTGCCTTCGGAATGCGATCGGCGGTGCACCCTTGCGCGAGCGCGGTAAGATCGACGGCGACAAGATCCCTAAGACGCTCGGATGCCGCCTCGTCGATCTTCGCCATCAAAAGCAACTGGGCGAGCATTCGCTCGGCATGCGCAACCGCCTCGTCGCCGGTGGCTGCCGCTGTCCGGGCATCATCGAGCGAATGCGCCCGCGCCGCCAGTGCCAGTTGCGTCCTAATGATGGTCAGCGGCGTGCGAAGCTGGTGGCTGGCATTGCCGGTGAAATGGCGCAGCGCATCCAGTGCCGCAGCCAGCCTGCCCATGAAGGAATTGACGGAATCGACGAGGCCGCGCACCTCGTTGGGCACCGATTGCTCGATAGGCCGCAGGTCGTCCGGGCTGCGCTCGGTGATCGCATCGCGAAGCCGGTAGAGCGGGCGCAGCGATGCCGTGACGGCAAACCAGACGATGATGGCCGCCCCCGCGATAAGGATCGCCAGACGCAGCGCCGAGCGCAGCAGGATCGTCTCGGCCAGTTGCGTGCGGGCAATGGTGGTCTCCGCCACGGTGACGATGAAGGGCACCGAATTGACGCCGGTCGAAGCCGAACGCGCCAGCACGGCAAGCCGGATAGGTTCGCCGCGAAACTCGCCATCGGCATAGGCGGCGCGCTCCGGCACCGTGACGTCTATGGTCGGCAGCGACTGATAGCCGGTTATGAAGGTGCCCGGCGGTCCCTCGACCCGGTAGAAGACCCGGTCCTGCGCAGCCGAGGTCAGCATTTCGAGCGCGACATAGGGAATGTCGACCTCCAGCGTGCCGTCTTCGGCCACGACGACGCGTTCGGCAATCGCCAGCGCCGAACCGGCGAGCACGCGGTCGGACACGGCGTTGGCGGTCTGCACCGCTTCGCCATAGGTATCGACGAGAGCAATAAGGCCAAGCGAAATCAGCGGCAGCAGAAGCCAGAGAAGAAGCCGCCGGCGCAGCGAATAGGTCGGCGCGCCCGCCATCAGGAACTTTGCGTCTTTTCGAGGTAGTAGCCGATGCCGCGCGCGGTGCGCACCGTCAGCCCATGCGGGGCAAGCCGCTTGCGCAGCCGGCTGACATATTGCTCGATCGCGTTGGCGCTGAGATCGTCGTCGAAACCGGCGAGCGACTCGATGATCGACTGTTTGGTCACGACCTTGCCGGCGCGCAGGAACAGTGTTTCCAGCAGGCTTATTTCGCGTGCCGGCAGGTCGAGCGACTCGCCGCCGGCCGAGAAGCTGCGCGAGTTCTGGTCGAAGGACACGTCGCCGAACGCGATGGTGGCGGCCTTCAAACCAGCCTGCCGGCGCAGCAGAACGCGCACACGCGCTTCCAGTTCGCCGACGTCGAACGGCTTGATCATGTAGTCGTCGGCACCGAGATTGAGGCCCTTGACCCTGTCTTCGAAGGCGCTGCGCGCCGTCAGGATCAGCACGCTGGCATTGTTCTGGCGCGCCCGCATGGTGCGCAGCACGTCGAGGCCGTCCATTTCCGGCAGGTTGAGATCGAGAACGACGACATCGAAGCGCTCGGTGGCAAGCACCGCTACGGCCGATGCGCCGTCGCCGACGATGTCCACGGCATAGCCGCTACCACGCAGGACGGCGGCAAGTCCGTTTGCCAGCGTGACGTTGTCCTCGACGACCAGTATGCGCACGAATTCCTCATTTTCCTGGCACCCTAGAGCAATTCCAGGAAAAGTGTGAAACGGTTTTCCGTCCCGAATTGCGTGAATCCCCACACACTCTGGAACGGGGCGGGAGCTTGTGAACATGCCGTGCCTGTTGCATGGTCGATAGATCATGCGGCTGCCTGGATTCCTCATTATTCTGCTCACTGCGGCTTTCCCTGCCGGGGCGCAAGAGGTGCTCTTTCCGGCGCTGGACGGTAACGCGAACGCGCGAACGCTCATCGTCTATTCCTCGCTGGATACACCGCTGGTCGAACCGATGATCGCCGGTTTCCAGAAGGCCAATCCGGGCGTTGCCGTTCGCTATGAGGATATGCTGACCACGGACATCTACGACCGCATCGTCCGCGAGACCGACGCTGATAAACCGACCGCCGACATGGCCTTTTCGTCGGCCATGGATCTGCAGGTGAAGCTTGCCAATGACGGCTATGCGCAGCAAAGCGATCTACCCTTGAGCGAGCGCTGGCCGCGCTGGGCGAACTGGCGCAACACCGCCTATGCCCTGACATTCGAGCCGGCGGTCTTCGTTTATCACAAGCCGAGCTTTAGGAATGTCGAGCCGCCGGCCACGCGCAAGCAGTTCATCGATTATCTGAAGCATCAGGGCGACGCCGTTTTCGGGCGCATCGCCACCTACGACATCGAGCGCTCCGGCGTCGGCTTCATGTTCATGTCCCGCGACCAGGAACAGTTCGGCGATATCTGGTCCGTCATTCAGGCCATGGGAGCGGCCGGCGTAAAACTCTATTCGACGAGTTCCGCCATTCTGGAGCGCATCGCAGATGGCCGTTTCGTGCTCGGCTACAACATTCTCGGCTCCTACGCTGCCGACTGGGCCTCGCGCCATCCCGATGTCGGGATCATGCTTCCCAAGGACTACACAGTGGTCATGTCGCGCATCGGGCTGGTGCCGAAGGCGGCACGTTCCCCCGATCTCGGGCGCAGATATCTCGAATATTTCATGTCCGCCGAGGGTCAGGCGATCATGGCAAGGCAATTGCACATCGCAGCGGTCAATCCCGACGTGTCGGGTGAGAATACCGCAAGTATGATGCAGACGACGCTCGGTGCGCAGCTGCGGCCGGTTCCGGTCAGTCCCGGCCTGATGGTCTATCTCGATCAGGTCAAGCGTACGCGGCTGATAAAGCGCTGGAACGATGCCTTGCGGGGACAGGAGTGACCTGACAGAATACTTGCACGATCTTGCCGGATGTCAGCCTTATGTCAGGTTGATGTGGTGATGTGACGGTCGGTTCGGCTGTTGGAGGCAGCCAGAACGGGGAGTTTCGGGAGGAACCAAACCCATATCCCAGAATATTTGCCCGCGGCATCGAGGCTTGCGGCAAGGGAAAACGGGTATTTTGACTGCGGTGTGGCAAGGCCACGCCCTGCCAGACCTTCCAAACCAGAGAAAGCCCGGATGCCGGTGATGAGCCGGGCAATTGAGGCTTCGACAGTCACATCTGGTGCGCCACCTCCTGATGGCGGGCCGAACCAAGGAGGAAACATCGTGAAGCATTTCGTACTCGCGTCGATACTGGGCGGCATGCTCGCCCTTCCGGCACATGCTGCCGACTACAAGATCATGGCGCCCGCAGCACCCGGCGGCGGCTGGGACCAGACCGCCCGCACCATGCAGACGGCTCTTCAGGACGAAAAGATTTCCGGCAGCGTCCAGGTCAACAACGTTCCCGGCGCCGGCGGCACCATCGGCCTGGCCCAGTTCGCCAATCAGGCCAGCGGCGACCCTTCGCAGCTGATCGTCGGCGGCTATGTCATGGTCGGCGCCATCCTGACGAATGCCTCCCCGGTCACGCTCGACCAGGTGACGCCGATTGCCCGTCTGACCGGCGAATATGAAGCACTCGTGGTTCCCGCCACTTCCGACATCAAGGACATGGCCGGCCTCGTTGCGAAGCTGAAGGCCGATCCCGGCTCGGTGTCGTGGGGCGGCGGCTCAGCCGGCGGCACCGATCACATCACGGCCGGCCTGATCGCCAAGGCGGCCGGCGTCGATCCGACCAAGGTCAACTACATCGCCTTCTCCGGCGGCGGCGAAGCGCTGGCGGCCATTCTCGGCGGTCAGGTCACGGTCGGCATTTCCGGCTACGGCGAGTTCGAATCGCAGATTAAGGCAGGCGAGTTGCGCATCATCGGCATTTCCAGCGACGAGAAGGTCGCAGGCATCGATGCACCGACCTTCAAGGAAGGCGGCGTCGACGTTTCCATCCAGAATTGGCGCATGGTTGCTGCTGCACCCGGCATCACCGACGAGCAGAAAGCCGCGATCAGCGCCGACGTCGAAAAGATGGTGACGTCGAAGAGCTGGAAGGACGCGCTTGCCACCAAGGGCTGGGCCGACACCTATCTGGCCGGCGACGAGTTCAAGGCGCAGCTTGCCAAGGACATTGAATCGACCTCCGGAATCCTGAAGGACATCGGTCTCGTCAAATGACGGAAAACAACACATCCGGCTCCAAGCGCCGCCCTGACCGGGCGGCGTTCGTCATCGCGGCGGTTCTGGCTATCATCGCCGGCGTCATCGCCTGGAACACCGCGACGATGGGCAGCGCCGGAAGCTATTCGCGCCTCGGCCCGACGGCGTTCCCCTATGCTATCGCCGCAGCCCTTTTCATTCTGGCCGTGTGGACGGTTTTTGCCGGCTTACGCCATGATTTTCCCGAGCGCGAACCGCAGCAGTTCGGACCGGTCGTCTGGATCGTCGGCGGTCTTGCCGCGCAGATGCTGCTGCTTAAATTCGCAGGCTTCTCCATCGCCACGGGGCTTCTGTTTGCGGCCACGGCGCGCGGCTTCGGACGCGGACCGCTATGGATGACGATCCCGATCGGCATCGTCCTGTCCTTCGTCGTCTGGTTCATCTTCTCCAAGGGGCTTCAACTGTCGTTGCCCGCCGGTCCGCTCGAGCGGTTTATTTTAGGCTGAAAGGTTAGAGCATGGATACGTTCGGCCTGTTGGCACAAGGCTTCCTCGTCGCGCTGGAGCCGATGAATCTTCTTTACGCGCTGATCGGCGTGACGCTCGGCACCGCCGTCGGCGTGCTGCCGGGCATCGGACCGGCGCTGACGGTGGCGCTGCTTCTGCCCGTCACCTACAAGCTCGATCCGGCCGGCTCGCTGATCATGTTCGCGGGCATCTATTATGGCGGCATGTATGGCGGCTCGACCACGTCGATCCTGCTCAATACGCCGGGCGAAAGCGCGTCCATCGTCACCGCGCTCGAAGGCAACAAAATGGCCCGCAAGGGCAGGGGCGGGCCGGCGCTGGCGACGGCCGCCATCGGTTCGTTCGTTGCCGGCCTGATTGCCACGATCGGGCTAGCGCTAATCGCTCCTTTGATCGTCAAATTCGCGCTGTCCTTCGGCCCGGCCGAATATTTCGCGCTGATGGTGCTGGCCTTCATGACCGTTTCGGCGGCCTTCGGCGAGTCGTCCCTGCGCGGACTGACGGCGCTGTTCATCGGCCTCGCCCTCGGCCTGATTGGCATCGACCTTCAGACCGGGCAGGCGCGGCTCGCCTTCGGCATTCCCGATCTGCTCGACGGCATCGAGGTGACGACGCTCGCCGTCGCGCTCTTCGCGATCGGCGAGACATTGACCGTGGCGGCGTCACGCACAAGCGGCGACGAGCGCATCGAGCCGGTGAAAGGCTCGGTCTGGATGAATGCGGAAGATTGGGCACGGTCGTGGAAACCGTGGCTGCGCGGCACGGCGATCGGTTTCCCGATAGGCGCCATGCCCGCCGGTGGTGCCGAGATCGGCACCTTCCTTTCCTATTCGGTGGAAAAGCAGCTGGCCAAGAAGCCGGAGGAATTCGGCCATGGTGCAATCGAAGGCGTTGCCGGGCCGGAAGCGGCCAACAACGCATCGGCCGCCGGCACGCTGGTGCCGCTGCTGACGCTCGGCCTGCCGACGACGGCGACTGCCGCGATCATGCTGGCCGGCTTCCAGCAATTCGGCCTCCAGCCGGGACCGTTGCTGTTTGCCAACAACTCGTCGCTGGTCTGGGGCCTGATCGCCAGCCTGCTGGTGGCAAATTTCATGCTGCTGGTGCTGAACCTGCCGCTGATCGGCCTGTGGGTCAGGCTTCTGTCGATCCCGCGGCATTGGCTCTATGCCGGCATCCTCGTCTTCGCGACGCTTGGCACCATTGGCGCCAACCCGTCGGTATTCGAACTGGGGATGCTATTGGCTTTCGGTATTCTAGGCTATCTGCTGCGCCAGTTCGGCTATCCGATCGCACCGGTGGTCGTGGGCTTGATCCTGGGGCCGCTGGCCGAGCAGCAATTGCGCCGCGCTTTGGCGATCAGCCAGGGCGATCTGACGGTGCTGGTGCACTCGCCGATCTCGATCGTGCTGCTGACGCTTGCGGCTGCTGCCGTGATCGTGCCGCTGGTGATGCGGGCACGCGGGCGAGGCAAGGTGCTGTCGCAGCTCGCCGCCGACGAGGATTGATCGATCCTCGTCACATTATGGACATCCGGTTTAGAACTGCCGGATGTTCTTGAAGGACTCGGGGTTGATGCCGAGATTACGCAGGTGATGTTCGCTCGGCGTCTTGCGGCCGTCCACGGCACGGGACACCGCAACGGCGCTGCCGAATACGCTGAACAGATCGCTCATCACCGAAATTGCGCTTCGCTTGGTCATTGAAAGCTTCCTTTCGTATTGTGCATCGCATCAAATTTCTGTTGCGATGCAGCATATATAGGAACTCATTGATATTTCTGACAGATGGTTTCCTGCATGCGAGCCATGCGCCCCGCGCATCCCCAGGCAAACCCGCAATCCGGCTCGCCGTTGCGTCTTGGGCTTGAAACAGCCGGGGCAATGGGCTATATCCCATTCAAATTCTTGGTCGGTATGACGAAGAGTGGGTCCACCCGGTCCCGCTCTTTTTTGTTACC
>VFQQ010002768.1_pt1 | contig 18620 bp, 21 predicted proteins | sample 3512341 | NCBI WGS metagenome assembly VFQQ01 (sample SAMN10412373, study PRJNA504923) | tailings metagenome | isolation source: Relicate 2 Philex TSF1 revegetated site | place: Philippines: Tuba, Benguet | collected 2017-08-29 | reverse complement strand
GGCCAGGGCATCAAATCGCGCGAATTCGGTGTGCTGTCGGGCAATGGCGACGAGGGAAATACGGACTGAGCCGGATGTTTGCCCGGTGAGCCGACGCCGATCGTTCGGCGACGTGCCGGCGCCGCCAGAGGTGTTGCCGGGAAGGCGCCAGGGATTGCTTCGCACCAACCGGTTTCGCCAGGCCTGCGGACCGCGCGGGCCAGGCCGGCTTTGATCGCCGACGGCATCCGCCCAAGCAGCCAAGAGGAGGATGATTTGACCGCCGACACCGTCACGCTCTGGCGCCCGGTTGGGCCGGAAGAGCTGGAGCTGATCCGCCAGGCCGGCATGAAGGCCTTCCCGCCCCGGCTGCCCGACCAGCCGATCTTCTATCCCGTCACCACGCAGGACTATGCGGTGAAGATCGCGCGCGACTGGAACGTGCCGCGCAGCGGCGTTGGCTATGTCACCCGGTTTGCGGTGCGCCGCGATGTCCTCGACCGCTACCCGGTCCAGGAAGCGGGCGGACGCGCGCACAGCGAATACTGGGTGCCCGCCGAGGAACTCGACGCCTTCAACGCCGCGATCGTCGGCGACATCGAGATTGTCCAGCAGTTCGGCGGCGACGCGGGCGAGGCATGAGCGGCGCCCGCTGCCCTTGCTGCGGTTTCCGCACGCTGGGTGAACGCGGTGCGTTCGAGATATGCCCCGTCTGCTTCTGGCAGGATGACGGCCAGGACGAGAACGACCTGGAGAGCGTCCGCGGCGGTCCGAACGGCGAACTTTCCCTGCGGCAGGCAAGACTGAACTTCACGGCGTTCGGCGCCTGTGCGAAAAAGCTCGTACCTCATGTGCGCAGACCGCTCGATGACGAGCGGTAGCGGCATGCGGAACGCAGTGGCCAGGGCCCGGTTTCAGCCGTGATGGAGAAGATCCTCGTCAGCGCCTGCCTTCTCGGCCGTCCGGTCCGCTACAACGGCTCGGCCAAGCCGCTCGCGCATCCATCGCTGGAGCGATGGCGCCAGGAAGGGCGGGTTGTGGCGATCTGCCCGGAACTGACCGCCGGTTTCAGCGTGCCGCGCCCGCCGGCCGAGATTGCCGGAGGAAAGGATGGCCAGGCCGTTCTTGCCGGAAGCGCCAGGGTGTTGGAGGCAACGGGCGGCGATGTCACCGACCTCTTCGTCGCCGGCGCGCGCGCAGCCCTGGCGCTGGCGCGCCAGCACGATTGCCGGTTTGCCCTGCTGATCGACGGCAGCCCGTCCTGCGGCAGCGGCTTCATCCATGACGGCAGCTTCAGCGGGCGCAGGCACCCCGGCGCCGGCGTGACCGCCACCCTGCTCCGCGACCACGGCATCGAGGTGTTTTCCGACAGCGAGGTCGAGGCGTTGGAACGGCGGTTGTCGCAGAGGACCTGAGTTTCGCAGCATGGCCCGGCAGGAAGAGACCGGGTGCGAGCCATCGGAAGAAGAGCGCGGCATGTGGAACGAGAAGGAGATTGACGAGAGCCTGGTTTCGGCAGGGTTCCGCAGGATCCGCCCGCGCAACTGGGCGCGGCGCACCGGCGATGTCGTCCAGCTTGTCAACCTGCAGCGCTCGCAATGGTCGAAAGAGGACAGCTACCTGAATTTCGCGCTGTGGCCGCTGGTCATGGGCGAGCCGCCATCGCTTGCGGAAAACAGGTTTCCGTTCCGGCTGCGCGTGGAAACGCCGGGCGGCATCGCAGCCTTCCTGCCGCTTCTGGAGCGTGACTTCGGCTCGCTGCTGCGGCTGCGAGGGTCGATCGGGGCCTATCGCGCCTTTGCATGGGTGACGCTGGAATTGCGGGCATCCTGGACGACTGAAGGCTCCCTGGAGCATCACCTGCGGGCGGCTGGAGCAATTTCAGCAAAAGTGCGTAGCGCTTTTGTGTCCGGAAATTACGTCAAAACAAGAAGATAGAGCATTGCCGGCGATTCTGTTTTCGCCAGAAATGCTCTCGTCATCTCACGTGCCCGATGACCCGGAAGCCCTGCTCCGTCTCCTCGATCGGGTAGAGCTTGCCGGTGGCTTCGATCACCGCCCGGATGGCGTCGACATCCTGGGCGACAAGCGCGTCCGGCACATTGTTCGGTCGCTTGAACCGCACGATGCGCCGGAATTCGATCCACTCGATATCGATGATGGGCAGGATATGAAACGGCTGCAGGGCGACGAACGGGTGCGGCGGGTAGAGGCCGGGCAAGGATGAGACGTGCTCGCGGTCGACGCCGGTGTACTGCACCACCATGCCCTCGACCTTGACCGCGCTTGCCTCAAGCGCCTCGAAAAGCGCCCGCCACTTCGAATTGGACATCAGCGAGGCCGTATAGGTCTCGGCCGCTTCTTTCTTCGAAATGCGCAGCTCTTCGTTCAGGTTTAGCGGGGCGCGTGCCATTGTTCCCTCTTCAGGGTCGCCAAAATAGCAGACGCGCCATCCCGCGCAACGCGCCGAAACAGGGCGCCCCGTCTCGTCGGCACGGACGAGCCCGATGGCAATCCGTCCCGCAGCACAGCCCGCTCACATGCGGATCTTGCCGTCGCATTGGTAGGTGAGGCTGACCTGCTCCCTCGCGATGCTCAGGTCCACCACCGTCTCGAACAGGCGCGTGCCTTCACTCATGATGAGGACGACGAGAGGACCGAACCTTGCTTCACAGGAAACGCCGTCGTCGCCCGGCACGCAGCCCAGTGTCCGCGGCGCCGAGACCTTGCCCGCGAATGTGCCGGTGACGAAGATCGTGTTGCCGATCACCTCGATCTGGCGCATAGCGGAAACCCGCACATTGCCCCAGCGCCCTTCCACCGAGCGGCATTCGACGGCGTTGGCCGCCGACGGGACCAGCAGCAACAGCCCGGCAACAGTGTTCCTGATCGCGCTTTTCATGGCGCCGCGAACCTCAAAGAGACGGCGCGATCTAAGCCGCTTTCGCCAGGGCCGGCAAGCGGCGACGCGAGCGGCCGGTTCCGGATATCGTGGGGACGCGATGGGGCTGACCGTCGCCGCAGGCAGATGAGCGGCGCGCTCGACCAGCAGCGCGCCGCAGACATTCGAGATGACCTCAGGTCACCACCATCACCTGGTAACCCGCGGCCACCGGCATTTTGTAGAGCATGCCGGAGGTAAGCCCGCCCGCCACCGCGCCGGCATTGTCGGCATAGGTGTTGAGCGGCAGGATCATCGGCGACGGTCCGCCATAAGGTATCCAGACATTGTTGATGCGGCGCTCGCCGACATCTGTCCTGGCGGAGGTTCCGTATGCACCGGTGCCCAGCACGGCCGCCAGCCTGTCCATGCGGCCTTCGATGATGAGATCGTTGAGCAGGTTGTGGAACCTGCCATGGTTGTTGGCCTGGGCGCTCTCGCTGTCATACAGGGCCACGTCCACGCTCGACGTGCGGATGTCGTATTCGTTGGCCACGGCGGCGACGATGTCGTTGCGCACGGCGTAATCCGCGGCGCCGCCTCTGTGGTGGACCTTGTACTGGTTGAGCGTGCGGTTGCCATTGGTGCCGGCGCCGGGCGCCGGCGTGCGGTTGTCGACCAGCACCCTGGCGTTGCCGTTGAACTGGATCGCGACCTTGTTGTTATAGCCGATATAGTGACGCACGAGCGCGCCGAGCTGGCCATAATCCGTGTCATTCCACAGCGTGACGTCGCGAATGACCGCATTGGCGTAACGGTCGATGAAGATGGCACCGAAAGCCTGCTTCGCGGCCTCATCGGCGCCGTGGCTTTCGCGGCCGCAATTGTAGCCGGTGACGCCTTCGACGACGGCGCTGTTGTCGGAGACCAGGAGCGACGCCGGAGTGTAGGTCTGCATCAGGCTGATCATGCGGTCGCACCGCACCATGGTCAGGTTCTTGTAGTGAATGCCGGTGCTGACACCGCCATCATGATCGCCACCCGTCTCCACGCCGACGGTGCAATCCACGATGAGCGTGCCTTCGGCGGTACAGTTCTGGACATCCGCTTCGATCTGGATGCCCTTGCCGCCGGTTCCGATCGGCGCGCTGTTGCCATGACGGCAGTTCTTCACGATGCCGCCACGGATGCGCAGGTTGCGAACGAAGGCGCCGCCAACGCCATTCTCCCCTTCCGGCCTGTTAGCCGCATAACCGAGGTTTCCGCCGTCGACGAGCGGATTGTCGAACAGGACGTTCTCGGAAGGAACGGGTGGTATGGTCCCTAAAGGCCCTTCGCTATAGGCGACGATGACGGCGCCGATGGATGAGGTCTGCGTGAGCTTGATGAAGCTGTTGCCGACCCAGGCGACAGTGGTGTTCGAGCGCACCAGCAGCGTATCGTTCACCTCGAAGTCGCCATTCCTGTCGTCGGGAATAACGATCCTGCCGCGCGTGTCGATGGCTGCCTGGATGGCGGTGTGGTTGGCGGCGCCGTGGCCGGCCCCGGCGATGGCGCCGTACCAGCGGATATCCTTGCCCGTCATGGCCCAGCTGCCTTCGCGCACCCACACCTTGGTGGCGTCGAAGGTCGAGCGGACGAAGATGCCCTCCTGGGTGTCGACGTCGACCTCGGCGGCAATGCCGGCATAGTCCTTGAGCAGGAACTGCCCCTCGCGGCCCGCCTCTTTCAGATAGGCGGAGGTGATGACGGTCGTGTCGTAGGCTTTCATCTCGGTGCGGTTGGCGGGATAGGCGTTCATGGCAGTTCCTTCTGGTTGCAGGTTGGATGCGAATTGCTGCTGCCGCGCTCACGCCGCGCGCCGGCAGGCGGAGCTTGGCGCAGGTGGGCCGCCCTGGCCTTGGGGGCTGCGCCCTGGAGCGCGACCGGTGCCGATGCCGGCTAAAGATCCGTGACGATCGTGCCCGCCGTCGAGGTGTCGCGGATGCGGTTGGCGGCGGCGAAGCCGTCGAGATCGTTCTGCAGGATGTCGACGGCGCGCGGCGCGTTGACCGCGAGGCGGAACGCGGTGGCGCCGGCGTGGGTGGTGCGCAGGGTGTTGCGCCTGACGAAGATCTTCTGCGTCGAGGACCCCAGGCCGGAATGGATGTGCAGGCCGTAGGCGGCGTTCTGGACGAAGCAGAGGTTGCCGCAACAGCGCCCGGACAGTGCCGTGTAGCGGATCGCCGCCTGCACCGAGGCGGTGTCTGCCGGCATGATAACGTCGTTGTCCAGGCAATCGGCATCATGGCCATGGGCGCTCGGCGCGATGTCGATGCCGATCCGGGCGACAGCGCGGATCCGGTTGCGGGCTACGGTGAAATCCTGCGCCTTGCCATAGATGCCGACGCCAACCGCGAGCGAACGCGTGACGCCTTCGATGATGTTGTCGGCGATGAGGAATCCGTGCGCATAAGCCTGCGTGTCGTCGACCTTGACCTGGACGGCGACGTCGCCGGTGTTGCAGATGCGGTTGTCGACGAACCGCCACCGGGCGCCATGGCCGCCATGGTGGAAGGCATGGCGGCTGATGCTGTCGAAGACGCAGCCCGAAACGCTGTAGTCCGACATCCGGCCGACCGCGACGCCGCAGCCTTCCGAGCCGCCGGCGGTTCTGGCGCCGACGATGTCGAGGAAGCGGCAATGGGTGATGCGCCAGCCGGACCGCTCGGCATCGGTCGCGGCCCCGGCGCAGGAGATGCCGATAGTGGTCTTCGTCACCGTCACATTGTCGATGGTGACGCGCTGGGCCGGCGCCTGCTGCAGCCCGGCCTCGAAATCCGGCCCGGCATAACCCGATGCGCCGCCCCAGATGCCGATGAGATGGCGTTCGCTGCCTTCGGTGCCGGCATGGCCGTCGCCTTCGATGGTGATGTCGCGGATCGTCATGCCGTCGCGGGCGACGATCGCGGCGCAGAAACGTCTGGCGCTGGAGATTTTGAGCCTGCCGTTGCGCACCGTCACCGCCACGGCGGCAGCGGCGAAGGCCAGCGGCCTGGTGTGGACGAATGTGCCGCCGCCGAGATCGACGGTGTGGCCGGCGCCGACCCGGCTGGCCAGTTTCTGCAGGGCGGCATCGGCGTTGGTGGCGCCATCCAGCGGCGCGTCGAACTGCGCCGGGGTCCAGCTCCTGCCGTCGAGCGCGACGGCGCGCAGCCTGACGCCGCCGGCCGTCTTGATGTCGCAGTCGCTGGCGGCTGCAACCACCCGGTAGACGAAGCGCTCCTCGACGGTGCGGACACGGTCGCCGGGGATGACCGCGCCGGCGCCGTCATAGCCCAGCGTCGTGTCGGCAACGAGCGCCGGCACGGAGGCGAATTCCGGCACCTGGTGGTAGAGGGTCATGACGTCTTCCTGTGGCTTGTGGTCCGGTAGGGGCCGGTTCCGGTGCGCTCACGCCGCGCGGATCGCCGCGATCTGGCTGTCGATCGCCGCCTTGCGGGCGGGCACGTCCATATGGGCGTCGGCATAATCGAGCAGGTCGCGCTCGGCCTCGAGCGCGCCGATCAGCCGTTCGCGTTCTCCGGGCGGCGTCGCGGCAAGCGCGCCGCGCGCCGTTTCGTTCCTGGCTTTGGCGATGGCGCAGGCTTGCTGGTGGAAGCGGGCATGGTCGGCGCAGGCATCGAGCGCGCGCTGGAACGACCAGTGGCGGTCACGGCTGCCGATCCAGGCGATGAAGCAGGAGCCGTCCCTGGTGATGGTGCGCTCATGCACGCCGTCGACCGTGACGACCCAGCGGTCTTCGCCGGTCTTGCGGAACACCAGGCCGCCGGTGGCATCGATGTGATCGGACATATCCATCCCTTCCGTAAAGCATGGATACGATTATCACATTGCGTGAAGTTATCAATCCTAAAATTCACACTGCGTGAATATCAATGATCCAGATGGTCCGGAACGCGCCCTCGTGAACCAGGCCGCCGCCCGGACCACGGCACCACAAGCCGCAAGGAACAGGCACCGTCGCGGCAAGTGCGGGCCGGCCTTTCCCAAGAACTTCCGGGGCCTGTTCACAGAAGAGACAGTATGTTCCTGTTTCGTTCTTGACAAGCGGCGCAGGAATTGGTTCCTAATACCGGCTCCAATCAGGAGTGCAGCGGGTGGGTGGAATGGATGCAAAGCTGGACGCCGACGGCCATCTGAAACGGGTGGCCTGCCAACTCTACACGCAGCTGCCGGAAGACAAGCGCGAGGCGCTGCTGGTGCTGCGTTATGTGCGCCAGATCATCTTCTGCCTGGGCGAGGACTGGGAAGCCGTCACTCGCTCCGCGCCGATCCTGCCTTTTGCGGGCGATCGGAAAGGTCGGGCAGAATCTCCAACATCTTTGCGGGTAATCCAGACCGGTCGCCAAGATACAGCCAATCCAGAGTGACCCCGGTCTTCGACTGGATGGTGATGGCCACGTCGAGATCCGGGCGCCGCAGCCCCTTCAGGTAATTGTTGAGCGCCGGCTGGCTGATGCCGATCAGCTGGGCAAAGGACGTCTGGTTGCGCTGCAGCGCGGCAAGCAGCGCCGCCAGCCGCATCGCTATGTCTTGATTGGAACGTCCACCATCAGCCATGGCCCTTTTTGCCATATTCACACCGTGAAAAGAATTAACGCATATGGGCTTGCAATTAATTCACATAGCGTGATATTCAGCATCATGAACAGCGCCCCGCGGCGACGGTGACTTCACCCGACGCCGGGCGCCACACCGCAGCTTTCTGCCATGCGCCGCACCAGCGGCGCCTCACCATCCGCGGCCCTGTCGCGGACGGCCGACGCCTGGGCAGGTCCCCCCTCCCGCCGCCCGGGCGTCGGCTGCCACTTCCCGCCAAGCGGCCGAACGGCCCTGAACAACGAGGAGTTCCGCCCGTGAAGTACGACTTCGACGACGACCTGCGCGGCCCAGATCCCTCTCAAAGGCTGCATCTCCTGGTGATGGCCGGGCTCGGTGCCGCCGTGGCGCTGCTGACCGGCTTCATCTTCTTCTGCTTCGCCTGGAGCGTGCTGACGCTATGACCGCAGCGCTGTGTTTGCAGGCCCGCGCCCTCATCGAAGCCGAGCCGCGGCTGGCCCGCGAAGTCGCGCGGCAGCTGGCGCGCAAGACCAATGCTTTGGAGCGTTGCCGCGTTTCCGTGAAAACCGCAGACGCGCCGGGCAATTCAGGCGGCATGACCGCACGCCAGCGCGACCTGCTTATGTTCGTTAAAACTTACATAAGCCGACACGGCTTTGCCCCGTCCTTCGAGGAGATGAAGAGCGCGCTGGGTCTGGCCAGCAAGGCCGGCATCCACCGCATGATCGCCGGGCTGGAAGCCCGCGGCTTCCTCACCCATGCGCCGCGCCGCGCCCGTTCGATCCGCCTGGTGGCGACGTCATGAAGCAACGGCCATGAGCAAGAAACGCTGGTTCCGGCTTTACATTGAGCGCTGGCGCGACGGCACCTTCGGGCTGACGCCCAACGAGATCGCCGCCTACATCACGCTGTTGTGCGAGCTCTACGACCATGACGGCATATTGATCCGTGCCGATCTCGACCTGCTGGCGCGCCGCTGCGGCATGCGCCCGACTTCTTTTCGGAAGGCTTTCGAAACGCTGGCCCGGCGCGGAAAGCTTACCCTTGACGGTGATGTCATCACCTCCAAGGCGGTCTCCGAAGAAATCGAAAACCGGGAGAGACTCGACGGGAAATCGGCGGAGAACCGCCAGAAACTCGCCGAAAAACGCAATGTCATCAACGAAATCCGGCAAAGACTGCCGACTGATACAGACAAAAGAATCCAGACAAGAGTCTTGAATCCCGAAAAGCTGCAGGCTTTCCGGGGGGCGGCCTCGCCGCCCGTCATGCCCCAGAACAGGGAGCTGGAGCCTTCACGCGTTTCGCAGAAAAGCGGAACGGCCGCTCCCGATCACGCCCAGCCGCCGCCGGCGGCCGGCCATTCCGCTTCCGTCCAGAACTTCATCAAGCGCCGGGAGATGGCCCGGCGCAGGAGCTGAGCCATGTTCATTGCCCGCTATGAAAACACCATGCGCAACGCCAGGCCGAAAGGCGTCGAGCCCGAGCCGCGCAAGCCGAGACTGCAGCCCGCCCGCCAGGACCCGGCCGTTGCCGCCTATCGCAGCATCGACGTGCTCGAACCAAAAATGCCGGCGCGCGAAATCATCAGCCGCGTCGGCGCGCTGCACGGCTACACGTTGGCCGAGATCACCGGGCCGCGGCTGGAAAAGAAGCTGGTGCAGGCGCGCTTCGACGCCGTCAAGGCGGTGGCCGATGCCCGGCCCGACATGTCGCTGCCGCAGATCGGCCGGATCTTCAACCGCGACCACACCTCCATCCTGCATGCGCTGAAGAAGCGCGGCGGCCGCCGCCTCGAACAGGGCCCGGAACAGCACCGCGAACAAAGCCCCGGACAGGACCAGGGATTCGGCCAACAACAGGGAGCAGCGGAATGAGCGCGCCGCAGAATGATAACGGCAACGCCTGGTACATCGTCAGCAGCCATCCGCAGGCGGAACGGCAGGCCTGCGCCGAGATCGCCGCCCTTGGCCAGACGGTGTACCTGCCTTGCTTCCGCAAGGAATTCCACCACCGCCGCTACCGCAAATGGATCCGGCAGCACTACCCGCTGTGGCCGGGCTACCTTCTGGTGCTGGCTTCCGAGCACTGGTCGCGCGTGCTCGACTGCCAGCATGTGACGCGCGTGCTGCGCAGCCAGACCTATGCCGGCGCCGGCGCGCCGATCGCCATCCGCGACGCCGACGTGCAGGCGATCCGCCACGCCCAGGACAGCGGCCAGTTCGACCTGATGCGCATGGACCGCGCCACGGTGAAGCCGGGTGACCGGCTGCGGGTGCACGAAGGCGCGCTGACCGGCCAGGCCGGCACGGTGGAAAGCGTCGGCGACGACAGGATCGTGCTGCTGATCAACGCGATGGGGCGAGAGTTGCGGACGGTGGTGCCGGTGGAGAAGGTGGCGGGGTGATGGGGGGGCAACCAATGAGCTGATGGAAGGACCATCACCACCGTAAACAAATCAAGCTCAACCTCCCTTGAGGCGAGGCGCATAAAGAAAAAGCCGGACGGCGAGCCTTCCGACGGTCGGGTTAATCGGAAAAGTAGAACAACGCTTACGTCGATGCTACTCAGCGACTACGATAGCGTCCGCAGATAGCTTCGAGCCGACCAAAGCGGAAAGCGGACATAGGCGTTAATCCAAGTCAGCTTCAAAGCATGGAGAACCAATACCGCTACGTCAGAAGGGTCCGAGGTGGATAGGTCTCAGATCTCGACTCGATTATTCAACGGCTAATTAGTCGACTACCGCCATCAAGAAGTACTTTATCAAGGCCAAAAGCTCTGGCTTTGAGAATATCTTCGAACCCGCCCGCGAAGACGAAAGCTCTAAATCGAACGACGATGACACAGTTATTGACCGAGTCATTTCGAAATCAACCCACGATCGCGTGAAATACCTAAGTACGCTTCGTACTTTATTAATTGATCTGTCGAAGAATGGCTTCGGCCTGCTCCAAAACAAGTTTTACAGCATCTTCAGCCAAAACAGGCGGGTAGCCATATTTTTTTAAGATGCGCTTTACGAGTACGCGCATTCGTGCACGGGCACTCTCACGCTTATGCCAATCAACTGTTGCATTTTGCCGAAGTTGCTCCAAAAGCTCATGGGCGATAATGCGTAGCGTCTCATCGCCCAGAACCTCGATGGCGCTCTCGTTTTGCGTCAAAGCATCGTAGAATGCGACTTCCTCACTCGATAGCCCTTGCTCTTCGCCGCGTTTTCTCGCCGCTCGTAGATCTTTAGCGAGCGCGATCAACTCATTGATCATCTCGACCGCCGATATGGCATTGGCGTGATAGCGCGCTACGGCCTCCTCCAGCCTTTTCGAAAACGTGCGGCTTTCGACGACATTCGTTTGCGAGCGGCTCTGAATTTCGCCGTTGAGGAGCTTCCGTAACGCCTCCAGTGCGAGGTTCTTCCGCTCCATTCCCTGGAGTTCTGCAAGGAATTCGTCGGACAAAATCGAGATGTCCGGACTTTCCATTCCTGCCGCGCGTAGTACGTCGATGATCTCGGTCGAGGCGACCGCACGATCGATGAGCTGCTGAACTGCAAAAGCTCGATTTGCTTGGGAGATTGCACCCGTAGCAGTCGATTTGGCGATGGCTGCGCGGACGGCTTGGAAGAAGCCCACCTCATCGCGAAGCTTCGAAGCTGCGTCACTGGCAGAGGCCAAGGCATAGGCCTTGGTCAGATTGAGGACAAGGTCTTGAAAGGCACGGTGAGCCCGCTTGCGATCTTCATCACCAGTGGCCTTGCTAGCTTGAGTTTCTTGCCATCTCAGTACCCAATCAATCGCGCCAGCGAGTGCGTTAAGTCTCTCTCGCGGTGCGCCCTCAAGCCCGGCGGAATAGTCGTGCGTGTGAAAAATCTCCTTCACCCGCTCGAAGGCTTCTAGCATCGCGGCTACCGCCTCGTCCTCGTCGATGCCAGTCTTGCTCTGATCGGACGGGCTATAGTCCCTTAGAGCATTTTTTAGGTTCTGAAGTATTCCGATGTAGTCAACGACCAGGCCACCGGGCTTATTCCGAAACACGCGATTCACTCGGGCAATCGCCTGCATCAGTCCGTGACCGCGCATGGGCTTGTCGATGTACATCGTGTTCATGCAAGGCGCATCAAAACCGGTAAGCCACATGTCCCTGACGATGACCAATTTCAGCGGATCGCTAGGATCGCGTGCTCGTTTCGCTAAGAGGTCGCGCCGTCGCTTGTTGCCGATATGCTGCTGCCAAATGAGCGGGTCGGAAGCAGCACCCGTCATTACAACCTTGATCGCACCGTCAGTATCATCGTCAGAGTGCCAATCCGGACGCAGCTTTATGATCTCATTGTAGAGGTCAACGCAAATGCGCCTGCTCATGCAGACAGCCATTGTCTTTCCGTCTAGTGCGACCAGCCTAGCTTCCAAGTGCTGAACCAAATCGGCAGCGATAAGCGAGAGGCGTTTCTTGGCGCCAACCAAGGCCTCGACAGTTGCCCACTTGGCCTTGAACTTCTCCGCTTCGGTTAACGTGTCGTCTTCAACCAGAGCCTCGATTTCGGCATCAATGTTAGGCTTCTCATCCTGGTCAAGTTCGATGCGAGCCAACCGGCTCTCGTAGTAGATGGGCACAGTCGCCCCGTCTTCGACCGCGCGCGAAATATCGTAGATGTCGATGTAATCTCCAAAGATCGCTGGGGTGTTCCGGTCCTCACCCTCCACCGGTGTTCCAGTGAACCCAATGAAGGAAGCGTTTGGCAGCGCTTGCCGGATGTAATGCGCATATCCATACCGCCGAACGCCGGTCTTTGTGTCCAGCCGTGCGTCCAGTCCATATTGGGTCCGATGGGCCTCATCGGCAATGACAATGACATTCCGGCGTTTCGTAAGTTCGGGAAAGCTCTCTTCCGTCCCAACCGGGAGAAACTTTTGTACGGTTGTGAAGATCACACCGCCTGCCGAGCGCTCTAGAAGACGCTTCAGGTCCTCACGGTTTTCAGCCTGTTCGGGTCTCTGGCGGATGAGGTCGCGACACAAGCTGAATGTGCCAAAGAGCTGATCGTCCAGATCATTCCTGTCCGTCAAAATAACCAAGGTAGGGTTCTGAAGCTGAAGAGAGCGAACCGCCAGACCTGCAAAGAAGGCCATGAGGAAGCTCTTGCCCGAGCCCTGCGTGTGCCAAATTACCCCAATTTTGCGATCCCCGTTGGGAGCGGACGCATCCACCGCTTCCTGAACTGCCTTTCGGGCACCGTGGAATTGGTGGTAACCAGCGATGATCTTGAAGGGACCTTCGCCTCGGTCGGCGAAGACAGTGAAATCTCTGATGAGTTGCAAGAAGTGGCTGCGCTCAAATACGCCGCGCAACAGCGTATCCAATTCCGGCGTGCCGGGCGGCGCGTAGTCAGTTCCATCCACAGTGCGCCAAGGCATGTAGCGTTCTTCCTGAGCGGTTAGCGAGCCGATCCGGGCCCTGATCCCATCGGATGTGACGAGCAAGGCATTGGTTCGAAAAAGTGATGGGATGTCGCGCTTGTAGGTCTCAATCTGGTTGAATGCGGCGACGAGCGTGGCGTTCTCATCGCCCGGGTTTTTCAGTTCGAGGACCGCCAACGGCAATCCGTTGACAAAGAGTACAAGATCAGGCCGCCGGTTTTTGCGCCCTTCAATGAGTGTGAACTGGTTGACCACCAGCCAATCATTAGCGTCCAGATGCTCGAAGTCGATCAGCCAGACTTTGTCTCCGACAATACGATCGTTCGCGCGGTACTCCACCGTCACGCCCTCGGTAATCAGCGTGTGGATTCGTCGGTTTTCCTCCACCGTATCGGGAGACTGGCTAGTGAGAAGCTGCCTTATCGCTTCGGATCTCGCTTCCTCCGGAACGGAAGGATTGATCTCTGCAACCCAAGCTTCCAGACGCTTGAGCAGCACGGCCTCTGAATAGGACGGGCGTTGCGGGGATGCACCGTCTGGCGCGATAACGCTGCCGTGAAGATGCAGCCAGCCGAGCGACTTCAGCGTCTCAATGCCGGCGTACTCCACGATGTCCTCATAGAAGCCGCTCATACTGACGCAGAGCCTCCCTTTGGCTCAACGTCCCACACAGTCGCCGCCAGCTTCGCAAGGAATTCCTGACGTTCTTGAACCGCGTCGGCATTCCAATGAGGAAACACTTTGAGTGTCTTTGCGGCCGCCGTAATCTTATCGGCCACCCCAACCTGGCCACTCTGATTGCTCGCTTGGCAGCGGGTGAGTAGATACTTTGACTGCGGGTATACAGTGATTTTCGAAGAGTAACGCCCATTTTGGATGGCGCGATTGATCGACTTCTCTATCAGCAGCAGGTTGCCGAGCCGCTGGATGATGGCCTGGTCGTCCCCACCGTCGCCAAACTCGGCAATAGTTTCCATATCGCCGTTGTCCGGCAGGATGTGCTCAATATCATTTCCGCCTGCGACATACTCTTGCAGATCGTCTCTGCCTTGACTGGAGCCGTATGCCAGCAGATCAACGTGTTGCGTAAGTTTCGCAAGCAGGTAGCGGATCCTGAACTGCCGCGTGTCACCAAGTTTGAGGCTCAGTAGGCGAGAATTGAAGTCTGCGAAGAGGGCCAATCGCTCCCTGCAGAAGGTAGAGCGAACAAATTCCTCGAAATCTTGTTCGGTTGTACCACGCAGTGTATGCGCTGCATCCACAATCCGACGTTCGTACTCTTTCCCTGGAGTGCCGGTGACAAGCCAGACGAACAACGTCTTCTCCACCTCGTCGCACAGCCTGGAGAAATTGGCTGACGAAAGATGCCGGCCAGCCATCAATATTATGAAGTGTTGCTTGATCGACTTTCCGCCAAGCAGGCGCGTGTTCACGATGCCACGTTCTATGCCCCCCGTAGCGTTCCGGTTAGAGGCGAAGTTGCTGTAGGCTTTTGCTGCTTCCAAGAGCTTCTGCGCGAACTTCAGTGGGGCACTCTTGTGTCCTGTAAGTGCCTCATTCTTCAGGAACCAGTCGTAGATGATTTCCTCGCGCAGCTTGCTGTCCACATCGAAGCTGGCCAAGAGATAATATCTCAGAAAGCGAAGGGGCTTTTCCTGCGCCTTGTAAATCTCGTCGGTAAGCGCCTTCCAGATACCCTTGAGCTTCGCATACTCGCTCTCCTTCGCGTTCATGAACAGAAGGTTCTTAAGCAGGTCCATGGCGTTTAGGCCGACACCACGGTCGTTGATTGTCTCGAATATTTTGAGAGCTTTCGCTATCGTGGGCGTCTGAATGCGGATGATCTTGACCTTGTTCGTCAGATATCCATGAAATTTCCGAATGGCCGCTGGATCATTCTCAAGCGTTGAGGCGATGAACTCGCGAATGGTCCTGTACGCACTGCCAATGTTCCGGATCGATCTCGTACGTTGTCGGTCGGCGTTCTTGCCGTCGCCCTCGGCATACTGAATTAGTATGCCGCCAGAATCCTCATATTGGAGTTCTAGGCGAAAGCGCGCGACACTTTCCCCCTGCCAATCGATGGTGCTCGATGCAATCTGGTTTTTTAGCTCTTCCGGTATGTCCTGACCGAGTTCCATCAAGGCGTCACGGAGGGCACAAAGGGCGAGATAGGCGGTTGTAGTCCTCTGCTGCCCGTCCACGAGTTCGAAAACATCCTTGTCGTCCTTGCAAACGACAATCGTGCCAATGAAATACTCCGGAGCGAAATCCTTCGTCGCACCCTCATACTCGGCATAGATGTCAGAAAGAAACTGATCGACTTCCTCGCCACCTTCGCCTTTTGGGTCTGTTTCGCCCCATACGTATTCACGCTGATAGTCAGGCACACGATAGAAGTCCTGAAACATTCTCTTCAGCGTCATGTCATCCGAAATAATGCTCTGTTCAGTCATCCAGGCCGCCCCCCATCAGCGCAATCAATAGGTCTTCAATGCATTGGTCGTGGTCTTCCGGCGGGTAGTAAATCGGATGAATCTCGGCCTCTGCAAGAAATGCTCGCCGCGCCGCGCGTTGGTTCTCTGGTGGACAAGGCAAGAAGGCATAGTGACGAACCGATGCATCACCGTTCGCCGCACGGATGTCGCGTAGCGCTGCATAGGTCCGGTCTGATTGCAGACTCGCCCCCATAAAAAGCAGGCTTCGCGTTCCGATTAGTGCGCCGAGGATATTGGTAAGTGTGACGCCACCGTTGTAAGCCGCATCATATTCGCCGTGCGTAAGAACCCTGCCTTCCTGCGCATCGGCCTCGCCGTGCAACCGCAGAAGGCAGTGAGGGTCATTGCCGATACGCTGCCTCGCCTCCCGCAGACGAATACCACAGAACTCCGTTGTGAAGGGACATTGCGCGCTGTTATAGACATGGGTCAGGACGTAGTCGAAATTGGTCGTAAGAACCTCGCCCTCGAACAGGCGAGGAAGCAGACAGACAGGACCGGATGTGTTCAGCCGATGGCGTCCGAGTTGGTTGGCGATCTCCTCGGCGAAGACGCCAGCGCGAAGTGTGTCATGGACGATCTGTGCCGCCTCTTCGTAATCACCGCGTGCGAGGCGAGCCTCGACATCGGCTCTGACTTGCGGGAAGTCCGCTAGAAGTGAAAGCAGGAAAGCACCCCAGGGTCGATAACCGCTAGCAATCGACATTCCAGCACCGACGAAGGGCAGGACATGTCCGTTGCGCTTTCGTGCGGTCAAGGCACGAAACCGCTCCAAGCACTGTGTTTCTTGCAGGAACTCGGCGGCACGTTCCTTAGCCCCTTGAATCTGGTCCTGTACGTAAGCGGCAAAGGTCGCTTCATAATCACCATGTTCGCCAGCAGCCATCGTCTTGAACACGTCTGCGCTTTCCCAGGTGAACCCAGCGACCTCGACCGGACCCGTTTCGTTCAAGTATTCGTGGTAGCGCTGGCGAAAATACTCCATCCCTCGCTCATGCCTCCAACAGGTGATCGAGGATCGCGCCCGCTTCCGCTAAAGTTTCCGGCTGCATGCAGAGGAGGTCTGCCCCTCCCAGCGCTGGCATCATTTCGAGCGCGCTATGGCGGCCATATTGGGGATCGCCGCTCTTGTCCCGCTTGGCGTAGAGCACCGATGCCGGCGACAATCGGTGTTTGATACCACTTGTTGTCAGCGACCCAGCAACGCCGGCCTCGACCCAGATGTTGGCCGGCGTTTTCGGACTTTTCTCGAACATCAGTTCGATCCGCTTGCCACTATGTGTGGTCAGGATATAGCGCCGCGCATAGGCTTCCTGGTGGCCGAGCGAATGTTCGGTCGCCAGAACGTCCATCATGGCAGCAATCGCTGATTTGAGATGAGTGCGGTCCATGCTCATCCGGACATCGTCTCTTGAGCGCTGCTAACGCGCACCTCGCCGGACATCAGCTTGGGCAAGAGATAGTCGCGGATTTCGACGAGGGTGCGACTTTCGAGATCGTTGTGAATCATTCTCTCGATCAGCGGTTCGACGACTTCGGTCATCGCTGCCAAGGTTGTCACGGGTGGAACAATCACGCGAGCGGCTGACAGGTGCCCACGTTGGATGTGGCCCATCGTCGTTGCCTTGGATGCGGCAATCGTTTGAAACTCGGGCAGGTGGTGATGCACCCATTGAGAATAGAACCAACGGGGGCGGGTGGCTGACGAGACCTTAAAGAGGTGCTGGTTCAGCGCTCCTTCGCCTTCAGTCCAGAACTTCGCCACTAGGCTGCCCGACCAAGAAAATAGGAAATCGCCATCCCGGATCAGATACTTGTCCGCAATGGAACGGTTCGCGCGGTTGGTTTTGTCTGTGATCCCGCTGCGAAGCTCGGCAATCTTGATCACTGGTAGGTCGTCTTCGCCGGTCGGCGGGTATTTCTGAAGAGCGAGCCCGTTCAGGAACTCGGCCACTTCGTCCAATCCCTTTTCCTCCCACCCCTCCGGTAATTCACTCTCACCGAATGTATGGGGGAAGAGGGCGGCGAGGGGAGCGGCTTTGGCGGCGTCCGGGATCAGGCCGCCTACGATGGCGACGGGGTCAGTTGCGCCCTCCAACTTACGGCGAACGGGGCCGAAATCGACGAACCAGTCCCTGAAGATCGCCTGCGCCAAGGCCTCCAGCGTCTCGTTCATCTTCCGGTTCAGTTCGATCTTGTCGTCCAGCGCGGAAAGCACATCGGCAATGGCAGATTGCTCTCTTCGCGAAGGAGCTGCGATGTGCAGCGCCTTAACTTCCGGGAAATAAATAGTCTGATGGACACTCCCATCAGCAAATCTCAGCAGGGCGTTGCCTTCGGCGATGAATGCGTATTTTAAGTACCGGTAGTCGAGCGCTGGACCGCACGACCAATTTACAAAATCTTGGCTTGTTGCCATGGGGCGCCCCATGACAACGACGTAGCCGACCGACGCTGTTCGTGACAGGCAGACAGTATCTTTAGGGAGAATACGCGCAGCAGAGTTTGCAATTCCCAACTGATTCGTGGTCTCGTTCGTGCTGTAAATGATCCTACCGTGATTGGCAGTCGCGTCCCTAATTCCAATCCAGGGGATGTCCCCCCCCCAGTAGTCGTCGCGCTTTCGGCTAGGGGTGTGTCCACTTTCCAGGCGCGCCAAATCTATCAAGAGATGCCACCTCCATCCGTCGGGAAGAGGCGTTTGCGGATTGCCCACTGAGATGGCGAAATCCCCAGGAATGACCGCGCTCGTCGCTGCGCGCCCACCTAGGCGACGTGCGGGCTTTGGCTCCTCCGTCATTCGAAGGCGCCCCCAAGCACGGACTTAATCCTTTCGGAAAGCACGTCGGCTTGTTTGAATTGCTCCGCGAGCCTCGTTCTAAATCCTCCCACCTTCTCCTCGAAGGGAAGGCCGTCATCCTCTGCATCTGCTGCTCCTACAAATCGGCCAGGCGTCAGCACGTACCCTTTTTTCCGAACTTCTTCGATCGTCGCCGACTTACAGAAGCCGGGCACATCCTCATAGCCGCCATCCTTATTGCGCCAACTATGGTAGGTCTCGGCGATCTGACCGATCTCGTCAGGTGTGAACTCCCTCCGCGTGCGATCCACCAACACGCCGAGCTTGCGTGCATCGATGAACAGGATTTCACCGCGCCGGTCGCGATGGCCGTTTGCGCTCTTGTCCCGCGCCAGAAACCAGAGACAGGCCGGAATCTGCGTTGAGTAAAAAAGTTGGCC
>VFQQ010002767.1_pt1 | contig 18628 bp, 21 predicted proteins | sample 3512341 | NCBI WGS metagenome assembly VFQQ01 (sample SAMN10412373, study PRJNA504923) | tailings metagenome | isolation source: Relicate 2 Philex TSF1 revegetated site | place: Philippines: Tuba, Benguet | collected 2017-08-29 | reverse complement strand
TGAAGCCCAAGCCCACCCCAAAAGGTGTACCTGTAGAAATGACATCGCCCGGAAGGAGCGTCATAAATTGGCTCAAGTAGCTGACCAAGGTTGGGATTTTAAACACCATGTCGTCGGTATTAGAATCTTGGAGCATCTCATCGTTGACTTTGAGCCACAAGCGAAGGCTATGTGGGTCGGCGATTTCGTCTTTGGTAGCCATAAAAGGCCCAAGCGGAGCAAAAGTATCGTTGCTTTTTCCTTTGACCCACTGACCGCTCCGCTCCAACTGAAAAGCACGCTCAGAGTAGTCGTTGTGCAATACATAGCCCGCTACGTAGTCCATAGCTTCTGCTTCTTCTACATAGCTCGCTTTTTTTCCGATGACAAAGGCCAATTCCACTTCCCAGTCAGTTTTGACGGAATTGCGCGGAATGATGACATTATCGTAAGGTCCACACAAGGCGGAAGTAGATTTAAAGAAAACGACCGGCTCTTTAGGTACATCCATACCCGACTCGGCGGCGTGTTTGGCGTAGTTGAGTCCGATACACACGATTTTGGAAGGACGCGCAATGCACGAACCTACGCGGACGCTATCCGATACTTCGGGACAACTGTCGGCTTTGACTTGGAGCCATTGTGCTAAGCGATTAAGGCCGTCGGTTGCAAAAAAAGCTTCGTTAAAGTCTTCTCCAAAGGCAGAAACGTCAATTTTACGACCATTGGGAAGAATCACTCCTGGTTTTTCTTGTTCAAAAGTACCAAAGCGAAAAAGTTTCATTGGAATTATAAGGGTGTTTAAACAACTCGCCGAAGCGATGTATCAGTGAATGAATGAGGATTTACAATTTCTATGTCAAAAGAAGTAGTTTAATTTGAAAATCTAACACAAATGTGGTTTGAAATATAAAAATAAAAAAAAGTTTAAGTGTTAAGTGCTTGATAATGGGCTGGTTTGAAAAAATGTTATAATTTTTTTTGGGATAGGGCTTGCGTCGTATTCTCAAACCTACTACTTTTGCACCACAATTAACGGGAACACAGACCGAAAATTGAAAAAACGGGATTCCGTAGCTCAGTTGGTAGAGCAATACACTTTTAATGTATGGGTCCTGGGTTCGAGTCCCAGCGGGATCACCAAGCTTCAAAGAAGCCCTGATAATGACAAACCTGCCACAAAATGGCAGGTTTTTTTGCTTCATACCCAATCGTTTAGCTCCTTACATGCTCCTCACTTTCAGATGTCCATTGATTCGGGCGTATAGCTGGAGGCACGCCCTCAGCTCGCGGGCGCATACCGTTTGATAAAAAGACATTTTTTTGTAGCTATAAGATTGTGCCAAATAAGCGGATTTTGGTTGGTTAGCGCCCCCAATTTTAAACCGTTGAATAATTTATGAAAAAAAAGAATGGAACTCCTGTTTTACAGGCATGCTACAAAGGGGCAGCGCAAAAAAGGCAACTGCACTATTTATCATCGTATCACTATCAATGGCGTAAGAGCGGAGCTTTATAGCACGCACCTCGACGGAAAAGCCTCAGATTTTGATGTGGAGCGACAGCGCTTCAAGTCTTCTGACCCTAACTACCTCTACAAAAATGGTAGGCTCAATGAAATAGAAGGTGACCTCTTAGATATCTACACTACGCTGAGTCGCCGAAAAAAGCCTTTTACACCTCATCACATTAAGGAACTCTACATGACGGGTGAGTTGGAGCTACGTTTCATGGATATTTTCGATAAGTGGCTTAAGGCACTTCGTGACATGGGTGCACCGAAAGAACAAACGGTGAGTAGGTATGAGGATATCAGGGATAATGTACTGAAGTTTTTGATATCGAAACAGAAACAAACGGATCTACTTGAGAATTTTGACCTAGATATGCTACACCAGTATCGCAACTGGCTCAAGAAGCAAGCTTTTGCGGATTCGACAATCAGAAAACATCAGTCCGTTGTGAAGCAAATGGTGACATGGGCAAAACGAGAAAAATACCTGGCTCAAAATCCGTTTGACGGCTATCGTATCAAACACGAAAAACTGAAGCCTCATATATATCTGAGCGTGAGCCAATATGAGTTGCTTCGAACGCACCAGTTTTCGACCGAAAGGCTTCAGCGTGTAGCTGATGTATTTGTGATTTACTGCCGTACGGGGTTTCACTGGCAAGATTTGAAAGACATGGCGGCAGCGGGTGAAACGGTAATCTATCAAGTGGCCGGGTATGACTTCATTAACTGGACTCGCATAAAAACAAAGGAGGTGGCCAAGGTACCTGCCATGAGTTGGCCAGAGGTAAACGAAATCGTAAGGAAATACGGGGGCTGGGAAAAACTGCCTATTCTTTCTAACCAAAAAATGAATGATTACCTGAAGCTGGTGGCTGCAGAGCTAAACGTAGTGATTCAGAAAATGACGCTTGGCGAGCGGAGAGAACGAAACTTACAACCTGTCCATCCAGAGCTGACCGTTAAGGCTGGGCGTAAGACGCTGGCTGATTGGCTGCTTAATGAGCTATGTTGGAGCAGGGAGGCTGTTAAGGTAGTCCTGGGCTTGAAAAGCGACCGAAGCCTAGATTCTTATGTGCGAGAGGATGAACGGCGAGTAGTACAGGAGCTGCGCCGAAATAGTGCCTAAGTTTAAGAAAAGCTCACACCAATAATGAGAAAAAGTATTCCGAAAGTTAAGATATACATCCTTCATAAATGCCTGAAAATCATCGATAAAATTATCTGAAAATATATAAAAATACTTGCCGAAAGACTTGCTTGTCGAGACAACAAGTGCGTTGTTTGTCCTATCAAATAAACGCATAACGCACAGATAATCAAATGAATACGCAAGCAATTTTAAACGAAAATCTATCAAAAACAGAAAAAATAAGACGCTTATTAGAGCTAGGATTGACCCGCAGAGAGGTGGCTGATTTGACAGGTGGTAATTACGGATTTGTTCAGAACGTTTTTGCTAAATACTGGCCTGAAAGAGTAAACTCAAAGGAATTTAGATTGATACCCTTCACTCGCAAATTTGGGGTAGAAATTGAAGGATACGGAGTGGCCATGAATGTTTTAGCCGACGCGCTTCAAAACGCAGGAATCAGATGCTACGCTGAAGGCTATAACCACTACACCAAAAGCTACTGGAAAATAATAACCGACGCCAGCCTCAGCGGCCAAAATACTTTTGAAGTCGTAAGCCCGATTTTGGAAGGCCAAGCAGGGTTAGACGAACTTAAAAAGGTATGCGAGGTACTAGAAGCACTCAACGTAAAAATTAATAAAAGCTGCGGGATGCACATTCATTTTGACGCGGCAAACATCGGACTCCAACAAACCAAAAATATACTTTTGAATTATTCAAAATTGGAGGAGGCCATCGATAGTTTTATGCCACAGAGCCGACGCGGAAATACAAATACCTACTGCAAAAGCCTAAGAGGGTATGAGGCACGGGTTGAAAATGCAACCAGCATCGAAAATATAGCAGAGCAATTTTCGCAACGCTATTTTAAAGTCAACATGCAGGCATACGAAAGACACAAAACGATTGAATTTAGACAGCATTCAGGGACAGTTGAATTCAGTAAAATTTCGAACTGGGTGATTTTTCTTCATAATTTGGTCGAATATTCAAAAACAAAAAGGGTTGAAAATGGTACCTTTGAAACGCTGAAAAAATTTAATCAAAACGAGGTATATAATTATTTAATAACACGCCAAAATCAATTAGCGGCATGATATATAAAGACCACAACGGGGAGGCCATACAAGGAGCCTCCCCTGAAGAATTGATAATGAACCTAAAAAATGGCTCACGCTTCGGGAGCGAGCAGGAGCTTCAGGAATATATGGACGAAATGGCGGGACGCGTCAAGGAATATCGCGGCCTGTCGGCAGCTCCCCGAACCGATAGTTGTGAGAATTTTATGAACGACCTCGAAGCCTGTGGGTATTGGAGGCGCGTTTTGTAAAGTAAGTGTACATGCGTTTAAAATTCAGAATCCCCCAGCCGCTTGGTTGGGGGATTTTTTTTGGCGTCTCGGTAGTTTTTGACTGTCATAATACTCATCAAAACCACGCCGATAGCTGTGAGGGCGATAATGAGCGTATCGAGCATGGGTCTATTTGTTGAGAATTTCTTCCATAACAGTACGTATCACCTCTGGGTTTACAAAACCCGCATTGAGTATATCTTTAATATGCTGAACTTGCTCAAGATGCAAAACAACAAAGTCGCTTTGATAGCGTTTACCACCCTGTAGCCCATTTTCTTTTTCTTCGTCTTTTGTGAATAATTGAATTGTTTTTACAATTTCCATCATCGCTTGATGTTGATGATTTAAAAAAATCATCTCTTGTATGTCTTCAGGTTGAGATTCAATTCCTGAGATAATAAAATCTATTTTATAGTGCATGGTTTTGATTGTTTTAGGGTAAATATAATGAATCGCTATTATATTGCATCCAATAAAAAAGCGCACTTGAGGTGCGCTTGCGTAGGAGGGAAAAGCTTGTGAGAGAGCTTTCCAAAATTACGCATTTCTATGACCTTTACCAAAGAAAAACCTTGGCCAAAAGTGTCGGTTTGGCTACAACTTGAACCCGCCACCAACAAGTACCTGAAGCATTATTATAAGGATGGCTATGAGGCCAACAACGAGACGCTCCTGGGCAGCCTCGTCAACTTATCGCTTCAGAAAAAAGCTTCTACTTCTTCCGCTTCCAAGTTTGCGCACCTGACTGATCGCTACCGCTGTGTGGTAGGCTCATGGGTGGCGTTTCGGGTTGGTACCGAGATTTCGCTTGAGCAAAACTTCCACATCAATCGACTCATCTTGCGCATGATGTACGCCGAGCTGATGATGTACATCCTGTACCATCATTTCATTTCGGGAAAAAGCGATATCCAACCCTGCATCGATGAGTTTAGGGAGCGATACGACATCTACGAAAAAGAATTCCCTGACGAAAGAATCCGAAAAATGTACTATCGTATCCGACGGACTCACGGCTCTGACCCTTCATTTTACATGAAATTTTTGCCAGCGAAACTATTAATGAAACCATGACCAATCTATTGTTGAGTGGGGATCCTTGTGATCGGCCCGTGGGCGGCATTCCGTATATTGAAATAGTACCCTCGGTGGCCATTGCATCGATGGCCATCCCTTCTGGGCTGAGGTTTCAGGGGCCATTGACGCTCAAGCCCAGCTGGGCATGGCTGCGGGTAGAGTTTTCGGAGGAGACGGCATTTTATGCCGAAAAAGACGTGAACAATCAGCACGGGACGGTCTACGAAATCAAAACGGGTGGATTCTATCCACGTGACAGCCGAGCCGTCGTAGAGCAGCTCGAAAAAATGAAAAACTACTACTGGGTAGCCCGCGTAAAAGACATGGACGATAAGTGGCGATTAGTGGGCAGCGACCGCCAAACCCTCAAGTTTAGCTCACGTAGCTACGAAATCACCACCTTGCAGCAGCGCCGGGGTTTTATGCTGGAAATGAGCGGGATATTTACTCGCCCAGCACTTTTCGATGAACGCTAATTGTCCTATTAAGCTTGAAAAAAGGGGAATAATGTTGCAATATGAAAGAATTGCAGCAGACCGTATTAGCCCTTTCTTCGGGTCAGTGGTGGATTTCACCCAGCTGGGCTTTGGCCAATGCCTACGAAATGGCCAAGGTGTTGTCGCTGGAGGAATCAGAAGATAAGCAGAAAACCAAGCAGGTAGCCACGGCGGCTTATTCGGCTAGTGCGGGCGTAAGCAGCCTTTCGGATGCACCAGCGGGCAGCGTAGCCGTGATGGCCATTCGCGGACCCATTGTAAAGTACTCCAACTGGTACGGGATTGGTTCGAAAGACTACGTTTCGACCCTTAACAGCATCTACGGAGATAAGCGTTTTCTCGGCGCCATCCTGATCGTCGACTCTCCGGGCGGCATGGTTTCGGGTACGAGAGAGCTGTTTCAGACCGTGGCCAACCCGGTCAAACCAATCATTTCGCTTGTCGACAATCTCGCTGCGAGTGCAGCCTACTACGGCATCGTAGGCTCAGATGCTATCTACGCTACGCAGCCCAACGACATCATCGGCAGCATCGGGACCTATAGTGTTCTGGCCGATTATAAAGCTTACTTCGAAAAACAGGGCCTCCCTATCTACGAGGTCTATGCCGCGCAAAGCACCGAAAAAAACCTTGAGGTGCGGGAGCTATTTGCCAAGAAGGATGAGAAACTCCTGAAGGCAGAGCTCACCGAATACAATCAGTTTTTCATCGACGACGTGAAAGCTTCACGTGGCAGCAAGCTCAACCCCAAAGCAGGTGACCCCTTCAAGGGTGCTACCTACTTGAGCGAGGAAGCTCAAAAGTTGGGTCTTATCGATGGCATCTCCAATATCTCCTCCGCAATGGAGGAAATCACCGACCGCTTTTCAACTAAAAAACGTAAATCAACTACCATGAGTCTAATCAAGGACCTTAAGTCACTTCTGGGCAAGCACGGCGAGGAAGAGACTTCTGAAGACACTACCGCACAGCTCACCAAGGAGCGTGACGATGCTCAAGCCCAAGTAACTGCGCTTACCAAGGAGCGTGACGATGCCAAAGCCCAAGTAACTACACTCACCAAAGAGCGTGACGAGGCCAAAGCCGAAGTAACTGCACTCACCAAGGAGCGTGACGAGGCCAAAGCCGAAGTAACACGCCTCGGCCGACAACCGGGCGATAAGCCTACCCCAAAAGCGACTGAGGAGCAAGTAGAAAAAACAGGCTCTGCCAAAACGCCTCAGCAGATCATGGACTCGCTGCCTCACAACCAAGAAGCCGATAAGCTATTTGGGTAGTACCCACTGTAAGTACCCACATTACCCACCTTAATTTTCAAAACGATAAATGAATATCCAAGACATTATCACCGAGTTTGGGGCGTACTACCTCAATCAAGGACAAAACTTGACGCGGATTCATCAAAAGTTACGTCGACAACTCGTAACGCCTAAGATGTTTACGCCCGTGTATACCGATGACACGATTTGGCGGGCTAGTGAAGCACGCCACAGCCGAATCGTGCAGCCGTTCCAGAAGGCTTTCACGCCGACCGGTACCACGACTTTTGTGCCGGTAGAAATCCGTCAGTTTCAGATGAAAGCCGACCTTTCTGAAACGCCTGATGACCTCGAAGCATCATGGTTTGGATTTATGGCCGATGAGAACGTGAAACGTAGCGAATGGCCGTTTATCCGTTGGTGGATTGAGACCCTAATCATTCCCCAAATCGCTCAGGATATCGAGCTTAATGAAATTGGGCGCGGCGTGTACGCGGCACCTACTGCCAATACGCCAGGCGCGGCCGGGACTTCGATGGACGGACTGCAAAAAATCATCGCTGACCACATCACTTCAGGCCGCATTACGCCAATCACCCTCGGCGCGATCCCTGTTGATGACCAAGATTATGTAGAATCTCTTGAACAGTTCCACGCCGGGATTGAACAAGCCTACCGCAATATCCCGATGACAATCTATATGAGCGAGGATCTTGTACTGAAGTTCAAGAGAGGCTACAACAAGAAGTACGGGAAGGACACCAATACGGAGGACAACGCCAGTGGTGTGACCAAAGTGAAGTTTACTAATCTTACTTTGGCGGGAATCCCGTCGATGAACCTGAAAGCGAACGGTACGGCTTGTAGCCGGATTTTTGCGACACCAAAAGAAAACGCAATCTTACTTCAGAAGAAAACCAACAACATGACCAAGTTTGATATCCAGCCTTTCGACCGTCAGGTGAAGCTGCTTACCGACTGGTGGATGGGGGCAGGGTTTATCATCCCAGAAATTGTGTTTACCAATGACCAAACCTAAAGGATGGGCCTAGTGCCCATCCCTCAACTGTATACTAAGCATGGAAAACAACCAAAATCCCCCAGCTCCCACCGAGCGCGAGAAGGAATTGCTAGGGGTAATCGACGAGCTTCAAAAAAAACTCGATGAAAAACCCGAAGCCTCCCTTAACTCTGGGCTGCCTAAAGTGACCCATAAAGGCAAAACCTATGAGGTTACTTGTAAGAAATTTATCTTCGACCGAAAAGAATACACGATTGAGGCATTGAAAGACGCCAAACTTTTGGCTAAACTAATCGAAGCTCAGGTCGGCTTTTTGCGCGAAGTAAAGTAATTTTTTTCACCAAGGCTACGGTAGACCCTGTGCGCTACGTAGACTTAAATTTTAGAAAAAATGTGTGAAGTAATTGATATCGTCGAAAACAATGACCCTTGTAACCCCAACGCTGGTGGCAACGAGGATGAGTTATACTACGCTCTGCTTTCGGATTTTGTGAGCGTACCTGAAGCACCTGTGAGCGAAACGGCACTGCGCGATAAATTCTTGATTGATACGGTACCCGTCTTCAAGGCTGGAAAATGCTGGAAAAAAATCCAAGCAAAAGCCAACACGGTGAAAAGTAACTATGAGCCGGCCGGCAACAGTGGTGCTAAAATGGCTCGGTTGGAGTTTGCCGTACCAGGGAATAATTTACAGTCCATTTCTCTGTTCAATATCTCAGACGGCAATACGCCTTACGTATTCTTGAGCAAACCAAACTCTACGCCTGCGGGTGAGTATGAGATCATCGGTGGGTTCAAGCACAAGGCAACGATGACCGCCACCAAGGCTGGTGGTGAGGTAACGGGTGAGGGCGCCATGTATAATTTTACGGTCAGCGCCGCCCAAAAATTTGAGGTACATTATACTGGTACCGTACAGTTGACACCACAAGCCTAAACCTCTTTTTTAGTCATGGCAAAAAAAGCAAATCAAGAAGCAGAGGAATCACCCGAAGTATTAAATACTACTGACGTGGCAGCTCCAGAAGAAAAATCGGTAACCTACCAAGTGATCGGACTGGTGCCTAACAAGGATGGTAGTATGCCGATTCACCACCGAGGTCGATATTTCGCCAATGTGGGGAAAGCCTCCCAAAAAGATTTACAATGGCTATTTCAAACAAAATGCCCTTTTGTGCAGGAAGTAGAGAACTAGGAAGGATGGTAAAAAGGAAAAAGTCGGTCATTGGCCGACTTTTTTTCATTAGATAAAACCCAGAAAACGTATAACAAAATAAATTATTTATGCGCGCTGTGTCCTATGAAGAAAGAGCCAAAATCCTCGCTACCCTTGAAGAATGGAAGCAACACCAAGATTATAGCGAAGGTGTGAAACACTACCAAAAGTGGATTGGCGAAAACGGCACATATTGGGTGCTTTTGCTCGGCAGTAGTAGCTACAACCAGGAGAAGCTTTTGGCCAGTCTCACGCAGCTCGAAGAGGAGCTTCGTGAGCAGCACATTGAAGCTAACAACAATGAGCCCGAACAGGTGAAAGAATGGCGACGTGCCACCAAAAGCCTGATGAACGAACGAGCTGCTCTGAAAGCCCAGCTGAGGGTAGTAGATAAGGAGGAGCGAAAAACCAAGGCTTTCCAGATTTTGGAGATTTCTGATACGCTTGATGATCTCTTTGGGCGGATTGATCTCTATGAGCAGCAAGGTCACCTGTATGAACCCGTACCGGTCGTAGAAAGTCCATTGCGTCGATTTCTCAACCTTCGAAGCTACATTTCGCGTACCAAAAAGCAATTGATTGCCGCCATATTGCCCGACGATATCGCCAAACTACAGAAGAAATTAGAAAAATATGAACTGGAGCTGACCGCTCTGGCCGAAACCGCAGAAGTGAAAGATTACTTACAGAAATGAAAAAAGAGAAAGCCGTCGTAAAGTCGAAAAAAAGCTTAGATGAGCGTTTTCAGGACGATTTTGATGCTATCTACCGGCATTATACCAACCCTAACTCGAAGCTAAGTGAAAAGCAACAAGAGCAGCTACAACGTTGGACGTGGTGCCGCGAATGGTACCTCAATTATGAGCCGTTCACAAATCGCGAGCTCGTCAATGTAATGATGCAACAATTTGAGATCAGCGAGAAACAAGCCTACATTGATGTCTACAACACCATGAAGTTCTTTGCGAGCATGGAGAAAGTCAATAAGGAGGCTGAGAAGGTCATGATGGTGCATCGTCTAAAAAAAAGAAGGCACAAGCTCGATGCCATTGTAGACACTGAACCCAAAGCAGCTGGAGAAGCCACGAAAGCAGACAAGCTACTTGCTGAAGTGCTCGGCTTTATGGAGCCGGATAACTTGATCCCAGCGCCAGTCATCATTGAAATCAATCCTGTGTTTGATCCCACACTGCTAGGGTTTGAACCTATCCAAAACCTTGAGCTGAAGCTGAAAAAATACCGTGAACGTAAGAAAAATGAATCGCAGGCAATCGATGTAACCTACGATGAATTAATGGAAAACCCCAATGCAATACCAATCCTCCCCCAACGGACAGAAAGTACATTACAATAGACCACAGCTCGTCGGTATGCTGATTGATGCCAACGAAGAAACGAATCTCTGGGGTCGAGCGACTGGAAAATCAGAAGGACGATTATCCGTGCGCACGCTCAAGTGTGTGCAGGCAATGCCACGCTCGACCGGTGTCAACGTCGCGAAAACTTACCTGCAAATACTCGACCGAACTTTGCCGCCAATCCTAAAACATTGGCAAGATTTGGGAATGCGTCGTGACGTTGACTTTTGGGTGCGCAAATTTCCAGACAAGCGTTATGCGATGGAATTACCCTACTTTTCGCCCGAAACAGCAGAGCATAGCGTATTTGTACGTGCCAATGCCAAGCAAGTGGCAGCGATGAGATTGGTAAGCCAGGACCGGCCGGGTAGTTCCAATGGTCTCTCAATTGACTGGATCGTCGGTGATGAGGCTCGGTTCCTTAACAAACAACGCTATGACGATGAGCTTCTACCAGCCAACCGTGGAAACGAGCGGTATTTTTCGGGTAGTTACTTACATCATTCGGTCTGCTTGTGTAGTGACATGCCCAATACGCCAAGTGGCAAATGGCTCTTTGAGCGTGAGAAAACAATGGATAAGGAGGCAGTAGCCTTGGTGAAAGCTATCTTGGTGGAGCTGCATCGCCTCAACCCCAAGCATATCCCCATGGAGCAGTTGGCCATTGGCCGACGTCGTAAGGTTACGCGCTACATGAAAGAACTGTTCCTGCTCAGAAAGGATCTATCCTACTACTCCGAAGCCGACACGCTCGAAAACATTGATGTGTTACGTGAGTCATTTTTCGACCGGCAGAGTAAGCAATTACCCAGCTATGAGTACAATAGAGCGATTCTTAATAAGCGCCCCAGTGGTGGCCAACAGTCTTTTTATGGGTTGTTGGGTGATAGGCATAAGTACAATGCAATCGATTATAGTGTAGTAGATGCCTTACCTGAAACTGATTATGGAAAAGGTCTGCTGAACAATTGCAAGAAAGACCTCGACCTTAATCGCATGATAGCCCTGCACGCTGCTCCTGACTTTGGGGGTAGCTTCAACTGTATTGTAACTGCTCAACCTGATGGAGCATGCTGTCGCTTTCTTAAGAATGTTTATGTCAAGAATCCTCAACGCGTCAAGGATCTAGCAGGCCTATTCAATGACTACTATCGCTATTACTATAAGAAGAAACTTATCTTCTACTTCGACCATACGCACATCCAGTCTAACTCAGTCTCAGATAATAACCCTAAGGATGAGTTAGTCGACGAACTCCGAGACCTCGGATGGGAAGTTGATGAAAGATACATAGGCTTCACACCTAGCTCTTATACTCGTAATATGTTATGGGGTATAGGCTTCGAAGGCAATGATCCTCAAGTAATGTACCCTCTCTTCAACGAAGATAACTGTGCAGAGCTGCTTGGCTCCATGAGTGAAACAGACATTAAATTGGGAGGCAAGGATCCATACGCAAAAGACAAATACCTTGAGCGTGACAAGAACGCTGATCAGATCGATGCTCCTCACCTCTCTGATGCAGCCGACATCTTATACTTTGGGATGCACCGCGAGCGCGAGAGCGAAGGCTTTACTATCCCCGAGACTTACATCATTTAATCATATATCGCCCGACCGGCAGCGTTGCAATTGCAACACGGGACAGGGGCCCGATGGCTGACGCCCGACACCACGGGTTATATTTTTTTCAGGGAAAACGCCAAATGCCTGTTTGTGAAATAGATAGAAGAAAAAAAAATACAATTCGGTGTTCAAATAGCCATTTTTTAGGCTAAAAGTCACGATGTTAAAGCGCAATCAGAGTTCTTTTGACCTAAAAAACATCAAAAACACCCCTAAAATCAGCATTTAAGCGTCAACTCGTTATGATTGTATATAAAGGATCAGCTTCAGAAACTTTCCAAATCAAAAAACACAAGAAATCTCGGTATGGATTTCGGGCGTTGTTTTTTGCTTCTCATCTTTTTTTAGCGCGGCTCTATGCAACTAGCGATGCGGAGGATGAATTTATGGAAAACGGGGGTTTTGTGCATGAATTTGAAATTGAAGACTGTGAGCATACCATCAACTTTCGTGGCCAGTCAACTTATAATAGTGCATTTCGGAAAATGGTGTATGACTTGCACCAACAGGGATACAAATCTGTGAGGATTAAGGGTGTTGTGGATTATCCCTCAAAAAAGTACGCTATTCTCAACTCCTCTGATGTGATTATTGTCTTCGATTTTTCGGTAATAAAAAGTTGGAAGCTGATTGAAAGAAATGTCAAGGTGAGAAAGTAACTGTCCGAATCGGACGCTAATTCTGCTTATATCTTCGGTCATGATTACTGTTCAGGAGGCTTTTCAGCGTTTTTTTCTTACTCAAGGTGACGGAATGGATTTTCGTTGCAATCAAATCACCTTTTGCACGGCCGACAGAAAACGTAACACTGGAGGCGACTTGGTAACGCTTCAGAAAGCGAGACTAATGGGGATGTACCATCCAAAATCTGAACCGAAAAATGGCAAAAAAAAACATTATAGGCGACGGGCTTGGAGGGATTTCTACGATGAGGACTCGATGAAAAATTACAGGATTCATATTGACTTAATCTTATCCGTCAACGACTTAGAGATAGCGTAATGGTAATTGAAGTTTCTGAAAATGCTTATGTGTTAGGCAAAAGCAATGTTGTTATCACTGAGGGAGACATGCCCGGCTCTTCGCCTACCATGACCGTAGTAGAAGAGAACAAATGGCAATCTTCCGAAGTTGTCTTTTGGGGTGAGGACAATGATTTTCCCCGCAGGATCGTGGAACAGGCCATGAAAGTAGCCGTGGTTCCACCATCATTGTTTTTCCACGCCAATATGCTTTCAGGGTCTACCATCTTGCCCGTGATTAAGCATTATGAGGTAAACAATCAAGGCATCAAAGAGGTAATTGAAGTAGTAGATGATCCCGAAATCTGGGAGTTTATGAACAATGCTCACTTCAAACGTTATCGTCGTGAGTGCGCGGTCGACCTTTTCTGGTTTCAGAATACTTTCCCAGAACTGATTCTTACCAAAGACCGGAAGAAAATCGCGCTCATTTCGCCCAATGAGGCAATGCACTGCCGTTGGGCAAAGCAAAATGAGCAGGGTATTTGCGAATCCGTGTTGGTGTCGGCCAACTGGCCAAAAGCCAAAAAGGGCGATAAGTACGTAACCGAAATCCCTGCCATTAACCCTTACGCTTACGATATCGTAGAGGCAACCCGTGGGCAGGCAAACGACTATAAATTCATTTACCCCTGCTCTTATCCTTCTCCTGGTCGCAACTTCTATCAGCTGGCATTTTGGGACGGTATTAGGCAATCTGGTTGGATGGAAATCCTAACCCAAATCCCTTCCCTAAAAGCCTATCTTCTGAAAACTCAGATGCGAGTAGCCTATCACATACAGGTGCCTAGCTCCTATTGGGAAAAGACTTACGGCGAAAAATGGAAAAAGGCTGATGCGGTGCAGCGAAAAAATATCAGGAAAGAACACTTTGAGGCGTTTGACAAAATCCTATCGGGCGAGAAAAATGCGGGCAAGGCTTTCGTCTCTGAATACGGACAAAGTATAGATGGGAAGACTTCAGAGCAATGGACTATTGAACCCATTAAAGACCCGAATCATGATGGAAAGTTTGTTCAGGATAGTCTTGAAGCCACTGCCAACCTCTTTTACGCCCTTTCGATTGACTTGACATTGGCTGGCTTTGCATCCAAAGATATGGGAAGCCGCTCCGGAGGGAGTGATAAACGTGAAGCATTGCTAATCTACCTTGAAAAGATGAAGCCACTGAGAGAAATTGAGCTGGAGCCATTGCGTTTTGTGGCGAGATTCAACGGCTGGCAGAAGAAGTATCCGAAGCTTGATTTCATTCATCAAACAACGCTCCTTACTACTCTGGACACAGGAGCGTCCACTAAACAAGTGACCACCTAATGGGCTTATTTGACACGACCGAGCAGTTGCAAGATTATGTATCTGTCACTTCAGACCTTAGCTTGCAAACCCTAAAGCCATTTTTCACCTTGTCGGAGATGAAGCATATTTTTCCAATCATTGGCCGTGAAGTTTGGAAGAATGTAATTGAACATGCGTCTGATGAGGGCTATGAAGTTATCGTTGAACAAGCGAGGTTCACGCTGGCCAATCTAGCCATTTCGCTCTATATTCAAAATGGGGGCGCCATGATTGGTAATGAGGGGATTTTCTTCTCCAAAACTGACAACATGTGGCGACTCTCTGATAAGGACAAAGCTGATATGAGAGCGCAATTTTACGATGCTGGCATGATGTCGTTAGATATGTTGCTCGAAACACTTGATGCAGAAAGCACCGCTGGCTACAAAACGATATGGGAAAATTCTAGGCAAGCCAAAAGATTCCAAAGTTTACTTATCCGCTCGGCCAGTGCTTTTGACGAGCTGGTGCAAACCTTTCATTCACGTGTCACTTTTGCTTCTATGTATGACCTGCTCTACCACGTGCAGCAGCAGAAAATTGTACCGATCGCTAGTGGTTTTTTTGAGGATTTGCTCGCAATTGACCCAGATAACGAAGAAAGCGAAGCAAAAAAGCAAATAAAGCAAGTTGCTTGTTCCGCTTTGGCTTTGCTTGCTGTAGCAAAAGCACTGCGAATCGGAACCTATGAGCGGACTGAATTTGGCTTTCAGGTCGTGGGAGCTAAAGTCAATAACCCTTCAGACCAAATATATGAATACGAGACCGATGGCCAAGCAGCACTGGAAGAATTACGCAGGTTGCTTGAGGAGCATCTTCCAGATGGCTACGTAGCCTTACCAAAAAGTGCTGACGATGGATATTTTTCAACCAACTCTGGCATTGTGGTAGCATGAGAAAAATCCAGTATAGCATAGGAGGTAAAGCAAGATATTTTGAGGGTCCTAGCGAATGGAAGGAGATGAACTCTCAGCAGTATCTGGCCACAATAAAAATCCTGTTGAGCGTAGAAAGCAGCTCAGAAAACGTTTGGGCGATCCCTCCCATTTTGTTAAATATTCCACTGAAGGAGTATTTTCAAATGAATATTACCCAGCGGACAACCCTCTTAGTTTCGTTTCAGCACCTTCGCGAATTCAAAGAGCTCCCTGTTAAGTGGTTGATCTCTAAAATAAAGGTAGGCGTTCGAATTTGGCATGGACCCAATGAGAAACTAAGCAATTTGGTTTTCGCAGAATTCATGTATGCTGAGACGATGCTTGAACGCTACTACAAGAAAAAAGACAGTTGGGAGCTTGATAGGTTTATTGCGATTTTCTATCGCCCACATAATTTTTTGGGGGCGCGGCCAAAATTTGACAATAAGCAAGTGGATGAGAGAGCCAAGGCGCTTAAAAACTTACCTTTTCATGTCAAAACCGCAATTCTCCTGAATTATCAGGGTTGGAAGTATAACCTCAAACGTCTTTTTCCCTATGTATTTCAAGAAGGTAGTTCTGAAGATACTACCCAAAGCTCCAATTGGCTAGAGCAGGCCGTGCGGCTTGCGGAGCACAAACAAAGTGAGGTAGATGTAATCAAAAATACCAATCTATACGAGATACTCGCCAGCTTCAATCTGAGACTCAAAGACCACGAAGCGTATAAAAAATCCCTTACCGAAAAAACAACATGATTACGTTTCTTGAAAATACCCTACAAGCTTACGCCAATCAGCTGACAGGCTTGAAACGAGCTGACGGTAAGCGTAATTTTTTTGTGGTACCAGATCCTGAAAATGCCGAAACGGCCTTGAATGCGCTACGAAATGAATTAGGGTGGCCAATTTTGCTTCTCGAATTTCCAGACAATGACATCGATGAAGGCAGTGTAACGACCGATACCCTTCAAGTAGGGCTGTCGGTGATGAAATACGTTGATACGAAAACGAAAGGGATTGATGAAATAAGGTCTCATATCTACGAAACTTGTGTGCCTTTGCTAGAGCAAATCATCGCACGTCTGAAAAAGGACGCTTGGAGTAAAACGCTAAAGTATAATTGTGCACCGGTGCAAATAAGTACTAGGCTACAAGGGCAATGGATTGGACCCGTATTGAATTACGCCTGGGGCTACCGATACTCCGTAGAAATCAAAATATACCGGGATCCGTTTCGGGTCAATGCTTCGATGTGGTCTTAGTGTCCTATTCTTATCGTAATAAAGCACCCTATTTTCGGGTATGGGTGTTTCAATTTCTTCATTGCCAGCGGCTGCTTTTAGCCAAAATCGCATTGTGGCTACCTTCACGACCGATACTCCTTACGAAAACGAGGGGGTCTTGGCTGTCAATGATGTATATTTCACTGGCTCACTTTCTCCTAACATAGTAATCGAACTGCGATGGGGAGAGAATCTACAGCGTTTTACGGCCAAAATCATCCCTCTTTCTAATAATGAAATCCCATCCGGTAATGGCCAAATTGCTCACCTCGGTACCATAAAAACTATACTCGAAGCTAATTTCTACGTGAATAGGGATTTTACGCTGGAGGTGCCTAACGACCCTGATTTTCCACGCATTATTTTCACCGCGAAGCGCAAAGAAATTGGTCTCAACTTTTCGCCCTATGTTTTTCAGAGTGGATCAGTGCGAAGCCTCACCAATGGGGTTGCTGCGAAGCTCAAGCAAAACCACGGCGTGAAATTAGAGTGCCAAGTCAAAAGGGGACTGAGTTATGAGACGATCTACGATGAGCGTCTGCCTTTCGGGGGGCGAACCTCCCTAAAGGTAGACATTGCTAGCCTTCTCCACGCTGAGCTAAAGCCCGATTTTCCGGGGAGCTGGGCAGGTTTTGCGCCGATTCGTCACACTGCTTCAGCTCTGAAATACCGGCTGCGGTATGCTGAAGCAAGTGCACAAGTTGGAACACCTTCCGTGACAACTGACAAAAACGTAGTTTGGGGAGGCAATGGCTACAGAAGCGACCTAAACACGATACCGATTGATTGGGTAAGGGGAGAAAATAGTAGCGACGATCGGGCGCTCAGGCACGGTAGCAATATGAGAGTACTTCAAATTGACGAGCCTGCTTTCCTTACTTTTTTCAATACACGAGCTGCTTATGCAGAGGTAAACGTACGAATAAGGGTAGAATACCAAGATGACAGCTTACAGACTTACAATTATCCAGCACTTGCCAACGTCTCGCTCTACGAAAAAATCACTTTCGACGTAAGTTTCTTGGGGCTTAATGTGCCCGCGGTTAATCCCGAAAAAGGGGTAAAGTCTTATTACGTTTCGATTTGGTCTGGTTCGACACAGCTGCTTCAGGAATACAGGTATTTTATCGACTATGCCAATCGTGAGAGCAAACGCTTTTTCGTTTTTTGGAATTCGGTTGGGGCTTGGGATTCTTTCTGCACCTATGGCAAAGCAGCCAGTGAAACCAAATACACCAGCACCCAGATTGAAACAGTGCTTGCGCATCAATACAGTACAAATCAAGGTGTACTGTCCGATTCAAAAATTACATCTCAGCGCAACTTTAGCGTAGCAAGTGGCAACATCGGGCTATCCCAAATAAATCTTTTTGAAGATTTCAAACTGAGTCGCTACAAGTATGAATACGTTGGCGGCCAAGTGATTCCAATTGTAGTAAGTGCTGATTCGTTGGTAAATGAGACCGACGAAGAAAACTTCTACAACCATACATTTCAGTATCAGTACGCATTCAAAAACACTAATTACGATGGTTGATGACATCTTCCCGCCCGGCTTCGTTCCGGGTGGTGATATAATTCCTGATGCAACCCCTGCCGCGCCTACTGATTTGGATGCGACGCCAACCATTGGAAGCCTGAAAGGAGTACGTTCGAATGGTGTAGCTGAAGCATTAGATGACAAGGAGCCAACGATAGAGCCGCCTACTGAAAATGCAGTACAAAAAGTGTGGGTTGGTACAAAAGAGTGGCGTGACTTACCAACTTGGGTGCAAAGTCTCGTAGGACAAATAATCAACGATGCACTAGAAGATTTTGACTGGCAACAGGTAAGTGATCAAATTGATCTCATCACCGAAGAGGCTGACCCGACTGTGCCAGATCACGTTAAAAGCATCACCGAGGAGCAAAAAGAAGCCCTTGCATGGTTTTCCTCCAACTTCTCACGTGAGAACCTGACGCCTGGGCACGTGGTCATTATTGGGCAGGATGGCGATAGCCTACAAATTATGCCCTTGGGCGAACTGCTTACGC
>VFQQ010002765.1_pt1 | contig 18634 bp, 16 predicted proteins | sample 3512341 | NCBI WGS metagenome assembly VFQQ01 (sample SAMN10412373, study PRJNA504923) | tailings metagenome | isolation source: Relicate 2 Philex TSF1 revegetated site | place: Philippines: Tuba, Benguet | collected 2017-08-29 | reverse complement strand
AGGCGGGTATTCCGCTCGATCTCGTGCAGGTCGACATCCTCACGGACCCGCACACGCTGGCCGATGGCGTCGACTATGCCGGTATCAACGCCAAGAACTATGTGCCCGCGTTGGTCGCCGCGAATGGTGAACTGCTCACCGAGGTCGCGGTGATCCTGCAGCATCTCGCCGATACCCACCCCGATGCCGGTCTGGCGCCGGCAGCCGGCAGCTGGGAGCGGGTGCGGCTCAACGAGACGCTGAACTTTGTCGGCACCGAGCTGCACAAGTTCTATTCGCCCTGGCTCTTCCACTCGGAGGTCGGCGAGGTGGCGCAGGACTATGCCCGCGCCAAGATTGCGGCACGCTATGCGCTGATCGAAGAGCAACTGGCCGGCCGCGACTACCTGATGGGCGCGTTCTCCCTTGCCGACGCCTACCTCTTCGTCATGGTCGGCTGGGCTGCCTTCGCCAAGACCCCGCTGGAGGCTTTCCCGAATATCCGGGCGTGGTTCGAGCGGATGAAGGCGCGGTCCGCAGTAAGTGAAGCCTTGCACCTGCACGCCGGCAAGCCGCGGCGCGTCGCGGCTTAGGCGAAGGCCACCAGCACCGCGATCACCGCTACCTCGATCAGCGCCTGCAGGGCGCCGATCAGGTCGCCGGTCTGGCCACCCACCAGCCGGCGACACACTATCGTCCAGCCGATGGCGACGAGGCCGGCGGCGAGCACGGCAAGGATGATGGCGAGGAAGCTCGCCGCCGGCGCGCCGAACAGGAAGCCGATCAGAACAGCGAGGCCCATGCCGATGCCGAAGACACGCTTGCCGACGCGGCCGGCGGCGGCAGACGCGCCGTCGGCGCGGGCAGGGGACAACTCCACCGTCAGCCACAGCGAGAACGAGCGCGACAGCACCATGGCAGCCATCCAGATGCCGCCGGCAACCAGCGGATGGATCGCCGCCACAGAACCCAACGCCGTGATCCGGGCGGCAAGCAGCAACACGATGGCGCAGACGCCATAAGTGCCGTGCCGGCTGTCCTTCATGATCTCGAGTCGGCGCTCGACATTCTGCCCGCCGAACAGCCCGTCCATCGAGTCGGCCAGCGCATCTTCGGACATCGCGCCGGTGATGATGACGCCCGCGATCACTCCGAGCGTCGCCGCAAAGAACGGCGGCAGCGACAGCCAGACGCCGCCCATCATCACCAGCACCGGGATGAACCCGATCAGCACGCTGGAAAATGGCAGGGCCAGCGCGATGCGCGACAGGTTGGGCAGTTCGTGTGGCCGGTCGCCCGTCGGCAGCCGCGAGAAGAAGCGCAGCGCCATGACGATGTCGTCGGCTAGGCGCGCTCCGAACTCGATCGGGCCGTGATTGTCCTGCCGGGGCGGCACCGGCCTCTGGTCATCGCGATCGCTGTCCTGGCTCAATTGCAATGCACTCGGATTCGGTGGAGAAGGCCCGGCACGTAATTGTGCACCTTGTCGGTCAGCCGACCGCGTATTGCAACCTCGGAGCTGCCATGGCCTCGCCCTATGCCGATATCGTCGATCTGCTCAAGCTCGTGCCGCCCGGCGACGAAGTCGCAGTGCTGGCGGTGCAGGGTCGCGATGCCACGCTGACCAAGCCGCCCGGCTCCCTGGGCGAACTGGAGCGGCTGGTGGAGTTCCTCGCGCGCTGGCAGGGCAAGGCCAAGCCGACGCTCGACAACCCGATGGTGGCGATCTTTGCCGGCAATCACGGCGTCACCGACCAGGGCGTCTCCGCCTTCCCGCGCGAAGTGACGGCCCAGATGGTCGCCAACTTCACCAATGGCGGCGCGGCGATCAGCCAGATCTGCGCGCTGCACGAACTCAACCTGCGTGTCTTCGAACTCGCGCTGGAACTGCCCACCGGCGATATCACCAGAACCGCCGCCATGGATGACAAGATGTGCGCCGCTACCATCGCCTACGGCATGGAGGCCATCGCCGGTAAGCCCGACCTGATCGCCATCGGCGAAATGGGCATCGGTAACACCACCGTCGCCGCCGCCATCTACGCCGCGCTTTACGGCGGCACCGGCGCCGACTGGGTCGGTCGCGGCACCGGCGTCGACGATGCTGGCCTGCAGCGCAAGGCCGACGCCGTCGATCGTGCGCTGGCTCTGCACAAGGACGCGCTGGGCGATCCGCTCGCTATCCTCGCCCGTCTTGGTGGCCGCGAGATCGCCGCCATGCTCGGCGCCATCATTGCCACGCGGGCGCAAAAGGTGCCGGTGATCGTCGACGGCTTCGTCGCCACCTCGGCGGCGGCCATTGCTCATGCGGTCAACCCGGCGAGCATCGACCACTGTCTCTTCGGGCATGTCTCGGCCGAGCATGCCCATGCCCGCGCGCTGGCCCATATCGGCAAGCAGCCGCTGCTCAATCTCGGCATGCGGATGGGTGAAGGCTCAGGCGCTGCGCTGGCTGCCGTGCTCGCCAAGACGGCGCTGCACTTGCACTACAACATGGCCACCTTCGAAAGCGCCGCGGTCAGCGGCAAGGAAGGCTGAGGCCGGGCGATCGGACCTCGTGGCTCGACACGAGGTCCTCGCGACTGTCGGCGGCCCGCCTCAGCGGTCGGCCGTAATCAGTGCTTCGCCAGCACCGCCTTGACGCTGCCCTTGATCGCCACGGGCTTGCCGCCGGTGCGCGACATCAGCTCGCATTCCGCGGTAGCGCCGGGGCAGGAAATCCAGTGACCTCCACCATGATGTCGATGCCGCCGGCGGCGTCCACGGTCCAGGTACAGGCCGAGCCGCGGTCGATGCAGCTGTTGACCGCCTGCCGACCATTGGTGGCGAAGGCGGGTGCAGCGATAAAGAGCGAGGAGAGAGCTACGGAGATGGTCACGACGACGGACGAGAGTCTCATTTCAGGTATCCCTCAGAGAGTGGCGACGCCATGTTCGCCTGATGTGAGGGGATGCTGAGCCGCGTCGCCTGAACGCCTCCTGACGCCCGTCGTTAGGTTCGGCTCAGCCAAGGGTGGAGGACGCAATGACGCGCGCGGTCCCAACCTCGCAAAAAAAGAAAGGGCCCCGCGGGGCCCTTTCGACGTCGGTGTGAGAAAGCCCTCAGAAGGCGGCCTTGATGCCGGCATCCACCGAGGCGCCGAGCTGCTTGCCGCCGATGGAGTTGAGGCCGCCCTTGACGCCGAGCTTGGCGCTGTCGGTGAGGTCGATCGTGGTGCCCAGTTCGACCCGGCCGGTCAGGCCGCTGTTGGACTGGTTCTCGGTGGTCCAGTAATCGGCATAGGCGCCGGTCGAGAACACGAAGCCACCCGAGAGCGGGTAGAACACGAACTTGCCGCCGGCGGTGGCGCGGGCCGCGAGGATCTGCTGGGCCGCATAGCTGGTGGCCGCCGAGTCCGTGTAGGCGTTCTGGTGCTCGTTCACCACCGCGAGGCCCATTTCAGGAGCGAAATCGACGGTGGCCGAGACGGGCAGGGTGCCCACGATCTTGCCGTCGATCACATAGCGCATCGCGCCGAAGGTGGCAGTGGTGCCGGCATTGTCGAGCTTGTATTCGAGCGCCGAGCCATAGCCCAGCAGTTCGAGCCGCCAGTCGCCGAAGCGATAGGCGCCCGTGACACCGAGCGATACGCCCTGGCCGCCCATGGTCTGGTTGAGTGCGCTGAGCGCATAGCCCGAGTTCTCGACGCCGCCGAAGGCACCGACCACCCACGCATCATCGAGCTGGAAGTTGATGCCCGCGCCGCCGGCCACCTGGCCACCGGTCCACTGGTCGCTGGTGCCGAAGGTCACACCATAGCGCAGGCCTGCCCACATCGAGGTGCTCGACCCGGCTTCGACCGGAGCGGCCATCATCACCGTGCCGGCATAGCCCATGAACGAGTTCGCCGCATCCGCATTGCCCGCATAGGCCGCGTCGATGGAGCTGTTGACCAGCCCGGTGATCAGTTCGGTCGACCGCATGGATGCATCGCGGACGATGGAGTTCTGGATGGTTTCCACGGCGCCCGTAACCGGCCCCGAACTGCACATGATGGTGACCTGCACGTTCGGCAACGCCAGAGCGCTCGTGGTGGTGATCAGGAAGGGCAGATTATCCGTCGCCGTAGTGACGACATGGACCGGGCTGGTGACGCTGGTGGCATCGGCAGCGGCCTGGTTGGAGGAATTGCCGACCTTCACGGTAACGGTGTCGCTATTGCTCATCGCATCCCACGTCAGCTTGACGCTGATGCGGTCGCCCGGCACGAGGCGGACATAAAGGTCGTCGCTATAAGGCTGCGCGACCTCAATAGACTGGTAGATCGGGTAGTGTTCCCCGCTCGTCTGATCGCACGTCCAGATCGCGGCCATCGCGCCGCTCGTCGAAAAAATGGTAACGCCCAGCGCTGCCAGGGCAGCGCGCCGCAAAGTTCTAAACATCGATTTTGCCCCAAAACACTTAAAGTGTGGATGCATAAGGGGCGATATAGCGCTCGATTCGCGACCCGTGGTTTTACGAGGATGATGACGTTGTCATCAATTGTGGCGCATGCGCCACAATGTGCCACGGGCGTCAGCCGGCTTCGGTGTAGATCTCGAGGCGGTTGCGCGGCTCGACCACCGGGGCGAGGGCGTCCATGACACGGGCGCGCGGGAAGGTGGCGATCACCTCCGTGCCGAAGCGGAGCTTCGAGAACAGGTCGAAGCGGCCCTGGTGCAGTTCCATGATCTTCTGCACGATCGGTAGGCCGAGGCCGGCGCCCTGTTCGGCCGTCTTCTGCGCGAGGCTGCCCTGGCCGAACGAGGACAGCACCGTCTCGATCTCGTCCTCGGGAATGCCCGGGCCATTGTCGCGCACCGACACCATCTGGCCGCCATCGGCGCTGCGGGCGACGGTGAGAATGATCTTGCCCGATTGCGGGGTGAACTTCACAGCGTTCGACAGCAGGTTCAGCACCACCTGGCGGATGGCGCGCTCGTCGCCCCAGAGTTTCGCCAGGTTCTCGTCCGCCACGTTGAAGACGAGATCGATGTTCTTGGCCTTGGCGCGGATTTCCACCATGCGGCGGCAGTCGTCCGCGATGTCGATCAGCGACACCACTTCTTCGTTGAGGTCGTACTTGCCCGCCTCGATGCGGCTGAGGTCGAGCAGCTCGTTGATGAGGTTGAGCAGGTGCTGGCCGGAGCGGTGGATGTCGCCCGCATATTCCTTGTACTGCGGCACCTGATGCGGGCCGAGCAGTTCGGACTTCAGCACTTCGGAAAAGCCGATGATGGCGTTGAGCGGTGTGCGCAGCTCGTGGCTCATCGTGGCGAGGAACTGGCTCTTGGCGATGTTGGCCTGCTCGGCATGGCGGCGCGCTTCGTCCGACATGTGCCGGGCTTCCTCGAGCTCGAGGATCAGCGCATCCTTTTCCGCCTGATGCGCCACCGTCTCGAGTTCCGAGCGATGCAGCTGCTTGGCGAGGTAGACGAAGAAAATCTCGCCACCCGCGATCAGCGCCGCCAGCGACCAGTTGAGCAGCCCGCCTTGGACCATCAGGTTGATCGAGACGGTCGCGGTCGCCGGCAGCGTCGCCATCAGCGTCGCGCCGGGCAGGGTGCGGGTCGAGGTCGAGTTGGCCGCGATGCCCACCAGCACCATGGCGAACATCACCACCGAAAGGCTGTTGTCGTCCGATACGAGAGTGAACAGCGACAGCAGCGACCAGCTGATGCCGTAGGCCGTCTCGGCGGCGATGAAGCTCGCCGTCCACTGCGCCGGGTTGAACTTGCTGCGGTCGGCGCGCTTGAAGCGCCGGCAGAGCAGCACCACCGCGAGGTTGGCGACGATCACCACGCCAACCCATGCGGCCGCCGGCACCGGGCCGACGAACAGCGACGCGAACAGCGCCAGGATCAGCAGCAGCGATGGCAGCGCCAGCATGCCCGAAATGCGGGAATCCGCATATTCGTCGAGCAGCTCGAAATCGAAGCTGGCGCGTGTGCCGGAAGAGGAGGTGAGTTTCTGCCTGGCCTCGAACACGGTGTTGCGCGAGTTGCGGCGCAACTCACGTCCCATCTGTGCGCGCACATCGCCGTCGGTGGCGGGCGTTGGAGGCATTACGCGGGGTACTCGAACTCGTTACAGGGCTATTCGAGGGAGCAAACAGCCCTCGCTACGCTAGCTATCCGGATGCTATGCGGAACGTGGTTAAGAGGGAGTCAATTTGTGCCCCCCAGACGGCCACGTTTTGCGCGTATCGACGCGATGCCGAAATGGACCCGCCGGGGCCATGCTTTCGGCCCGCGCTGGCGCCGGTTTATCCCCACTGTTGTTGGCATCCTGCTGCTGGTCGCCGCAGCAGTTGTCGCCGCCTGGCTCGATCCGCTACCGCCGCGTTTTTCAGGGATGGCGAGGGCATCGGACGGCGACAGTCTCGTGCTGCAGGGCGACCGGGTCCGCCTCCTCGGCATCGATGCGCCCGAACTCGATCAGGTCTGTTGGGACGCATCGGGCGCCGAATGGCGCTGCGGCCGCGCCGCCCGTGAAGCGCTGGCACAACGTCTCGCCATCGGCCCGGTGGAGTGCCAGCTGCGCGGGCAGGACAAGTACGGACGCACGCTGGCGCACTGCTCGGTCGACGCTGCCGATCTGGGCGCCCACATGGTCGGGCAGGGGCTGGCGCTCGCCACCGAGGGCTATGGCGCCGAGCAGTCGAGGGCCAAAAGTGATCGCCTGGGCCTCTGGCAAGGTCGCTTCGTTGACCCTAAAACTTGGCGCGACGACGGACCGTCCGGAGACCCCGGTCAAGGCCTTTTCGAGGGCCTCTGGAATTGGTTCAGGGAGTTGACAGGCGCAAGAACATTGCGTTGAAATGGCTGTTGCGGCGGGCGTATTTGCGCGAAACTCTAAAATTGCTCTGAGTTTCGCAATCTTTTCCTCAGGGGGCTATCATCGCTTTAGACAAGATCGACCGCAAGATCCTCGCGCTCTTGCAGAAGGATGCGACGACGCCTGTCGCTGAAATCGGCCGCAAGGTGGGGCTCAGCACCACGCCGTGCTGGCGTCGCATCCAGAAGATGGAAGAAGACGGGGTCATCCGTGGCCGTGTCGCCGTGCTCGATCCGGCCAAGATCAATGCCGGCGTCACCGTGTTCGTGTCGGTCAAGACCAACGAGCACAACGATGCCTGGATGCGCAAGTTTTCGGCGGTGGTCGAAGACTTCACCGAGGTGGTCGAGTTCTACCGCATGAGCGGCGATGTCGATTATCTGCTGCGCGTGGTGGTGCCCGATATCGGCGCCTATGACTCGTTCTACAAAAAGCTGATTTCGAAGATCAACCTGACCGACGTCAGCTCGTCCTTCGCCATGGGCCAGATCAAGTACACCACGGCCCTGCCGCTCGAATTCGTCAACGTCAGCGACGACGAGAAATAACATGCCGATCGCCCGCGACCGCCTGCAGTATCTTTTCGGTCTGCAGGGGCGCGGCATCGCCCTCTATAGCCGGCAGGACGAAGAGCGTGACGGCTACGTCGTCGAAACGCTCGACCTGCTGATCGAGGGCAAGCACGTTCGCGGCTTCCTCACCCGGCCTTCCGCTCCCGGCAAGTACCCGGCCATCCTCTACGGCCACTCGCATGGCGGTCGCTACGATATCGGCGCGGCCGAGCTGCTCGAGGGGCGCGAATATCTGCTCGATCCGCTCGGCCCGGTCTTCGCCAAGGCCGGCTATGTGACGCTCTGCATCGACATGCCGGTCTTCGGCAAGCGTGCCACCATGACTGAAAGTGCCTATGCCAAGGCGCTGCTCTGGCGCGACAAGTCGCTGATCTGCGACATGCTCGCCGATCACCAGGCGGCGCTGACCTGGCTGATCGCCCGCGACGATGTCGACCACGCCCGCATCGGCGCCTTCGGCATGTCGATGGGCTGTATGCTGAGCTACTGGCTCGCCGCCGTCGACGAGCGCATCACTGCCGTCGCTCATCTCTGCTGCTTTGCCGACCTGCGCACCATGATCGAAACCGGCGCCCATGACGGCCACGGCATCTATCTCGTCGTCCCCGGCCTGCTCGACGAAGCCGATGCCGGCGCCATCGGCGCGCTGATCGCGCCGCGCCCGCAGCTGGTCTGCATCGGTGAAGCGGACAAGCTCACGCCCATCCCGGCCTTCGAAATGGCCTGGCACGAAATGAGCCAGTCCTATGCCGGCGAGGACACGCTCTATCTCGTGCGCGAACCCGGAGTCGGGCATCAGGAAACGCCCAACATGCGCCAGGCGACGCTGGCTTTCTTCGAGAAGCATCTGAAGGGCTAGAGCACCAGCTCCCGCTCCACCCCGATCGCCTCAAGGAAGTCGCGGTCGTGGCTGACCACCAGCAGCGCTCCGTCATACATCCGCAGTCCCGCTTCCACCGCCGCTATTGCGTGGATGTCGAGGTGGTTGGTCGGCTCGTCGAGGATCAGTAGCTCCGGCGGCGTGTCCGACCCGATGGTGGCCGCCAGCGCCGCGCGCAACATTTCACCGCCGCTCAATGAGCCGGCGATCTGCAGGGCCGCATCGGCGCGGAACATCATGCGGGCCAGTGCGGCGCGGCAGTCGTTCTCCGTCGCCGCCGGATTGAGCCGCCGGAAATTGTCCCGGATGGATAGGGCAGGGTCGAGAAGGCTCACCTGCTGGTCGAGCATGGCGTGTTTCGGCGTGATCCGCACTGCGCCGGCCGTCGGCGTCAGCGCGCCGGTCAGCAACCGGAGCAGGGTGGTCTTGCCAGAGCCATTGGGGCCGGTGATCGCGACGCGCTCCGGCCCGATGATCTTGGCGTCGACGCCGCTGATGATTTCCAGTCCATCTGGCCCACCTGATAGACCGATGGCCTCCAGCACGGTGCGGCCGGCCGGCAGTCCTGTCGGGGTCAGCGTCACGCTGAGCGGGGTCAGGATTTCGATCTCGGCCCGCGCCGCTGCCGCATCGGCCTCCGCGTCCGCCGTCAGCTTGTCGGCAAGGAGCGATTTGGCGCCGGTGGTCGCCTCGGCCCGGCGCTTCATGCCGCCCAGGATGATCTTTGGAACGCCGCCGCGCGCCGCCATATTCTTGCCCGCTGAGTTCCGCTGTTCCTGCCGCTCGCGCTGCTGCTGCGTCTTTCGCTCGGTCTCCTTGAGGCTACGCTCGGCATGGTCGAGCCGATGTTCGGCGGCGGCCAGTTCGGTCGCCTTGCGCTCGGCATAGGCGTCCCAGTTGCCGCCATAGGTTTTGGCGCCCAGCGTGGTGAGCTCGACGATGGCATCCATCTCGCGCAGCAGTGCCCGATCATGGCTGACCACGATCGCGCCACCGCGCCACTTGCGCAGCATCTCGGCGACCGCCGCCCGTCCTTCGGCGTCGAGATTGTTGGTCGGCTCATCGAGCAGGATCATGTCCGGCTCGGCGAACAGCAGCGCGGCGAGCTGCACCCGCGTACGCTGCCCGCCGCTGAGCGTCGCGAGCGGACGGTCCGGTTCCACCGCCAGGCCAACCGCGTCCAGCGCCGCCTCCACGCGGCTGGGCAGCGTCCAGTCGGCGTCGAGCACATCCGCATCGCCGCCCGTACCGGCCTCCACCCGGTCGAGCCGGGCGAGATCGTCACGAACGCCGAACTGGTCGGCGACGGTGCCGCCGTCAACCTGCACCAGCTGGCGCAGCAGTCCGATGCGCCCGGGCTTCGAGATGCTGCCGCTCAGCGGCTGCAGCTCGCCCGAAACGAGACGCAGGATGGTCGTCTTGCCGGTGCCGTTGCGGCCGACAAGACCGGTCCGCTTCGGACCGAAAGTGAGATCGAGATCGGAGAAAAGACGCGCGCCGTCAGGCGTCGCGTAGGCAACCGAGGTCAGAATGACGGGCGAGGGCATAGGCAGATTCCAGGTGAGCGATCGGAGCGAAAAGATCGGTCGACTGGAAATCCATCGGGCACCTGCCTGTGGGGTTGCGATCCCCGGAACATAGGGATCGAGGCCGGACTGTCAAGTTTTGGGGGGCCGAGCCTCATCCCCAAACAATTATTTCATTGGACGGGCCACGCGCTGCCCGGTCTCTGCGTTAGAGGAGGCTGAGGGTTGAGGGCTTTGTTTTGACGACAGCGCAGGTTCTGGCGTTTGCGGTGATCGGCATCATGATGGTGGCGTTCATCTGGGGTCGCTTTCGTTACGACATCGTCGCGGCTGCCGCGCTGCTTGTGGCGGTCGCCGTCGGCATCGTACCGGCGCAGGAGGCCTTCTCCGGCTTCTCCGACGATATCGTCATCATCGTCGGCTCGGCCCTGATCGTTTCGGCGGCCGTTTCCCGCTCCGGCATCATGGAGATCTTGCTGCAGCGCTACGCCCCGAACGTCTCGTCGCCTCGCATCCAGCTCATCATTCTCGTTACGGTGGTCGCGGCGCTCTCCGCCTTCGTCAAGAACATCGGGGCGCTGGCCATCATGATCCCCATCGCCTTCCAGATGGCGCGGCGCTCCAACGTCTCGCCCTCGATGTTCCTGATGCCGATGTCCTTTGCGGCGCTCCTCGGCGGGCTCATCACCCAGATCGGCACCTCGCCCAACATCATCGTCTCGAAAGTGCGGCAGGATTTGACCGGCCAGAGCTTCCAGATGTTCGATTTCACGCCGGTGGGACTGGCGCTGACGCTCGCCGGCATCGTGTTCCTGGCGCTGTTCTACTGGCTGCTGCCCAGCCGCCAGCGCGAAGGCTTGAGCGTCGGCGAAGCCATGGAGATCAAGAACTATACCACCGAAGCCACGGTCGGCGGCGATTCCGAGATGGTGCAGAAGACTGTCAGCGACCTGCAAAAGCTCGGCAGCGGTCGCGCCATGGTGATGTCGATCATCGGCGGCGACAACAAGCGCCGCGTGCCGTTCCCCGATGCCAAGCTGCGCGAAGGCGACCGCCTGATCATCGAGGGGGAGCCTCAGGCCCTCGATGCCGTGGTCGAGCGCGGCGGCCTCACTCTTTCCGAACGCGGCCACGGTCGCCATGCCGATGTCGTGGCCATCGAGGCCATCATCGGCCCCAATTCCGATCTGATCGCCACGACCGCCAGCGACTTCGCCCTGTTCGAACGCACCGGGCTCAATCTGCTCGCCGTCAGCCGCCGCGACCGCCGCTTCAACGAGCGGCTCGGCCATATCAGGCTCGAGGCCGGCGACATCGTGCTGCTGCAGGGCAACCGCGACGCCATCGGCGAACAGTTGCGGGCCCTCGATTGCCTGCCGTTGGCCGAACGCAACCTGCAACTCGGCGCCGTTCGCAATCGCCTGCTGCCGCTCGGCATCCTCGCGGTCGCCATGCTGGTGACCGCCATCGGCGCGCTGCCGGTGCCGGTGGCCTTCTTCGCCGCCGCCGTCATCATGGTCGCCACCCGCACCCTGCCGTTGCGCGACATCTACGGCCAGCTGGACGGCCCGATCCTGCTGATGCTGGCGGCGCTGATCCCGGTGTCGGACTCGCTCCGCACCACCGGCGCCACCGATGTGATCGCCACGTTCCTGTCGAGCATTTCCGCCGGTCTGCCGCCCTTCGCCGCGCTGGCCGTGATCCTTTTGGCGGCGATGGCGGTGACGCCGTTCCTCAATAATGCCGCGACGGTGCTGGTCATGGCGCCGATCGCCGCCACCTTCGCCAGCGACCTCGGCCTGCGGCCGGAAGCGTTCCTGATGGCGGTGGCGATCGGGGCAGGGTGCGATTTCCTCACCCCCATCGGCCATCAGTGCAACACGCTGGTCATGGGACCGGGCGGCTATCGTTTCGGCGACTATTGGCGGCTTGGCCTGCCACTGTCGGTGCTCGTCGTACTGATCGCCGTGCCGCTGCTGCTGATCGTCTGGCCGGTGGCCTAGCCGCCGGTCACCGACATATGCCGGCTGAGGCCGCCGGCGATGGGAACACCCCGTTCCAGCATGAAGTCGTGGCCCTTCGGCTTGAGCAGCATGGCGCGGTCGATCGCGTCTTCCAGCGCGTCGGCGCCGCCGTTCCGCAATGCGCCCCGCAGGTCGACCATGCTGTCCTGGCCGAGGCAGAGATAGAGCTGCCCGGTAGCGGTCAGCCGGACGCGATTGCAGCTTTCGCAGAAATTGTGACTCATCGGCGTAATAAAGCCGAGCAAGCCGTTGGTTTCCTTGACGAAGTCATATCGCGCCGGGCCGCCGGTGCGGTGATCGGCGCGCTCGAACGTGAACTGCTGCTTGAGGCGTTCTCGCAGTTCGCGGAGCGGCAGGTAGTTCTCGACCCGGTCGAGTTCGACATCGCCCAGCGGCATGCCTTCGATCAGCGTCAGGCCGAAGCCGCGCCCATGCGCCCAGTGGATCATGGCGGGGATCTCGTGGTCGTTGATCCCACGCATCGCCACCATGTTGATCTTGATCTTGAGGCCCGCATCGACCGCCGCATCGATACCGTCGAGCACGTCGCCCATCCGGCCGCGCCGGGTGATCTCGGCAAACTTTCGCTCGTCCAGCGTATCGAGCGAGACATTGATCCGCTTCACCCCGGCTCGCGCCAGCCCGGCGGCATGGCGCCGTAACTGGCTGCCATTGGTGGTAACCGTCAGTTCGTCCAACCCGTCGCCGAGATGTCCGCCGATCGTGTCGACCAGGTCCATGATGTCGCGCCGCACCAGCGGCTCGCCGCCCGTCAGCCGGACCTTCTTCACGCCGCGCCGCACGAAGGCGGCAACGATGGTTTCGATCTCCTCGAAGCTCAGAACCTCCTTCTTGGGCAGGAAGGTCATATGCTCGGACATGCAATAGGTGCAGCGGAAATCGCAGCGATCGGTCACCGACACCCGCAGATAGGTGATCGCCCGGCCATAGCGGTCGATCAGCCGGCCGGTCGGCGCGATGTCGGGCTGCGAGAGAAGCGTGGTCGTCATTGGCGCATTCATAACCGCTGACTGCGGAAACAGAAAGGCCGGTCGCTGTTGCGACCGGCCCCTGAACTTTCGCAGATGTCTGCGTGCAGCTTACTGGTTGACGACAACCATGGCGCCGACTTTCACGCGCTCATAGAGATCGGTGACGTCGTCGTTGGTCAGACGGATGCAACCCGAGGACACGGCCTGGCCGATGGTCCAGGGCTCCGAAGTGCCGTGGATGCGGTACAGCGTCGAGCCGATATAGAGGGCGCGGGCGCCGAGCGGGTTGTTCGGGCCACCCGGCATGTAGGCCGGAAGATCCGGCACGCGCTTGCGCATGGCGGCCGGCGGGGTCCAGCCCGGCCACTCGGCCGTACGGGTGATGCGGTGCTGGCCGGACCAGCGGAAGCCGTCACGGCCGACGCCGATGCCGTACTTCAGGGCCTTGCCGTCGTCGAGCACGAGGTAAAGCCGGCGTTCGCTGGTCTCGACCACGATCGTGCCCGGCTTGTACTTGGTCGCGTAGTCGACCACTTCCTTCTTGATGGTGCTGCCCTTTTTGCCGCCGCCGCCGGCGACTTGGTCGCTCCACATATGGGTTTCTTCGTTGTATTCGCGCGCCGTTGCCGGTGCGATCGAGGTGAAGGCCAGCAGGGCCGCCACGACGACAACGAGAACGTTCTTCAACTTTTTCATGTTCAGGACTGCGCCTCTGGAATCGAGCCACCGCGCGGAGACCGAGCGGGAAACATGAGCGCTGCATAACTAATTTGCGCGATACGCAAAAGTCTCATCGCCATGTTTTGACCACAGGTACGGCAACGCCACCCCATTTTGTTGCCGCAAGGCGACATATTGTCGTTCACCAATGCGTGAACACTGCGGTTGACAAGGTTTTTGGGCCTCTCTAGCAGGGCTTTGACGGTCGGGAGGAACACTGTGAGCGAAGATCAGAAGCGAATCGCGGCGGCCAGAGCGCTCGAGGAAGTCCGCCCCGGCATGAAGCTGGGGCTGGGCACCGGATCGACTGGCCGTCACTTTGTCGACCTATTGGGCGAGAAGGTGGCAGCAGGCCTCGACGTGCTCTGCATCCCGACATCCGAAGTCACCGCGGCGCAGGCCAAAAGCCTCAATATCCCACTCACCGACCTCGAAACCACGCCGCGCCTCGATCTGACCGTCGACGGCGCCGACGAAATCGGTCCGGGCCTCGCCTTGATCAAGGGCGCCGGTGGCGCGCTGCTGCGCGAAAAGATCGTCGCCGCCGCGTCCGACCGGATGGTGGTGATCGCCGACGGCTCCAAGCTGGTAGACATGCTGGGCCGCTTTCCCCTGTCGATCGAAGTGAACCCGTTCGGCCTCGGCGCCACCCGTGCGCTGGTCGACAAGGTCATGGCGGAGCAGGGGGCCGAAGGTGGCCACAAATTGCGGCTCAAGGCCGATGGTGGCGCATACGTCACGGACGGCGGGCACTACATTCTGGATGCTTTATTTGGCCGCATTCCTTCGCCAGAAGCCCTGTCGCGGGCGCTGCTGGACATTCCCGGCGTGGTGGAGCACGGACTGTTTCTGGGGATGTGCAAGCGCGCCTATGTCGCCGGAGCCGGCGGCGTCACGGTAATTGAGGCGTGACGGCAGGCCGCTTTTCGGGCAAGAACGGGGTGGAATTCCAAAGATGGATATCAATGCAATGAAGTTTCTGAGCAAGCGCCTGTCGCTGCTGATCGCGGCGCTCCTCGCTGTCACCATGGCCGCTTCGGTCGTGCCGGCCGCGGCCCAGGAAATCTCGCCGGAACACCTGGCGCTCGCGCGCAAGTATGTGGACCTTACCGACAAGGCCAACATCTACGAGGCGGCGCTGATCAAGACCGCCATCGACACGATGAGCACGATCACCAACCAGAATCCGGAACTGGTCGAGCAGACCAACACGGCGATCGAGAAGACCCTCGAAGAATACAAGGGCCGCAAGGGCGACCTGATGGACCAGTTCGCCCGTGTCTATGCGCTGAACTTCTCGATGGAAGAAATGACGCAGATCGTGGCCTTCTACGAGTCGCCGGTCGGTCAGAAGCTCACCAACGCCAATGCCAACCTCAACGAAGGCATGCGGACGATCATGGGCATCTTCGAGGCCAACCTGAAGCGCGAGTTCTTCGCCAAGGTCCGCGCCGAGCTCAAGGCTGCCGGCTTCGACACCTGATCGCAGCGCAGATGGCGTTTCCAGGACCCCGCCTTGTGCGGGGTCTTTTGTTTGGTGCTAGAAGCTCTCCGGTTCCTTGAGGAGTTTTGACGTGTCCGAGCAGTACGATCTCGTGGTTATTGGCGCCGGCTCCGGTGGCGTGCGCGCCGCGCGCATGGCCGCGACCTACGGCGCCAGGGTTGCCGTCGTCGAGGAATATCGCATCGGCGGCACCTGCGTGATCCGCGGTTGCGTGCCCAAGAAGCTCTTCGTCTACGCGTCCCGCTTTTCCGACATGTACGAGATCGCCGGCAGCTTCGGCTGGACCGTCGACGCCACTTTCGACTGGCCGACCCTCGTCGCCAACAAGGACAAGGAAATCACCCGGCTCGAGGCCGCCTATGTCGCGGCGCTGGAAAAGCCCGGCGTCGAGATCATCCGCGACCGCGCGGTGGTCACCGGACCCAACAGCGTCAAGCTGGTCAAGGACGGGCGCGAGCTCTCGACCCGCTACATTCTCGTCGCCACCGGCGGCCACCCGCATATCCCCGATATCCCGGGCAAGGAGCTCGGCATCACGTCGAACGAGGCCTTCCACCTCGAAAAGCTGCCCCATTCCGTCCTGATCGAGGGTGGCGGCTACATCGCGCTGGAGTTCGCCACCATCTTCGCCGGGCTGGGCGTGCACACCACGGTCGTTTATCGCGGCGACTGCATCCTGCGCGGCTTCGACGAGGATCTGCGCAAGGGCCTCGAAGCCGGGCTCATCGACCGCGGCATCAAGATCATCTACCAGACCACCATCGCCTCGCTGCGCCGGCAGGGTGACGACGTCGTCGCCACCTTCAGCGACGGGGTCGAAGCGCCGTTCGGCGCCGTGATGTTCGCCACCGGCCGCAAGGCCAATGCCAAGGGCTTCGGCCTCGACGAGGTCGGCGTGAAGCTCGGGCCGGCCGGCGTCATCGAGGTCGACAAGTATTCGCAGACCTCCGTGCCCTCGATCTATGCCGTGGGCGACGTGACCGGCCGGGCCCAGTTGACCCCTGTCGCCATCCGCGAGGGCGCGGCCTTCGCCGCCACCGTCTTTGACAACAATCCGACCGCTGTCGACCATTCGCTGATCGGCACCGCCGTTTTTGCCGAGCCGGAAGTCGCCACGATCGGCCTCACCGAGGCGGAAGCCGCCACCCACGGCGACATCGACGTCTACATCGCTCGTTTCCGGCCGATGATCATTACGCTGACCACCAGGACCCAGCGCATGATCCTCAAGCTCATCACCGAGGCTAATGGCGGCAAGGTGCTGGGCGTTCACATTCTCGGCCCCGATGCCGGCGAACTGGTCCAGATGGCCGCCATCCCGATGGCCATGAACGCCACCAAGGCCGACTTCGACCGCGCCATGGCGATGCACCCCACCGCCGCCGAAGAACTCGTGACCATGAAGGCCCCGAGCTACGTGTATCGGGGCGGGGTGAAGCAGTAGGGCGGCGTCCTCCAACCAATTGCGGCTTGGCTTTGCCGCTTTGGGTTGGTAGACCGCCGCTCCTATGGTTGGAGCGCGTGATGCCATGAGCAACTGGACCCCGCAGAGCTGGAGACAAAAGCCGATCTCGCAGGTGCCGTCCTATCCGGACACCGGCAAGCTCACGGCGGTCGAGGCGCAACTGGCCAAGTTCCCGCCGCTGGTCTTTGCCGGCGAAGCGCGGGAACTCAAGCATTCGCTGGCCGACGTCGCGCAGGGCAGGGCCTTCCTGCTCCAGGGCGGCGACTGTGCCGAGAGCTTCGCCGAGCACGGCGCCGATCACATCCGCGACTTCTTCCGCGTCTTCCTGCAGATGGCCGTGGTGCTGACCCATGGCGCCAGCAAGCCGGTGGTGAAGGTCGGCCGCATTGCCGGCCAGTTCGCCAAGCCGCGCTCGTCGGACACCGAGACCATCGATGGCGTGACGCTGCCGAGCTATCGCGGCGACATCATCAACGATATCGGCTTCACCGAGGCGGCGCGCATCCCCGATCCCGAGCGCCTGCTGCTCGCCTATCGCCAATCCGCCGCGACGCTGAACCTTCTCCGCGCCTTTGCCTCGGGCGGTTATGCCGACCTGACACGTGTCCATGAGTGGACTATGGGCTTCATGAAGGAATCGCAGGCCTATCCGCGCTTCGAGGAACTGGCGACCAAGATCGACGACGCCATCGACTTCATGCGCGCCCTCGGCCTCACCGCCGAGAACACGCCATCGCTGCGCGAGACCAAGTTCTACACCAGCCACGAGGCGCTGCTGCTGGGCTACGAGGAGGCGCTCACCCGTCGCGACTCCATCACCGGTGATTTCTATGCCACCTCCGGCCATATGCTCTGGATCGGCGATCGCACCCGCCAGCCCGACGCCGCGCATGTCGAGTATTTCTCGGGCATCAAGAACCCGATCGGCATCAAGTGCGGCCCGAGTCTGGCCAATGACGACCTGCTGAAACTGCTCGACAAGCTCAATCCGAACGACGAGCCGGGCCGTATCACGCTGATCGGCCGCTTCGGTTCGGACAAGATCAACGACCACCTGCCGCGCCTGATCGAACTGGTGCAGAAGGCCGGCCGTTCCGTCGTCTGGACCTCCGACCCGATGCACGGCAACACCGTCAAGGCGTCGTCCGGCTACAAGACGCGGCCGTTCGACCGTATCCTCTCCGAAGTGCAGTCCTTCTTCGCCATCCATCGCGCGATGGGCACCTATGCGGGCGGCATCCATATCGAGATGACCGGCGACGACGTGACCGAATGCACCGGCGGCGGCGTCGCCGCCATCACCGAGGCCGGGTTGCAGGATCGCTATCACACCTATTGCGACCCGCGCCTCAATGCCTCGCAGTCGCTCGAACTGGCCTTCCTCGTCGCCGAGGAAATCCGGGCGCAGCGCCCGGCCCGTGTCGCGGCGGCCGTCTGACGAAATTCACCGGGGCCGGGAACCCGGTTGCCTGCCGGCGCGTTGTCGGCAGGTTCACCCCCAGATGTGCGTGGCACCTCTGGCTTTCTAGCCGAAGGTCCGCATGCCGACATCCTTCTTTCCCCACGCCGACGCCGTCACCAAGGCGCGGCTCGTCGGTGACGAACTGGGGCAGCTTGCCAACAGCTACGATTGGGGCGCCACCGCGCTCGGGCCGATTTCCGGCTGGTCCGAGGCATTGCGCAGCGCCGTGCGGCTGCTGCTCAGTTCGGATGTCCCCATGGTGCTGCTGGCCGGGCGCACCGACGGCAACCTCATCTACAATGCCGGCTATGCCCGCTTTGCCGGCGAGCGGCACCCCGAAATCTTCGGCAAGCCCGTCCTCGCCGCCTGGCCGGAGATTGCCGATTTCAACGCCGCCAACATGCGGCGCGGCTTTGCGGGCGAAACCTGGTCGCTGACCGATCAGGAACTGGTGCTCAACCGTCACGGACGGTTCGAGCCGGCCTATATCGATCTCAATTACAGTCCGGTGCTCGACGATGCCGGCGAGGCCCACGCGGTGCTCGTCATCGTGCGGGAGACGACCGACCGGGTGAAGGCGCTGCGCGACACGGCCGAAAGCGAGGCGCGCTTCCGCATCCTCGCCGACACCATGCCGCAGATGGTCTGGTCGGCG
>VFQQ010002764.1_pt1 | contig 18640 bp, 20 predicted proteins | sample 3512341 | NCBI WGS metagenome assembly VFQQ01 (sample SAMN10412373, study PRJNA504923) | tailings metagenome | isolation source: Relicate 2 Philex TSF1 revegetated site | place: Philippines: Tuba, Benguet | collected 2017-08-29 | reverse complement strand
GCCACGCCCAGTGCCTTGCGCGCGCTGCGGCAACGCCGCATGTCCATGGTGTTCCAGACCTTTGCGCTGCTGCCGCACCTCACGGTGGCCGCCAACGTCGAGTTCGGGCTCATGCTGCGGCAGGACGAGGTGTCCACGCGCCGCCGCCGCGTGGAAGACGTGCTGGCGATGGTGGACCTCTCCGCCTGGAAGGACCGCCGTGTCGACGAGTTGAGCGGCGGCATGAAGCAGCGCGTGGGCCTGGCGCGCGCGCTGGCGCCGGACCCGGACATCCTCATCATGGACGAGCCCTTCAGCGCGCTCGATCCGCTCATCCGGCGCTCGCTGCAGGACGAACTGCTGCGCCTGCAGAAGGAACTGAAGAAGACCATCCTCTTCGTCACGCACGACTTCGACGAAGCCACGCGCATCGGCAGCCGCATCCTCATCATGAAGGCGGGTCGTGCGGTGCAGGTGGGCACCGCCGCGCAACTCTTCGGCACCCCGTGCGACGAGTACGTGCGGGCGTTCACCGCGCACGCCGACGGCATGCAGCTGCTCACCGCCGGCGACCTGGCGCGCGACATGCCGACCACGGCCGAGGACGGGCTGCCGGCCGACGCCACGAACGCCCTGGTGTTCCCCGCCGAGACCCCGCTGGCGCGCATGCTGCCCGGCCTGCAACTGGGCCGCATGGTCTCGCTGGAAGACCCGCAAGGGCGCAACGCCCGGCTGGTGCGCTCGGAGCGCGTGCTGGCGTTCATCGGGCAACTCTATTCGGACGCAGGGAGAACGGCATGAACGACACCTTCCTGGGCTTCGAGGTGCTGCCGCTGGACATGTGGATCCAGCAGGGCGTCGACCTGTTCGTGGGCAGCTACCGGCCGGTGTTCCAGCTCATGCGCATACCGATCGAGTACCTGCTGACCTGGTTGAACCAGGGCCTGAACGCGACGCCGCAATTGCTGGTGATCGGGGTGCTGGCCGCGCTGGGCACCTGGCGGCGCGGCTGGCGCTTCGGCCTGTTCGCCGCGGCCTCCGCCTTCGCCATGGGCTGGATCGGCCTGTGGAACGAGTCCATGACCTCGATCAGCGTGGTGGCGACCTCGGTGGTGTTCGCCGCGCTGCTGGGCATGCCGCTGGGCATCCTGCTGTCGGAGTCGCAGCGCGCCTGGCGCATCGCCAAGCCGCTGCTGGACATCATGCAGACCACCCCTTCGTTCGTCTACCTGGTGCCGGTGGTCATGCTGTTCGGCATCGGCACCGTGCCGGGCACCATCGCCACGGTGGTCTTCGCCACGCCGCCGCTGGTCAAGCTGACCTACCTCGGCCTGGTGAAGGTGCCGGTCGAATCGACCGAGGCCGGCCTGGCCTTCGGTGCCACGCGCCTGCAGCTGCTGGTGCACGTCAAGCTGCCGCTGGCGCTCGACACCATCCGCGCCGGCATCAACCAGACCATCATGCTGGCCATCGTCATGAGCTCCATCGCCGCCATGATCGGCGCCGAAGGCCTGGGCCTCGTCGTGCTGCGCGGCATCGCCCGGCTCGACGTCGGCATGGCCGCCACCGGCGGGCTCTGCCTGGTGCTGCTCGCCCTGGTGATGGACGGCCTCACCCAGAGCGCCGCCCACAAGGGCCAGAACCCCCTGGCCCACCTGTTCCGCCAGATGCGCCGCCGCCAGCCCACGCCGGCCTGACGGGCGCGCCCCATCCCTTCCCTTCCCCGCCACCACCTCCAGGAGATCCCATGAAAAGCACCATCACGCGCCGCTCCGCCCTGATCGCCACCACCTCGGTCGCCCTGGGCTTCCCCGCCCTGGTCGCGGCACAGACCCGCAAGCAGGTCCGGCCCCTGCGGGCCTCGTGGGACTCGTTCTGGTTCAGCACCCACATCGCCAAGGAAGGGCTGGAACGCCTGGGCTACGGCATGGACGAACCGCGCGTGATGACGCCCGCGGCCATGATGCAGGCGCTCGCCCAGGGCGATGCGGACTTCACCATGGACGTGGTGATGCCCGGCGCCACGCCGGTCTACACCGCCGTCAAGGACAAGGTCAGCCTGCTCGGCCCCACCGTCAAGCCCGGCTCGGTCACGGGCTACCTGATCGACAAGGCCACGTCCGAGAAGCACGGCATCAAGCTCATCACCGACCTGCGCGAGCAGAAGAACGCCGCCCTGTTCGCCGAAGGCATGGACAAGCGCGCCCGCATGATCGGCCCCGGCGCCGGCTGGAACGACGAGAAGAAGGCCCTGGACGACATGCAGCGCCTGGGCCTGAAGGACACCGTCAACCTCGTCACCGGCGAGTACGCGGCCATGGTCGCCGACGTGGTGTCCCGCTACAAGGCCGGCAAGCCGGTGCTGCTGTACGCGTGGTTCCCCAACGTCGCCACCATGGAACTCATTCCGGGCCGCGACCTGGTGTTCCTGGAGGAAACCGGTGCCAACCCCGAGTTCGCGTTCCGCGACGTGCCCGGTTGCGCCAGTGGCCAACCGGTGTGCAACACCGGCTGGTCGCCCACGGCCTACTACACCGCCGCCAACACCGAGTGGATGAACCAGAACAAGGCGGCCGCCAGGTTCCTGGGCGCCATGCGCATGTCGCTGCAAGACCGCATCAACCAGAACCTGCTGATGGTCAAGGGCGAGAAGCGCGAGCGCGACCTGGCCCGCCACGCGACCGACTGGATCAAGTCGAACCAGAAGACCTTCGACGGCTGGGTCGACACCGCCCGCGCCTGACCGATTCACAACGCAGCGCACCGAGCCTGCCGAAAGGAGAAAGATGAACAAGGTGATCCCGATTGCAGCCGCGCTGAGCGAGACCGAGACGCGGTCGTTGTTCAGCCCCCTGGCCGAAGCCCGAGGCCTGCCCGGACGCGTGTACGCCGATCCCGACTACTGGACCATCGAGCGCCAGCGCCTGTTCCGCGACGACTGGTTCGCCATCGGCTGCGCCAGCGACGTGCCCAAGCCGGGCGACATGATGCCCATCACCGTGGCGGAATGGGAGCTCGTGCTGGTGCGCGGGGAAGACGGCGAGGTGCGCTGCTTCCACAACGTCTGCCGCCACCGCGGCACGAAGCTGGTGCTGGCGCCGAAGAACGCCCGCCAGATCGCCTGCGGCTGGCACTGCTGGACGTATGCGCTCGACGGCGAACTGCTGCGCACGCCCATCATCGACGGGCCCCGCACCATGGGCCACGACCAGTTCGATCGCTCCAAGCTGGGGCTGGTCGAGGTGCGCTCGGCCGTCTGGAACGACGCGGTCTTCGTCAACATCGGTGGCGACGCGCGCAGCTTCGCGGAATTCAGCGCGCCGCTGGACGCCCTGTTCGCCGAGTACGGGCCGTCGAGCTACAACTACCAGCACCCCGAGCGCCACGAAGACATGGTGCTCGACATCAACTGGAAGCTCTACCACGAGGGCGGCCTCGAGGGTTACCACATCCCCTTCGTGCACCCCGCGCTCGAACAACCCGAGCGCTACCGCATCGACAACGACGCCAGCACCTTCACCAGCCTCACCGGCGCGCTGTCGAAGTACAAGCGCCTGGGCACGCTGGTGGGCCTGCCCGAGGACACGCTCGATCTCAACGTGGCCGCCAGCGAAGCGCTGAACCAGGGCGCGCGCATCCCGTACACCATCTGCTTCATCACGCCCACGCTGATCTTCGCCATCTGGCCCGAAGCCGTGATCCTCACGCTGCTGCGGCCGATCTCGCCCACGAAGACGGGTGTGCGCCGGAACCTCTACTTCATCGGCGACAAGGCCAGCGCACCGCAGACCGAGCCGGCGCGCAAGAAGTACCTCGACATCTGGGAAGGCGTCACCCGCGAAGATGCAGACTACTCCGCCGGTGTGCAGCGCCTGAGCGTGCAGCGCGACGAGATCGGCGTGCAGACCCGCTTCTCGCCGCACTGGGAAGAAGCGGTCCATATGTTCCAGCGCCGCATTGCGCAACGCGCCTATGGCGCCTCGGCCGACCTGACGACCTGAGGCCGCTCCGGGCGGGTGTTGCCCTCAGTCCAGCACCAGCCCGCTCATGTTCACCACCACGCCCGAGATCGCCGCCGCGCCGTCGGAAGCGAGGAAGGTGAGGGTGGCGGCCAGGTCGTCCAGCGAGGGCAGGCGCTGGAGCACGGTGCCGCTCGCCGCGCCGTCCAGCATCTGCGCCACCGTCAGGCCCTGGCGCCTGGCCTCGGTGGCGAACACCGGCCCCGCGTGCGAACCCAGCGCCAGGGTCTGCGGGATCGCGTGCGAGCGCACGCACACGCTGCGCACGCCGCTGCCCCCGAGCTCGCCGGCCAGGTGGCGCGAGAAGGCTTCCACCCCTGCGCAGGCCACGCTGTGGCCGAGGAAGCCCGGCCCGACCATGCGCGAGGCCGGCGTGGTGAGCGAGAGCACCACGCCCGCGCGCTGCCGCAGCATGTGCGGCGCCACCGCCTTCGCGATGGTGAAACTGCTGCGGATGTAGGTGTCCACCGGCAGCGCAAAGTCGTCCAGTGAAAGCCCATCGAGCGCCACCCCCTGCACGTGCACCACGCCGATGGCGTTGAAGGTGATGTGGATGCCGGCGGCGCGCTTCGCCACTTTCGCCGCGTGCCGTTCGACGGCGGCCGCGTCCAGCGCGTCCACGGTGTCCCAGTGCGCGATGCCACCGGCGTCGGTGATGTCTTGCGCCACCGCCTCGAGGCGGGGCGCCGATCGCCCTGCCAGAAACACCTGTGCGCCAGCGCGCGCGAAAGCGCGGGCAGCTGCGCCGCCCACCGCGCCACCACCGCCATGCACGATGGCCGTGCGTCCTTCCAGAACCATGAGGAACTCCTTGTCTTGCGCGCCGGCGAGCGGAATGCCGCCGGTCGCTCCCCAAGGACGTTTGCGGGCCTTCTTTTCCGACACCGCCCGCCCGCCGCGCGGCGGTCAGTCCGGTTCCATCCCCTGCACCGGCAGCACGCCGGGCGCAAAGGCCACGATCGGCCGCACCACGAAGGACGCGGTGTCGAACGCCAGGCGCTGCGCGGCCGCGTGGGCGTCGGCCTCCGAGGCGCAGTCGATCACGTAGATGCCCATGAGCTGCTCCTTGGTTTCGGCGAAGGGGCCGTCCGTGGCCATCGGCGGCGCCAGCCGCATCACCGGGCCCAGCTGGTGCCGCGCCAGCAGCTCGCGGCGCAGCTCGGCGTGGCGGCCCATCACCTCCGCCTCCTCGCGTTCGGACCAGGCCGCCACGGCGGCTTCCGAGCCGTAGATCAGGATCGAATACAGCATCGGAATTCCTTGTTTTCTCAGTGGTGACGGTGAGGGTGGTCCGCGCCGGGGCGGGGCAGGGCGGCCAGGCGGGCCTGGATGTGCCGCCGCTCGGCGGGTGTGCGGGCGATCGCGAGCGCGCAGTCGAGCGCGGCCCGCGCTTCGTCGGTGCGGTCCAGCTCGTGCAGCAGCGCGCCGCGCAAGCCGTGGAAATGGAAGTACCCGGCCAGGCTCTGCGCCAGGGGGTCGACCAGTCGCAGCGCCGCGGCGGGGCCGCGCAGCTTGCACACCGCCACCGCCCGGTTCAGCGTCACCACCGGCGAGGGCTGCAGCGCCTCCAGCGCGGCGTAGAGCCGGTCGATCTCGGCCCAGTCGGTCAGCTCCGCGCGCGCCGCCCGGGCGTGCGTGGCGGCAATGGCGGCCTGCAACTGATAAGGCCCGGGCGCCTGCCGCGCCAGCGCATCGTGCAGGTAGGCCAGCCCCAGGTCCGTCAGGGCCGGGTCCCAGCGCGTGCGGTCCTGCGCCTCCAGCAGCACCACGTCGCCCACCGCGTCCAGGCGGGCCGCCGCGCGGGCGTGCTGCAGCAGCATCAGCGCCACCAGCCCGGCCACTTCCGCGTCGTCGTCAAAGAGCGTGTGCAGCAGGCGCGCCAGGCGGATCGCTTCCTCGCACAGCGCCGGGCGCAGGTGCTGTTCGCCGCCACTGGCCGAGTAGCCTTCGTTGAACACCAGGTACAGCGTCGACAGCACGGCGGCGAGCCGGCGCCCGGTCTCGATGCGGCCGGGCGCCTCGAACGGCACGCGCAGCTCGCCGAGGCGGCGCTTGGCCCGCGTGATGCGCTGCTCCATCGCGTCTTCGCTCACCAGGAAGGCGCTGGCCAGCTCGGCCAGCGAAAGCCCCGAGACCACGCGCAGGGCCAGCGCCAGCTGCTGCGGGAGCGGCAAGGCCGGGTGGCAGCAGACGAACAGCAGGCGCAGCACGTCGTCGCGGTACCTCAGATGTTCCAGCCGGTCCATCAGCGCGGGGTCGGCGTCGTCCGTGTCGGACATCAGGTCTTCGGCCGGCAGGGGCTCGTGGCGGGCGCGCCGCCGCAGCTCGTCAATGCCCGCGTTGCGGCCCACCAGCACCAGCCAGGCCACCGGATCGCGCGGCGCACCGTCGGCCGGCCACACGCGGATGGCCTGCACGCAGGCCTCCTGCAGGGCCTCCTCGGCGGTGTCGAGATCGCGGAAATAGCGCAACAGCGCCGCCAGCGCCCTGGCGCGGCTGTCCTTCAGGCTCTCGGTGATCCAGGCGGTGTCGTCGGTCATGGATGGCGTCGGCGGCGGCGGTGTTGCGGGGCGCTTTCCCCGAAGGACGCTTCAGCCGCGAGAATACCGACATGGGCCGCTGAACGGTCGACATCCGTCGCCGTCAGAAGGCCCCTGGAACGCCCGCCGCATGAACCCGCTGACCGATACCGCGCCTCAGCCAGCCGACGGACTCGACGTGCTGATCGTCGACGACTCGCCCGAAGCCGCCGAGACCCTGGCCATGGCGCTCACCATGGACGGCTACCGCGTGCGCACCTGCCCCAGCGGCGCGAGCGCGCTGGCTGCCATTGCGCGGGACTTTCCGCTGTGTGTGCTCATGGATTTCGGCCTGCCCGACATGGACGGCCTGGACATCGTGAGGGAAGTGCGTGCCCTGCACGGCAACGAGATCGTGATCGTCATGGTCACCGGCCGGGACATCACCCAGGACCGGGTGGCCGAGGCGGCCGACCTCGTGGACCACTACTTCACCAAGCCCGTGAGCCTGGAAAAACTCCACCAGATCCTGCCGCCCCTCAGGCGGCCATCGACATAGTCATCTGCTGGGTCTGCGGCACGGGCACGGCGCGCTTGAACGACCTTTCCACCACATTCACCAGTTCCACGCGCAGCCTCTTCAGAAACTCGGGCGACTGCCGGGGATCGAGGTACGGGCACTCGTCCAGCCACAGGTCGGGGTGGCTCTGCAGATCCTGCACGCAGCTGTGAAACAACAGGCCTTCATCGAAGCCGGGTTGCAAACCGAAAATCTTGTACGCCAACATGAACGCGCTCCAGAAAACGAATGAGGGAACGGGGCCAACGACATGGACTTCATACTTTGTACTCACATGCTGCCACCGCTGCGAGGCAAGAATATGACGCTCGGCGCGAACGGTTTGTAGGACGCGTGCCAATTCTCACGAGACAAGCCGCCAATCGGCCAGCGGCAGCGCCGCCTCAGCCCCCGGAAGGCGATTCGCGCTCCTGTTTCTCGGTCTTGATGGCGCCGCGGATGTTGAGCGCCGCCAGCCCCACTTGCAGTGCAATCAGTGCGTACGCCCCCGCATGCAAGCCCCATGCCACCCACAGCCCATTGCTTGCCAGGAACACCCAGAAGCCGACGTTGCGCCGCACCGCGCTGCGGGACGCCACCAGCCACGAGGCGAGCAGCGTCACCACCATGGCGGGCCATTGCAGGAGGTCGATCCAGTCCATGTGTGCATGGTGCGTTGCCACGCGCCGCGTGACTGTTCGCCACCCCACACAGAACGCCGTTTCCCGGCGTCGTCAGCCGCCGGCCATCACCTTTCGAACCGCGGGGCGGCTGCCCACCGCCCGGAGCCAGCGGTCGGTCGACGGCGTGTCACCCAGGGCGCCGTTCGACAAGGACTTGACGCGCGGCAACCAGCCCGCTGTCGAGCAGAACGAAGGGATGTCGGCCACGGAGTACTCGCCCGCCAGGAACTCGACCTCGGAGAGGCGCCGCTCCTGCACCTTGAACATGCGCACGCAATCGTTCGTGAAGCGTTCAATGGCCGAAGGCAGCTGGTCGGCAGCGTCCACGAAGTGGTGAAGCTGGGGCAGCGCGCCACCCAGGCTGCTGGTGCCCCAGATCAACCACGCCAGGGTGTTGGCGCGGGCGGCGGGTTCAGCGGGCAGCAGGCGTCCCGACGACTCGGCCAGGTAGATCAGGATCGCAGCGGTCTCGAACACCGCCACCGGACCGGTGGCGGTGTGGTCGACGATGGCCGGGATCTTGTTGTTGGGCGAGATCCGCAGGAAGTCGGGCGCGAACTGCTCGCCACGCGTGATGTCGACCGTGCGCACCGTGTACTCGGCGCCGGCCTCCTCCAGCATGATCTGCGCCTTGCGGCTGTTGGGGCCGGGCCAGGTGTAGAAATCGATCATGGCCGCTGCTCAGGCTGCCACCGTCTTGGCATCGATCAGTTCGATCTTGTAGCCATCCGGGTCTTGCAGGAAAGCGAGGTGCAGCGTGTCGTTCTTCATCGGACCGGCTTCGCGGATCACCTTGGCGCCCTTGGCCTTGAGCTCCTCGCAGACCGCGTAAATGTTCTCCACCGCGATGGCAATGTGCCCGTAGCCATTGCCGATGTCGTAGTCGGTGGGCTGATCCCAGTTGTGGGTGAGTTCGATCACGGCGTGATTGATCTCGGGACCGTAGCCCACGAACGCGAGCGAGAAACGGCCTTCGGGATAGTCCTTGCGACGCAGCAGGTTCATGCCGAGCAGGCGGGTATAGAAGTCCAGCGACTTGTCGAGGTCGCGCACGCGGACCATGGTGTGCATCACGCGGTGGGGGATGGAAGCGGTGGGGGTCATGTCGTCTCCTGAAAAAGGGGAAGTGGCATTCGAGTCGGGCATTCGAGTTGCAACAGCAACTCAAAGCCTACCGACGATGAGTTGCAATGTCAACAGTGTTTTGACTGACTTGCCACGCATGGTTGTCATGTCAACAATGGGGTTCCTTGTGCAATCAAAAGAGGTGACGTCATGACCCAGCCCCGGCAGTTTCAGATCGAGGTGCCACAGGCCAGCCTCGACCGCATCACCCAGCGCCTGAAGGCATACGAATGGCCAGAGCTGCCGCAGGCCGAACCGTGGAAGATGGGCACGGACGAAAAAGCGCTGCGTGCCCTCGTGGACCGTTGGTTGAACGGCTTTGACATGCGCGAGCAACTGCATCGCCTGAACCAGCAGCCGCAATGGCTGGCCGAGGCCGGTGGCGTCGGGCTGCATTACGTGCACCGGGCCGGCAGGGCCTCCACGGGTCTGCCTCTGGTGCTCCTGCATGGTTGGCCGAGCAGCTACCTGGAATACCTCGATGTCGCGGAATCCCTGGCGCGCGACAGGGATGTCGTGGTGGTGTCGCTGCCCAACGCCGGCTTCTCGGCCAGGTCCTCCAGCCTGATGGGACCGCGCGCGATGGCGCACGCGGTGCATGCCCTCATGACGGAGGTGCTGGGCTACGCCCGTTACGTGGCTCATGGCTCGGACTGGGGCTCGCTCCTCGCCAGCTGGCTGGGCAACGATTTCCCGGACCACGTCGCCGGCATCCACATGAGCATGATCAGCCCCCGGTTCGTGGCCGCTGCCGTGCAGGGGCCTGAAGAGCAGCAATGGTTGGCCGGTTTCCGGGAACGCTTCGAAGACGACGGCGCCTACTTTCGCCAGCAGACCACGCGACCGCACACCCTGGCGTTTCTGCTCGGCGACAGCCCCGTCGGCCTTCTGTCCTGGCAGACCGAGAAGTTCATGGCCTGGTCCGATCCCGGCCTGGGCAGCCCGAGCGAAAAGATCGCCTCGCCGGTGTGGCAGGACCGTCTCCTGCTCAACACCCTCGTGCAGCTGGTGAGTGGAACCGCCGCGTCGTCCACGCTGATCTACCGGGGTCTGGCGGTCGAAGGGGCGCCCGGATTTCCAGGTGGCGGTCGCGTGAGCGTGCCGGTGGCCATCGCCGCCATGCGCGATCCGGCATTTCCCGCGCCGCCGCGTTCGCTCGTCGAGCGCGTCTACCGGGTCGAACGCTGGACCGAGTACGCCCATGGCGGGCATTTCCCCGGTTACGAAGCCAGCGACCTGCTCGTCGCCGACCTCGACGCGTTCGCGAACCCGCTGTGAGAGGCCGGCCCTGCAGGGCCGGCGTTCGGTGACGTTAAAGTACGACCCAGGTTCAATTTCTGGAAGTATGGATTCACGATGGCGACACGGCGCGGCAACACGGTGGTGCGGCAGGGACGCAAGGTGCTCAACCTCACGGGGTACGTCACCTTCTATTTCACGGTGCTGGCCAACAAGCTCTCCAGTGGCGCTTCGCGTCTGTACCTCAAGCGGTACGACATCGGCATCATCGAATGGCGTGTGATGGCCATGCTCGCCGTCGAGCCGCGCATTTCGCCCGTGCGCATCTGCCAGATCATCGGCCTGGACAAGGGCGCGGTCAGCCGGGAAATGCGGAAACTCGAAGCCAAGGGCTACCTCACGGTCGAGGAAGACCCGGAGAGCACGCGCCGTCGCACCCTGGAGCTCACGCCCCTGGGCTACCAGATCCATGACGAGATCATCCGCACCGCGCTGGAACGGGAGCGCCGGCTGCTTCGAGGCCTCTCGGCCGAAGAGGTGGACACCTTGCTGGGCCTCCTGGTGCGAACCACGGCCAACATTCCCTTCGTCAACGAATACGATCCGCCCACCGACAGCGCTGCACCTTCCGCCCGCCGGAAGAAGGCCTGAAACCCCCGGACCTTCAGGCCTGGACGTGGCAGAGGTGGCGTGAAAAGAGCGCATGCAGCCGGCTCCAGTGCCGTTCCGCGGCCGCCCGGTCGTAGGCCGCTCCGCGCTGGGGAAACACGAACCCGTGCTGAGCACCTTCGTACCATTCGACCCGGTGAGGGATGCCGCAGTCCTTGAGCGAAGCGTCGAGCTGGGCGATCACCTTCGGGTCGGCCCACTTGTCGTTCGTGGCGCAGCCCACGTAGACCTCGCATTGCAGCGAGCGCGCCAGCAGGTGCGGTGAGTCGGGCTGGTCGGTCACGAGCCGGGCGCCGTGGATGGCGGCAATGCAGGCCAGCCGTTCAGGCAACGCCGCCGCTGCGGCAATGACGAACGGGCCGCTCATGCAATAGCCCACCGCACCCACCCGGGTGGAGACGGCATCGGGCTCGGTCGCCAGCTGGGCGAGCAGGGCACCCGTGTCGGAAGCCGCGCCGGCATTGGTCAGGTGGCCCATCATGTCGAACATGCGCGCCATGCCCTCGGGCGTCTGGTCCGTCGAAAAGGATCGGGCGCGCCGGTAATACAGGTTCGGGGCCGCCACGAAGTAGCCGGCAGTGGCCAGCCGCCGAACCATGTCGAAGATCTCTTCCCTCAACCCGAACGCGTCCATGAAGAAGAGCACCGTGGGAAAAGGCCCGCCTTCGTCCGGACACGCCGTGAAGGTGTTCATGACACCGTGCGGCGTGGGCACCTCGATCCAGTTCTCCTTCATCACGCCCCCTCAAAGGTCCAGCACCAGCGTGCCACGTCCGCGCGAGCAGCAGGGCGTCATCTGGTCTCCCCGGGCCTGCTCCGCCGCGGTCAGGAAGCCATCGCGGTGCTCGATCTCGCCCGACAGCACGCCGGTGAGGCAGGTGCCACAAATGCCTTGTTCGCACGAAACGGGGATGCGCACCCCCTGCCGTTCGAGTGCGGTGGTGATGGACTCGTGCGAGGCGACTTCGATGCACCGGCCGGTGGATGCGATCTGCACCGTCAAGGCGGCACCCGCAGCCGGCTCCACCGCCGAGAAATGCTCGACATGGATGTGCGGCTCGGGCCAGCCCCGCTCGCGTGCCGCACCGCAGACGTGGTCGATGAAACCCTTGGGACCGCACACGTACACATGGGTGTTGCGCGGGTCTTCCACCGCCAGCCGCTCCATCTGCAGGCGTTGCGCGGGTGGCCCGTCATCCAGGTGTACGCGGATGCGGGCCGCGTAGGGGGCGGTGGACAAACGTTCGAGAAAAGCGGCGTGCGTCATCGAGCGCGCGCAGTAGGCCAGCTCGAAATCGGCCCCGGCGCGCCAGAGCGACTCTGCCATGCTCAGCAACGGCGTGATGCCGATGCCACCGCCAAAGAGCAGCGTGCGCGGCGCCGGCGCAAGCGGGAAGTTGTTGCGGGGCGCCCCCACCGTGATCGTGTCGCCCTCCGAAAACCGCTGGTGCATGGCCGCCGATCCCCCGCGGGAGTTCGGCTCGAGCAGCACGCCGAGCACGTAGCGGTCGGTCTCGTCGGGCGCGTTGCACAGCGAATACTGGCGCGTCAGTTGCGGAGCAATGTGCACGTCGATGTGCGCACCGGCCGTGAAGGCGGGCAACGGCCTGTGCTGCGGGTCGCGCAGTTCCAGGGTGACGATGCCCTGGGCCGCCACGCGTTTGCGGGTGATCTGCAGGTCGAGAAGGGTCATGGAAGACGCACGGACGCCAAGGCCTCGGTGTTCACTTGGCGGCCACGATCGGGATCTCGATGCGGGTCGCCGGCGCGGCAGCGGGTGCGGCCGGTTTCTGCTCCTCGTCGAACATCTTCTTGATGATGCGGCGCAGCTGCACGCGCGTGGCATCGGAGACGATGTCCACCAGGTGCGCTTCGCCGAACTCGTCGATCCGGGCCTGCTGCCCCTCGCAGAAGATCTTGTCTTCCATGAACGCCTCGGCGATCTGGTCGAACAGCACCTCGGTGGCCTTCGGATCGTCCTGCTTGTAGCCGTTCGCGGGCGTGAAGAAGTAGAAGCAGGTGTTCTCCGTCTCGGGCGTGAGGCCGTGGAAGATGCGCAGCGAGAAGCCACCCTCGCGGTGGTTGTGCTCGCGTGCGCCGGTGCCGGTCTTCACGGCGCCGCTCCACTGCAGGATGTTGCTGGGTGCCGAGAAGGCAAATTCCTGCCAGCGGTCCACGTTGCTGCCGCCGAAGTCCACCGCCTTGGTGTAGGTGGGCGGTGGCGCCGAGTTGATCATCCAGCGCACGTACTTCAGGCTCTTTTCGTCGCGCGTCACGTCCATCTCGGCCTTCACATGCGTCATCGGGTTGCCGCCGATGGTGGTCTTGTGCACGTAGCCCAGGTGGGTCAGGTCCATCAGGTTGTCCACCATCAGCATGTAGCCCGACTTGATGTGATAGAAGCCGTGCTTGTGCGGCCAGTGGGCGTGGTCGTCGTTGTACGGGTAGTCCACGATCAGGCTCTCGTCGGCCAGCGCCGGGTCGCCCATCCAGATCCAGATGAACTCGTTCTTCTCGACCACGGGATAGGCGCGCACGCGGGCCTTCTCGGGGATGCGGTCCTGCCCCGGGATGTGCACGCACTTGCCGCTGCAGTCGTGCACCACCCCGTGGTAGCCGCACTCCAGGCCTTCCTCGACCACCGTGCCCAGTGACAGCGGTGCACCGCGGTGGCAGCACATGTCGGCCAGCGCCGCGATCTTGCCCGTCTGCTGATCGCGGAAGAAGACGATGGCCTCGTTGCAGATGCGACGGGGAAACGGCTTGTCGGTGACATCTTCCGCCCAGGCGGCGATGTACCAGGTGTTGAGGACGAACATGGCTTTCTCCTGTGGTTCGTGGGGCGTGCGAGGGCGTCAGGCGCCGGTCTTGGAATGCTTGGCGATCAACGACTTCGCCGTGGCGAGCAGCTTCGCGCCGTCGTGGCCGCGCTTGTTCATGTCGGCCACCCAGGCTTCCTCGACGTGGGAGGACTGCTTCACGAATTCCTGCGTTTCCGCCGCACCGATCGTGACGATGGTGTTGCCGCGGTCCTTGGCCGCCTTCAGGCCGATGGCATCGCTGTCCTGCGTGATCTTGCCGAAGAGGGCCGAGGTCTCGATGCCAGAGTTGGCGTCGATCACCTGCTTGAGATCGGGCGGCAGGCTGTCGTACTTGGCGCGGTTCATCGCCATGACGAAGGTGCCGGTGTAGAGCGCCGGGGCGTTGGCGGGGAACTCGCTGTGGAACTTGGTCAGCTCGTGCACCTTGACCGAGGGCACCACGTCCCAGGGCATCGCCAGCGCGCTGATCACGCCCTTGGAGAGGGCATCCGGGGTGGCCGGCAGCGGCAGCGGCACCGGCGTGGCCCCCAGCGAGGCCAGCATGCTGGTGACGGGGCGCGTGGGCGCACGCACCTTCAAGCCCTTCAGATCGGCCGGCGACTTGATCAGCTTGTCGGCACTGTGGAACACACCGCGCCCGTGCACGTGCAGCGCGAGCACCTTGGTTTCCTTGAACTCGTCCGGCGCCTGCGTCTGGATGTACTCCCAGTAGGCGCGCGACGTGGCCTTGGCTTCGGTCATCATGAACGGCATCTCGAACACCTCGCCGCGCGGAAAGCGGCCGGCGGAATAGCCCGGCAGCGTCCAGATGATGTCGGCCACACCGTCACGCGCCTGGTCGTAGAGCTGGGGTGGCGTGCCGCCGAGCTGCATGGCCGGAAAACCCTCGAACTTGATCCGTCCCGCGGAATCCTTCTCCACCTTTTCCATCCAGGGTTTGAGCATCAGCGTCCACACGTTGGATGTGGGCGCCATGAAGGTGTGGAACCTGAGCGTGACCACCTGCTGGGCCTGGGCCAGAAAGGCAGGGGCTCCCAAGGCGATGGCGGTGCCCGTCTTGAGAAGGGTGCGTCGTCGAATCATGTCTGTCTCCTGTGGTGGATGGATCGGCGTTGTCAGACCGGTTGGGCCGCAGTCGCTTCTGTGGACGGCTGTCGGCGGATTCATTTGCTCTTTGAGTTGCAATAGCAACTCAAGCGGACGATGCCAGCGTTGAGTTGCAATAGCAACTTATCGGAAGCTCCCTTGACGCAGCGTCGGGTCGGTGCTATTTGTCATGCGGCCTCGGGTGCGAACCGCGCACCCGCATCGATGGACAGTGCGTCGTACTTGAAAAGCCAGTCGTACCGGGCGCGCACCTTGTCCGGCGCCCATTCGGTCTCGATGTAGCTTTGCGCTCCCTCTGCCGACGCCAGGGCCGGGTTGTGGAAACGCCGGGTGTTCTCGGCGGACTTCAGGACGATGGACGTCGTGCGTTCGTGGCGCAGGCCTTCGTAGCGCTGCAGGGCCGTGGCCACATCGTCCGGGCAGGCGTCGAGGCAGCGGGCCAGCACCACGCCGTCTTCAATGGCCATCATCGCGCCCTGAGCCAGGAAGGGCAGCGTGGGGTGGCAGGCATCGCCCAGCAGCGTCACGCTGCCCTGGCTCCAGCGCGGCAGCGGCGCCCGGCCCATCAGCGCCCACTTGAAGGGGCGATCCAGTCGCTCCACCAGCGCCAGCACGTCGGGGTGCCAGCCGTCAAAATCGGCACGGCATTCCGCCACCGTGCCCTGTTCCGTCCACGACTCCTTCTGCCACGCGGCGCGCTCCACGATGCCGACGAAGTTCATCAGCTCGCCATTGCGCAGCGGGTAGGTGATGACGTGCGCACCCGGCCCGACCCAGTTGGTGCCCACCGGTCGCCGCAGATGTTCGGGCAGGCTCGTGGCCTGGATCACGCCCCGCCAGGCCATGCAGCCGGTGTATTGCGGGTCGTCGTGCCCATGCAGCAGGTGCCGCACCCGGGAATGCACCCCGTCCGCGCCCACCAGCGCATCGGCGCGCCGCACCGTGCCGTCCTCGAAACCCAATGCCACGCCGTCGGGCTGCTGTTCCAGGCTCACCAGGCGCGTGCCCAGGTGCAGCGACTCGGGCCGGATGGCCTTGATGTGCTGCACCAGCACGGCGTGCAGATCGGCGCGGTGCATCATGAGGAAGGGCGCACCATAGCGGTCCACCGACTCGGCCCCCAGATCGAAGAGCCGCCAGGTCTTGCCCGAACTCCAGTGCCGTATCTCCTTCGCGCTGGGCTGGCTGGCGCACCGCAACACATCCTGCTGCAGCCCGAGCGCAAACAGGCACCGTGTGCCATTGGCGCTGAGCTGGATGCCGGCACCCACCTCGCCAAACGCCTGGGCCTGCTCGTACACGTCCACTTCGAAGCCGCGCTGCAACAGCGCGAGTGCGGCCGTCAGCCCGCCGATGCCGGCGCCTGCGATGGCGATGCGGGTCTTGAGGTGCATGGGTTCGGTTCTTTCGATTGAAGTTGCAACGTCAACCGAATTGCAGCACCATGCGCTCCTTCAGGGAAGTTTGTTTGTGATATGGATTCATTTCCACGACTTATGAATGTGAGCACCCGTCAGTTGCAGGCTTTCCTGGCCGTCGCACGCCTGCACAGCATCACCCGCGCGGCCGAACACATCCACATCTCGCAAGCCGGCCTGAGCCTGCTGCTGAGGGAGATGGAGTCACAGCTGGGCGTGCGCCTGTTCGACCGCACCACGCGATCGGTGTCGCTCACCGAGGGCGGGCGCCAGCTCGTGCCCGTGGCCGAGCGCATGCTCGCCGAGTGGTCCGACATCACCTCGCGCCTGGACAAGCTCTCGGTCGACGTGGCGCGCACGCTCAGCGTGGCGGCCACGCCCCTGGTGTGCTCCAGCGTCATGCCCGTGGTGCTCAAGGCCCTGCAGCAGACCCGCCCCGACATCGCCGTGCAGGCGCGCGACGTCGAACGCAGCCAGATCGAATCGCTGGTGCTCTCGGGCGAGGTCGACATGGCGCTGGGCATCCTGGTCAAGGCCGGTTCCGGCATTCGACGCCAACGCCTGCTGTCGCTGCCGCTGGTGTGCGTGAGCCCGCGCGAATGGGCGCTGGGCGCCAGCCCGTCACGGCCCGCGCGACGAAGCCAGGTGGCCTGGGCTGACCTGGCCAGCGTGCCCTTGATCGGCCTGCCCGTGGCCAACCCCATCCAGCAACTGATCGACCTGCGGCTGCGGGAAATCGGCCGCGCCAACGAGGCGCGCACCACCTTCAACAACCTGCACAGCGTGGTAGCCATGGTGGAGGCCGGCTACGGCGCTGCCGTCATGCCCGCGTTCGTGCAGGGCGCCTGCAGCCGCTACGCGGTGAACGTCTCCGTGATGACCGGCCCCGAAGTGCCGCTGGATTTCTACGCCGTCACCCGCAAGGGCGCGGAAGTCACCGACGCGGCCCGGGCCTTCGTCTCCGCCTTCACCGCCCAGCTTCGCGAATACCCCCAACTCCACCACTGAGGAAACGCATTGAACCCCGATACCCTTTCACCCCACACGCCGCCCCTGCACGTCATTCGCCGCGAAGGCCAACAAGGTGGCATGCCCCTCGTGCTGATCCATCCCATCGGCGCATCGCTCCTCTTCTGGGACGCCCTCCTGCCCCACCTGGACGCGCCCGGCCCCGTCCTGCTTTACGACCTGCGCGGCCACGGCCAGAGCCCCGTCGCCGAAGGTGAAGGCAGCATCGATGCGTTTGCCGACGACTTGCGGGACCTGGCCGATGCACAGGGCTTCGAACGCTTCAACCTGTGCGGCGTGTCGCTGGGCGGCATGGTGGCACTGGCCTTTGCCGCACGGCACAGCCACCGCGTCCACCGCATGGTGGTGAGCTCCACCGCCGCCAGCGTGGCGCCCCCACCCAACGGCTGGAATGGCCGCCGCGAAGCGGCACTGAAAGACGGCATGGCCCCGCTGGCCGGGCCTATGGTCGAGCGCATGTTCAGCGCCGCGTTCAGGGAAACGGCCCACCCCCTCATCGGCCACTTGAAGACCGTCTTCGAAACCATGAGCCCCACGGGCTATGCCCACGCCGTGTCGATCCTGCGCGACGCCGACCTGGCCCCCCAACTGCCCCAGGTGCAGGCCCCCACGCTCATCATCGCGGGCGAGCAGGACCCACTCTGCCCACCCGCCAAGCAGCAGGCCCTGGCCGACGCCTTGCCCCACTCGCGGCTGGTTGTGTTGGAGGGCGGGCACTTTCCGCCCATTGAACAGGCGGAGGAGTTTGCGCGGCTGCTGCGGGAGCATCTGGCGGGGTGATGGTGGCGGTCACCGGCGGATGATTGCGATGGCGGATTGCCTCCGGTGCCTTTGATCGGAGAGCCGGGGCTGCATTGCAGTTCGTGAGCCAGCCTGGTGCATGCATGGGGACTTAAGGGACGCGGTTTGGTGGATGCCTTTGTTCGGGTGGAGGGGCTGTGTTGGCGTGGCTTCAGCAAGAGGAGTCAGGATTAGGCTGAGTGGATGTCTTCGGACGACTCGGCCGCGCAATTTTTGATATGACTTGAGCGGCTGTTATGCAGCGGAAGCTATCGTGCAGACCCGATGTCCTTGCTGACCGCTCGCGAAAACACCGGTCTCTCAACAGCCCTTCGACAATTGAAGGTTTATGGCGGGGTGTAGCCTCCAGATGTGCCGGCAGTCCACGCACGCGGGTCAGTGCCACTGCAAGTTCTCGCAGAGGGTCGAACTCGCAATTTGGTAACGCATGTGCTACCAAGACGCGCTAAGATTCATGTGCTTTCGCTGCTCGCGCAAACCTGCCGAGGCACAGTCCACTACGAGGAAGCCGATGGCTCTGACACGCGATTTCAAGGAAACAATCCTCGCTCGGGTGCAGGCCGACCCGAAGTTTCGTGATGCCCTCCTGACGGAAGGCATCGAGACGATGCTGGCTGGCGACGTGGACGGAGGGAAGGCGATCATTCGCGATTACATCAAGGCTACGGTAG